>Ga0210400_10003361_pt1 | contig 14205 bp, 14 predicted proteins | sample IncBWH26MmetaG_FD_155456 | JGI IMG/M metagenome (GOLD analysis project Ga0210400, IMG submission 155456) | Forest soil microbial communities from Barre Woods Harvard Forest LTER site, Petersham, Massachusetts, United States - Inc-BW-H-26-M | ecosystem: Environmental > Terrestrial > Soil >...
CCACCCCTGGACCTCTTCAGATTCGAAATAGCAACGGTATTTCCATCGAAGTATTGGCGCGCACGGCCGGTGCCGAACCGATCCAGTTGGGAAACGCGCCAGACGAGAAAATCGCTCTTAGAAGAGATATCGTACGCGGCTTGGAGGCGGACATTTTGGTTCTCTCCGGCGGCGTGTCGATGGGGAAGTACGACCTGGTGGAGCAGGTGCTCAGCGACCTGGGAGCGGAATTTCAGTTTACGGGGGTCGCGATACGTCCTGGGCGGCCTGCGGTGTTCGCAACGTGCCGGGGAAAACTCGTGTTCGGGCTGCCGGGCAATCCGGTATCGACCATGGTGACGTTCGAACTGTTTGTGCTGCCCGCCATCGATCTATTGAGTGGCGCGGCGCCGAGGCCTCTGCCCGTGTTTCGCGCTAAACTCGCGACGCCTGTCCATGAGAAGGGCCCAATGACCCATTTCCTGCCTGCACGGATCGAATGGGAGGGCCGTGAGGCGCGAGTCGAACAGCTGCCCTGGCAGGGATCCGGTGACATCGTGGCACTGGCGCTCGCTAACGGCTTCCTGGTGGTCGGCCCCGAGCGGCCAGATATTGCCCCAGGAGAGTGGGTGGACGTCCTTCCGCGGCGAGGAGCAGTATAAGTTCAAAAACGGACTCGGGGATCGATTCGGAATTGTGAAACACAAGTTTTCGCAAACCCTATTGAATGAATGAGCCAATTCATACTCGCTGCTGTATTGCGGGGGGAGGGCCCGCCGGCATGATGCTGGGTTATCTCCTAGCCAGGGCTGGCGTCGATGTGTACGTAGTTGAAAAACATGCGGATTTCCTGCGTGATTTCCGCGGGGACACCATACACCCATCAACACTAGAACTGATGTATGAACTCGGCATTCTAGACGATTTCCTGAAGCTCCCGCACCAGGAGATTCGCGAACTTGCGGGTCAGATTGGGAATGATACCGTGACGATCGCGGACTTCACGCATCTTCCCACCCATTGCCAATTTCTCGCCTTGATGCCGCAGTGGGACTTCCTGAGCTTTATTTCTAAGCAAGCGGCGACTCATGCCACATTTCACCTGAAAATGCGGACCGAAGTCGTAGAGCTCCTCAGAGAGAATGGACGCGTTACCGGAATACTTGCGAAAACGCCGGAAGGGACTCTGGAGATTCATGCGCCTCTGACCGTCGGAGCAGACGGCCGCCACTCCGTGGTTCGTGAAAGAGCCGGCCTGGAAGTTATCAATCTTGGCGCACCGATGGACGTGCTTTGGATGAGGCTAAGCCGGAAGCCTGATGATCCAGGCCAGACTTTTGGCCACATTGAAAATGGAAGAATTTTCGTAATGCTGAATCGCGACGATTACTGGCAGTGCGCCTATGTGATTCCGAAAGGCACTGCCGAAGAAATCCTTCAAAGGGGCCTCGAATCCTTTCGGGAAGATATCGTGAAACTGAGCCCGTTCTTGCGTGACCGAGTCGATGAACTGCGCGATTGGAACCAAGTCAGCCTTCTAACTGTTACCGTAGATCGTCTCTCCCGCTGGTCGCTAGCCGGACTCTTGTGCATCGGAGACGCGGCCCACGCCATGTCGCCGATAGGCGGCGTCGGAATCAATCTGGCGATTCAGGACGCCGTGGCGGCCGCGAATATCCTGGGAGCGAGACTTTTGAAAGGAACCCCCACGGAAGACGAGCTTCGCGCGGTCCAGAAACGGCGGGAGTTTCCGACTCGAGCGACTCAGTGGCTTCAAGTATTGCTACAAGATCGCGTCATCAGACGAGTTTTGGGCAGTACGAAGCTGCTGACGGTTCCTTGGATACTGAAGCTGCTTGTGCGCTGGCCATTTTTGCGCAGAATTCCAGCGCGTGTGGTCGGCGTCGGATTCCGTCCGGAACACGTGAAGGGAATCAACGAAAGGATTGCTGCGTAGGGATAGAAATATGGCAAAACTGACACATTTCCGGAAGCGCGGGGAAGTGGCCATGGTCGACGTGACAGCGAAGGCTGTCACCGAGCGAATGGCGGCTGCGCGAGGATTTGTGCGCATGTCCGGAGCTGTGTTGCGCGCTCTGCGGCAGCAGAAGTTACCCAAGGGGAACCCTCTCGAAATTGCACGAATTGCAGGAATTGCGGCCGCGAAGCGTACGTCCGAGTGGATACCTCTTTGTCACCCGCTGCCTCTGACGCACATTGATGTGACTGCTCGGCTGTGCAAGAATGGCGTGGAGCTTACTTCCCGCGTTACTACGACGGCCCAGACCGGCGTGGAGATGGAGGCACTGGTCGGGGTGTCGGCGGCAGCGCTAACTGTGTATGACATGTGCAAGGCCTTGGACAAGGGCATGGAAATCACCGACATCGTCCTGGTGGAGAAGGTCGGCGGCAAGAGTGGCCACTACCTGCGGAGAAAGAATAGCGTTTCTCAATGAAGACTCCATCGAATAACGTTCAAGTGCTGATCGTGGATGACAATCCGCTCGTCCGCGACTTGATGTGCCAGGGTATGGAGCCTCATTGCACCGTGATTTCTTCCGCCGATGGCGCGGACGCTCTCCTCAAATCCATCGACAACCCGCCCGATTTGATTATTTCAGATTTCCGGATGCCCGGGCTTGATGGGCGGCAACTCTATGAAAAATTGAGAGGGCGGGAGAATACGCGGAATATACCCTTTGTCTTTGTGGCCAGCCGGGGAGACATCGAGGAAAAACTCCGGCCTGCAGTCGGCGGTGGGGTCGAGGATTTTGTTCCGAAACCATTTTTTGTGGCGGACTTGGTGCGGCAGACCAAGAAAATCATCGATCGCTTGCACCTGGAGAAAATGCAGAAACACGCGTCAAGGCCCGGCGTGATCCAGGGCCGCCTCGAGGAAATGAGCGTTACCGAGCTCATGCAGTCGCTCGAGATGGGGCAGAAATCGTGCCGATTGGCGCTGCACCGCGGCGACGAACGCTGCGAGATGTACTTTACGGCCGGACAATGTAAGCACGCGAAACTCGGGGAAACCGAAGGCGATAACGCTGTGTACCATGTCATTGGTTGGAGCGATGGCGATTTCGAAATTGATTTCGCGGCGAACTCCAACCGCGAGACAACCACGCACTCCACGACCGGGCTGCTGATGGAAGCGATGCGTTTGATGGACGAAGCAAATCAAACGAAAGTGGAAAGCTAAACCTTCCGAATGCGTGTTGTCATTCTTACGATAAGTGATTCAGTATCGCAAGGCGTTCGCGGGGATGCCTCAGGGCCCGCGTTGCGCGAGAGTTGCCGCCAACTCGGCTGGGATGTTGTCGCGGAATCGGTACTCCCGGACGAGCCTGCGTTGATTCGGGAACGCCTTGTTTCGTTGGCGGATGGCGGAAGGGCAGAACTGATCCTGACGACTGGCGGCACGGGCATCGGCCCGAGGGATTCGACTCCCGAAGCGACCGCGGAAGCCTGCCAGAAATTGTTGCCGGGAATCCCCGAAATGATACGTGAATATGGCAGGAAAAAGAACCCGCGCGCCGCGCTGTCCCGGGGCGTGGCGGGAGTCCGGGGGAACGTGCTGATCGTCAATTTTCCCGGAAGCCCGCGAGGCGCTACAGAATCGCTCGACGCAGTTGCGACCCTGCTGCCGCACGCGCTTGAGGTGCTGCGAGGCGCACGGCACGACTAGAAATAATTCATCACTGCAAAAGCGCTCGGCTTCCGCGGAATCAAACGCAGTGAACGCTTCATTCCGGTTTGTCCGGGAATGGATGCCGCATTTTCAAGATCAAAATAGGTGTAAAGGAAGAATGTTGACGGACGGCTTTGCGTCGTCAACAATGCAGGCACCATGAAAACTACACTTTCGGGCAAACTTTTGAATGGGCGGCTAGCCGTGCTCGGCGCTGGAAAAATCGGCGGGATTTTGCTCCGCGCATTTCTCGAGCAGAAGCTCGTGCAGCCGAAGCGCGTGCACGCCACGATGCGGCACGCGGAAAAGGCGCGCGCTCTCGCCAAGCAATTAGGGATCGAAGCGTCCACCGATAACCGCTCGGCAGTGCGTGACGCGGATATCGTACTGCTGGCAGTCAAGCCCCAGGCCGTGCGCGAGGTGCTTGAAGAAATTAAGCCCGAAATGAAACCAGGGAAACTAATCGTTTCCGTGGTTGCTTCCGTCCCAACGCAGCTGATGGAGAAATATCTTGGACTCGATGCACCCGTGGTGCGGGCCATGCCGAATACGCCTTGCGCGATCGGCTGCGGGATGACGGGGCTCGCCAAGGGCGTTCACGCCCGGAAGGAGCACCTGGAAATCGCGCAGGCCATGTTTGAGGCCGTGGGTCGCGTTGTTGTCGTGGACGAAAAACAAATCGATGCGGTGACAGGACTTTCCGCGAGCGGAACCGCATTCATTTATATCATCCTGGAATCGCTCGCTGAAGGTGGCGTAAAGGTTGGACTGCCGCGCGACATTTCTACGCTGCTTGCAGCGCAGACCATGATGGGCGCCGCGCGGATGGTGCTCGACTCAGGCGATCATCCCGCGCTGCTGAAGGACGCCGTAACGACTCCCGCAGGCTCCACGATGGATGGCATCCTCGAGTTGGAGGACGGAAAAGTACGCGTGACGCTGATCAAGGCGGTTATGAAGGCCACACAACGCGCGAAAGAATTGATTCTTGAATCTTAGCGGAAATAGATGCGCATATCTGGAACCGTGTGAGTTAATTTCGTATAGTTGAATTCCCCTGTGTCACCCCTATCGGTGTTTTCAAGTCATGCTTGAACCATTTCCCACCGCTTCGCGATGGGCTACGCTGTAAACGTCGTGTAAACGTCCCTCCGGAACTTTCAGCAACATCAAAAATTTAGTCCATTGCCAAACGCAGCCATAAATTCTGACGCCCAATCCCTTCTGCATCGATGCTGATGTTGTCTCGCACATAAATCTGAGATGGACGTCCGGCCAGCCGGACACTTGCGGGACAGTTCATGGTCCGGTCGAAACGTTCTGGCCTGAGACTGGCCTCCAGACCAGTAGCCTTGCGTATCGGCGGGCGCCTAACTTCGGCGGTGCGGAGATGGCCTACGCAGCCGGGGGATAAGTTGGCTCGTAGCGCTCGCGATTATCGACTGTGGTCAGTTGGCTCCGTGCGCCGCCCAGTCAAATTTCCTGTCAGGGGGTACTTCAAGTGAAGAGATTTCGTCCCACTCTGTTTCTCTTGTTCATCGGTATTCTGACCCTTCTCGTCTTTTTTGGTTCCCAACTGCAAGTTCGAACGGTATTAGCTGTTCCGTCGTTGACCGGCGGCAACCCCGTACCGCTGGGCGCAAACACCTGCGCCGGCAGCGGCTGTCACGTTAATATCGGCTCTCCTGGCAATGCGGTCGTCACCGGCTTTCCTGCGGGCATGACTTATACGCCAGGGACGCCAATACCGCTGACTGTTACGATAAGCGATGCGACGCAGCGCAGGTTCGGGTATGAACTCACCGCGCGCTTGGTGAGCAACACGGCTACCGCAGCTGGCACTTTGGCAGCGGGCACGAATAGCAATACCGGAACCAATGTCGTCCCGGTCGTCCAGGGACTCTCTAATTCCTCGACATTTAACTTTACTTGGACACCTCCGTCGACGGCCGCGGGTAATGTCAACTTCTACCTGACCGGTTTGGCCGGCTCATTCCCCAACGCTGATCTTTATACGACAATGTACACACTGACACCTGCGGCAGCTGTGGCGAACCCAGACTTTAGCCTCTCGGCAACCGCTGCGACAGTTGTAGCTGGTGCGACGGGCACGAGCACTCTAACTGTCACTCCGCAAAATGGCTTCACAGGAACCATTGCGTTGTCAGCTGCGGGTCTTCCAAGTGGCGTGACCTTGAGTCCCACCAGCGTCACGGGTTCCGGCCCGCTAACGCTGACCGCGAGCAGCACGGCCACAACGGGAACATTTCCCATAACCCTCACCGGAACCTCCGGCGCCTTGAGTCATACCGCTTCATTTAACCTCACGGTGAATTCCGCCACTGCGACGAAGCCGGACTTCAGTCTTTCGGCCTTGCCAAGCAGCGTGACAATCACCCAAGGGTCTAGCGGTACGAGCATGATTTCAATTGCTCCTTTGAACGGCTTCAACAGCAGCGTCAGCTTGTCTGTCCCAGGCTTACCAACCGGCGTGACTGCAGTCTTCAGCCCAGCCAGCACCATGGGCACAAGTACGCTCACGCTGTCGGCCAGCAGTGCGGCAGCCAGCTTAACCGTTGGTTTGACCATCACTGGAACCTCCGGCAGCCTGACACATACGACTACGGTTAATCTCACCGTGAACGCGGCGGGTGGCACGAGTTCGTTGACGCCAAGCCCGTCGTCGCTAATGTTCAACTATCAGGGTGGCGGTTCGATGCCACCGTCACAAAAAGTGATGCTTACCACGACAGGTGGCCCGCTGACGTACTCGGCTTCAACCTCCGGTGGTCCTTGGCTGACAGCAAGTCCGACTACCGGAACTACTCCCGGCACGATCATGGTATCGGTGAATCCGGCCAACATGTCTGCTGGAACATACTCCGGCACGGTCCAGTTGAGTGCGCCGGGCGCGAACAGCAGCAAGGTAAATGTGACACTCAATATAACTTCACGTGGTTGTGACGACGGATGCGGCGGCACAGGAGGCATGTACGCTGCGCCCTTCGTTAACGACCCAAGTTCGTCAGGCACGCTCACGGCACAGTGGGTAGATCTGTTGGGTATGCCCACCGCCAACCAACCGTCTACCGGTAACCCAGGCCTGGTGCTTTCAAAGAATGCGACTGCGCCAATGGCGTCACAAACGGGAGCAGTTATCAACAATGTTCAAGGCCCGCTCACGGAACTCGGTTTTGACTATCGTGAAGGCGGCCTGTGCACCACAACATCCCCACGTTTCGTTGTTGTGACCACCGACAGCGTCACGCATGTTGTCGGAGGCTGCAGCAAGGGAACAATCACCGCCGCACCGATGATGGGTTGGAAGCGCGTGCGGTTCAACCTGACCGACTCGGCACAGACATCTCCGGTTATCTTGCCCGGCGATTCAGTCTCGAGCATCACGCTTGTGATGGATCAAGGACCCGAGGCAGGTTCGGGCGGCCTTGTCGTCATCGATAACATCGACATCAACGGAACGTTCACCGGAAAGGGATCGGCGAGTCGTTACAGAGGCCGAGACTAGCCGACACGACTAGTTAACTGCTCCAGGCCGGCTTGCCGCGAGTTCGTGGCAGGCCGGCCTGGACTTTTTTTACGGATTGTAACGGCAGGCAAGGCATCCGCTGCGGTTGAATCGCTACCCGGCAAAAAATAGCAGGGCGCAGTCAATTTGTTGCTTTGTTTTCAGAGGGTCACAACGACTTTGGATTTCGGCCTAGCAGGGCTTCAACGGCTCTGAGGAGAGCTCCGGGTTCGGCTTTCGATATCACTTCACGCACGCCTGCGTGCTTCGCCTCGGAATCGACGTAATCAGACTTGTGAATCGTATTCATGAGGATGGGGATCTTGGGCAGAGACTTGGCGATCCTTGCGGACGCGCTCAGGCCATCCATGACTGGCATTTGAAGATCGATAATGGCCAGGTCAGGCTTCAGCTCCACAGCCTTCTGCACTGCCTCCAAGCCGTTCGCCGCCTCGGCACAAACCTTCCATAGATTCGAATGAGATTCGAGAAGCTTCCTCAGGAGGGTTCGCACCGACGAGGAATCATCCGCAATCAATATTCGGGCCGACATGGGCACCAAAAAATCCACCATTCTTCACGCCAAAATGCGCTCCATTATCTCCGTGTGTTGGTCATCCTACGGAGGAGTTTTCGGGAAAGATATACAGTCTTTACCGTATAAAAACCTGATGACAGTTGGGCTAGCCCTGTTGTTTGGGCCGCAATAAATATTGCGAACCCGAGTCATTGTTTGTGTCTCGGTCCAGTACTTGTAGTACTTGCGGGAGGAAGTCATGGCGTTGAAGGATTTAGAGCTCGTGCAAGCGGGTGAAAGAACCAATGTAGAAGGAAAATGACTCAAGATCGCGTCGATTCCGGTGTTCTGCAGATTACACGATTTCCTGGCCACGATGCTGGGGACCGACCGGCCTAGCATTACCGTCGCAGCGTGCCGTCTCCAAGCCAAACAATTGATCGAGTATGCGCGCGGCTCGGTGAAGATCTTGAACCGCAAAAAGTTAGAAGAATCCGCGTGCGAGTGCTACAGCGTGGTTCAGCAGTTCAATGGCGAGCTGGGATTGAGATAGTAGTGTTTCACCTTAATTAGGGCGCTACCGAGGTGCAAACAACCAGAGTTGGCTACAGCTTGACTCATGTGTTAGGATTTCGAGCGAAGTAGTATGCCAAGCCAATACATTCCGATTTTGATATTCGCTGTTCTGGCTGCGGCGTTTCCGGCCGTGACGCTGGTACTCTTCCGGTTTATTCGTCCCACACCCGCAGCCGTGGGGGCCAAACTCAAGCCTTATGAGTGCGGTGTGGAGGCCGAGGGCGACACGCGCGGCCGGTATTCGGTCCGGTTCTATATCGTTGCCATTCTTTTTGTGATCTTTGACGTGGAGACGACGTTTCTGTTTCCTTGGGCCGTGTTGTTTTCCACCCGGCGGGAAGGTTTCCGTCTGGAGCCAGTTTATGCGCTGGCGAGCATGTTTGTGTTTCTCGGTATCCTGATCATTGGATACGTGTGGCTATATCGGAAGGGCGCTCTCGAATGGGTTTAGGTGGGCCCCAGCATTTTTGGCACGGCAGGCCCGACCGCGAAGAGTGGCCGGGATTTTTTTTGCCCGAATCCAGAATACGAGATTGTCGCGGAACAAGTTGACTGTGTTTTCCGCCGTGTGCTAAAAGCTACGGCTTGCGTTAAGGTTGCGAGGGACGGGCGCACCCTGGTCTACTCCTAATTCATGGCAAACGATCCGGAAGAAAAGCAGCCCCCTGCGAGTCCCAAAGATGAGCCGTCCGCGGTAAAGCCTCCCGCCGCGGCGAGCGAACCTGCATCCAAGCCGCCCGCTCCGCCGGCCGCGGCTGCTGCAAAACCCCCAGCCGCTGCCGCGCCACCGAAACCTCCTGCTCCTCCCAAGGAGGGGCCTGTCCCTCTCGACAATGACCTCGTGAAGAGATACAAAGAGAGGTTTGGCAATGCAATCCGCGAGGCGTGGATCGATCGTAAGCAGGCCATCTTGGTGGTTGCGCGCGAGCAATTGGTGGAAATTGCCACCTACAGCCGAGACGAAGAGAAATTTGACTGGCTGAGCGACCTCACCGCTGTAGACTGGCCGAAACGGCAACAGCGCTTCGACATCGTCCTCAATATGTACTCGTTCGAAAAGAATGAGCGGCTGCGCCTGAAAGTGTACGCCTCCGCGGATGAGCGGGTACCCAGCGTGCAGGGCGTGTGGGCCACGGCGAACTGGGAAGAGCGGGAAGTGTACGACATGTTCGGTGTCGTGTTCGAAGGACACCCTGAGCTGAAACGGATTCTGCTGCCGGACGAATGGCAGGGACATCCATTGCGCAAGGATTACGACATTTTGACGCAGGACACCGCCTGGGTGCGCGAAAACCTGGGCATTGAGAGCGGGCAGTAGAAATGGCCGACCAGCGAGTTCCGTTTGCCACGCATGCCGAGTCGACCGTGCTCGGGGCGGACGAAATCGTTCTCAACATGGGGCCTCAGCACCCGTCGACGCACGGCGTGCTCCGCGTGAAATTGCGTCTGGACGGCGAAAAGGTGATCGGCTCCGAGTGCGTAATCGGCTACCTGCATCGCGGCGTTGAGAAAATTGCCGAGCACCGCACGTACACGCAGTTTGCGCCGTACGTGGACCGCATGGATTACGTCGCGGCAGTTTCGAACGGCCTGGGCTACTGCGAAGCCGTCGAAAAACTGCTCGGGACCGAGGCGCCGCTGCGCGCGCGGGTGATTCGAACGATCCTCACCGAGCTGCAGCGGATCGCGAGCCATCTGTTCTGGCTGGGGACGCATGCGCTCGACATTGGCGCGTTGACACCGTTGTTTTACTGCCTGCGCGAGCGGGAAGAGATTCTTAAGATTTTCGAGAAGTATTGCGGCGCGCGGCTCACGACGCATGCGTTCCGCATCGGCGGCCTGCAGTATGAGGCCTACGATGAATTCGAAAAAGACGTGGAGCGTTTCTGCAAGCCGTTTGATAAACGCGTGGACGAGTACGAATCGCTGCTGACGGGAAACCGCATCTGGGTGGGACGCACCAAAGGCATCGGCATACTTACGGCCAAGGAAGCAATCGACTACGCTGCTTCCGGCCCCGTGATCCGAGCGAGCGGCGTGAAGTGGGACATCCGCAAGGCGATGCCGTATGCCGCGTACGACCTGTACAAATTCGAAATTCCAACTGGGAAGAACGGCGACACATTTGACCGCTACATCGTGCGCATGGAAGAGATGCGCCAATCGCGCTTGATCTGCCTGCAGGCGATTGAGAACATTCCCGCCGGGCCGATCATGGGCAAAGTCGGAAAAGTACTGAAGCCGCCGCCGGGCGAGGTCTACCACGCGATCGAAGCGCCGAAGGGCGAACTCGGGTATTACATCGTCAGCGACGGCACGACGCAGCCGTACCGCGTGCGCATTCGCCCGCCGTCATTGATCAACCTCGAAGCGTTCGACAAAATGATTCGCGGGCACCTGGTGGCGGACGTTGTGGCCATCATCGGCACGCTCGACATTGTGCTGGGAGAAGTGGACCGGTAGCGCGATGCACGCTCTCATCAATTTCGTGATTACCTATTGGGTTCCGCTGGTCTGCGCGCTTGCGATTGTTGCGGTTCTTCCGCTTGCGGCCGGATACATCGTATTGATGGAACGCAAGGTCATGGCCGATATGCAGGCGCGGCTGGGGCCGATGCGCGTCGGGCCGCACGGGCTGCTGCAACCCATCGCCGACGCGGTAAAGCTCCTCTTGAAGGAAGACATCATCCCGGAAGAGGCTGACAAAGCCATTTTCTGGGTCGCGCCGCTGATCTCGGTGACCGCGGGAATGCTGGCGATGTCGGCTCTCGCGATTGGTCCGTGGTTCCAGATTGCCGATCTGAACATCGGACTTTTGTTTGTCGTGGGAATTGGGGCGCTGGGGATTTTTGGAATCGTGCTGGGCGGATGGTCGTCCAACAGCCATTACTCGCTGCTTGGCGCGTTGCGCAGCGCGGCGCAATTGGTGAGCTATGAGACGGCTGCGGGAATGGCAATCGTCGGAGCGCTGTTGCTGGCCGGGACGCTCTCCACTCGCGAGATTATCGAAACTCAGGCTGATTACGGCGTTTGGTTCGTGTTCGCGGCGCCCGTGGGCTTCTTCATCTATGTCGTGGCGTCGATTGCGGAAACCAATCGCGCGCCCTTCGATCTTCCGGAAGCAGAGTCGGAATTGGTTGCGGGCTACATGACAGAGTACAGCGGATTTCGCTGGGCGCTTTATTTCCTGGCCGAGTACACCAACATGGTTGTCGTGGCATCGATTGCGACGACGCTATTTCTGGGCGGGTGGCTGCGACCGTTCGCGGGTACGCGGGCATTCGATTTTCTGGATTTCCTGCCATCAGTGCTGATGCTGGGTGTCGCCGGGTATTGCTTTTACCGCGCGCCGAAGCAACCGGTAAAGGTACAGCAAATGGTTCTCGCGGCGGTTGGAGGTCTGTTAATTTTGGTTGCGGGAATTCTGCTGGCCCCTCTACTGGCCCCAGGGGGCTCGATGGTCGCGAGTGCGAAGGCGGGATTGCACGGCGCGTTCTGGTTCCTGCTGAAGGTCGGGCTCTATCTGTATATGTTCATGTGGCTGAGATTTACTTTCCCGCGGTACCGGTTTGACCAGCTGATGCGTTTGGGCTGGCAATTCCTGATTCCGCTTTCGATCGTAAACGTGATGGGAATCGGCGTGGCGCTCGTGCTGCACAGGCAGTATGGATGGAGCCATTGGACGGCGTTTCCCCTGACGACGATTTTGACGCTGGCGGTAGCCGGGTTGCTTGCGTCGGCGGGCGAGAAGAAGGAAAAAGAGCACGCCATCGTGGGCGAAGAGGCATAGGGACGGGTGCGGGCTGTACTTTTACGCTGAATGTTTATCCTGAGCCCTTCGTGCGAAGGGCTTCAACTGAAGCGTGGAGCCTGCCGAATATAGGGGACGATGCTCGATCAGATCGTATTTTATTTCTTTGCCGCGCTGGCTGTGATTTCGGCGGTTCTGGTGGTGACGCGCCGGAACGTGGTGCAGAGCGCTATTTTTCTGATCACGGCGCTGCTGGCGACGGCGGGAATTTTTCTGCAACTGCACGCGGAGTTTTTGTTCATCGTGCAAGTGATTCTGTACGCGGGCGGCATCATGGTGCTGTTCGTGTTCGTAATCATGCTGATTAACATGGACGTGTCATTGCATCAGGTGCAGTTCAACCGGCAATGGTGGCTCGGATTGCTGTTGGCGCTGGTTCTCGGCGCGCAGCTGACCGTCGCGATCGCAGTGGGCCGCTCCGGACTGCCACTGGGCGAGCCGGCTCCCGCAACGATGCTCGAACCGAGCACGGAACTCGTGGGGCGCGTGTTGTTCAACGAATATATGCTTCCGTTTGAGATAGCGTCGATCCTGCTGCTTGTGGCTATGATCGGCGCCGTCGTGATGGCGAAGAAAAAAGTTTAGGGTGCGAGCTCTACTTGGAGCCTGCTGAATTGAGGTTGCGAGAAGAACAATGATTCCGACCAGCCATTATCTATTTCTGAGTTTGGGATTGTTCACTGTCGGCGTGATCGGCGTCGTGACCCGTCGAAACGTCATCATCATTCTGATGTCCATCGAACTGATGCTGAACGCGGTGAACATCAATTTGGTGGCGTTCTCGCGCCTGGTCGGCTCAGCCGAAGGGCACGTGTTCGCGATTTTCATCATCACCGACGCGGCCGCCGAAGCTGCGGTGGGACTGGGCATCATCATTGCGTTTTTCCGGAACCGCGAAACGTTGCTGGGCGACGAAATGGATCTGCTCAAGTGGTAGGCAGTGCGGGCGGGTGCTCCTAGAATTATGATGCCGACTGAATATTTTCTCGCGCACATCTGGATGATTCCGCTGTTTCCCCTGGCGGGCGCGGCGACGATGCTGTTCGTCGGACGCCGCTTGCCGAACAGCGCTGTGAACGTAGTGTGCGTGGGCAGTGTCTTCCTCTCGATGTTCTTTGCCTTCGGTGCCATCTGGCAATTGATCGCGCGGCCTGTCGCGGAGCGCGTGGTGAGCTTCAGCCTGTTCGACTGGGTGCCTGCCGGTGCGATGCACACGGACGCGGGGCGCCTGATGAATTTCAATGTGCCCTGGGGCGTATTAATGGATCCGCTGACCGCCGTGATGCTCCTGGTCGTCACCGGCGTCGGGTTCCTGATCCATGTTTATTCCACCGGGTACATGGCGCACGAGGGCGGGTACTATCGATTTTTCGGCTACCTAAATTTGTTCATGTTCTCGATGCTCACGCTGGTCCTGGCGAATAATTTGCTGCTGCTGTTTGTCGGATGGGAAGGCGTCGGGCTGTGCAGCTACTTGCTGATCGGTTTCTACTTCCTGCGCAAGTCGGCGTCGGACGCGGGGAAGAAGGCGTTCATCGTGAACCGGATCGGCGACGCAGGCTTTCTGCTGGGCCTCTTTCTGATGTTAGGCACGCTCGGGACGATTCAGTTTACGGAACTGGGTCCGGCGATCGCGGCAGGAAACTTCGCAATCGGGAACGGCACTCTGACGGCGATTGCGTTGTTGCTGTTTGTCGGCGCGACGGGGAAATCAGCACAGCTTCCTTTATACGTATGGCTGCCGGACGCCATGGAAGGCCCCACGCCAGTCAGCGCGCTGATTCACGCCGCGACGATGGTGACCGCTGGCGTGTACATGATCGCGCGAACCAACGCGGTGTTTTCGATGGCGCCGCGTGCGCTCGAAGTCGTGGCCGTGGTCGGTTGCGTCACCTCACTATTCGCCGCGACGATAGGCCTGGTGCAGAACGATATCAAGCGCGTGCTGGCCTATTCGACCGTGTCGCAACTCGGATATATGTTCCTGGCATGCGGCGTGGGCGCGTTCACGGCGGGCGTGTTCCATCTGATGACGCATGCCTTCTTCAAGGCGCTACTGTTCCTCGGATCGGGCAGCGTGATTCACTCGCTATCGGGCGAGCAGG
>Ga0210400_10003364_pt1 | contig 14188 bp, 10 predicted proteins | sample IncBWH26MmetaG_FD_155456 | JGI IMG/M metagenome (GOLD analysis project Ga0210400, IMG submission 155456) | Forest soil microbial communities from Barre Woods Harvard Forest LTER site, Petersham, Massachusetts, United States - Inc-BW-H-26-M | ecosystem: Environmental > Terrestrial > Soil >...
ATGAAAGGAGAATCTCGCCGGCGGACATTGGGGGGCTAGTTCGCGCTCTGATTTCTCTCGCTGGCGAGGCCGGGGAAATGGACTGGACCAACCAAGTGTACTTCTTGCGGAGCGCACGCTGAGGTCTCACCTCGATCATCCAACACAACCTGTGAGCGATTTCTCAGATGCGGAATTCTTGCGCGAACGCGATACTCTGTGTGCGAGTTGTGTGCCAGACTTAACCTCTTGAAATTAGAGCGACTGCTCACGGCCCATAAGTCGCCCGCGGTTATTTCCGGTTTGCTCGTCAACCGGGAGTAAGCGCGAATCGCTTCCTCTAAACCGAGTTTCAGTACTAACCCGCGCGAGCTTTAACGCGGTCCGTGCACAAGCGTTATCCAGGGATGTGCTGAGAGCAATGGCTATTTCGCCCGCTTCTCAAACACTTCTTTTACTACAGGGAGAGCAGCGAACGCGTTCGGCCAGCCCGCGTAGAAAGCGATGTGCGTTATGACTTCGGAGGCCTGTGGCTGTGTCAGGCCGTTGTCCATGGCACGGTTCAGGTGATACGTGATTTGCACAACCTGAGGCCGATCACTCAGTTATTGCCGAGCTTCATTCTGATGAAGGCCGATCAGGCACGCACGCTTGCTCTTCACACCACAGTGCAGGCGCTCGCGTCAGAGATGCAAGAACAGGCGCCGGGACTATCGACGCCTTCCAGATTTACTAGGTCAATGGGTTCCACCGTCTTTCGCTCTTGCGCGGCAAGAGAGCCAGCGTTCAGCAACACCAGTGCAGAAAAAAGCAGAGCAACGCGCATTATCAATCTCCCGTTCATGTGAAGTATTACGTACGGATCTGGTCAGATCCTCGTAATCGACATCAAGGAAGCGATCCGCCGTGAGTTTGATGGATCGACAGCGCCGTGTCGACTGCGGCGCGGCGGCAATGGATCACTTATGGGTTGCGACGCTGCAAGGCTTGCGTTCGGGAGTTACGGCAGCTTGGCATACTCTAGTCGGGCTTCCTTCAGGATTGGGATATCCGAGTCGGCATCCCTCCAAAGAGCGAAGAAGTCTGAATATGCTGCTTTGGATTTCGCGTCGTCGCGGAGCAGCGCATACGTGCGGCCCAGTTGGAGATGAGCTAGTGCGCCTAACAGATAATTCCCAGCGAGGCCGGGGTGGTTGAGGATCTTCTGAAATTCCGCTTCCGCTTGCTCGAGACGGCCGGCCGCGAGGTAGGCTTCACCGCGCAGATAGATAGGGTAGAGCAGCGCATTAGTAGGAAGTGATGGTGCCGCCAGTTCGTAGCGCCTCGTTGGTTCGAGATGCTCGATAGATTGGTAAGCTCCGCCACGATCGAGTTCCACAGCGGAGCGAATGGTGGGCAGCCAGTACTCGTTCATCAGCGTATCTAGCGGGAATTGCCGATTCAGTTCATGAGCGATAGCGAGTGCCTTACTTCGGTCGCCGGCTCGCGCGGAAGCGATAGCCCCCAGGATTAGCACTTGTTCCCCGGGATGATGCGCAAGCGTTGCGCGGATCTGCTTTTTCGCTAAATGCCGATTGCCAAACTCCGCCTCCCGCAGCGCTCCAGTCGCACCATAACCGAGTGCAAGTTCTTCGTCGCCGTCATGACGGGCAGAGCCTACGGCCCGCTGCGTGTATTCTCGTGCCTTGGCTGACCGGCCATAATAGGCTTCCGTGTCGGCTTGCAGAGCAAGAAGCCAACTTTCGATTCCGGGTTCGCTGGTCGCAGCGGCAACCTGGCGCTCCATCTCCGTCCGGTTTTGGCGCACAAATGCCAATTGATAGCGCAGGCCCGAAAAGAAAATATTCTCCACTTTGCGTGCTTTGGCATCGCTCAGAACTTCGTCCGCTTTGTCGAACTGGCTGAGATTCAGGTAAGTGTTGATCAGATTGGAGTAAACCACCCCCTTGTTGGAATCAAGATGCAAGGCTTCCGTTTCTTCATGAATGGCTTGTTCGTGTTGTCCCAAATTTTCATAGACCGCCCCCAGGTTGACGTAAGGGTCTAGGTCGCGTGGATAGATTTTGTGCCATATCTGGTAGATCTCGATGGACCGATCCGCTTCGCCCGTGACCAAATCGTAGTAGTGGGATTCGATATAAAGTTTCTCCCGTTTGCTCACTTGTTCCCGCAACTTGTACGCTTGCCTTAGGGCAGCGCTGCCTTGGTTGGGCTGATTGAAGTTGAAATATGAAGTGCCCAGTTGCGCAAATGCCATCGCAAAGTTGGGATCGAGTTGGATCGCGAGCTTGAAATAAGGAATGGCTCTGTTTTCGGCCTCCCCAAATCTGGCCTGCATTCCCAAGCTGTAAGCTTGAAGAGCATCGAGCGACGCAGTGGTTGCCTCAAGCGGAGTGTCGTATCTCTGAATCGTCGCTAAGGACTCCCCCAAACGGGCCCGCAGCTTCGTCGAAGCTTCACCCAAAGCCCGCAATACTTTTTCGCGATTCTCGGCTTCCGCCTCCTCGGTGCCTACTGTTTCCCCGGTTTGGCAGTTGACCGCTCGCAGCAAAACGACGTAATGGCTGCCAAGACCCGAAATCGATCCGCCCACCGATGCCTTACTTCCAACCCGCAAACACACCTGCCGTGTCACCTCGCCTGTAATCTTGGCCTCACGCGGAAGCCCCATGAAGTTGAGCGATTCTCTCGTTTTCTCATCGGATAGCACGTGTAGGAACGGTGACTGCTCAAGTTGGACCCGCAGTGCCTGCTTCAACGTGCCATCAAAGACGGTCTCCCCGGTCATATTGCTAAAGTCAGCTAGAACCAGCGTGTCTGCTTCCGTGACGGCGGCTGATGACCGTGCGCGAAGGTAGAAGTAACTTGCAAGCAATGCGCCAACTAAGACGACTGTCACCACTGCAACTGCCGACTTCCAATTTCTGCGAACCTGTGAACTGCGGGTCGCGCGCTCGGCAGATTCCATTTTCAGACTTATTAGATCGTCCCGCAGATCGGCGGCGGTCTGGTAGCGCAGATTCTGATCCTTGTTCAGGGCTTTATTAACGATGCAATCGAGTTTCCCAGGCAGTTCGAGATTTAGGTTTGAGGGTGAGGCCGGTGTTTCTTTCAGGATACTGCCCGAGATCGCCGCTCCTGTCTCGCCCTTGAATGGCAACTGGCCAGTCGCCATTTCGTAGAGTACGACCCCAAATGAAAACAGATCGGTGCGGGCATCGAGCTCTTTGCCCCGGACCTGCTCTGGCGACATATAGAAGGCTGTTCCCAAAAACCGGGCGGTACGACCGTGCGCCCGTTGGGATAGGTCGTTAGCCTGAACATTGTTCATCGGCGTTTCTGGAGATACGTCCGCGGCGTGCCCGTGCGGGATCAGTTTCGCCAAACCAAAATCCAGAATCTTGGCATCGCCCCGCTGCGTCACAAAAATGTTCGCGGACTTGATATCACGATGGATAATCCCGGCAGTGTGCGCCGCACTGAGCGCGTCAGCGATTTGGATGCCAAGGTCCAGGACTCGTTCAACGCTGAGTGGCTTGCCGTCGATCTCGCTCTTTAGCGTTCGCCCCGTCAATAACTGCATCGCAATAAACGGGTGTCCTTCGAAGTTATCGATTTCGTACACTGTGCATATATTCGGATGGTCGAGCGCCGAACAAACGCGAGCTTCACGATCAAAGCGCTCAAGTTCTTCACCGGTATACCAATCACCGCGCGGATGGAAGGTATTGGCGAACCCGGATCTCGCAGCTCTTCCAGAAAGAAACTTGAGTGCCACGAAGCGGCCAAGCCTAGTATCTTCCGCTTTGAACACGACGCCCATGCCGCCCGCCCCTAGTTTTTCAGCGACGCGATAGTGGGTGACGGTCTTGCCGATCATCGCTGTAGCGGGTTCATCGTAGTCTTCGTCTTCGGCCGTACTCGCTGTCGTCGCACTTTCATGGTGAGTGAGCGCATCGGCGGCAACCTGCAGAGCCGACCATTCGATTCGCTTGTCGGGCGTGTTGTCATAGGCAAGGAGAGATTCGACCTCTGCGCGCAGGTTTGTGTCGTTTCCACAGGTCTTGTCCAACAGAAAAGCCCGTCCGTTTTCATCGCAATCCCAAGCGGCAGAAAGCACGCTCTTGATCTGTTGCCAACGTTCACTTTGCATGCTTATTGCTCCGATCCAGTTCCCGTAGCAGCCAGAGCTTTGCCGACTTCCATTCCCGCATAACCGTTCTTTCGGAGATTTTCATCACCACACCGACCTCCTCCACGCTCAATCCTCCAAAGACGCGCAGCTGGACAACGTGGCTCATGCGTTCGTCGAATTCGGCCAAACCTTGCAGGGCATCGTCGAGAGCGATCAGTTCTGCCGCCGCGTCCCGCCCCGGGATGGAGAGATCTTCGTCAATCGGCACCGCTACTTCGCCGTTTCCTCTCTTGAGGGAAAGTTGCATCCGGGCATGATCGGTAAGGATGTGGCGCATCAATTGGGCACACACCGCGAAAAACTGGCCTCGATCTCGCCAGTGGATTTCTCCTATCCTGGCAAGTTGCAAGTAGGTTTCGTTGACCAATGCCGTGCTTTGCAGGATATGGCCGGGGTTTTGCTGCGCCATATAGTGGCGCGCGGTTACGTAGAGTTTTCGGTAAACGAGAGGGATCAGATTGTCGAGTGCGCTACGGTCACCGTGCCCCCATGCCCGAAGAAGAACAGTAATCTCACCCGCAGAGGACATATCATAACCGCCGCCGGAACGACTCAACGGGGAGGGGTTGCTAGCGCGTTTAATATCCTACCGGAATAGTTTGCTGATTTGCGAGGGAATTCCTCAACTGAATTCACATGCAGTGCAGTCCAATGCAGCTTTACGGCACAGCGTTTCACCGCCGGAAGATTTCCGCAATTCATTTGGCAGTTTCTGAAGCTGCTTTCCGTCTATACATACGAGCGCTGACTCCGTCCGCAGGTCGCCTCTCGGTTAGGGAAGGAAAGGAATGAATGAAAGCTGGAAGGCGTTCAGCGATGTGCGCCGCGCGAATCTTCCTTAACGTGCTGGTCTTAGCTTTCGCGAGCTTTGGCTCGACACTACCGAGACTGAGACAGGCCGCACAGGAAGGGTCTGCAACCTGCAAAGGGACCATCGCACCCACACGAAGCGGAATTGGCTCTGAAGCCACAACGAGAAATGCAGCGGCGACTCTGTCGACCTATCGGTATCAAAGAGTGACGAAACAACGGAACCAGGCAGCTACTTGCTCCGACTCTGTGTTGCCCGCCGGAAAAAAGAAGGTTGTAACGCGATAAAGCAAGAGACAGGGCGCCATGTATAGAAAAGGTTTTGCCCGGATGATGGTTTTTGACTGTGAACACATTTTCTGCCCCTAACAAATTTTCCAGGAGACCCAACATGAAGCGAGCTTTCCGAACCCCGCAGCAGACCCCGCAGGCCCCAATGATCCTCACGTCCCGCACCATCGGCTCCGTTCTCGTGATGGGGGTACTTCTTCTTCCATCGATGGGCACTTTCGTGCGATCTGCCGAAGGGCAGAATCTGTCTCTCACAGCGCAAGCTTCGAGAACCAGGAGCGCCCACGCGGTGAAACCGAATGCCGTTTGGCCCGCGGTGGCGGGACAAGGTTTGTACGGCGCCAAAATGGCCCCTCAGAGGCCGGATACGGCTGCTTCCATGCCCCTGTTTTTGCAGCCTGCTCTTTTTCTCAGTGGCGTCAACAACAACGCCAGCCCCGCACCCGCACAGACCGTCTCTGCCGACTTCAATGGCGACGGCAACGCGGACTTTGCGGCCACGATAGCGGCCGACAATGCGGTGTCGGTGATGTTGGGTAACGGAAAAGGAAGATTCAGCGCGCCAGTTGAGTATTCCACTGGATCCGACACTCCGATCGGGCTCGCGGTGGGCGACTTCAACAATGATGGGATATCCGATCTGGCAGTGGCTGCGGGAGGACACGTGTATTTCTTGACGGGAAACGGGGATGGCACATTTCAGCAGCCCGTGCAAGTCGCAAGTCTTACCGGTACGGGGTGGGGGCTTACGGTCGGAGACTTCAATAATGACGGGAACCTGGACTTGGGGGTAGCGGCCGACGGAAATGGTGGCGCAGAGAGTTTTATGACTGTGCTGCTGGGAAACGGGAACGGCACTTTCCAAAGGCCCGTCAAATACGGTGCCGGGGGGGCCGCCGACCTGTGGACGGTGGTCGCGGGGGATTTCAACGGCGATGGGAAGCTTGACCTTGCAGCCGTCACCAGCGACCCGGGCTCTTCGCTGCAAATTTTTCTGGGCAACGGCGACGGCACCTTCACCGCCGGAGTTAATTTGCCCACGTCCTTCTACTATTCGTACTCCGTCGCAGTCGGGGACTTCAATGGAGACGGCAAGCTGGATGTGGCCGTTGCCAGTGCCTGCGGTGATGTAATGTGTTATAACGCAGGTTCGATCTCTGTATACCTCGGCAAAGGCAACGGAACATTTGGGGTTCCTGTGCAATTAGAATCAATTCTAGAATACAGTCCCTGGAGTCTTGCGGTTGCCGATTACAATGGAGATGGCCATCTAGACATTGCCACTCAGGGTCTGTTAGCCGGAGCGGTGTATGTATTCTTCGGCAATGGCAAAGGCGCATTTCAAGCCGCAACCTCTTACGTTACCGAGGAAGCTCCCTATTCGATCGTCGCCGCTGATTTTAACAATGACAAGCATATCGACCTCTTGACCTCAGACTTGAATCCCTGGGGTCTTTTTGCGAATCCTCCATCGGTCGCTCTGCTATTGAATGATGGCAAGGGCGCGTTCGATTCCGGCACCGCGAAAAGTATAGGTGCCGACCCCGCAGGGATTGCGATTGGCGACCTCAGTGGCAACAAGAAGCTCGATCTCGTGATTGTTAGCTCTGGCGACTCGGAATATGGTCAGGGTAGCGAGTTTAGCGTGCTCAAAGGGAATGGAAACGGCACGTTCAAACCAGCCGTAAACTACCCGCTGGGCGACAGCTACGACTTAGCCGACCAAGACGTCGTCGCGCTGGGAGATTTCACCGGGAAGGGCCATCTGGACGTAGCAGTCGCTGAGGGAACCGGTTTAGAGGTTTTCCTGAACAACGGCAAGGGTACCTTTGGGCCCGGGACCACCTACCCAACGAATGGCGGATACAACTTCGGAATCACTGTCGGCGATTTCAGGGGTGACGGCAAAGTGGACATTGCCATAGCCGAAGGGTCGAACGCGGTGGTGTTTCTCGGCAATGGCGATGGCACTTTCCAAGCCGCAACTTTCTATCCCGTAGGAGGCAACGCGGCCGTCGGCATTGGAGTCGGCGATTTCAATGGCGATGGCAAGCTCGACCTGGTCGTGGCCAATTGGACCTGCATTTCAAATCCAAATGCCTGCACAGTGAGTGTTCTTCTGGGCAACGGCGACGGGACCTTCCGACCGAACGTCGATTATCCAGCAGGAGCGGCCCCCTATTTTCTGGCAGTCGCTGACTTGAATGGGGATGGCAAGTTGGATCTTGTTGTCGGACAACAAGCCGACCAGCCCGTCAACGTGCTGTTAGGTAACGGGGATGGTACGTTCCAGCCCCCGACCACTTACGCAGCCGGCTATTTAGACTCAATCATTACGGTGGCTGATGTCAACGGAGACGGTATACCGGACATTATCGATGGCGACGGAGTGCTCTTCGGTAATGGGGACGGCACATTCCAACCCTTGGTGAGCTACCTGTTTGGTTACCCCTCTGGAGGGATTGCTGCTGCGGATCTGAATGGGGACGGAGCGATCGATGTCGTCACTTCGAACTCTCAAATGGCGACCAGCTCCGTGCTGCTGAATATCACGGGAGCGCGGGTCACGCTCGCTAGCACACCGAATCCGTCGCAGCCTGGGCAATCCGTAACCTTTACCGCCACCGTTGCAGCCTCGGTGGAAAATATTGGCACTACGCCCAAGGGTAACGTCACCTTCAAGGACGGTTCCATCGTCCTCGGGACCTCTGCGCTAGTCAACGGAGTCACGACACTTAAGTATTCCAAGCTTTCTAGCGGAAAGCACAAGATTGTCGCTCAATACTCCGGGCATAACAACTTCCAGCCCAGTAGCTCGAAGGCGTTGGTGCAAGTCGTCAAGTGAGTCTCCGAATGCTTCACGCGGGGATTCAATGGTCAAGTGTTGTTCCCGCAATCCGACGGATGCCGTCCGCGCTCCCTGGACGTGGACGCCATCCAGTTGGACGGTCATAGATTCAGTTGAAAGTTATCTCAAGAAACGATTTGGGCAGAGCAAGGCTTCTTGCTCGCTGAGATTGTCCCGCCTTCAGCGCCCGGTCCCCGCGCCGAAGGAATTCTGCGGATCGCTTTGTTGCGTGTTGCGAGTTTCTTGATCTGACAGTCTATTTCTATTTCTCCTTATCTTGTTTTCCTGCGCCGATTCAGATGGCCGAGAAGCCGCCGTCGACATTCAACTCCACCCCGTTCACGAAGCTCGAATCGTCGGAAGCAAGAAACAGCGCGACCGTCGCGATTTCCTCAGGTTGACCCATCTTTCCCCGCGGGATCAGGGATTCGAACATCTCCTTCGCCTCCTTGGTGAGAACTACGTAACCGCTTTCGGTCTGCACAGGCTCGAAGCCACAGCCCCGTGGGGCATAAAACAGGAAAACCAGGCCGAAGAAAAAGTCACGCCTTCTGACAAAAAGATGTCACCCACAGATTTGGCGCACTTCGCCATGGTTTCGCGCGGCAACTGCTGGCTGAATGTGGAAGGGATTGCGGAGCCGATTCCCCTCACCGGTGGTGATTGCTTTTTGCTGGCTAAGGGGACTTCGATTGTTTTGCGCGACAGCCCGCGAACACGTCCGAGGTGGAGCTTCCGCGAGATCGGGGCCAAAGCCAACGGCAATGTCGCTCTTTGTGGCGGCGGTGGCGCACCGACGACAATCGTCTGTGGATCCTTGAGTTTCGATCGCGCCAGCCTGAGGCCGATCACTCAGTTATTGCCGAACTTCATTTTGATGAAGGCCGATCAGGCACGCACGCTTGCTCTTCACACCACAGTGCAGGCGCTCGCGTCAGAGATGGAAGAACAGGCGCCGGGATCTGAAGTCGTCGCGAGTCGATTGGCCGAAGTTCTGTTTATCCAGGTACTCCGGGCGCATATCGCGTCGGGACCGGAACGCAACAAAGGATGGCTTCGTGCAATTTTCGATCCTCAAATAGGCGCTGCTCTGAGTGCCATTCATGACAGAGTGAATACACCCTGGACGGTCGAATCCCTGGCCGAAGCGGCGGGCATGTCTCGCTCCGCATTCGCAGCACGTTTCAAAGAGCTACTCGGACAAACGCCGCTGGAATACGTAACCGAGTGGCGGATGCAGAAAGCGATAGAGCTACTTGAACGGCGTGACAAAAAGCTCCCAGAAGTCGCTCGATTGGTCGGTTACGAGTCCGACGCCGCATTCAGTAAGGCGTTCAAGCGAGTTGTCAGGGCTAATCCTGGTGAATACCTCAGACGTGGTTTGAAGGATCCAAAATCGACCGAAGCAGACCACGATCAATCCTGAAAAACGGGCATCGGACATGTTTCCCTGAGACCCCCACTCCCCGACTTCTGAGACCAAGCCGACTTCCCGTTACAAATCCCGACAACTTCCCCTAAGCCCGTTTCTGGACAACCTTCTAGATCCTCGATAAACCGTATGCGAATGATAACGTCCTTTATCATTCGCTATTTGCGTTGGCAAGCCCACGACGGGTTGGGGCGCTTGGCCGATTGGCCGGTTTTAGTTCAAGTGAAGCGGCCGCTTTAGTAAACACTTGCCGACTTCCCGTTACTCATCCCATCTGGAAGGAGTGCGAGTGTAAGAGCCCCAACGTGCCTTAGGAAATGTAGGGACCGAAGCTGGCCGTCACTGTGTCGCTTTCATCAGCGTTTGAGAGGATGTGCACGGCGAAAGTCTCCCCGCCGGGTTCTACGCGGATAACGATGTGTCCGGCGCGCGACTTGAGGTCCTCGGTCTTCTTATTGGCGATGCGATTCTCCTGCTTGACCGAGGTTGCGAAAACGTCGCGGTTCCCGGAGTAGATGGCTTTGGAGTAGAGCGTGTTCAGCACATTGACGGTCGGGTGCGCGGAGTCCCAAGTCGGGATGACAAAGACCTGCGGCTGGAGTGCGCGAACATATCGGTCGCCATTGGCATTGAAGTAGCCATGGTGGTTAGCGACGGCCACACTGACCGGGCCGCATACTTCGGCGGCGGGAGATTCGGAGTCCCTCCAAGGGTCGCGGCCGTAGTTGGTGTCGTTGGTGAGATCGCCGCCGGTGTAGTAGCCGAACTTTCCGTAGCGGAGACGAACGGCGCAGGAACAGGGATTCTCCGCGGGGTAGTCGGCAGACTTGAGAGTTGATACTTCTGGGAAGAGCTTCCTTGTCTCCTCGCCCGTGCCGGTCCAGACCTCGCCGTTTGCAATCAGGTTGCGTATCTCAAAGCTGGAGTAGTCAGCCGATTTGCGCTGCAGGGCGAACTGGTCTTTGGAGCCGGGGCGAAAACGCTCGACTCTTTTGCCAGCCTTGATTTGCGCTTGAAGGAACGCGCGATAATTCTTCTGGAAATCGATATCAGCAGGTACTGGATAGGTGTAGTCCGGCCATGCGCGATCAACGAACCTCTGGATCGGGACGATGGTGGCCACGTCGGACACGCCGGTCAGTCGATAGCTGCGGTCCGGCGAGAGCGGGCCGTCCGGCGGCAGATAACCCACGTGATCGCCGTGGAGATGCGTGGCTAGGAAGGTGTCGATGGTCGTGAGTCCGCTGGCCTCGATACGCCGCTTGGCGTAGCGGCCGATCCACTCGCCGGGCCGACGCTGGCCTGACGGGAGAGGATCGCTCAGGTATGGCGTGGTGCCGTAGATGGCGCCGGCATCGACCATCATCGTGGTGCCGTCGGGCAGGATCAATAACGCGCTGTTGCCGCGATTGGTGGCGATCTGGTGGATTTCAAGTACGCCTGGCTTCCATGCGGGGAGGGCTTTGAAAACGGGTACTGCAGCGCGGAGAAGCTTCGCGGGAAGGCTTTCAAACGCGGCAATAGCAAGCGAACTAAGTAGAAAGCGGCGACGTGGAAGCATGCGACACAGTATGACACCGTGTTCAGTTCTTTCATACGTAAGTCCCCATAAACGCGCTTCTGGCGAGGAACCAGGAGTGAAGTCGTTCGCTAAGGGTTGCTTAGAGCGGGTCGAATTGCAGAGCACCATGGAAACGATCCGTCGGTAGATACCGCGGTGACTCCACTCCCAATAGAAATAGGACGAGACCTTGGAATGTCATGGTCAACATGCATCGATGTAGAACACCAATTCCCCATGTTTTCCGATGGAACTCCGCCATTGTTTCGACAGACCCCGCATGTTGTCGATCAATGCGAGCAGGTCGTTCCTGTTAACAGCTATCCCTTGTTCTTCGAGACTGTCTCTAAAGCTGGCCGCACTGAAGCGCTCGTCTGCTTCCATATAGTCCAGAACCCTCCTACCGTTTTCAAACCAGACGACCTGGTTGTCCCCGTATTCGTGTTCGTCGCTGACCGTCCCTACTCTGGCGGCAAGGTCGTGGAGAAACACGATCAACTTCGCCGGTTCGACAAAGCAGGAAGAGTGAATATTCCATATTTCTTTCACTGCCCGAAAACTTCGGCTCATGCCTAACCACCTTTCTTTCTCTTCTTTCTTGGAAGTTCGGAATCCAACGGCTCCGCTCTCATTCGATGCCATAAGACCGGATCGACAGGAAGTGAGGTTGTGCGGCCGGTTCGCAGGTTCATGAACCCGCCGTGGTACGAGAGACGCCCATAGCGGAATAGCCGCGCCAGCATCGCCAGCGCCTGGTAGGCGAGCGTCTGGTTCACAAACGGCTCCTGCCGCTCCAACGCCTCTAACGCGCCGCACGAGGGAAGTCGGTCCTTCTTGTCGAGCCTCGCGTTGATGAGTTCGGGGAAGAGTTCCGGAGCGGTGGGCAAACGTGAATCTCGTGCTCTGTTTTTCTGGTTTTCCGGCTGGCCGAGCACGAACTGACCACTGTCTGCGTTGTTGCCGAGATCCAGCCAATAGTGGCAGTTCCAGTAGGTTGGAGTGCGGGTCATCGCGTTCCGTGCTGCGCGAGTATCCACGCAACCGATGAGAATGTCGGTTTCGTGCCCCCAACTTTCATCGACGAAGTGCGGCACTCCTTTCCAGCCGAGACCCCAAAACAGATTGACTCGGGTCGCGAGGACGGTCGCTTTGTGCAGTCCGATCTCACTCTCGCTGAAAGGTTGGCGCACGCAGTTGGTGCGGGAAATCCGGTCGCCGTCGACCAAGGTCACATCCAGCCCGTGCGGATGCCCTAAAGCAACGATGGCCTGGTGCAGATACGGCAATCCGGCGGCAATAGCGCTTCCCGTTCCACCGCAACCGACTACGGTGATCTGGACCTTCTTCTGCAGCAGTGCACCAGGGATCTGGTGTTCACTCTTCGTGGCGATTGTCGTTTCGATAGCTGTGGTCATCGTTCCTCACGAATTCCCCAAGCGTCTGCGGCAGCTTCACGAGATACTTCGCTGGAAACGCTCTTTGTCCCGCGAGTGATCGCCACATCGCCAGGAAGCCGCCGCGAAAACGAATGTGTTTGCGAACGCCGGAGGCGTGCGTGAATTCGCTCTGGAAGAACGATTCTTCCCACAAGTCGATCGCCGTGACCGATTTCTCCTGTGGAATCTTCATGCTCCCGGTGCAACAAACTCCGTTGTCGTAGCAGTTCCAGTACGGCGCCATGTAGAGTTTTGTTTCGGCTCTTGGCCGTTCGTTCGCAGCAAGAGCGCGAACCCATAGATGAGATCCGCTCGCTTTGAACAGCAAGGGCGGGTGGGGATAGCGCTTGCCATTTATATGTTTCAACACCGGTTCGCTGCCGTGGTCGATGAAAAACATCGTCCGCTCGCAAGGTGGAGTCCACCACACGATCATCTCTGCCGTGCGCACCAGCACGCGCGACGGCAGGATCTCGGCTGGCACCGATCTACCCAGACCGGCCAACAGGTCGATCAGCATTTGCGGCATCATCAACTGGCCTTCCGCCAGCCGTGCGACGTCGCCGTCATGCATCACTTCATGGAGAGTCACAAAAGGATGGCGATACGGGTAGCCCTGATAGCTACTCTTCCCGTACACCAGCAGCACCCGGCTCAACCGGAAGTCCTGACTCGAGCCGATGTTCACGGAGATATTCATCGTAGAGGTCCCTGATGATTTCGACGACCTTGGCAGCGGAAGCCAACGAGCGAAGCATCGCTCCGGCGTGATCGAAGACGCGCCGCACTTCTTCATCTAGGTCTCTGGCTGGCTTGTTGAGGTGAATGGGAAGTGCCACATTCGGCTGGCAAGGACCGTTCTCACCCATGTGCTGCGCCTCTTCGTCAAAGCAGGCGTTGATCGCATCATTTTCGTACCAGGTGATCAGACATCCGGGACGAGAATACTCGGCATCCGCGAGCCAATCCTCAACGCCTGGTACGTCCTTCTCAGCGATCTGGCCAGGCCATGCGTGCTCGTGCCCTTGGCCATGGGCATCCATTTCAAGCGCCCGTCGGATCAGCGCGCGAGCCACGCTCGTGTGTGGCTGGATTTCCCGCAGCAAGTTCCGCGCTGTCCTGTATTTGAGGGTCTTCGAGTGCCTCTTGATACTGGCTGGGATCTCCATATCTACTTTGCGATAGACCGACGATTCCAACTCCTCGGTGCTCGAATCCTCCATCCATGTGTCGACGTGCTCCTGGGCATCGAGGTAGTCGTACACGCGCATCCATTTGTGGAGGTTGGTGGTAAACACGCTATAAAAGGCAACCGGAAGAAGATCATCCTCGGCTTCGAGGCGGGCGAGTGTCGCACCAATTGGAATGGAAGCAGCGGCCTCGTAGTCGCCGACCAGATACAAGTGATCGCTCATATCTTCTTTTCCGGCTTCAAGCTGATTTCGCTCTTGCTCAGTCAACTCGAAGAGGCAATCCGTAATTCGCAGGTCGCCGACCCAGACTCTCTTCACATCAGCGGCTCGATTCTGCGAGCAAAACCTCCTGAAGCCGTGTTCGACAAAGTCCACCGCGCTACCCGACCAGTCATTGGGTCGGCAAATTCCCAAGCGCAATAGGCTCATCCCCAGAACCGCAG
>Ga0210400_10003365_pt1 | contig 14186 bp, 13 predicted proteins | sample IncBWH26MmetaG_FD_155456 | JGI IMG/M metagenome (GOLD analysis project Ga0210400, IMG submission 155456) | Forest soil microbial communities from Barre Woods Harvard Forest LTER site, Petersham, Massachusetts, United States - Inc-BW-H-26-M | ecosystem: Environmental > Terrestrial > Soil >...
ACCCATTTATATGTGTTCGATGTTGCCACCAAGTGGGCGGTGCAGATTACTTCCGGCGACTTCGACGACAGTGAGCCGGCGTGGTCACCTGACAGCAAGTTGTTGGCGTTCCGCAGCAACCGCTCGACTCCGGATCCTGACCGCACCTACGACACCAACATCTGGGTGGTCGCCGCCGACAACACCGATAAGGGCGCGCACCTGACTCAAGTCACGACCAACCCGGGCGCCGACGCCGCGCCCTCGTGGTCACCCGACGGCAAGTGGATCACCTACGTCACGCAGCTTGAACCGAAACTGCTAGTCTATGCCACGCACGACGTTGCGGTCTCTCCCGCCGAGGGAGGCGAAGCTAAAGTGCTCACGCGATCTTTCGATCGCATGTCGCGGTCGCCACGTTTCTCAGCTGACGGCAAATTTATCTACTTCATCGCCGACGATGATGGCACGCAGAACCTGTTCCGCATTCCTGCCGCTGGCGGCGAGATCACGCGAGCCATTTCAGGACACGTTGTAGTCTCCGGCTACTCGATCGCCAAGTCGGGCGACCTGGCCGCGCAGATCGCCAGCATGGACCGCCCCGGCGAAATCTTCACTATGCCCGCGTCCGGCGCTCCGTTGACGCGCATCACCCACGTAAACGACGCGTTCCTGGCGAAGATCAGGATCGTCACTCCGGAATACGTCAAGTTCAAGAGCAAGGACGGCACCACGGTTGCCGGCTATCTGTTCAAGCCGCTGGATTATGTGGCGGGGAAAAAATATCCCACTCTGCTGCACCCGCACGGCGGCCCGGTGGGATCTTATTACGGCGACTTCAATCACTTCTCGCAACTCTTCGCCGCCAACGGATACGTCGTCCTCGAGCCCAACCCGCGCGGCTCCTCCGGCTACGGACAGGATTTCTGCAAAGCCATCTTCGCCGACTGGGGAAACAAAGATTATCAGGACGACATGGCCATGGTCGACTATGCCGTCACGCAGGGCGTGGCCGATCCCGACAAGCTAGGCGTGGGCGGATGGTCGTACGGCGGCATCTCGACTGACTTCATCATCACGCAGACCACCCGCTTCAAGGCCGCGATTTCCGGCGCGGGCTCGGCGTTCCTCGCATCATTCTACGGCCATGACCAGTACATCCTCGACTACGATGTGGAACTCGGGCACCCGTGGGAGAACCGCGCCGTTTGGGAAAAAATCTCGCCCTACTACAGAGTCGCAAAGATCACGACGCCGACGTTGTTCATGGGCGGCGACATCGACTGGAATGTCCCCATCCTCGGCGGCGAGCAGATGTACCAGGCTTTGAAAAGTCTGGGCCGCGAAACCGAACTGGTGGTGTATCCCGGCGAGTTCCACGGTTTCAAAACGCCGTCCCATATCAAAGACCGTCTCGAACGCAACCTGAGTTGGTACGCACACTACGTCAAAGCGGACGGCAGCCCAGCACGGCCAGCCGCGAAGACAAACTAACGCGCACGGTATGCCGCGGGAGTTATGGCGAGGGTCTCGACCCCTGCAACCAAGAAACTTCCGGCATGCCCGTCACGCTAGGCGTCGGCGATTCTGGAGCCGGCTTCGTCGTGCTCCCACGCCTCTGCGGGCTCACTCTCGGGAACCGGTCGGGCGTCTGGATTCTGCATGATCACGCGGGCACAGGTGTTCCAGCGCAGGATGGCATCGTCGTTTCCGGGTATGGCAAAATTCATGGCCTTCTCATAGTGCTCCATCGCCTCCCGCAGCGCGTGATATGCGGATGCGCCGGCTCCAGTGCCGCGGTGGCGAAGGCGCGCAGTTCCGAAACGCTCCCAGATGATGCCCTGGTAGTAGGCCCGCTCATAGTCGCCCTTGATCTGGGCCAGAACTTCTTGTGCGGCTTTCGCGTGCAGATCAGAATCGAATTGGTCGGTGCGCGCGAGCAGAAGCGAAATCAGCGCCTGCTGGTGATCGGGCGCAACGGCCAGAATATCGAGGCAAATACTTTCCGCCAGGCTGGGTTCATTCAATAGCCGGTAGCGCTCGACCTTGGCCAGCGCTTCGGGAATACTCTGTTCGGAAATGGATTTCAGTTCGAAATGCATAACGTCTCCTGTCCTTATCCCTATCCTTATCCTTGCGAATTGCTGAATACCCGGAACAGTTTCGACAGCGGATCGAAGAAGCGGTCAACGACGCGTTCCTTGAGCGGAATGATGGCGTTGTCGGTGATCGTGATGTTTTCAGGACAAACTTTCGTACAGCACTTGGTGATGTTGCAGAGACCGATGCCGAATTGCTTTCTGAGATCTTCAACGCGATCGCCAACATCCAACGGATGCATTTCGAGCGCGGCCACATACACCAGAAATCGCGGGCCGATGAATTGCTCGTGCATGTGATGGTCGCGCAAGACGTGGCAGACATCCTGACAGAGATAGCACTCGATGCACTTTCGAAACTCCTGCACCCGTTCGACATCCTCCTGGGCAATGCGCCAGGTGCCATCGGGCGCGTCGGGCGGCCGCGGCTCGAACCGGGAGATGCGCTTCTTGACCTCGTAATTCCACGATACGTCCGTGACCAGATCCCTCATGTGCGGAAATGCCTTCATGGGTTCGACGGTCACAGGCCTATCCAGTGGGAGCGTGTTCATCCGCGTCATGCACATCAATTTCGGCATGCCATTGATTTCGGCCGAGCACGAGCCGCATTTTCCCGCCTTGCAGTTCCAGCGAACCGCTAGATCGCCGGCCTGTTCGGCCTGTATTTGATGCACGGCATCGAGCACCACCATGCCCGCTGAAACTTCTGTAGGGTAGTCCTGGAATTTCCCCTGGCCTTTTTCCCCACGCCATATTCGAAACGTGGCCGTCGCCATTACTTCATCTCCTGGATGATTTGCTGCAGATCTTCTCGCATCGGATGAATGGGCTCGCGCGTGATTTGCATTTCCCCACCGTTGCCTTTTCGCACCACGATGTTGAAGCCGTCGTACCGTTTGTCCTTGGCGGGAAAATCATCGCGGAAATGCGCCCCACGGCTCTCTTTCCGTTCCAGCGCCGCCCGAGTAACCATTTCCGAGACGGTCAGCAGGCTGTGCAAGTCGAGCGCCGTGTGCCAGCCGGAATTGTATTCCCGGTTTCCATCCACGCTGACCCGCTCGCTGGCGGCTTTCAATTCTCGCAGGCGCTCGAGCGCTTGCAGCATCTCCTGCTCCTGACGCACGATCCCCACCAGTTCCTGCATCACGTCCTGCAACGTATGTTGTACGGCGTAGGGATTGTCGGACCCCTTGCCCTCGAAGGCCCGCAGCGCCCACTTTTCCGCGGATCCGAGTTCATCCGTTTTCACCGCGCCCAGCGAGTTGTCTTTGGCATAGGCCGCGGCATACTGGCCCGCCCGCTTGCCGAAGACTAATAAATCGGAAAGTGAATTCCCGCCGAGCCGGTTGGCGCCATGCAGACCAGCCGCGCACTCTCCCGCCGCAAACAGGCCGGGCACGTCCGACATTTGGGAATCGGCGTCCACCTTCACACCTCCCATCATGTAGTGGGTCGTGGGACCAACTTCCATCGGCTCCTGGGTAATGTCAATGTCGGCAAGCTGCTTGAACTGGTGATACATACTGGGAAGCTTCCTCTTTATATGCTCGGCCGCGTTCGGAATTCTCTCCTTGATCCACGCAATGTCCAGGAACACACCGCCGTGAGGACTGCCCCGCCCTTCTCGAACCTCCTGCCGGATGCAGCGGGCCACGTGATCGCGGGTCAGCAGCTCGGGCGGGCGTCTCGCGTTCTTGTCGCCCTGTGTATACCGCCAGCCTTCTTCTTCGGTGTCTGCGGTCGAGTTGGCGTAGAGCGGCGGAATATCTTTGAACATGAATCTCTCGCCATTCCGATTCCGCAGCACGCCTCCCTCACCGCGCACTCCTTCCGTAACCAGAATGCCGCGCACGCTGGGTGGCCAAATCATTCCCGTAGGATGGAACTGCACAAATTCCATGTCCATCAGCGCCGCGCCGGCATGGTAGGCGAGCGCATGGCCGTCGCCCGTATATTCCCAACTGTTGCTGGTGATTTTGAAGGCGCGCCCAATTCCTCCCGTCGCCAGCACCACGGCCTTGGCGCGGAACAGGTGAAACCGGCCGCGCTCGCGGTCGTATCCAAACGCGCCTGCGATGCGGCCGCCGTCCTTCAGCAGCGTAACGACTGTGTGTTCCATGAAAACGTCGAGACCGAGATGGATTCCATGGTCTTGAAGTGTGCGGATCATTTCCAGGCCAGTACGGTCGCCCACATGGGCCAGCCGAGGATACCGGTGGCCGCCAAAGTTACGCTGGAGAATTCGGCCGTCGCTGGTGCGATCAAAAAGTGCGCCCCAGGCCTCCAGTTCGCGCACGCATGCCGGAGCTTCCTTGGCATGCAGTTCCGCCATCCGCCAGTTACTCAGGTATTGACCGCCGCGCATGGTGTCGGCAAAGTGAACCCGCCAACTGTCCCGGTCGTCCACATTTCCCATCGCCGCGGCGATGCCGCCCTCGGCCATGACGGTGTGGGCTTTGCCAAGAAGAGATTTCGAAATGACCGCGACTTTTCCACCAGCGGCCGACACCTCGACCGCAGCCCGCAGACCAGCGCCCCCGGCTCCGATGATCAGAACGTCGTGCTCATGCGTGATGTACTCGCCCACTAGACGATCCTCCAATCCGTCCAGAACCCCATCGAGCACATCCGTACGTACAAATCAGAAAACGCGACCGAGCAGAGGCTGCACCAGGCGAACAGCATGTGGCGCCGATTCAGGCAACTCACGCAATCGTAAACTCGCTTGCGGGCCGGCACCCCCGCCAAGCGATCGCGAAATCCGCCAACCAGATGACGAAAGGAGTGGCATCCCAGAGTGTAGGAACTCAGCAGCGTCAGGTTCGTCAACAAAACGAGAGTGCCGACGCCGATGCCAAACTTGCCGTTGAACCAGAAAGCATCCCACACGTCCCGCGCCAGAATTACGAGAAACACGAGAGCCAGATATAAGAAATACCGGTGGACGTTTTGCAGGATCAGAGGAAACGATCGTTCGCCGAGGTAGGTCTTCCGCGGCTCACCCACGGTGCAGGATGGCGGATCGGCCCAAAAAGCCTTGTAATATGCCCCGCGATAGTAATAGCACGTCACTCGAAAACCGCCCGGCGCCCACAGAATAAGCATCGCTCCTGTGACCCAGACCGGCATCCAGCTTGGGTGTTGACCAAACCAGCCCTCATGAGCAGGGCCGAACAATTCGGGAGAATAAAACGGCGAGAGATAGGGTCCGAACCTGAAATGCCGCCCCTGCAGCGCAGCCCAAGTGGAGTACGCAATGAATGCCGACAAACCGAGAAACACTACCAGCGGCTGTAGCCACCAATAATCGGTTCGCTGCGTCTGTCCGAAACCCGCGCGCGATAATGGGACGTCAATCTGAGACATCGAGCCTCCTCACGCGTCCGTGCTGACCTTGCATCCGCTATCCAGCGCTAGTCTGAGTGCGATTGAATATGGGCGGTAGCCATGATACAGCGAAATCCATGGTCATGGTTTTCAGAAACGATGACTCAAGTAAACGGTGGGAGCGGAATGAACCTGAGAGGCCCAGCTCAGGCTATCATTCTGAAATGTGATTGAAACGCCAGACACACCGCCTTCCAAGACGCCGGTTCACAAAGGCGTTCTCAGATCCTTCGTTCGATGGCTTGCCATCGGTGCCGTGCTTGCTTGGTCGCTCGCCGCGCTGATCCTCGTGGCCGCCCGGTGGATCGACCCACCGACAACTGCGGTGCACATCCAGCGCCGCTTGCAGGCCTGGATTCATCACACCCCGTATCACGAACGCTACAAATTCATTCCGCTCAGCCAAATCTCCCCCGATCTCCAGCACGCTGTGGTCGCTGCGGAGGACGCGCGCTTCTACCAGCACCATGGGTTCGATTGGCACGAAATCCAAATCGCTGCCGGTGACGATTTGGATGGCGGTCGCACTCGCGGTGCTTCCACCATTACGCAGCAACTGGTAAAGAATCTATTTTTCGGAACGGGCCGCTCGGTTCTCCGCAAGGGTGCGGAGTTCACGCTGGTACCGGTGGCCGAATTCGTCCTCGGCAAGCGGCGGATTCTGGAGATCTACCTCAACGTGGTCGAATGGGGCCCTGGTGTTTATGGCGCTGAGTCGGCGTGCCGTTACTACCACGGAAACCCGGCACGGAATATCGGCCGGGAAGAAGCGGCACGGCTCGCCGCGATCCTGCCGGCTCCCCTGAAGCGACGCCCAGAGCGCATGAATAAGTACAGTGCGCTCATCCTGGAGCGGATGCGCCAAATGGGTTGGTAATCGGCTGACGACCCGATCACTCGGGGGATGACGCCCATTCGATCTGCGCTCGAACCTGCTGAGCCAGCCACCGAATTCGCCGTTCCTGTGGATTGATTGTGGATCAGCCAGCAAGTGCGGAAGTGCGTAAACCATTCAAAAGAATGGCGGGGACGACGGGACTCGAACCCGCGGCCTCTGCCGTGACAGGGCAGCGTTCTAACCAACTGAACTACGTCCCCAAATGCCAAATCAACAAGATGCGAAATAACCAGTGTTTATGCGGCTTTGCACACTTTGCATATCGTGCATGGAGTTGGCTCCGTTGCCCAAAAGAGCGCGATTCCTGTCCGAACCGCCCCCAAACCGCCTCCAAATCTCGCCATTCCTGTGCACTTTTGCGACTTCCAAAAGAGCCAGCACAGAGAGCTCTGGGCGATCCAGATTGCCGCCAACCCGGGCAAAATCACCAGCAAAACTTTCGCAAATCTTTGTCACAGAAATATCCTAACAGCTTCTCGCAGAACACGAAAGACCACCTTCATTATCCCGGATCGGACTGCACGAAATTCGCAAATTCGGCCGCCACGGTGATACCAGTTGTTTGTGCGACCGAGCGGCGAACTCTGCCTTCTCGGCGGCAAGCTCCTCAGCAGATTGACAACGTGGAATTACAAGCCAAACGCTAGAAAGCGATCTTCAAACTAAACTCAATTTCACGTGGCGATCCGAACGTGAACACGCCGGTCCCTACGCCAACGCGATTCGTATTGTGTGCCAGAGGATCCGTCCCATTGATCGTACCGGCGGTGCCGGTAAGGAGGCCGGACATAATGCTCGTCGGCAAGTCGAAGTTAGCAAAGTTGAAGAGGTTGTAGAACCCGACTGACGATTTGATGGTTACTCGTTCGTGGACGGAATAGGTCCACGACAGCGTTGTGTCGAAGACGCGCAGCCAACCCAAATTCACCTGATTGGCAGGTGCTCCTGGCAACGCTGGAGCAGTGGCCCCTAACGCTGTGAGCTGAGCTGATGTCATCAAGCCCTGCTGGATCAAAACCTGGCCCGCAGGGGTGGGATTGCCTGCGACTGAGTTGTTGTAATTGTCGATGACTCTGTTGATATTGCCGGCATTGATCCCGCGATCGAATTCGCCAACATGGGTTCCTGGAACCGGGTCTTGTGTCGTACCGTCACCGCTAAAGTCGGTTCGGAATATTTCACCCGCCCCTTTGGCAGTATTAGGAACCGTGAGGGTGGTCGAAAGCGGGCTATAAAAGTGAGCCATCAATCCCACTTGAAATCGAACCGGCAAATCCAAATAGCCTCCGAACGATAGTTGGTGCGTTCGATCCAAGGTCGATGGCCCGAAATATCGGGTTGGGTTCCTGTTGTCCAAAGCAGGAATAATATAGTCCTGGTCAGCTTTACCGGGACCAAGCGCGCCGTCTGGAGATGTGGCGCCGCCAGTATTTTCAAAGCGCGACAGGGCGTACGACACCTGAACATTGAGAGTTCTTGCGCCCCGAAATGGACGGTTGAGATTCGTTGCCAACTTTGTCTCCAAGCGGTAGTGGGTCAGTTTCCTTTTCCACAGGGGAAACGGTAAGATGAGACCCCCCGGTATTCGGCCCCGCCCAAGAACACTCCCGGTAATCAGGAGGCGAAGCTTGACCGTTTGCGTAGCAGCCTTTGCTGAGAAATCCAAGGCGATTGTGTGCATAGCGGATAGAGCAATCACATATCCAAGTTACGGGAGTCCGGTACAGTCCGATAGTGGCATGAAGAAGATCATGGATGTTGGAGACACGAGATGGGTAGCCCTATTTTCCGGGGACTCTTCTTTTGCCCAGCAAGTAGTAGCAAATTTGGCTACTAAAGCGAAGGCGAAGGGAGAGGGGGCGAGTGATTTCGACTGGATGGAACCCAACGCCGAACTAGCCTATCAAGAATGCTACGAACAATTTGTCGAGGATCAGGTTCTGCGTCCCTTTCTTCTCAAACGAGAGACTTTCATATCTCGTTCCAAAGATTTGCAACCACTAGATTCTCAAATAGTCTCAAGCGTGAATACCAAGCTGGCAGAGTTTGAGTTTTCCTGTCAGCTCATGTTCTGTGGATTCGATTCCAACGGTCCGCATATTTTTACAGTCGTAGAACCTGGAGCCGCGCAATGGAATGATCTGGAGGGATACAACGCAATCGGCATAGGAAGAGAAGCAGCCACAAGTCGGATCGCATTCTTAGAGATCAAGAGCGAGGATAGCTTACCTAGCGTGTTCTACGACCTATTTGACGCCAAAGTCGCTTCAGAAATCATTCAGGGTGTGGGGCTAGAGTGGGACGGAAGAATTTTGGTAAACGGTAAATCCCCCATAGAAATTCAAGAAAAGGCCAAAAAGCTGATTGACCAGATGTGGATGGTTCATAATCGCGGACCCTATTATCCCGAAATGGACGAGGACGATATTCCCCCCCAGACCTACAGGGCAAAAATGAAGAAGTTTTGTGATGAATGGTTGGCTACTTCGCCAAGGCCATAGCCGTCAAATTCTTCTCAATCACAGAAGCCTTAGCCATAGGTTTTGGTAGCAGAGCGCACAATTCCTCAAGACCCCAAACGTGATCCGTCAACCCTGCTTCCATTGCGGGAGTGCAGCGCAAGGTCTGATGAACTCGGCAGAAGTTATAGAACATATAATGCAGCGCAACCGAGTGCCGATGATTGTCCACTTTCTTGCTGAAAGCATTCGTCAGTCGAGTGAACCGCCGAATCTGCATTCGCATTGTTAGGTTCTGGCGCTCTACGTAGGAAGTACTGACGTGCTTCGGATCAGGATCACCGCTCACTACCTTCATATCGCAACCGATGCACTTCGCCGGGGAATACCGCCGCGTTTCTTCGTCGGACGGTGCGCCGTAAATCTTCTGTAGCATCGCATAGTCGATGTCCGCACCGAATGCGTTCTCTACGGCTTCTAGATAACCCTTGTGACCGTCTGTAGTGATTTGCACGCGATTAGTGATCCGGCTGGCGCAATCTTCCATGAAGTCCTTCGCCCAGCCCGCGCTACGTCCGCCGACCAAGTACGAAACGACTAGCTTTGTATCCGCGTCGATTCCGATCCACGTCCAAACATCGCCCCAGCCCTCTTGCTTCTTGGTTGCACTGACGTTCTTTGCCTTCGCTCCCACGAAGGACCAAATTTCATCGCACTGCAAACGGCGAACTTTGAGACGGCGCACGCCCCGATTGTGATAGGCGGCGCACGCGTACCCAATCTCTCCTAGCAGCTTTACGACGGTGTTCTTCGCCACTCCGGTCATGCGGACCGTGGCGCGAATCGAGCAGCCTTCGATCAAGCAGCTAATCACTCTGGCTTGGGTTTGAGTGTCTAGGCGATTCATATTGACTCTTATACCATTGCCGCTTTAGCATGTCAAGAGTAGAATGTATTTCTTTCGCAACGTCGGAGGTAATCCAAGATGACAAACATGCGGCCACTTGCTCCGGGTATAACTTGTCCCGGCTGTCAGCGGAAAAAGTTTCTCCCGCTTCAAAGCCCATTAGGAATATTTCTAAGTCTTGAGAGTCCGCCCACGGGCGAATGGCCAGCAGTTTTTGTATGTACAGTGTGCGGACGAGTGTCCGAGCATCTCTGGCCCCCAGATGACTATGTGGTCCCAGCCGGACGCACACCTGACCTATGGCGGATTGAGTGCGTATGTGACCACGAAGGCTGCGAAATGCGTCACGCCATATACACAACTTATGACGCAGGTCTTCCCGAAGAAGACGTAATGCGAACCTTGGTCCGACTGTCCAAGCCAGTACCGTGTATGAACCATGATTTCCGATTGAGCGCGAGGACGATAGAGAAGTTGGAGAGAGTTGTTGTTCCGTGAAAGTTTGCACTGGACACACTCCTGTGGCATGATCTGAGTGTCCAACGCAGACCTTTAGGCCCACGGCGGGAACCGTGGGCTTTTGCTTTTCTGATTAAATCACGAGCGTCAAGGGGGCGTATGAAAAGCTTCAAGAGCGCACTGACATGGGCGCCAATCGTAGCTGTGTTTCTCTATGCAGTCTGGTACCACAATGGCTACTCTCTTATCGCTATGTGGGTTGCGATTCTGGGACTTTATCTTTCCAACGCCTTCGAGCAGATCAATAAACTGGAGAAGCGGATAGAGGTACTTGAGAGCGAGAAGCCTAGCGTTTCTTCCACCGCGCTCTAGCAGCCTTGGCAGCCACTTTCCGGCGCTGTTCCTTGGTCATGGTCTTGAGACGGCGTTTTCCGCCAATCTGACCGCCCCTGCGGCCTATTGCAGCCATGTACTCGGAGAGATTGACGGCTGGTGCGGCTGGGGGCTGCACTTCAGGCGCGGGAGCCTCGCTGGTAGACTGATCCACGATCCACTTGGCAAGCTGGTTCGGATCACGCGGACGTTTGCCCTTGCCGATCATCACGCAACCATGATGCCACAGGCGGGGATGCTAAAGCGAGACTGTGGATATTCAAACTGACCCACTACCCTCCAAGCCGTTGTATACGGATCGACCGACCGGTGATAGAAAATTGAGTGGAGGTACCTGTGCATTGACACCTCCGAAGGCACAGGGGTAACCGACGGCAGCGAAGCAGCTACTGCCGCTCATGTCGGACGAGGAACCCAAACCGAAACCAGCGTAGTCGGATATCGTGGCGCCGACACCTCCGTGGTTTATGCCCGAAATCGCACAATCGACGCCCGCTCCCGGAGTGGGAGCACACCCAAATTTTGTATTCGTTGACCCGATGGCATTTAGAGCGCCGGTCTTATTGAAATAGCGAATGTCCCCAGCATGATTTTCATCGATACCTAACAAATAGCGCGTTTGAACGTTGCGGATGTAGTCGACACTCAATACGACGCCAGATTTGAGTTGCCTCTGCACCCCGATATTCATCTGCACTGACCGCGGAGATTTGTAGTTAGGATTAAACATCGAGACGCCTGGTGTGAAGAAGCAATTAGTTCCGCCTGCGCTGCAGTCGGTAACGTACTGTCCTATATACGACGGATTTGGCGCCTGCAGGTTTAGCGGCGAGTCCGCCTGATAGGTCTGCTGCAATGCCACAATTGCGGGCAGAGCGTTGCCAATCAGAGAAGCACCAATGGAAGTGCCGCAAACCGAAGTGGGAGTACCAGAACTTGGTGTCAGAAAGCCACCCGGAATCGGAATCTTCGCTGGCGTTCCCGGGGCGGAGCAAGCGCTCGGGAATTGTTCAAACGCACCTGTAGGCTCACGATTCGGAGCATCAAACAGGACATTGTTCCAGATTGCGTTTTCGTAGAACAATCCGATGCCCCCACGGAGGGCGGTTTTGCCATCTTTCCAGGGATCCCAAGCGAAGCCCAGCTGCGGCGCGAAGTTGAAATTCGGCTGGGATACTCGGTTTCCAAGGTCTAGCCCAGGCAGTAATGCATTGAGCTCGGGAAGGCCAACGTATTGACTGTCCGTACGGCCGGTGTCTCGATCCCAGCGCAACCCGTAGGTTAAGTTAAAGTTGGGCTTGATCTTCCAACTGTCGCCCAGATACGTCAGTACGCGGTTGTCGGGCCCGAGCCCACCAGCCTGAAATCCCAAAGCAGGCTCACTCGTGAAATACCCGAGGCCGTTGGTAATCGTGATGGAGTCAGCCGGGTAATTCAACGGATTCGATGCTCCTCCCGGGAAGGGACCGCCTGCTGCAGCTGCCACTTCAGAAGTGGAGACCGTCGATACGATCTGCGGCCCGTACTTTAGCAGTGGGGCGAAAACGGCACCCTGAATGTGGTTGAATGCGACACCATATCGAATCACATGGGAACCTGCGATCTTGGTGCCATCGTACTTAAGTTCGTGATCACTCTGTGCAGTGGTTTGAGGAGCTAGGAAATTTGGTCCGGCTGCGAGACCAGTACTGCCCATAATGATTTGTGCTCCCAGGTTGTTGAGCGGAAGGGCGCCGTCTCCCGCGGTGGCGTCCACGATTTGATTTTGAAATTTCAGGAACGACAAGCGAATACTGTGTATGAAATTGCCGGTTTTGAAGTCCACTCCTATTACGTGATCACGGGTGTTGTTCTTCGTGTCATATAGCGAGTAGCCGGCGCCACTCGTCGAGTCAAGCGAATTGTTGAAATACGAAAAGCGATAAAAGAAATGAACACCGTTGCCCCACTGATAGTCAACTCTGCCCAACAAGTTGCCCTCGTGGAATGGATCAGAAAAAGTGCCTGAATATTGAGAGAAAGGAACAGAAACGGGCACCGGTGCGTTCGTATGTTGAATGTTCCGCTCCCCATCGATGAAGAAGAACAACTTGTCCTTTACGATAGGCCCACCCAATGCGCCACCGTACTGGCTGCGCTGATAAGGCGCAGTGATTGCAGGTGGAGTCGATAGCAGAGCACCCAGCGAGCTGTCGCGGAATTGACCAAAGGCCTCGCCATGATAGTTGTTGGTCCCGGATTTCGTGGTTACATTGACCGAACCTGAGGAGGTCAACTCCGTGGACATATCGAGACTCGATTGACTGATTTGAAACTCCTGTATGGCGCTGGAAGGAATATCGGTTGTCGTCGTGCCCACGGTTTCGTCGGAGACATCCGCGCCGTCCACCTCGACGCGGGCAGTCCGGCCGAAACGGCCGCCAAAGGAGATTGACGAATAGCCGGCTTTTGTAGGGTCGAAATTTTGACCGTCCTGAATCTGGACACCGGGTTCAAGCTGGGCAAGATCAAGAAAGTTCCGACCGTTTACTGGCAGATTCGCGATCTGGGTCGAAGTGAGTACGCCCTGCACCGTGGCTTGGATAGTATTGACCTGAAGATCGGAAGCCGAAACGTCGACTGTCTCTGACGAATCGCCCACTACCAGCGTCGCGTTCCCATTCGCCGTTTGGTCAACCTTTACCGTAATCGGCAATCGGATAGTTTTAAAACTCCTAGCTTCGATCCTCACGACATAGTCCGCCGGTTTCAGAAAGGCGAACGTGTAAGCGCCAGCGGAATTTGTGTTCACGGAAGCCGTCTGACCGGTCGCGGTATTCGTAATAGACACGATGGCGCCCGTCACAAGAGCTCCGCTCGGGTCGGTAATGGTTCCTTGGATGCCTCCGGTCGAAACTGTAGTCTGGGAAAATCCAGAAACAACAAGACCAAGGAGACCGACGAGGATCGCCCCGCGTACCCAAATGGTTCGAATGTGGCGCCCAACCACGGGCAACGCGATCGCGAGAATGCGCCTAATGAGCGAGCGCGTGCGATTCTCGGTTGCCAACATGTCTTCCCCCAGAATCGGCGGACGGCGTGTGACGAGTATTCTACTCTGGCCTAGAAGGCTCCACGCTCATAAAGAAGACTGCCGGACATTCGTTCGAGAGCGATTCCGCTCGTTGTCGCGAGGAAACTATGGATCACGAATATCAAAACGCTTTCTGCCGTAGCGTCGCGCATCGATAGATCGAATGCCCAGATCGAGAACAGCGAGCGCAGCTCCCAAAGCTCCCAACAGAATGTTACTTCGCACCTGAGTTGTTCCGAGAAACCCGAAACGAACCTCGATGAGGATGACCAGCGTACCGGCGATAGGTGTCCACAATCCTAATATCAGCAGCGTTCCGGCTCCAATCGCCACCGATTGCAGGATCGTGGTTTGCACGTCAGGTCCTGCCCTGAGAGCAACGACTCCGTCATAGATCAACAGAATACCCGCGACTAGCCTGAGCAGGAGCAGAGCAGCTCCAGGCCATCCATTGGGAAACATGGAGAATAGGCGTTGCAGAGCAGTGAATCCTCTGTCTTGGGGTGTAAGTGCGACGCCCAAGAAAACT
>Ga0210400_10003366_pt1 | contig 14183 bp, 11 predicted proteins | sample IncBWH26MmetaG_FD_155456 | JGI IMG/M metagenome (GOLD analysis project Ga0210400, IMG submission 155456) | Forest soil microbial communities from Barre Woods Harvard Forest LTER site, Petersham, Massachusetts, United States - Inc-BW-H-26-M | ecosystem: Environmental > Terrestrial > Soil >...
GACTGAGCGTCCAATGCCATCCCGTATCGCGTCCGCGTCCGATACAAGACGCTCCATTACGGTGACGAGTTTCATTTCCAGGTCTGGATCATCCACAGTGAGCAGCAGCTGTTCGTGGCCCCGTTCCCGCAGCAGGTTGCGGATGCGCTCATCCATGGTAATACCGGCGGAGGGAACAAGTCCCGGCATGGATGTAACCAGAGCGTGATACCTGGATGAAACGATCAAATTGCAGGACCGAAGAACGCTTACAAGCTGATACATGTTGTAGGTCTGTGAAGTAAATACGGGCGCACCAAGGTCAGGCGTCAATGCCTCGCAGGCCCTGGCGTCAAGCCGTTCCATAGCGACCAGGATCAGAAAAACGCGATGTTTGCTGCGGAACGCTTTTACTCCGTTCGTCAACGCCCCCAGATATTTTTTGTAAGCGGCGTCAACGGCAGATCCGGATTTGTGGAAATAGATCGTCCGGTAATGACTGTCTTTATATGCGCCGAAGCACGCATGCGCCACGAACTTCGGGGTCGATGGTTTGACTGGCCACCAGAACGGATTGATGGGGCATAGCGCAAGCACCGGCATGCGGCCGTCCCATCCCGCGTCGGTGAGAACCTTGCGGCCGAATTCAGGAGGGTGCGGCTCGAAGGTCCATGCGGTATCCGTACCGGCTTCGCTCGACACGCCTAACCGGCTAAGCACCTCCTGTGACTCTTCGTTACGCGTGATAATCAGCGAGCGGCGACAATAGCGCGCGCACATCTTTTCGAGCATGGGATTCATGAAGCCCGCTTCCGCACCGTAGCCAACCGATAGCTTATTTTCGGCCGAAGCGATTCCCAACGCGCCAATGAACATTGTTGTTAGAGCGTCGGCGAACTTGCTCTTGAACATCGAGCCTTCGCAGGCGATCACCCCGTGGTGTTTCCGCACTTCGCGGTACAGGAACGGTGGATAAATGTCCGGTAGGAATACCTGGCGTGCGTCGCCGAAATAGCCGCGGCTCCAATCCAAATTCTGCGACATCACATTGAGCGCGAGATTCTCTTCCCCTAGCACTCGCCGTACCTGCCGCAGCATCTCCTCAACCCGTACGTCGGAACCGGTGTTTCGTGTACCGTTATAACCCGCAAAGAGCAGACTCAGTTTTTCTCCTGGCTGCCACGAGCGCCCCGCGCCGAGCTTCCAGAGCGCGCCGGAAAGTTCTATTAGGGAACTGGTCCAGGCTTGCAGGATGAAATCAATCATGGCTGGAACCTCCAGCGCGGCCCACACCGGCCGCTGCGGCGTCCTCACGGACGGGGACAACCGAGGCAGTCCAATCACGATACGGATACGAGAAATGGCAATCGCGGCTGAATCGCAGCAGCGGATAACAATATTTCGAAAACGGTTCCGGACTGCGACCCATCTCGGCCACCACACGCGAATTGTCGAACACCGTATCCCACACCAGGTAGGGCATAAAAACTTTCAGCAATGAGGCGTTGCGGCCGAATTCTCCGCGATATCCCGCCAGCCAACTCACCGCGGAAGAGAACGGACGCTCAAGCCCGGGCCAATACAGGGGCTCCATTTTTCCTGCTGCCTGCGCAATCGCACGCGTTAGCTGTGCGAAAGTCTCGGAACCGGTGCCCGAGGAAAGGTGGTAGATCTCGTGTAACGGGTCCGCCTTCTGATGCAGCGCGACGACGGATTCCGCGACATAGTCGACGGGCACGATATCGATCCGGTCGGACGGGCGGAACGGCAGGACAGGCAGGCCGGCAAGAAAGACGAACGCTCGGACCATGTCGAATTGCGTTGTTTCGGCGCGGCGGCTGTCGCCCAGCACGATGCTCGGGCGAAATACTGTGCGTTGCACTTCAGGAAGCAACTCCCGCACCATATGTTCGCAGAACTTTTTTGTGCGCGCGTAGGGATCGTAATCGGAGCGATTCCAGTCGATCGAGGCATCCTCGGTCACAACTTCGTGGCTGCGAGTTCCCGCCACGGCGACGGTCGAAACTTGGCTGAATCGCCGCAGACCGTGCGCGTCCTGCGCGCAGCGAGCCAGTTGCGCAACCTCGAGCGTCCCGCGAAGATTCACGTTGAGGCAGCTTTTTTCGGATTTGCGATTGAGCGATGCGGCGCAGTGAATCACAGACTCAGTTGTCCGGACCAAACGAGCGTACTCGGCATCGTCCAGACCGAAATGCGAATCCGTGAGATCACCTCGAAAGACAGAGATGCGCGTTTCGAGAGCGTCCGACACCCGCGGGAAATCCAGATGCAGCTGCAGGGCGTGCCAGAGGCGCTCCTTTGCCTCTTGCTCGGTTTTCGCTCGCACCAGCAGATTCAGTCGATCCGTGTGGCGATCGAGGAGAATGGCGGCGATGTGCGCGCCGATGTAGCCGGTCGAACCGGTCAGAAAAATGGCCATGGATCAGGCTTGTGTCCCTGCGTCCGACGCTGCCCCCGCTTGCGGCGGGCCTTCGTGGCGCCCCGTCCCGTTTCCGCCGTTTCGCGGAGCAAAGACGCGACGCGGACGCGATTCCGGCGCCCGCCCTTCAATGAGCGGATAAACCCATCGACGCAATGCCGGAATATGAATGTTAATCCAATATTCCCACCAGTCAATCGAGGAAGGGTCATAGCGGAAGGCCGCGCGTTCGTCGTCCGGAAGGGAAGCGGAAAGTAACTGGACATTGTCCGATTCGAACACCTGCTCGTTGTGCAGAATGAACGGTTCGTAGAGTTCGATGAGCTTTTCGACACGAGCGAGGTCTCGCTCCTGGCGAGCCAGCGGGGGACGCTTCATTTGGAGCGCCGAGGCGGCCCGGTTAATTCCCTGGACCACAGCTCTTTGTGCGGGAACGGAGAATATCTCGTAGCGCGATTTGGAGACCGGGATAGTGTCGAACTGCATCCGGATCCAATGCTCCAGGCTCTGTTGCGCGCGATAGTGCTTGCGGTGCGCTAGGCCGGTCAATTCGATCGAGCGTCCCATATCGCACGGATTGCTAGCGGAGGTGGCGAGCTGGTAGATCGGCTCGTGACGTCGTGCGATGACCGCTGCGGCGATCAATGTCATTCCGCGGCAGACCATATCGACAGGAATTACATCAAGGCACTTGCGCTCGTTGGTCGGTAACTGGCGGAAATAGGTGCCAAGCAGATAGGAAAGCGGCGCCGATGTGTTGATGCCTTCATTCCAGCCGCGGAAGGGCTGGTCCGTCGAAGTCTCGACAATCGAGGGCCGTACGATGGCAATGGGAAGGCCCTCTCCGTAACGGACGATCAGCGATTCGGCAAGCGACTTCGTGAGTGTGTAGGTGTTCGGCCAGCCGAGTCTCTTGGCGCGTCGCGTCCCAGCGCGCGTCAGTCGATTACGCAACCAGCGCATACGATTCTTGCGGATGAGATTGTCAAGCTCCGGACCGGAAGGTTCTTCGTCCCCGCGATGTCTCCCGAGCGCCTGCCGCCGCAGCGCTGCCGTGATCTCCGGACTTTCGGCGCGTACCTCAGCGCGCGCCACCACTTCCTGCAGGGATCGCCATTCGCGCTCGGCATCGAAGTCCGGAATGGCAAGCGGCGTATAATTCGGATGAACTTCCTCGGTAACTCGTCCGTCCTTTGAGCCCACCACGTAGCAAGTGGAAAGATGCAGCAGACCGGCGTGATCGGTGGTCCGCAGGAAGTTGATTACGTGCATAACCGGGGCGACATTACTCGCGAGTGCATCGCGAAGGTCAGGATTGAAATCCGTTAGTCCGGAACTGTTGACGACCAGGTCCAACGTGCGCGCCAGATGTGCGCGTGTCTCTGGAGCCATTCCAAGCCCCGGCTGGCTCACGTCGCCTTCGACCACTTCCACTCGCTCAGCGACGAAGTCTGCGAACTGATCGCCTAACCGCTCCTGTAGAGCATCGAAAACCGGCGACTCCTCGAAGATTTTCTCGAAGCGTCGCTGTGCGGTCGTAGTGCGCTGTCTCCGCACCAGGAGGTAAATCTTGCCGATCTGGGGCACCTCGCTCAGAAGTTGCGCCAGCCAGACCTTACCGATAAAGCCGGTTACACCGACTAGCAAAATATTCTTTCCCGCGAGAGTCTGGAGAACCGAGAGTGGCTCTGCCATCATGGGCTTACGATCGAAAACGACCAATGCGCGATGATTCGCGGCTTCGGGGCGTTTGGCCCACAGAATGGCCTTTGCGAGCTCTTCAGCATGCCCAGTGAGTCCCAAGTTGCGCAGCAGGCGCTCTGCGGGCACGCTGCCGTCGGCGCCGCGCTCTGTTGCCCACGCCAGAGGACTGCGGGGCCGAATCACGGGGTCGAGCAGGCGTCCCGTAGCGATCCCATCACGGAATTCGAGCCGGTTGGAAACCAGCCTCCCCACGCCAAGGTACAGCGCAAGCGGCCGCATGACATGATCGAGACCCTGGCTGACAAGCACCACATTGCCCGCGCCTTTGGCGGTGACGCATTCGCGCAGGCGTGCGACGCCCTCTGGTTTGAGTTGCTTTTTTAGGACGTATTCGAAGTATTCCTCGCCCAGCAGATCCAGACGGTCGCGGGTGACTCCTGCCAGAAGGGTGTGCAGCACGCGGGTGGCGAAAACACGGTGGCCGGCATAGAGAGCGGGCCGCACCAGCGCCAACAAGAGCATTCCTCCCCGGCGGGCCCAGCGCCCGGCGTAGGTATGCGAGTTCCAGGTGAAAAAGCCAACCGGCCGGACTGCGCCGAGGTCTGCCAAACTCCCCTCTACGCGCCAAAATGTCAGTGAACGCAGATCGGGCACCCCAGGGACTGCGAGATTGCTCTCGGGAGCGTGGTGGCCGTTGTTGGAACCGTATTGGGCGGTCAAGTCACTCAATGCTGAGTTCCAATCGAGAGAAGCGGAGAACAACCCAGGTCCGACCCGCATGAAACTAACATTCTTCGGGCCTGCTTCGCAAGGCTTGAGGTCCCACGGGCCTGCAGCGCAGGGGCGTCTTCCCCAACCGCACAGAGTTTTTACCCACCATTCATGGAGAGTTGAAGTCTCGTTCAACGATGAACCTATAGAGTACGCCACTCCAAGGGGTAGCGAGACCTTCGAATACGGGCGTCGCTTGGGAGTCCGCATGAACAGAGTCGCAAAATTATAAGGAGGAATTCAATGGCAAGTAAGTGGAAAGCTGGCGTGCTCGCCAGCGCGCTGATGCTGTCGTCAATGCCGGGTGCCTATGCCGCACCGAAAGATGGATCGAAATTGAACGATGCCAGCGCGGGAAACAAGATTCGCCATGTCCTGCTGATCAGCATTGACGGCATGCATGCCCTTGATTTCGAAAATTGCGCTAATGGCATCAGCACGATCAACGATGGGCAGCCGTTCTGCCCCAATCTGGCCGAACTTGGCCTGCACGGAGTGAATTACCTCGGGGCATCTACTTCCAAGCCCTCGGATTCGTTTCCTGGGTTAACGGCGCTCGTGACTGGAGGTTCTCCGCGCACGACAGGGGTATTCTACGATGCAGCCTACGACCGCTCGCTGGATCCCCCCGCGCAGACGACCGGCAACGGAGTTCTCGCCGGTCCCTGCACTCCGGGAGCACCCCCGATCGGCACGAGAACGGAATACGAAGAAGGCATCAGTATCGATCAGAACCAGCTTAACGGCGGAGCGCCGAACGGTGCCGATGGGGGAATCGCCTCAATCGATCCGACCAAGTTGGTTCGCGACCCAAGCAAGGGCTGTGCTCCGGTTTATCCGTGGAATTTCCTCAGAGTGAACACGATTTTCGGGGTAATCCACGCCGCGGGCGGTTACACGGCATGGATCGACAAGCATCCCGCCTACGCATCGGTTTCTGGTCCCGGTGACGGCACGAATCTCGATGACTACTATGCGCCAGAAATCAACTCGCCCGTTGTGCCGTTGCCGGGGGTGACCACCCCCACGGGTATATCGTGCTCGCCGATTCCCGACCTCTCCGACACTAGTGACTTTACACGTGGCTTTCAGAACGTTCAGTGCTACGACACGCTGAAGGTCAAAGCCGTTCTAAATCAGATTGACGGCAAGACTCACAATGGCAAATCGCCGGCTCCCGTGCCCGCCATTTTCGGAATGAATTTCCAAGCGGTGAGCGTCGGGCAGAAGTTAATCGAGAAGAACGGACCAACTGGGGGGTATCAGGACTCGCTCGGGACCCCAACCGATTCGCTATTGGGGGAAATCAAGTTCGTTGATCTCTCGATTGGCGAGATGGTTTCGCATTTGAAGAGCGGTGGTCTGCTAGATTCGACGCTAATAATCATCACCGCGAAGCATGGCCAGACACCAATTGACCCGAAGCGGTTCTTTCCGATCCCTGGGCCTGGCGGCAACAACGGCCAGACACCGTCGACGATCATTGCCTCTCTACTCCCCGACTCCGAGGTCAACCAGATCGGACCCACGGAGGATGATATCTCGCTCCTGTGGCTTGCCGATTCGAGCCAGATTGGGAATGCGGTCTCAATGCTGGAAGCGAATGCTGCGAGTGCCGGAATTGGTCAGATTTACTCTGGTCCGACTCTCGCCTTGTTGTTCAATGCTCCTGGTCTACCTCCCAACGGAGATCCTCGCTCGCCGGATATCATCGTGACTCCGAATAACGGAGTGATCTATACGGGAAGCGCCAGGAAACTAATGGAGCATGGCGGTTTCAACCATGATGACACGAACGTGATGATGCTGTTGTCGAACCCAGGCTTCTCGCCCAAAACGATCACGGGACCCGTCGAAACGACTCAGGTTGCCCCAACGATCCTGCGAGCCCTGGGACTCGATCCCGATAGCTTGCAAGCCGTCAGGAAGGAACTCACTCCCGTTCTTCCCGGGCTTAATTTAGGGGGAGAAGGGCAGTAAGAACCAAAGCAACAAAAATCGTCGTTGAGATCGCAGGGAGCGCTCTGCCAGTGGAGAGCGCTCCCTGTTGTGTTTTCTGCGCGATAACCAGCGCATTCATGACTCCTGTAGACCTCTGCTATAGTGCTGAAAACCATGTGCGAGGGAGGCACCCGCAGGCTGCGGAGGAAGATTGTGCATCCAGAAATCGAGCATCTCTTGGGATTGTTGGACGAAGCTTACAAGCGTGCTGCGTGGCACGGACCAAACCTGCGCGGATCGATTCGCGGCCTTACAGCAAAGGAAGCGGCGTGGCGCCCCAAGGCCGGGCGGCATAATATTTGGGAAATTGTCGTTCACGCCGCGTATTGGAAATACACGGTGCGACGCCGGTTGCTTGGGGAAAAACGCGGATCGTTTTCTCTCCCAGGGAGCAACTGGTTTGTCCGCCCTGCTGATCGGGGCGAAAAGGCATGGCCTGCCGATATAGCGATGCTGGACGGAGAACATCTGCGGCTAATCGCGGCCGTTTCGGCAGTTGAGCCGGACTCACTGGACCGCTCTGCGCGGGGAAGCAAGACCTTGACGCGGCGACTAATCGCCGGCATCGCTTTACACGATGTCTATCACGCCGGGCAGATTCAATTGATCAAGAGATTGCTGAGGACAGGAAGTTCCCGCTAAACATCCTGGGCGTGGTGTTTGACCGTATCCATCATCTCCGCGTGCAGGCGTTCACCGAATTCGCTGCAGCGGAGACTCGTCGCACCGGATTCGGCAATGTCCGCTGTGCGAATGCCTTGGGAGAAAAGGCGGTCCACAGCCGATTCGATCCATTCGGCTTCCTGTTTCAAGCCGAAACTTTCACGCAGCATCATTGATGCGGAGAGGATCGTTCCCACTGGACTGGCAATGTCTTTCCCGGCAAGCGAAGGCGCCGAGCCATGAATAGGCTCGTACAGCGATGGCCCTGGCCCGGAACTCATCGACGGAATCAGGCCGATCGAGCCGACCAGGGCCGCGCCGAGGTCGCTCAAAATGTCGCCAAACATATTCGACGTCAGGATCACATCAAATTGTGCGGGCGCAAGCACCAATTGCATGGCCGCGTTGTCTACGTAAAGATGCTCAAGTTTCACGCCGGGATGATCCGCGGCAAGGCGCGTCACGGTCCGTCGCCAGAGCTGCGATGTGGTTAGCACATTAGCCTTGTCGATCGAAGCCAGCCGTCCCGTCCGAGCTTCCGCGCGCGCGAATGCATATTTGGCGACGCGCTCCACTTCTCCGGTCGTGTATACGGCTTCATCGGTAGCGCGTTCTCCGCTGGCATCGGCCTCTACGCGATGCTCGCCGAAATAAATATCTCCCGCCAGCTCCCGGATGATGTCGATGTGGACGTTGCGCGCCCGATCCACGCTCAACGGTGACAGGCTGCGAAGCGACTCGCGCAAATCAATCGGGCGAAGGTTGATGTACAGGCCAAGTTCCTTGCGCAACGCGAGCAAGCCGCTTTCCGGCCTCTTGCCGATGGGCTGAGCATCCCATTTCGGCCCGCCAACCGCGCCGAGCAGAATCGCGTCAGCAGTTTTGCAAGCCGCCAGCGTTTCCGCAGGAAGTGGTGTTCCGGCGGAGTCGATAGCGCACCCGCCGAAGGGGAATTCAATAAGGTCAAAATTGTGTCCAAACTCGGCGGCGCAGTCCTTGAGGACGAGCACAGCCACGCGTACGATCTCAGGGCCAATGCCATCGCCTGGGAGCAGAACAATCGTCTTCTTTTGACTGCTCATTTTTGCGTCTCTGGCCGACCCAGCAAGCTTCTCTGCGCACTGGAAGTTCGGAAATACACTATTTCTCCGCGTCGCGGTGAAACAGTATAATCCGGAATCTTAGTCCTGTCAGTCTCGCTGGATGGAACGCTGGAATGACCCTGAGTGGGAGAGGGAATTGCAATGCAGTGGCGAAAATCCCCGCAAGAACTCGTTGGACCTCTTTGCAAGCGTGGTGCCTGGTCCGCCTGCGGTCCAGCGCAAAATGTTCGGTTATCCAGCGGGCTTCATAAATGGCAACATGTTCATGGGTCTTTTTCAGGACGACATGATTCTCCGCCTTCCCGAGAGCCTCCGGGAAGAATTCTTGAAAAAAGACGGCGCGAAGATTTTCGAGCCGATGCCCGGCCGCCCGATGCGCGAGTATGTCGCGGTACCGCCGCGTGTGATGGCGAACAAAAAAGAACTTGCCTCATGGGTTTCGAGCGCTCTCGAATACGGCGAGTCCTTGAAACCGAAGTCACGACCCGGCAAGCCAAAGAAAGCAGACGCCAAGGCCAGGCCGCCCCGCTCCACGAATAAAAAGAAGTAAAGCAGTGCCGGCAGATTTGTCGCCGTCGAGGCAGCACCTCGAACGGATGGAAGGAGCAGACAAGAAGATGCCTGACATCAAACACTCGATCTCGATTGGCGTAGAGCCACTACTCGTGTATCCCCTGGTTGCTTCGGGACAAGGTTTTGTCCGATGGTGGGCGTCTGACGTGACGGAGGACAAGGCAAGCGGGACTGTGGAACTTGGCTTTTTCAAGCGCGCGACCGTTTACGGCCTTAAACCCATTCAACTTGTCGCGCCCCGGCAAGCGCACTGGCTTTGCCAAACAGGAAAGGAGTGGGCAGGGACACGCCTGTTGTTCGATCTTGCGCCGGAAGGTAAGAACACACTGCTCCGATTTACACACGCCGATTGGCAGGCAGAGACGGATTACTTCGTCTCTTGTACGACGGCCTGGGGAGAATTGATGTTCCGAATCAAAGCTACAGCGGAGGGCAAGACTCCCGGCCCGCTATTTGTGGCCGCTGGGCTGGCTTACTAAGCGCGCGTCGCCCGCCCCGCTCCGGAAATTCGGGGAGGACCTAATCCTATCAGCCGCTGTAAGACGCAACTGATGAACTGAGGAATACGTTCCATTGTTGCATCGAAAAAAATGAGCGCAACGACGAAAGAGTAGGCCCTGGCGTCACGCGCCAGGGCCTGCTCGGACAGTCGAAGCAATGCGGAGAGCTAGAGCTTTGAAGCCGTGCTACTGGAATTGTTTGTCACCCAAATGTACGCTCCGTCAAAGGCCACTCCTTCAGGGCTTGTGCCAACCATGTGGGTACCCAAGATCGCACCGTCACTGGCACGAAGTTGAGTAGCAGTGTTGCCGGACATATTAGCCACCCAGATGTTGACCCCGTCAAAGGCCACAGCCATCGGTTGAGGACCGGCGGAGAAAGTGTTTACAGCAGTCCCAGTGCTGGCTTGAAACTCCGTGACACTACCACCCATCGCGTTCGTCACCCAAACATTGGTGCCGTCGAAGGCCACGCCTGCAGGACCCGAACCGGTATTAAAGGTCCCGACCACGCTACCATTGCTGGCCAGTAGCTTGGTGACATTGTTGCTGCCGAAGTTAGCCACCCAGATATTGGAGCCGTCGAAGGCCACGCCAGTGGGATTAACCCCGACATTAAATGTGCCAGCCAAACTGCCGTCGACGGCTCGCAGCTTGGTGACGGTGCCATCGCTATTGTTGGCCACCCAAATATTAGCGCCATCGAAGGCCACGCCTTTAGGCATATTCCCAGTTTTGAAAGTTCCAACCAGCCCTCCATCGCTGGCTCGCAGTTCGCTAACGGTGCTGTCGTCAAAGTTGGTCACCCAGATATTGGCCCCATCAAAGGCGACACTATTGGGGCTGGTTCCAACCGTGAATGTACCCAGGACTGCGCCGTCACTGGCTCGGAGCTTGGTGACGGTGCTGCCGACATTGTTAGCCACCCAGATGTTGGCGCCATCGAAGGCCAAGCCAATGGGAGATTTTCCTACAGGGAATGTTGCTCCAGTTTGGCTCGCCTGATACCAATGCAGTGTCGCGATCTGTAACCGGTTAGGTCCCGGCGGCCCTGGAGGTCCCGGAAGGCCCTGGGAACCGGTAGGCCCCGATGGACCTTGGGACCCAACGGGACCCGCTGGCCCAATGGGGCCGGTAGCGCCTGCTGGACCTGTTACACCCATGGGTCCTGCGGGACCCTGCGGGCCCGCCGGCCCCGTTGCACCTGCAGGCCCTTGCGGGCCTGCTGCTCCTGTTGCACCGGCTGGCCCTGGCGGCCCTGCAGGTCCCTGCGGACCGGCTGGTCCCGTCGCACCTGTGGGTCCTGGAGGTCCAGCAGGACCTTGTGGGCCGGCGGGTCCTGCGGGCCCTGCGGGCCCCTGCGGGCCGGATGCGCCTGTGCTAAGCCCAGGAAACAGGGTCACGCGAAGATCGTTATCCCCCGGCACAACATTCACCGTCCTTATGTCCGGGCTCCAGATAGAATTTGGTATGTAGATTTTCACCTGATGCGTTCCGACTCGCAGGTCCACACGCATGGGCGTGAGCCTTCTCATTTCCATCCCGTCAACGGATACGTGCGCGCCAGAAGGACTAGACGTCACCTCTAATTCGGCCTCTTGCGCACGGAGGTTGCTCAACGTTCCCGCCAAAACCGTGAAAAACAAAACAGAGCACACTCCGAACAGTTGCTTTGCTTTTCCCATAATCTTTGCGGCTCCCTTTCCTGCGGAAACCAACCTTTGGTATTTGGTGCGACATCGGTCGGAAGAGAGCGCACGGTATTCGCCAAATCGGACTGCTATTTGATAAGCCCAATCTGCGCAGAATATTACGAGCGTAGTACCTCGGGAAACCTCCGGCGGTGACGTTTGCGATTCGGTTGCCTCCCGTTTCGAAAAGTGACAAATGTGCCCGAACAGTCAGTAGTAAAATGTAACGTTTTGTTACTGGCTTTAGTTACCATAAAGTAATAATAATTCTGCTTTTTCCTCGTCATTAAGCAAGGACGGTACCAAGGGGGCAGACTTCGAAGGAACTCCACAATATCCAATTTGAAACAGGAGCGCGATGGCCCATGCTTGTACGCAGCTGGATGTGTATCGGTAAGCAGGTCGTCATTCTAAATCTAGTCGGACTTATCGAGGAGCGCCGCCGCGCGCCGGATATTCCTTCGTGAACCCGGTGCGTGCGTTTGTCATCGTGAAGCTGCCGTCCGCGCGGACCGACATTTTGATGTTGTGGCCGTGGTCGGTTTCGTTGAGGTTAGCGAGGAACTGCTCCGGCGAGTTGTGTTCCGCGCCGCCGGCCGCCGAACGGTGTAGTTGCCAGAAATCTTCAAGGCCGGGAGCTTCATGAACGGTTTGCCAGTACTCGGGCGAACCGCCCTTCCTCTCGCCATTATTCATCAAGGCGACTCTTGCACGAATTGCGTACACCAGTTGTGGCGCCCCGGAATGGGGATCGCCGTGGCGTGTCGTATGGAATACGGTGAAGGTGCCGATCAGATTATTCGGACACGCTAAAGCGTGCTCCTGATTCCACGTGAGGTCGCCAAGATCGAGGAGTCTGAAGCTGCCATATCGAATTACGAGGCCGATCGATTCAAAGTTTTCCGGCGTGGCATCCTGCTCTTTTAGTTTGGCGTCGCGGCAGAGCGGGTTGGGCGCTCCCGCACCTGGTACCCCCACCATTGGCTCCGTAAGAACGTCACCGGCTGCGGAAACAACCCGCACATCCAAGCCGACAACCGGAATTTTGTCACCGGGTTTAGGCACGATCGTGTGAGCCCTCTCGCGCACGGGCTGATAGGACAAGTAGGGCGCATCCCTGTTCGCTTGCATTTCCACGGTATAGGGACCGTGATCGACAAAGTGCCGCACTGGAATGCGATGTGCTAGCTCCGCCGCGTTACCCGCATGATCGGCGTGATAGTGCGTGATGACCATGTAGTCGAGTACGATGACATTCGCCTGTTTCAACACCGCTGTGATCCGGTCGGCGTCGCGCATGATTCCCGGCGCATTCGCCTCGGCGGGGGTCGCTGCGCCTTGATTGCCAGGAAATCCCGTGTCCACCAGCATCGATTGTCCAGAAGGCGATACGAAGAGCGTGGCTTGGCCGCCTTCTGTGTCGATGAAATAGATGTCCAGTGGTTTTTGCTGCTGAGGTTGTTGCCCGTGAACGAGCGAGATCGGCACGAGAAGCGCCACCGCCGCGAGGAGAGGCCAAACCTTACGCATGAGGGATCTCCATTTTTATGGCGGGCTCTTGACGGAGCCCAGTCCCGGTAAGGACTTTGTGACGGGGGCTATGAAAGTATATCTGCTGACAAATGTCCAGCAGCTTTACTCTGCGGCGATGGCTGTTTCGCTGCCGTGCTTGCGCATGACCTGGTGCGCGATCGCGAGCAGATCGCGAGTTTGCACCCGCTTCGATTCGTCGGCCAGCGCGGACACTCGCTTGTAGCATTCGTCGAGTTCTGGGGGCGTAGGGGAGTACCCGATTTCGACCAGCGCCGAGCGCAGCGCATTGCGGCCCGAATGTTTTCCGAGCACCAACTGCCGCTTGGGGACTCCGACCGCTTCGGGGGAGATGATTTCGTACGTGAGGGGATTCTTGAGGATGCCGTCCTGATGGATACCTGCCTCGTGCGCGAACGCGTTTGCGCCCACGATGGCCTTATTGGGCGCTACAGCGACACCGGTGATCTCCGTCAGCAGGCGGCTGGTGGCATACAGTTTGTCGAGGTGGATATTGGTGCTCACGCCGGTGCTGGCCTGCCGCACGCGTAGCACTACGGCGACTTCCTCAAGCGCGGCGTTGCCCGCGCGTTCGCCGATGCCGTTGACGGTCAATTCGAGCTGCCGCGCACCGGCGCGAATCGCTGCTAGTGAATTGGCCACCCCCATGCCCAGGTCGTTATGGCAGTGAGCGCTCAACGTAATTCCATTCGCTCCGTCCAGGAAATCGATGACGCGACGGAACATGGCTTCATATTCCTCGGGCAGGGCATAGCCAACTGTATCGGGCAGATTGATGGTCGTGGCTCCCGCATCGACGGCGCGCCGGACCGCCTGGCACAGGAAATCGATGTCAGTGCGGCTGGCGTCCTCGGCGGAAAACTCAACTTCCGCGCAATGCTCGCGCGCGTAGCGCACGTTGGTCGAGATGGCTTCGAGCGCCTCTTCGCGCGTCAGACGCAGCTTGTAATGCAGGTGCAAGTCCGAGGTTGCCAGGAAGGTATGAAGACGAGGATGCGCCGCTCCAGTGAGCCCGTCCAGAGCTACATCAATGTCGTCGCGACGTGCGCGCGCCAGCGCTGCCACCGTGCAGTTGCGGATTTCGCGCACCACGGCGCGCACGCCTTCTAGGTCTCCACGCGAAGCGACCGGGAAGCCGGACTCAATGATGTCCACGCCAAGCGATTCAAGCTGCCGGGCCATCCGGATTTTTTCCGGCACGGTCATG
>Ga0210400_10003367_pt1 | contig 14183 bp, 9 predicted proteins | sample IncBWH26MmetaG_FD_155456 | JGI IMG/M metagenome (GOLD analysis project Ga0210400, IMG submission 155456) | Forest soil microbial communities from Barre Woods Harvard Forest LTER site, Petersham, Massachusetts, United States - Inc-BW-H-26-M | ecosystem: Environmental > Terrestrial > Soil >...
AGCGGATACGTACTCGGGCTCGGTTGCGGTCGTTGCAGGCCGTGCATCCGCTGTATTTCTGAAAGAAACTCTCGCCGCGTACGCGAACATCGCCGTTCAACCGGAAGCGGCCGATCGCGTCTTCCAGTCCGGAGAAGCGCTTCTGCTGCTCCTGCGCGGAAGCCGCGTAATTGGTCAGCGTGGTTTGCACATCGGCATACTCCGAATTGAGCTTGTCGACGGTATCCTTTGGCGCGGCCGAGTCTGCAACCGCGTTCGCCTTCTGCTGCGCTTCCGTCGCAGCCTGCTGCGCCTGCTGCAGTTGCTGTTGCGTTTGCTGGAACTGCTGGTTGGTCACTTGCAGTTGCTGGTTGGTCTGCTGCAGTTGTTGCGACAGGTTCTGGATTTGTTCCTGTTGCGCCGCCACCGCGTCTTTCAGAGCTCGCGCGTCCGCGTTAACCGGTTTGGGCTTGCTCACCTTCTTCTTGGGTGTGGCGGTCTGCGCTTGCAGCACAGACGCCAACAGCAGGACAACACTTAGCTTGATAACCGCTTTCATTTTTTCTCCTTTTTCCAAAATCTGCGGCTCCGGCTGACTGGCCTGAGTGCGCGCAGCTTGCGTCTCAGTTTTGACCTTCGTTCGACTTGCAGCTGCTTCGAAATCTTTCTTGTCGATCACTTCCTGAAACTTTCGGGTGCCACGGGGATGTACACCATAATCTCTATAACAATAGTAGACTCACTTGGATTTGGTAGCAATTCCCTCGCCAGTTCTCTCCCCGCAAGAAATAACTGGAAAAACATGGATTTCCGGCTGTCCGGGCCCACGGACCATCTGTTGCCAAGGCGCAACCTGCGCAAAGTTTTTTCTTTCCCTTCCGGCATACTTCTCCTCCCGGTAGGCAAGACGCCCCAGACGCCCCGTCAGCTTTAGTGGACCTGTTTGATCGCCGCCTTCACTTTTTCCACCACGCTCTCCGGTAGCGGCGCGTAGCTGAGCTGGCTCGTCATCTTTTGCCCGTCCGTTACCATCCAGTCCAGAAAATCGGCAATGATCTTCCCCTTCTTTGGATCCTTGGCCGGCGTCGGGACTAATAGCCAGGTGAAGCTGGAAATGGGGTAAGCCGTCTTGCCGGGTGCGTTCGTAATGGAAACTCGAAAATCTGGGGGCATGGCTTTCGCCGATGCAGCCGCTTCGGTCACTCCATCGAGCGAAGCTGTCACGAAATTGCCGGCGGCATTCCTGACTGATCCGTACGTGATCTTGTTCTGCACAGCATAAATCAGTTCGACGTAGCCGATCGATCCCACTAACTGCCGCACCTGTCCCGCAACCCCTTCGTTACCCTTACCACCCATACCAACCGGCCACTTCACCGATGTTCCCTTCCCAACGATATTGGCCCAGTCTTTGCTGACTTTGGAGAGATAGTCGGTGAAGATAAAAGTGGTTCCGCTGCCGTCGGAGCGGTAAATCACAATGATCGGCTGATTGGGAAAGTTGACGCCGGGATTTACCTTGCCAATAGCAGGGTCATTCCAGTTCGTTATCTTCTGGAGATATATGCCGGCCAGAACATCGGGGGTGAACTTGACTTCTCCGCTGACACCCGGGACGTTATAGGCGGGCACGACCGCACCCAGCACAGTGGGAATGTGCAAGATCTTGGTTTTGGATTGCGCCAGTTGTTCGTCCGACATCGGACCATCGCTGGCTCCCAAATCGACGGTACCGTTCAATACCTGGCGAATACCGCCGCCGCTACCGATCGATTGGTAGTTAATCTGGACGTCCGGATGCAACTTGTTATATTCGCTGAACCACTTGGAGTAGATGGGATACGGGAAGGTGGCGCCCGCTCCATTCAGCGTGGTCTGCCCCATGACTGGCAGCGCCAGTGCGAGACCTGCCAACAGCAGCGCGATGCGATTTATCACTAGAGGAGTCCTCCTCGTGCTTAATTTAGGTGTGCAATTTTGTTTTATGGGCGAAATATTAAAGGAAGGTTACAACCGGGTGAATTTCTGATGAACGCACTTGGTTTTCCAAGCACTTAGCGGGTTCCGCGCCAGCGCGTCGCTTCAGTGCTGCCGCAGATCCTTCCAACTGTCGAGATGGGGCTTCCCGTCTCAGACGCGGCAGCCGCGTCTCTACGAGAACTTGAATCTCGACGCCACGGTGAAAAAGCGCCAGACTACAACCCCGGAGGGGTGCCAAGCTTAGCCCCGCGCGCCAGCGCGGGGTAGAGCGGAACGACGACCCACACTCTAGCGCTTACCGCTCTTATCGAGCCGCGCCAGTTCCCGGCCAAAAAGAGAGTTGTTGGGAAAATCCCGTTGCAGCCCCAGCAGGAGCTCGCGAGCCCGCGGCAAGTCTTTCTCGCGGACGTAGGCGATAGCCAGCAGGATGCGTGCGAATGGGGCAAGCAGATGGCCTTGCGCGGCGGTCTTCTGGAGTTCGGCAATGCCGCCAGCCTTGTCACCCGAAACGCCTCCGAGGCGCACCAGCCAGCGCACCGGAGCAGCCATCGATCCAATGATGTAACGGCTGACGCCGCCCGCCAGGCGAGCGTCGTAGCAATTCGGATCGACCGCGAGAAGTTGCTGCGCCCAGGCGGTTGCCTCCTTGGTGTAACGAAGCGACGCCAAGTTGCGCTTCTCGATGAGCGCGGCAAAATCGGAGCGCAACCCGGCGGCAAACGTCATCGCCAGAAGCGCGTCGCGGTCACGAGCGTCTCCTTTTAGCCGGGATCTTGCCAGCTCTTCAGCGCGCCTGAGCTGCTGGTCGAAACGCGCGCGTTCTTGCGCGTCGGCCTGATACTTCTTGCGCGCGCCGAAGACCGAGTCGTCCTCATAGAACTGCGCCTCCAGCACGCCGAGGCGGTTGAATTCGGAAAACAAGATGCCAGCCGCCTCGCTCGCCGGCCCCATGGGATTTTCGGGGTTTAGTTTTTCCCACGACTCGAATTCTCTTTGGCCGCCCGTAAAATCCAGATCGTAAAGCCGCCGGAATCCACGATCGAGCCCGGCTGAGGGAAGTGAGGGGAGAGGGGGAAGATCGGCAACCGCGAGGGGCGCAATCGTCAGCAGCACGAGAGCGGCTAAGAGTGTGATCCGTAGCTCTTTCGCGTGATGTTTAAGCCGGAGCGGAACAGTAACGGTAATGAGAGGTCCTGGCATGTGTCGACTTAGATGCATCTTCCCGCATTATCGGTAGAAGTCGAGCACAAATCCACATCTTCTGGCACACTGCTTGACGGTGACCTTTGAGCGATGATCTTCGTTATGCGCCGGGCTGGCCCGGAATCGAACCCCGCTGGACTTCGAGCGCCAAGACCGGCGTAGGCACCGCGCTGAGCATGCAGAGCAGGCTTTGGTTCACCCTGAGTCATGGCATTCTCAATGAGATCTATTTTCCCCGCGTGGACCAAGCGTGCACCCGCGACTTCGGACTGATTGTCACCGACGGTCGTGAGTTCTTCTCCGAAGAGAAACGCCATTGTACCTTCCAGAACCTTCCCATCGAACCGGGAGTCCCTGCCTACCAACTGACGAACACATGCCAGACGGGCCGGTTTCGGATCGAAAAGGAAGTGCTGACCGATCCGTGGCGAAATGTGGTATTGCAGAAAATCCGATTCGTGCCGCTCCAGGGCAAACTCGATGACTACCTCCTGTACGCACTGTTGGCTCCGCATCTGGCTAATTCCGGATATGGCAATACCGGCTGGCGGGGCGATTACAAAGGCAAACCGATGCTTTTTGCCCACCTCGATCCCGTATCCCTGGCGCTGGCCTGCTCCGCGCCCTGGCTGAAACGTTCAGTTGGATTCGCCGGCGTATCGGATGGCTGGCAGGACTTGTCGCAAAATTTCCAGATGACATGGGAGTACGACCGCGCGGAAAACGGGAACATCGCGCTGACTGCTGAAATCGACCTCGCCACCTGCGACGGCGAGTTCATCCTCGCACTCGGCTTTGGCGGAATCTGGGCGGAAGCCGGGCAGCAAGCCCTCTCTTCCCTGCTCACTTCTTATGCGACCACCCGCAAAGACTACGTCCTTCATTGGCAGAACTGGCAGCGGACACTGAAGCAGCTCGACGAAAAGCCCCGGGAAAAGGACTTGTACCGGGCCAGCGCGGCGGTTCTGCGCACCCACGAATCCAAGGACTTCCTCGGTGGAATCATCGCCAGCCTCTCGATTCCCTGGGGCTTCAACAAGGGCGACGAGGACCTGGGCGGCTATCACCTTATCTGGCCGCGCGATTTGGTCGAGAGTGCTGGTGGATTGCTGGCAGCGGGCGCTCACGACGACGCGCTCCGCGTGCTGCATTATCTCGAAGCTACTCAGGAAGCCACCGGATACTGGGCCCAGAACATGTGGTTGGATGGTCGTCCGTACTGGAGCGGCTCGCAGATGGATGAGACCGCCTTTCCCATTCTGCTGGTAGATCTGCTGCGCCGCGAATCGCCCCGCTGCTTCGGTGAAAGCGATCGCTGGTGGCCGATGGTACGCAAAGCCGCGGCATTCATTGCGGCCAACGGCCCGGTCACGCAGCAGGATCGTTGGGAAGAAGACGGCGGCTATTCCCCGTTCACCCTGGCAGCCGAAGTCGCTGCCTTGCTGGTTGCCGCCGATCTCGCGGAGATGATGGGCCAGCCTAAGCCCGCCGAATTTCTGCGCCAGATGGCCGACACATGGAACGACAACATCGAACGTTGGACCTACGCCGTGAACAGCGATCTCGCCCGACAGATCGGCGTGGAGGGCTACTACGTGCGGATCACGCCTGCCGATGGAGACGGAGCCGCCTCGCCCTTGCAAGCGTTCGTTCCCATCAAGAATCGCGCGATCGGCAGTTCGAGCGCGCCGGCGGTCGAAATCGTCAGTCCAGATGCGCTGGCGCTGGTGCGGTTCGGCCTACGCGCACCCGACGATCCGCGAATGCTGAACACGATCAAGGTTGTCGATGAACTGCTGCGCGTAAAACTTCCGCGAGGTCCGGGTTGGTACCGCTACAACGGCGACGGATACGGGGAGCATGAGGACGGATCTCCATTCGACGGCACCGGGATTGGCCGCCCATGGCCGCTCCTGACGGGTGAGCGAGCCCACTACGAACTGGCCGCTGGACGCTCCGCCTCCGCCGAGGCGTTGTTGGGCGTGATGGAAAATTCGACGGGAGCGAGCCGCCTGATTCCCGAACAAGTGTGGGACGCGAACGACATTCCGGAGCGGGAATTGTTCGCGGGAAAAGGGTCGGGGTCGGCGTGCCCGCTGGTGTGGGCTCACTCCGAATACATCAAGCTGCGGCGGTCGCTCGTCGACGGAAAGATTTTCGATCAGCCGCCGCAAACCGTCGAACGTTATTTAACCAGAAAAATATCGTCGCAGTACTTCAACTGGCGCTTTAACAATAAGCCACGCACGCTACCGTGCGGAAAGAAACTGCGCCTTCTGTTGATGGAACCAGCCATGGTGCACTGGAGCTTTGATGGCTGGCAGACGGTGCACGACAGCGATTCCGAAGAGAGCGGCTGGAACCTCCAGCACCTGGATCTGCCAACCGAAACTCTTGCCGTGGGGCGCCAGATTATTTTCACATTCTTCTGGAAGAATACCGGGCGCTGGGAAGGGCGAGACTACCAGGTAACGGTTGAGTAAAAACGCCGTTCGCGCATCTGCCCGTTTCACAAGCTTCCGCAACCTGGCAGGGCCCTGCAATTAGCTTCCGGCTTACCAACAATGCACCCAGAATCGTCGATAGTGGAGCTGTTTCGATTTTCACAGATATAGGAAGCATAAGACGCATGAATGTGCCAGAATGGCCCGGTAGCGAGGGCGTCCATGGCAAATTCCTTTTTCGCCGCTTTACTCCGTGTTTTGGCTTGGATGTTCGCTATTGGTGTGGCGGGCTGCCTCTTGGTCATTCCGATCACGGCCTACCGACTGTTCGCTGTGCTATTTGAGAAGGAGCTCCCGGACGAGCAAGGAGCGCGAAACGGATGACCACAGACGAGGGCCAGCGGCCAGGCGCCGCAAACCTGCTTGCGAAGAAGGAAAGGGACTCACTGCCGAATCATCGGATCGCCATTTGTACGGACTATAATGACGCGCACGCTAATGGCGCGCACCCATGCCCCTGACCGCTGGTACGAAACTCGGCCCTTACGAAGTCATTGCCCCGCTGGGCGCCGGAGGAATGGGAGAAGTCTATCGCGCGACCGACACGCGCCTCGACCGCAGCGTCGCCATCAAAATCCTGCCCGCTCATCTGTCTGAAAATCCCGAAGCCAAGCAGCGCTTCGAGCGGGAAGCCCGCACCATTTCCTCGTTGAATCATCCGCACATTTGCGTGTTGCACGACGTCGGCAGCCAAAATGGAACCGACTACCTGGTTATGGAGTATGTCCAGGGCGAAACTCTGGAAGCGCGGCTTCATAAAGGGCCGATGCCGCTGAAGCAGGCGCTGGAGTGCGGCATGCAGATCTGCGATGCGCTGGAAAAAGCGCACCGGGCGGGTATCGTACACCGCGATCTCAAGCCGGGAAACATCATGCTCACCGCATCCGGTGCCAAGCTGCTGGACTTCGGTCTGGCGAAGCCGGCCGCCGGGATGCTCGGGAATCAAGCCTTGAGCGACAAGGGACATCTGACGCCTTCCACTCCCACCATGAACCTGTCGGCGCTCGGCGCGCCGGCGCGGACGCTAACGCAGCAAGGCACGATCGTGGGCACTTTTCAATTCATGGCGCCTGAAGTGTTGCAGGGCCGGGAAGCGGACGCGCGCAGCGACATCTTCAGCTTCGGCTGCGTGCTCTACGAGATGGTCACAAGCAGGCGCGCGTTTGAGGGCAAGAGCCAGATCTCGGTCGCATCGGCCATCCTCGAGAAAGAGCCGGAACCAATTTCGAAAATTCAGCCAATGGCCCCGATCGCGCTTGATCACGTCGTCCACGACTGTCTTGCGAAAGATCCCGAATCGCGCTGGCAGAATGCCGCCGACGTTGCTCGTGAGTTGCGCTGGGTCGCGAGCAGCGGTTCTGGCATCACCCCGGCGCCGCCGATGAACCTACGCCGCCGCTTGCGCGAGCGTCTCCTCTGGGCTGCGGTCGCTGCGGCGCTGCTGGCGGCTCTGGTCTGGTCGAATCTGCGGGAGCACGCACCGACGCGAACCCTCCGATCCTATTTGCCCCCACCAGCGGAGGCGGGCTTCGACTTCACCGGCGACTTTTCCGGTCCGCCGGCGATCACGCCCGACGGCACGGCGGTGGCGTTTTGCGCCCGCAGCCAGAAGGAGCGAGACGCGGTCTGGGTACAGTTCCTCAGCGACCTGGCGGCCAGGAAACTCGAGGGCACCGAGGGCGCTTCTTTTCCCTTCTGGTCCGCCGACGGAAAATTCGTCGGCTTCTTTGCCGATGGCCATTTGAAAAAGGTGCCGGCAGGGGGCGGGCCAGTCACCGTTCTCGCGGAAACTCCGAATCCCCGAGGAGGGTCCTGGAACCAGGACAACGTCATCATCTACGAACCAGACTACCGCGATTCGTTGTGGCGAATCAGCGCCGCGGGCGGATCCCCGGTGCTCTTGACCAAGCTCGAAGCCGGAAAGCAAACGACGCATCGCTGGCCCCGGTTCCTGCCCGATGGCAAGCATTTCCTGTTCTTCGCGGCGAATCACTCGGGTGGATCGGAGCAAGGCATCTACCTCGGGTCGCTGGCGGATGGTTCCTACAAGCACGTGCTCGACGCGGATTCGGATGCTCAGTATGCCTCCGGCTATCTGCTCTACCATCTCCAGTCGGCATTGCTGGCGCAAAAGTTCGATCCTGCATCCGGTGTGGTTTCCGGTGACCCGGCGCCAGTGGCGAATTTTGTGGAATACGATACGGGAACGTGGCACACCACGTTCACCGCAAGCCAGAACGGAGTGCTGGTTTACGAACCGGGCTCGAAAGCGCTTGGAACCGATCTCGTCTGGATGGACCGTAGCGGAAAGACGCTGGGCAAGGTGGCGGAGCGAGCGTTTTACAAAGGCAGCGGCCGGCTTTCTCCGGACGGCAAGCGGTTGGCGATGGCCATGGGAGATCCTCAGGCGGACATCTGGGTGTTCGACCTGACTCGCGGCTCCCGAACCCGCCTCACGTTCGGCGGCGCTACCCACCTGACGCCGTCATGGTCGGCGGACGGCCAGCGCGTTACATATGAACGGCAGACGGGTGCGACGGTGATGACGGGAACGTCGCTCCGCGCGCGGCTGGCCAACGGTGGCGGGCAAGAGGAAGTCCTGATGGAGGGCGATCCCTCCGCTGGCCACACGCTGCTATCGCCGCAATGGTCACCGGACGGCCGCTACCTCGTCCACATGGAGCAGAGCGGTCCGACCGGCGGCGGTTTGTGGGCGCTGCCCATGACGGGCGAAAAGAAACCGTTCGCCGTCGTTCAGCCACAATCTCCGCTAGCGAGGATCTTTCAATACCGCCTCTCTCCCGACGGCCGCTGGCTGGCCTACAGTTGCACCGAGTCGGGACGGGAGGAGATTTATGTCACTCATTTTCCCAGCGGCGCCGGCCGGTGGCAGGTTTCGCAAACCGGAGGTACCTTCCCAGCCTGGCGCGGGGACAGCAAGGAGGTCTATTTCATTGGAACCGATGGTTCCTTTCACGCCGCCAGCGTGAACACGACGCGTGGAGAGTTCGAATTGGACCAGGTGCGCGCTCTGTTCCAGATAAGCTATACCGCTCCGCTTGGAACCCCCTACGACGTTACCCCGGACGGCCAGCGCTTTGTCTTCGCCACGTACCCGGAGAGTACCTCCACGCCACTCGTTTTGGTCACGAACTGGACGGCGGCCCTCGCGAAATAGTGAAATCAGAACAGGTGAAATCGAATCGATGAATTGTTCCGGGAAAGTAGCCCTCATCACGGGCGCGGGTAGCCCGCAGGGAATAGGGTTCGCAACCGCTCGTTTACTGGCACAGCAAGGATCGAAGATCGCAATCACCTCTACCACAGAAAGAATCGAAGAACGCGCCAGCGAATTAGCCGCCGAAGGCGCGGCCGTCTTTGCCCTCCACGCTGATCTGCGCGATCTCGCGCGCACTCAGGTGCTGGTTCAGGAGGTCGTCACCCGCTATGGCCGCCTCGACATTCTCGTCAATAACGCAGGCATGATACAGGTTGGCGGCCCGGCCGATACCTCGCTACCTCTGGCCGAGCTCTCCGAAAAAGATTGGGACTATGGCATCGCGATCAACCTCAAGACCGCATTCAATGTTACGAAAGCTGTTTTGCCCTTCATGCTGAGGGCGAACTATGGGCGGATTGTGAACGTTTCTTCCACCACGGGTCCAGTAGTCAGCAACCCGCGCGAAACCGCCTACAGTGCGGCCAAAGCGGGCATGGTCGGGCTTAGTCGCAGCCTCGCCCTCGAGGTCGCCCGTCGGGGAATCACGGTGAACGCCGTAGCTCCTGGCTGGATTGAAACCGCATCCTCGACCGCCCACGAAATCATCGCCGGTAAAAATACTCCCGTAGGCCGTCCCGGCCGCCCCGACGAAATCGCCGCTGCCATCGCGTTTCTCGCTTCCGAATCCGCGTCCTACATCACCGGCCAACTGCTCGTCATTGACGGCGGCAATGCTCTACAGGAGTACAAAGGGCCTCCCGAGTCCTACTACTGACCGTGAGCGGCGCGGTCGACGCTGCTAAACTTTCCTGGTTCCTAGTGCTATTCGCTGAAACTATTTCGAGGCACCATGCGCATTCTCAGCCTGTTTGTTATGGTCGTAATAATGACAGTCCTTACCCCATCCCAGACCTTGCCTGCGCCGCAGGCCATCACTGACCCGAAACAGATCTCGTCCAAGCCCGATGCCCGCGTGGAGAAGAGTCTCTCCATCGAGAAGCTCTACATGACGCGCCAAGTCGGCGGTTCGACCTGGTCGCCCGACGGCAAGACAGTTGCCTTCGTCAGCAACCTGAGCGGCCGCAATAATCTTTGGCTCGTCCCGTCTGAAGGTGGATGGCCGATGCAACTCACCGTGAGCGATCAGCGCCAGACCAGCCCAACCTGGTCGCCGGACGGCAAATGGATCGCCTACATGTCCGACTATGACGGCGACGAGCAGTGGGACATCTTTCTCGTGTCGCCGAAAACCGGACAAGTCGTGAACCTCACCAACACGCGCGAGATCGCCGAGGAAAGTCCCGCCTGGTCGCCCGATGGCCGCTACCTCGCCTACATTGTTAAACCGAAAACGTCGTCTGTGTTCGAGATTGACGTTTACGACACGGTCTTGCGCGAGGTGAAGCACCTGACCACCGGAACCGCCAAAGATCGCATGAACGTATCGCCGATCTGGTCGACGGACGGTAAGTTCATCGTCTACACGCAGGAGCAATCGAAAGGCACCGACTCGAATATCTTTATCGCCGATGTCTCGACCAGTCAAAGCACCTTACTCACGCCGCACGAAGGTGAGCAACTCTATTCCGCTAACGATGTTTCGCCGACGGGCGTTCCGGATGCTATGAGGATCTTGGTCACGTCCAACGCGGGAAACGGATACGACAACATCGGTCTTCTCGATGTCGGCATGAAAGGCGCAATGGCCGGACATCTGGTCCCGGAGAAAATCCGCTGGCTCACGCAAGACAAATGGGAAATTTCTGGCGAGAGCTTTTCTCCCGACGGCAAGTTCCTGACTTACAACGCGAACGTAGATGGCAACACCGACATCTACCTGTATGACGTCGCATCCGGAAAAGCGCACGCGCTTCCCTTGCCCAAAGGAGTAAACTTTGCCGCAGGTAGGCCTTCGCCCTTCTCTCATGACAACTCGCGCCTGCTCTACTATCACACCGGCCCGACCGCTCCCGGCGATTTGTGGGTTCACGCATTAGCCGACAGCAAATCGCATCAACTCACACATTCGCTCGTGGGCGGAGTGCGATCCGAGGACATGGTCGAACCTTATCTTGTCCACTACCCCTCCAAGGATGGCAAGTGGACCATCTCCGCCTTCGTCTATATGCCCTACAACCTGCCGCGCAATGGCGAGCATCCCGCGATCGTATACGTTCACGGCGGTCCTACGGCGCAGACGATGAACACCTTTAATCGCTTCGTCCAGTACATGGCGAACCAGGGCTACATTGTGATCGCTCCCAACTATCGCGGATCGACCGGCTACGGAAAAGAATTCCAGCAGGCAAATCTTTTCGATATGGGCGGCGGCGATTTGCAGGATGTCCTCGCGGCCGCCGACTGGATCAAACAGACTGGCTACGTCGATCCGAAAAAACTCATTCTGATGGGCGGCAGCTACGGTGGCTACATGACGATGATGGGCGTCACCAAGGCTCCGGAGCTGTGGGCCGCGGGCGTTCCGATTGTGCCCTTCGTGAACTGGTTCACCGAGATTCAGAACGAAGATCCCGTGCTGCAGCAATCGGACCTGGCAACCATGGGCGATCCCGAGAAAAATAAGGCGCTCTACGAAGACCGTTCGCCGATCAACTTCGTCGACAAGATCAAGGCGCCGCTGTATTTGCTTGCGGGAGGCCATGATCCCCGCTGCCCCAAGACCGAAGCGCAGCAGGTTGTGGATGCGGTCAAGAACCGCGGCGGCGTGGTCGAATACAAAGTCTACGAGAACGAAGGCCACGGCTTCTCTAAAGTAGAAAACCAGATTGACGCGTACAAGCGCGTAGCCGACTTTCTGAAAGCCCACGTGCCGCCAGCGGATTGCAGTTGCTCGTTAAATGAGTAACCGCTCACGTAGGGACGGACCCATTCGTCCGTCCAGCCCACGTAAGGTACAGCCGAGGTTGCCCATTGGCGCCGTCCCGGATCGCTACAAATGCATCCGCGCCGCATGACGCTTCTTCGCTGCTTCCAGACGCAGCATCAGCATGTAGAGGACGATCCCGACATTGATGACAAGAATCAGAAGTCGAATCCAGTCGGGCCGCCGCAACAGGTCAGCTAGCTCGAACGGGATGTAGATTGAGCCCGAGGCGATCGCCATCCACTCCGCCCAGGGACGGATGTACCACAGACCGTAGGCCTCAACGAAGCGAAGGATCACATAAACTGACGCGATCACGGCGATCTTCCACAGGCGCATGTCGCTGACACGGTACACGAGGTCGACGAAGACTCCGACGTAGTGGTTGAGAGGATTTACGTGGAAAAATTCCAGGAAGCTTTCGGCTATTCCCCAAATATCCATGCGCCGCATGGAGAACACACCGAGACCCGCGAGAACGACGACGATCCCTTTCGTGAACTCAACCGTCGCGACCGTGCGCACGCCTTTGATGTGTTCGGGATCGTGGATTACCGGATGCGGGATTATCGAATGCGGGATTTTGGGATGCATTTGCGACCGAATATACCGAATATTCTTAGGCAGTCCGAGACGGGGCAAGCCCCGTCTCAACACGAGTTTCTCTCCGATTCTCACGTCTGCTCTCGGACGCTGGCGCGCAACTCCTCGGCGATCTCTAAGGCGGCTTTGTGGGCGGCTTCACCCTGGGTGACGTCGAACGAGATTGCTCCTACGCGGGCGTGTCCGCCGCCGCCATAGCGTTCGCAGATTCTGGCTAGATTGACGATGGGCGGGCGTTTCGACCAGGGGTTCGACCCGACCGAAACCTTTACCCGGAACGAACTCTTGCTGACGCCGATGCTGTAAATCGAATCGGGATGAAGATAATACGGAATGAATTTGTTGTAGCCTTCGAGGTCCAAGTCAGTGATGTCGAAAAAAATCGTGCCATCTTTTTCTACGCTGCGCTGGCGCAAGATCTCGACGGAGCGCTGGTGGCGTTCGAGCAGCGGCGGCAGGACGGCGGCGACGAATGGCTCGTCAAGAATACTGGCAAGAGATTGGTGCGCGAGCAGCGGAATCATGGTCTTGACGAAGTTACGATCGGTGGCGGATTCGATGGCCATGGTCAGCTTCATGGCGGGAGCTTTCATTTCCACCGCCGACTTCGCGTCTTCGTACATGGCGCCGTCGACGATGTCGGTCCACTGGACGAGTTCCGCGACTGGCCGCGGATCGAAGCCGAAGCGTTCTTTCGCGATCATCGCAATGAAGCTGGTGCAGGATTTGAAATCGGGATCGTAGAATTTGCGGTTGCTCTGATCCTGCTCGAAGTGGGCGGCATCGGCCGGCGAAAGAAAAGCGCTTTCGTGGTGATCGAACCACCAGGTGATTTTCGGCGAACTGGAATACTTGAAATCGACGATGGCATTCTCGTCGCCGTCAAACTGCTTCTCGTCGAAAAGAGTGCCCGCGCGGTGCAGTAAGCCGGAGTACACGAAGTCCACATCGCTGCGGATCCGCTCCCGGTAGAAACGGGAGAACAGGGCTGCCGAGGAAGCGCCGTCAAAACACTTGTCGTGATAAAAGACTCGCACTCGCAAATTGGCTCCCTTACCCGTTTCTCCGGGTGTGTGGTGAAAAACAAATAGAGTTGCTGGTTTGGAGACTTATGTCAAGGCGGATTATGGGCAGCGTTTTCGGCGCTCACTTTCTTCGGCGCCGAATTCTGAAGTCGAAACTGACCACTCCATTCTGATCGCGCAGCGCCACAATCGAAATCGTTCGCGTTATGTTGTACTCCACCTGGATGATCTGCTGAGTGGAAACTGAAACATTGGTGCTGTAGGTCAGGGTGAGATTGCTGGCCACCTGCTGCTCGACGGTGACCTGCGGTCCCCGAACCACGTTGGTTTCGCTGGCCAGTCCCTGAGGATCGATCTTAACGCGACTCGCTCCGAATAAACGCTGCAAGCGGCTGTTGACGGTGCTGTTGAGGGCCTGATTGATCAGCAGGTTGGAGGCCTCGCCGCCAAACCCAAACGAGCCACTGGATCCCGCCGCCGCCGACTCTGCGCGCGTGCGGCCTAGCGCTAACAACGCGATTACGTCAGCTTCGGGAAGTTGAGGTTCGGACTGCCAAGTGACTTTCAATCCATTGGTAGCGCTGGCGTCACCGCGGAACTGCACCGTGATGTCGTAATCTCGAACGCGCGTGGTCGCCTGCAGGTCGATGATCGGTTGCGTCCTCGCGGGATTCGCGAACGTCACATCGCCGCGTTCAAGGCGGTACTTGTTTCCGTTAAAAGAGATATCGCCTTCCAGAACTTCGACCCTTCCTAGAATTGCCGGACGGTCGGCGGTGCCGCGC
>Ga0210400_10003368_pt1 | contig 14182 bp, 13 predicted proteins | sample IncBWH26MmetaG_FD_155456 | JGI IMG/M metagenome (GOLD analysis project Ga0210400, IMG submission 155456) | Forest soil microbial communities from Barre Woods Harvard Forest LTER site, Petersham, Massachusetts, United States - Inc-BW-H-26-M | ecosystem: Environmental > Terrestrial > Soil >...
AAGCGCTACGCCACCCGATGGCGGCTCACCGAGTTTAAGTGCGACCTCACCGGCCAGCCAGCCAGTCGGGACTTTGAGACCTGGACCACCGCAGACATCCTCCCGCTCCGTCATGGCGGAGAGAGTGCAGAGAGGGGCACAGATGGATAGCTATAGACTGTCTCACCACTGGGACTGTGGCCTGTCTCACCACAGGGACTGTAGGAGAACTACAGTCTCACCACAGGGACCGCATAGTCTCACCACAGGGACTGTTAGTCTCACCACAGGGACTATGCGGTCAATTTCCAGATCGCTGACATCGCCGACTCTGGGGGCCGGCTATGGTACAGGTTCGATATCAGGCACAAGAGCGGCCCTGTCTTCCATGGGCGCGGCCACAGCGAGGTTGTTCCTTCACAGCGCACCAGGATCTGCGAGCAATGCGGCAACCCTTACGAGCCCCAACGATCCAGTTCGCGGTTCTGCTCGGGGACGTGCAGGCAGCACGCCCATCGCAAGAGGCTGCTTAGCGTTACGCTTAGCGTTACGCCTGCGCCCACATCCAATAAGCCGACTGAACCATCGGATTCCTCGGAAGTGTTTCGCTACGTCCGACACGCGGACGTCCCGAGGTTCACGGCGGAAGGCTGGGAGCTGTTGCCCGCACTCGATGGCACGCACCACGGTGAGTACTCGGCACTAATGCGTCGGCGAATCGAACACGATTGAAACCGCGCCCGGCCGGCTGCCGGGCAGTGCCTCGCATCGGGCGAGGCCGGACATTGAGGAGAGAGCGATGGGGATGGATATTAACGGCAGGAAACCGACTGGCGAGCGCGGCGAATATTTTCGGAACAATGTTTGGTGGTGGCGTCCCCTGGCGGACTATTGCATCACGGTCGCGCCGGATATCTGCGCGGCATGCAGGTATTGGCACAGCAACGACGGCGATGGCCTCGACGCTGCGGGGGCGTTCGCCCTGGCGGAAGCTTTGCAAAAGGAGATCGATGCCGGAAGGACGGAAACCTACGCGCGGCGATATGCATCCGAGCAGGAGCTGATGCCCAATGAGCCTTGCGGCATCTGCGCCGGGACCGGAGTACGAACACCATTCGTTGGCAATGGCGCTGCTCGCGCCCGCTGTGATCGACGGCAGGCGACCCGCGACCTCCATGTTCGCAACGTTCCGACGAAAAACCGCTGCCATTACGTGGCGCCGGACGGCCTAGCGACGTTGCCGCTTCCCGGCGGGACCGACTGAGGGACGATCGCTCCGATTCGGGCGAGGCGATCGCGTCTGCCTTACGACCAAAGGTCCCGAGGGGCGCTTGCCCGTCGGGGCCCCGAGTTTCATGCAGCGAGGTGGACTATGCTCGGCGATCTTATTGCCAATCTCGACCGTCCCGATGTCACGTCGCGGTGCTCGCGACGATGGACCCGATCGTCGCCACCCGGTTCGAGCAACGCTCCGCTGCGGCGGCGATGACCACGGCCGATTTCGCCGCCGGCGCGGTTCGCGACTTCGTGGATCGGGCGGATGACGAGCACTGGGCCCAGCTGCTCACAATCATGCGCAAGGCGGAGGATCCAGGCCTCGCCGCGATCCAGGCAATCCTGGGTTGGGTCGCTGCCGACGCTTAGCCCTGAAGGCAACTGGCCTGTCAGGCCGCGTCGCTGTCGGTGAAGCGTCAGATACACCATGAAGACGGGTGGAGTCGGCACGCCGATGTTGCCGACCAGCTCCGGGGAGGGTTTCGACCGGGCGGCCATGGGGTACCGGCGCTGGCCGAGCCAAAGCCCAGCAAGTTCGTTCCGGTAACAGCAGGAGCGTCCTAGACGTTCCCGTCCCTTGATTGCATCATTCCTAAAGCAAGTGGTGCTTCTAAATCGAGGCTCAGGCAGCGGGGCCACATGGGTGTCGTCACCCCCCACCAACAATAGTTCGCCCAATCAACGGATGCGTGGCCGGCTCTCACAAGGGTGCTGGTCAAGCACGCCAACGACGGTACTCATGGTTGATATCTGTTACAGTGCAATGATCAAAGCTAAGGGCGCGACCGGAGCGCAAACGGCACGGGCCTATGCGCACGTCGCTGCGTGCAATCGAGAGCAAATCGAAGCAATGATTGCAGCTGTGCCGCTAACTTCGCTTGCAGTTGGGAAAAACTGGTGCGGCCTTCGTGGGTGACGACCACTTCCCCATCGAAGAATTTCTGTCGCTACTAGCGGGATAGATTCGACCGACAGGTTCGGTTCGCTAATCAGGGAGCGAAGCAAGCGCCGGCTCGTTCGCCGACACGAGGTCGAAATTCACATGAACGATTTGAAACATACTGAAGAGCGAGCACCCTGAACGGAGCCGCAGTTTTTTCTAGTTTCTCTCTGTCCGCCACCATCTTCCTTTGTGCTCGTTCGCTGCAATTCGCGGCCGTATACGTTCGCCATCTCTAGGGCCCCGCATCACTCTTTCGCGTTCCAAGCATTCCGTCAGCTGGCTGGGCGCGATAAACCATCACCGACCCTATGCCGAAGCCAAACAGGCACCAGAACCAGATACCCTGCATGGGCCCTTCGAGCGTGACGTCGACCGCCGCATTGATGATGATCGACATTGCGTAGCAAGTAATGAACAGGAAGAGCCCGGTCCATTGCGTGTGTCCACGGGCGCGAGCGACCAGCATCGCGCGCAGCATCATGCCGCTCCAAGATATGAGCACGAGCGACCACAAGACAACGCCAGGCACTCCGGCGCGCGCCAAGAGGGTCATAAAAGCGTTGTGCGGGCTTCGAGTCAGGGGGCGGTCCGGCCCTGAAGAGGATCGTGTGCCGGCGAAGCCATCCTCATCAGCGATATTCAAGCCAAATCCCCTGCCGGTCCAGAAGCTTGGCCCATGAAACGTATCGTTGATAATCACGTCCCACCAGTCGAGACGCCACTGCTTGGTTCCCTCCGTCTGCTGCCCGGACTGCCCAACGACACTCTTGAGGTTCTCGACGATCTGGTGCGCGCTGACCGGACGCTCGATTGAGTCCTTGGCCTCCTCGTATTGGGTGAAAGTGTCCTCTGCCGCATAAAGGAGACCTAAGATGCCTAATCCCGCCGCCAGCGTGATCACCATCGAGCGCAACCGTCCCAACATGATCATCGCAAACATGATAGGCACAAGGGCGGCCAGCATAGCGCCCCGATTGGTCGCGCCGAGCATGGCTAGCGTGACAATCCAGACGACAACCCACAGAAACGAAACCTTCCGGTAGCCGACCAGGACAAAAACCGCGGTTCCCGCCAGATGCGTTCCGAGGGAGCTCCCCGTGATCTCTACCACCGGCACGTTGGGCCCGTATAACTTCGGGACATATTCGACCCAGTATTTGGTGAGCCAGAAGCCCACGGATATTGCGGGAAAGACCACCAGCACAGTTCGGTAATACCGGATCACAGTATCGATCCTGCGCGCATCCTCCAACAATAGCCCGATGACGACAAAGGCGAAGCCGCCATACAGGATGATGACGCTGTCGCGCAGGGCATCGAACCCATACACGTTCAAGAATGGGACCGTTCGCACCAGAACCCACATCATAGTCGCAACAAGCACGACGGCTGGCAGCGTCGCAATCGAGGCGACCAATACACCCGAACGGAGGAAGACGGCGATCCCGATGAGGAAGGCGATCTCGCCTACGTAGAGGGGCGGAAAACCGATATAAGCGAAGCCCTTCCCCATCAAGGCGTAGCCCAGCAACACGATCGCGAGCAGCGCAAGATAACGATCGCCCGCGGTAAGCGTGCGTCGGGATACGTCATTGAGCGCGTCTGACATTGTCACCCTGGGTGTGGGACTTCGCTACGATTTCCTCATTGCTCTGCAGGCGCGCCAACAACCTGATTGGCCGACGCGGCGCTGCTGTCCGCCGCAAGCCGGACCTGCTCTCTCGCCTTTTCGCAAGCGATCAGCCATCCGATCGCGATCACCGCACCGATGACGCGCATCAGATTGGCAATCAACAGGGCGAGGCACGCACCGAATACGCCCAGCGGGCCGATGAGCGCCAATGCCAGCCCCAGCGCCGCGACGGCGGCCACGACGTTGACCAGAAAGGCAAGCCTGCCCGATTGGATACCGAGGAGTGTCTTGCTGATCATTTCCGCAATGTAGTCGAGAATGCCGGCGACTGCGAGAAGCTGCAAACCTATGGCGACGGCAAGATAGGGCGATGAAGGCCCGTAAACCGTCCGCAGAATCAGATCCGGCATCAGCACTCCAGCGGCGCAGATGACCAGAATCGGGCCCAACCCGAAGAGCACATAGCCAAATGCCGCTCGTGAGGCGCCGAGAACGCCGCCAAGACGGTGCGCATGAGCGGCGATCTGCGGAATGGCGTTGCCGATCCCGAAGATGATCGGGTTCATCATGTTGGCGATGTTCAGTCCGGCCTGAAACGATGCAGTTGCGGCAATGCCCGCGATGGCCGCGAGCAGCCACGAAAAGAGCTGCACGCGGACGAGCACGAGTTGGTAGTTGAGAACGGACCACTTCCCGACCGAAAAATATTCTCGGGCCAATCCCCGCATTTCGGCGAAGTCCGGCCGGGCAAATCGCACCTTCGACGCATGCACCAAGGCGCCAGCGGCAAAGGTCGCCGACATCACATAGAGAGAGGACGAAAGCGTGATGGTATCGATCCACAGCAGGACCGCAATCAGCAGAACCTGTCCGACGTAAGCCACACCGTCCCCGTGCACCGCTTCGCGATAGCGAAAATCGGCGAGCAAGAATCGCCGCGATGTCTCTTGCGCCTGCCAGCACAAGTAGCAGAGACATGCCGGCAACAGGATATTGTCACTCTCCAGTAGCGTGGTTCCAAGCGCCATGAGCATGACCAGGACGAGGCTCAGAGCCACGGCGAGCACGACCGTGTTCCCAAGCAGGCGGGCACGTTCGTCGTCATTCGCGACGCACAATCGGACGGACAGCGGATACGAGATAAACGAGTAGTCGATCGTTCGCAGAAGGAAGATAACGCCGAGAAAGAGAGCGAATTCTCCGTAGTCCCCCTCGCTGAGCGAGCGGGCGAGCAGGACCATGAGCAGGAAGTTGCCGCCGCTCACAACGCACTGATCGACAAGCGTCCATGATGCCCTCTCGATGAAATGGTTGCCGTTCATGGAATTGCCTTCGACAGTTTCATTTTCTGGAAATCACGAATGGGGATCACGTCGGCGCGCAGCTCAAGGCCGCCGATCGCGCCAGACCGCTAGGCCGATGCCGGCCAGCAAACCCAGCATGATCGAGAATCCCAGGATCATGAATCCCTTGGGGCTCGTCGGCGTCCGGTTTGGTATCGCCAGCTTGACGCTCCCGTCAGTCGCGCTGGCGTCCCGGCCATCCATGATGGCGTCCCTGCCACCGTCCTCTTGGCCCATGCCTGCCTTCAGGGCAGCGCGCGCAGCGTCCAGTGCGTCCGCAACCTGCAACACCTTTGGATGCTTTTCGCCATAGATCATGAGTTGCCGGGCAAGTTCACCCTCGGCCGCCGTCACCGCATCCCGTCTGCGGCGGTTGGTTTTGTCCCAGAGATATTCGAGTGCGATGGCGTTGACGACACGCGCTGCCTCGTCTGCAGAACGCGCCGTGAAAGAAATGGAGATGAGGTATGAACGCGTGTCTTTCATAACCCCCACTTTGTTGCGCAACATCGCGACCTGACGATCGAATGGCGAATGGTTACGGGTTTCCGGAAGAAACATGGCCCGAAACCAATTCAGACCCTCCGACGCCCACGAATGTGACCCGCCGGCCTCGGGGTTCAGATCCAGCCCGAGGCGCCTTACGACCGCCTGCAGGATCGCGTCGGAGACGATCAGACGCGCCTCGCTGGTGACCATCGACGCCGCGTCGATGGTTGCCAGGGGTACGATCTTTTGTTGCTCGGAAAACAGTTCCGCATAGACGAGAGCCTCCGCCGAATACTTGCGCGGTATCACCGGTATGATGGCGCACGCCAGCGCCAGCCCCAGCGCGACGAGCGATGCGATGAGCCGCCAGTGCCGCCTGATCGACAATAGTGCGCCGGCGGCCACATTCTCATAGTGTGAGCGGACATCCGTGCGCTCCAACTGAAAATCGGGCCGCCTCTCATGATCGTATTTCAGCACGCTCATAATTTATTCAATACCTGATCGGAACGTGCAGCGGGCGGTGCTTTGGGCGCCATATGCGTCTCAAAAGGGTTAACTCCAATGGAGTCACCCTTTGGGATGGACAGACGTAACGCCGTTCAAATGGCGACCTACCTGTGTTCTTCAAACTTAGCAGGACTTTTGCATCCGAGCGCTGAGTGGTGCCGCTTGGCATTATAGAGATCTTCGATGAAGCGCGCGGAAGAGCCTTTAAATTAAGGACACGGAAGAGGCCATGGCGCACCCTTTCCAGACGCGCTTGGCTCTTGAGCCGTGAAGTCAGACGGTGGATTTACAAAATTCGGGTTGATTGAAAGTGAAGTTCCCGAGTCCCCGGTTGTGCCAGTCGGGGGAACCGCATTGAAGAAGATATTCAGCGTTTCATCCCAAACCGGGTTAAGAGCGAGGGTACTGGCGATGGAAATGCCCTTCGCTGTGTGAAAGATATTTTTACGCCACAAAATGTTGTTCAGCGGAGCCCCACTCGTGTTGTCCCAGATGAAACTGGCCCAAGCGGAGGAATTGTAGAACGTGTTGTTTTCAAAAGTCAGGTTGGTGCTGCCGATCCCCTGATCTTTGACTCGGCCAAAGTAATCCACGTTATAAATTACGTTTCCCCGAAAGACGGTTCCGTCTCCCATGAAGTGGTCAATCCCGACATCGGAATCATGGACAATGTTGTACTCCCATAAGTTATTGCTACCCAGGCGGTTATTCATGGCTCCGTCACCAATCCCGTTAACCATCTCATTGCATGCCACACGCGAGTTGAAAGTTTTGTTTTGGAACGAGGTGCCGCTAACTGTATCAATATAATTTTTGTAAGCCAGGAATGGATGGAAAGCTTGGATCGCGGCATTGTAAATAGCACTTTGGGTTGGACCGTCGGTAATTCGGTTGCTGCGAACCTCCACTGAGATGGCGGATGGCACGGCGTAGTTATCGTCGGCTTTTCCGATGGCAATGCCACCAGAATACAAATTGCCACCCCAATCACTCAACTCGTTGCCCTCGATTATGATCTTGTTATTGGGATCCAAGGCCTCCTGAAAAATCCAGATGCCGTTACCATATTGAGTCTTGCCGAAGCCCTGAATGCAAGAATTCAGCACTCGAACGCCGGGGTTGTAAATAGTTATGGCATTCCCCGCTGCAGTCACGGAAACACCGTCGACCGTAATGTTTTGAGCCTGAATGGACAACTCAGGGAGAATAATGGCTGCGCACTTGTTGACGGCTTTGATGATGATGTTGGGTCTTGTGATCGTCACCGCGGCGTAATGGCCATCACCAAGGTTAAACTGGGTGCACTGTACATTTGCAAGGGCTCCAGTCAGCGAAGTCGGGGATAAAGCGGTTCCGCCCGAAACGGAGCAAGCCGCGGGCGCCGAACACGAAGCGTTCAGCGCCATGGCGACGCCCCCGAGCGTCGCCATGGCATGACGAATGTGGAATGTGGTTTGTTCCTGACGGCATGGATATCTCTCCCCTGGGATACGCCGATAACGCGCGGTTTCTCGCGCGGCTGCCCTGCAGCGGCCAGAGGCCACGCAATGGCCCCACCGCCGGATGTTGAAAGGAAATGGCGCCGCCTCATCTGCCCTCTGCCCTGGCGTGCGCACTTGCCGACGCCAGGCGAACAGTTGTTGCGGCGTCAGCCCGTGCCGCCGGGCCACCGCGCTGACCGACGCCCCCCCCCACTGTCACGATCTCCGCCTTCGGCTCCGCGGTCCACGAACGCCGTCACCCGGCGCTCAACCTTCTGCCAAGCCCAGGCGCGCAGGGCGTCCCATAGCCAGTAGGATACGAACATGGAATTGTACCGCAGGTAACGCGGGCCCAGTCGGAGAGGTTCTTTGGATAGGCGGTAAGCCCACGTCAACCCCATCCGTTGCATCCACATCGGAGCGAACCGCCGGCGGCCGCTGAGCAGCATGAACGCATCGCCGACCGCAAGGAACACACCGCCTCGGTATCGTGCCTGATTGTTGATGATCCACCGTTCCATCCGCACGCCGGGCAACGCCACCCACACGAAATCCGGATCGGCGCGATTGATGGCATCGGCGAAAGACGCCTCGTCAGCCTCTGTAAACGGCCGGAACGGCGGGGAAAGCATGCCGGCAATCTCAATATCCGGCTGCAATTGGACCAGCACACGCCGCAGCTCGACGAGGCATTCCTCGGAGTCGCCGAAGAAGAAATGCCGCCAGGGCCGCGGTGTGCTTCGCAACACGTGTCGCATAAAATAGGGGCCGGCTACCGGGTCCTTCAGGCCGGCTCCACGAAAGTTGAGCGCCCAAACGACGGGCATCCCGTCCGGCAACACCAGGTCAAAGCGGGCCAGGACCCGGGCAAATTCGGGATTGTGCCGGGCCTCGGCAAGGATGTGGGTGTTGCAAGGGCAGACCGCTGTGGCCTGCGATTCACGAGCGAATGCCTTGATTCGCTCCAGAGCCGAATCGTAAGTCGCACAAGCAACCAGCGTACCTACAATACTGATGGATTCCAACGATGTGTCGGTTGGATATTCGGTATCGGCTTGCGCGGCGCCGGAAAGAGCGGTGTCCATCGGCCGCACTCACAAGCGCCATGGCGTGAATACCCTGGTTCCCGCGGCAGGGGCCAACTCCCGATATTGGGGCCAGGGACAACAAACAACAGCCAGTCTCACGCCGGGATTGTTCTTGAATTCCTCCCAGTCGGAGATGAGCTCGAACTCACGGAGGCTCGGCGTGTTGGCGGGGGTTGCAGCGAAGTCATGGACGAGGACACGGTAGCCGCGCCGTTTGAGCTGTTGCGCCAGAAAAAGTCCCGCCGCTTCCTCGGTTATATACGTGTCCGGCTTGTACGTAACGCCCAGAACCGCAACCCCGTCGCCCGGCCTGGCCATTTCCTGTACTTTCTCGACTAGCTCTTCCTTGGTTCGCTCGTTCACCCGGTCCGAAGCCTCGGCCAGCGGCGCTTCCAGGCCGACCTGCCGGGCAGCGTAAGCCAGGAGACGGTTGTCGCGCGGGAAACAGGGGCCTCCATAACTTAAACCGGCGCGCAGGTATTTTTTTCCAATCCGGCTGTCGCTGCCGAGAGCGTCGAGTATGACGTGGATATCGGCCTGTGGATGGCGCGCGGCAATCAGCCGCAACTGATTGGTAAAACTGATCTTCATGGTGATGTAGCTGTTCAGCGAAATCTTCGTTAGTTCCGCGCTGACGATGGACATGCGGGCGATCCGCGGTGAATTGCGGTTGTATTTCCTGTAAAGTTGTTCCAGGGCCGCGCCGCTTTGGGGATCCGATTCGCCAATCAACACCAGGTCCGGTTCCAGCAAACCATTGATCACGTCGCCCAGCGCGATGAACTCGGGATTGTAACAGACGCTGAAGTCCCGGCCACAAATGCCGCCCAGCTCGCGTTCCAACATGGGAATGAGAACCCCGTCTATGGCGGCGGGCGTGGTCGTTGAACTGCAGACAAACAGATGATTCCTTTTGCCGGCGGCCCTCATGGCCCGGGCCACCGGCTGCATGGCCTTCAACAAAAACTCGTTGGAAAAACTTCCGTCCGGCAGACTCGGAGATGGGGGAATAAAGAAGGTGGCATCGGTAGCAACGGTTTCCCGGGGGTCGAGGGTGGCACGAAGTCGTGAATGTCCAGCTCGGATAGTTTCGGCAAGGAGCGGCTCGTCCAGCGGCACCAAACCTCGGTTGATCTTCGTGACTTTCTCCTTGTCAATGTCTACTCCCACAACTTCAAAACCGCGTGCTGCTAGCGTCGCAGCAATGCACGCGCCCAGCTTTCCCAAACCGCAAACCGAAGCTGTTTTGATCGACTTCGTGCCGCGGTAGGGCGCAGCGTGTGCTTCTGCCTCTGCGTAGGAGGGCGGGGATGCCGGCATCAGGTCGGGTGCTGCCAAGTCTGACGTGGCGTGGTCCATCGCTGCGCTCCCATGCTGATAAGGATGAGGCCCTTTGACTTTCGTCGCACTTAGCCGTCCAGTCATTAAGCATTCGGTCATTCATCGGCGAAATCTCGGGGTACCACCAAAGGCACAAAGGCGCGGTGGGACAGGTTGTCCTCAGCAACAGAGTCGTTCCGGTGGGATTAGGGAGAGTGTTCTCGGTGGGAGGCGCCATCGACGCCTCTCGCGGTCGAAATCGAAGCAGCCGTTCGGCGTGCGCCTTCGCGGGATCTCACAGTGGCCACGCCACGGGCGTCAAGTTCGGCGCGGAGCCGTCGACGTCGAGGGCCTTGTCCCGGGAAGCGAAGGACCGGTCACCCGAGTAGGAGTTTTCGCCTCACCGGCGCCCGTGGCCTCATCGAGAGCTGTCGCGATCAAGCAGCTCAATAAGCCGGCACCGACGCGGCCTCCTTGGCGCGCATGACGTTTGGAGCGGTTGGGGTACTACGTCTTGGTGCTTGAGGACGCCCGCCGTCCACCCTAACGTAATCGGCATGAGCGGCGCAACGAATGCCGGACTTTCGCCCGGCTTTTGATGAGCCAGCCTACTGCAGAGGGCCTCATGGATGGCTTTTTATGGTTGCCCGAAGCTCGAAGGACGGGCGCCATCGAACGAGCCTCACTTCCGGGACACGAGATTCACTCGGTGGAAGACTTAGGCGTCCCCGGGAAATTCAATCCGGCACTTCGGGTGACTGCAGGTCGTGCGGCGCGAAAGCCAGGGGTACATTTGCGGACGCGCTTCTCCTTCCATCTTGCTTCGGTGGTGAAGCATTCTGTCACGGATCGCGCTACGCATGCTGAGGCTACGCATGCTGAGATTGGCTATCTCAACTCTATGCTGGCTGCGAAGCTGGCTGCGAATGCGGCAGCGGGAGGATCGGCCAAGCATGCCAAAACGGATCCTCGACGTCGTCGGCTCGGTTAGCTCGCTGGCGCTTCTGCTGCCTCTCCTGGTTCTGACCTGCATCGCTATACGGCTGTCATCGCCTGGACCGGCAATCTTCACACAAAGCCGAGTCGGCAAAGGCGGGCGTCTGTTCCGTATCTACAAGTTTCGCACGATGTACCGCGAGCAGGCTGACCCGAGCGGCCGTGCCCAGACAGTGAAGGGCGATTCGCGCGTCACGCCGCTTGGGGGGTTCTCCGAAGGACCAATATCGACGAACTGCCTCAGCTATGGAACGTGTTGAGGGGCGATATGTCGCTGGTTGGTCCGCGACCGCATGTGCCGGGAATGATGGCGGCTGGCAAACCATACGACGAATTCGTCGAAGTGTACGGTCTTCGGCACATGGTCAAGCCGGGAATCACGGGCCTGGCCCAGGTCAGGGGATGGCGGGGCGAGACCAACTCGGTCGCCAGCGCGCGCATGCGTATCGTATGCGACCTGACCTACATCGCGCATGCCTCAATTGGCTTCGATGTAAAGCTCCTCCTGCTGACATTGATGCGCGAGGCCTATTCGGGTTCTGGCATTTAGTTGGTTGAGATCGAGGCTGATGAGGCACAAACCGGCCACGGGAGTGTGCGGGACACGGGCATCAGGGTTGCGCATGTGCAGCGGGCTTAAGAACGGAGCGCTCTTGCAAGACGTACTACGTCTTTAACGTACATCTGGACGTCGCCAAACAACTGTGCAATCTCAAGGGCGAACAGCCATGCAATAGTGTAGAATACTGGCGGATTGCACTGAAACGCACCACCCGATCGGGCAGTCCTGTGGTCCCAATAAGCCGGCACAGCAAGAGCATGAGCGCTACGGCAACCACGGCGCCGGCGACGATGTCGCTAAGCCAATGATCTCCGTGGTGTTGCAGTGGCAAGCAGATCGTCAACGATGTCCAAACGGCTGCCGTGCGCCCAACCAGCCTGAGCGCATCCACAGTGGAACGCTGAGGGCGAAAAAAAAGCTGTGTGGCCGCTGGGGAATGCGCCCAAATCATTTGAGCGAAATGGGATCAACACCAAACGGCACTCGTAGAACGACATCGAAGTCGTCCAGGGGCCGACCGCGGAACGGCAAAAGGGCCTTCAGGAGCCGCACGGCACCTGCCACGACCACAACAGCCAGAAGCGCGGTCACGAATTGCGCCGGTGACCGTGCACACCGGTCTCGTCGGTCTCGAACCAAATCCAACAAAAGGCGGCTACGAATACGCCACCGTTTGGAAGCGTCGTTTCGCAGCCAGGGCGAGTGCGCGATCAGTTTGCTCGATTAGTGTCACGAAGCCTCTCTCTCGCCACACGGCAGTACATGATCAGCCAGCAGCGGGAAAATGCGTAGCGCCGGCTCCCAAAGCCCTTGCTCTGTGGGCTGTGCAGTCCTACCAGGACGCGCGATAGGGGTGCTCCCAAAGAGGGAGCAGTCCTGCTAAAGGACCGCGTTGGGGTCACGAGGCGAAAATGGCCAATCCAGACTCTGCGCTCGACATGAGTCCAAGATGACGGCCGAAAAGGTCAAGACATGGTTTCTGACCTTGGCACCCTACGTCCGGACCGAATCGTTATTGCGCCACGCCAATCCGTGAGCTGCACGGCACGCTTCCTTGCCGGCAAGCGCCTGCGCGGCAGTTCTTACAGAATGCGCTGCGACGAGGCCGACGCAGCCAGCCTTTGTGATTAACGTGACGGGCTTCCTCTGCGGCGTTGTGAAGAATGTCTTAAGCTGCCGTACCCTGCGGGAATATGCTTTGTCGTCCGTGCTCAGCCATCCCAAGAGCTCTTTCTGGTTGAGAGCCGAGGAGGCATTTCCGTGGAAGCGCTTCGAGTACAGAACATCGTTTGAGCACCGGAAACGGCCAAGTAGCGCGAGCTCGGCCAACATGGGGCGATCGCCGCCGGAGAAATTCGCAACGAGGCGTGTTTTTTGCAGCACCTCACGTCGCACAATGCCGAACATGTGTGTACCCCAGATAGCGTATCTCAGAACCTGCCAGAAACGCAAGATAGCGACTGGGCTGTCGGCTATCATGGGGCTGTCCGGTGTTTCTGGAACGCCCGTTCGGGGATCGATGCAGTTTCCCGTCGCTGGATCGACAGGGAAGGGCGCGCCTCGATCGTCCACGAACGCAGTTTTGGAGTGAGCCAGAATGACGTCAGGGTTTTCATCCAGGATACGAATGCAGGTCTCTATATAGCGCGGGTGATACAGATCGTCGTGGGCTGCCCACTTGAAAAAGCGCGAGCGGGAAAGCTCGAAGACCCGGTTGAAATTGGGTATCGCGCCGAGGTTCTTCTCATTGCGGTAATAGCGAATACGGGGGTCGCGCTGCGCATATGACCGGCAGATCTCGGCGGTACGGTCCGTCGACGCGTTGTCGCAGATGATGATCTCAAAATCTTGAAAGGATTGCGCCAGGAAGCAGTCAAACGCTTCGGCCAGATATCGCTCGCCATTGTAGACGGGCAGGCCGATCGAAAGCCGCGGGGAATGTCGAGTGTCGTGCGCCATGCGTCTGGTCCTCTGTTGCAAGCAGCCAGCCAGCGGTGCAACGCTAGGACCGCGCGCAGAGCCAAACGGGCATCGCAAGCAGCAGCTGACGCCCTGTTTGGGTGATAGCGCGCGGCCCGCCCCGAGACCAACGGCGGGCATCGAACTTCCAAGATAATGTCCCACTTGTGGCGTCCGGGCATTCGATCGTTTGGGGTAACCCGGTTAAGCTATCATGGGCCGACCTTATTGCCCTTAGCCCGACGAGACAATTCCTGTAACTGAGAACGGCAGAGATTACCGCGGTCCGGGGCAGGATCCTGTTGAGGAGGTACGATACATGAGTGTCGCGCCAGTGGCACAGGATGACATCGGGCGATGTACGCTTGCGCAGCGCCTCGAACCAAGTCTTGATCTCGTAACACAGCCCGAGCGTCGGACGGCCGTTTTCAAGAACTCGCAGACGTTCGTCGCGGCGCCCGCCTGATCCTGTACTGCTTGCCGGTGTCGCCGGGAACTAACGAAGATTTCGCTGAACAGCTACATCACCATGAAGATCAGTTTTACCAATCAGTTGCGGCTGATTGCCGCGCGCCATCCACAGGCCGATATCCACGTCATACTC
>Ga0210400_10003370_pt1 | contig 14181 bp, 12 predicted proteins | sample IncBWH26MmetaG_FD_155456 | JGI IMG/M metagenome (GOLD analysis project Ga0210400, IMG submission 155456) | Forest soil microbial communities from Barre Woods Harvard Forest LTER site, Petersham, Massachusetts, United States - Inc-BW-H-26-M | ecosystem: Environmental > Terrestrial > Soil >...
TCATCGGCAGGCCCCGAGATGATCAGCGGCGTGCGCGCCTCATCGATGAGGATGGAGTCCACTTCATCGACCACCGCATACACGAGCCCGCGCTGCACCCGGTCTTCGAGGCGGAACGCCAGGTTGTCGCGCAGGTAGTCAAAGCCGAATTCGTTGTTGGTGCCGTAGGTGATGTCGCAGGCATAGGCCGCGCGCTTCTCTTCGGCGTCCTGGGAATTGCGGATCACGCCGACGGACAGCCCGAGAAAGCCATACACCGGACGCATCCACTCCGCGTCGCGGGCGGCCAGGTATTCGTTGACCGTCACGATGTGCACGCCTTCGGCGGGCAGGGCATTCAAGTAGGCCGGCAGCGTCGCCATGAGGGTCTTGCCCTCACCGGTGCGCATTTCCGAGATCTTGCCCTGATGCAGGGTGATGCCGCCCAGCAACTGCACATCGAAGTGGCGCATCTTCAACGTCCGGCGGGCCGCCTCGCGCACCGCCGCGAAGGCCTCCGGCAGCAGCTCATCCAGCGTCGCGCCCTGTTTCAGGCGCTCGCGGAATTCCGGCGTCTTGGCGGCCAGCTGCGCATCGCTCAGGGCCTGGGTCGCGCTCTCGAACCCATTGGTCTGCTGGACCAAGGTCTGGAAAGTGCGCAGCAGCCGCTCGTTACGACTGCCAAAGACACGCGTGAGCAGTTTCAGCACGGGACATCCTGGTCGAAAATTTGAGCCGCACCAAACACTTATGAGGTCTTCGGGCGCGGCGAAGCGGCGTATTGTACGCAATCGCCACGATTGCCGGTAATCGGAAACCGTCCGGGCAGGAGTTGGGGGCGCCCCAGGCGGGACGCAAGGGCGCGGCGGCGATTAATCCGCCGGCGGGCTCAGCCGGCCTGCGGCAGGTGTTTGACGAATGACAGCGGGTCGATCTGGGTGCCGTTGTGCAGCACTTCGAAGTGCACATGCGGGCCGGTGGAATGCCCGGTGGAGCCCATCAGGGCGATATGCTCGCCGCGGATCACGGTCTGCCCGACGGCCACGAGCGCGCTCTCGTTATGCGCATAGCGGGTCACATAGCCATTGCCGTGGCTGATCTCCACCAGGGTGCCGTAACCGCTGCGCTCACCCACCCAGGTGACGACGCCGGCCGCGACGGCCACCACGGGTTCACCGACCGTTCCGGCGAAATCCAGCCCCTTGTGGAAGCCTTCCTCCCCGGTGATGGGATCCATGCGCTCACCGAAGTAGGAGGAGATTGCGCCCTCCCCGACCGGCTTGCCCTCCGGGCGCACGGCCTCGGTGATGCTGCGTCCCACGATGACATTTTCCAGCGCCGACAGCTGCGCATCGCGCAAGTCAACCCGTTGTTCCAGCTGCGATAACTGCGAGGTCAGATCCGGGATCTGGTTGCCGGAGGGGCCGCTGCTGGGCGCGGAGCCTCCGGGCGCCGGTTCATCGTCGAAATTGAATTGCCGCCGGTCGATATTGGCCAGGGTGGTCAGGCGCTTGCCCAGCGCGTCGATGCGGATGATGTGCGCATCCAGCTGACCGAGCCGTCCGGCGATGGCGTTCACGCGGTCCTGGACCCGCGCGCGCATTTCAGCGATTTCGGTTTTCTGCTCCGCGAGCACCCGACTCCAGGCGCTGGGTCCGGTGACCAGGCCGCCGGTATGGGCGCCCAGCTGCATGCCGACGGCGAACACCCCGCCCAGCGTCCCCAGCACCACCAAGGCGCACACCACCAGCGTCACGGGATGCGCGAGGTCGAAATACCTGGAGCGACCGCCACCCTGGCGCCCCGAAAAAACTATGATGTTCACGCCAGCTAGCCTTGCGCATTCACTTCCTGCCTGACCACCATTCAATATGCAGAAGAAGCCCTACAGTGACAAGGCGAATTCGGGTCGCGGTTCACGGATAACGCAAACCCGGAGACCGCAGTCACGCAATTCGATGGATTCTGTTAAAGACCTGCTGCAGCGTTCCACCCCGGTGCTGGCGGGCCTGCAGCGCGAGGCGCTGCGCCAGCGCGATTGGCTGCAATGGGTGCAGCGCGAGCTACCCGAGGAGCTGGCCGGCCATGTGACGGGGGTCGCAGAACAACCCGGCGCACTTGTCATATTCGCGGAGTCCGCCGTGTGGGGCGTGCGGCTGCGCTACGCGGCGCCGCAGCTGCTCACGGCCGCGAGCGCGCAGCAGGCGAATATCGTGGCGGTGAGAATCCGGGTGGTGCCGCGCGGCGCGGCAAAAGGCTGAAGTTTCAGTACACCGATGAGGCGTGGGCCAGGGCGGGCGCTTCCACGTAGGAAATCGGCGCATCCGAATGCTTCTCGAAGGTGACCTCTTCCCAGGAGGATTTGGTCGACAGCAGGGCGCGCAGCAGCTTGTTGTTCAGCGCATGGCCGGACTTGTAGCCGCTGAATTCGCCGATGAGACTGTGACCCAGCAGGTACAGGTCGCCGATGGCATCCAGGATCTTGTGCTTCACGAACTCATCTTCGTAGCGCAAGCCATCCTCGTTCAGGACCTTCACATCATCGAGCACGATGGCATTGTCGAGATTGCCGCCGAGGGCCAGATTGCGTGCCCGCATCATCTCCAGATCCCGCATGAAGCCGAAGGTGCGCGCGCGGCTGATTTCCTTCAGGAACGATGTGGTCGAAAAGTCCATGGAGGCGCGCTGCGCGTGCCGCTTGAAGATCGGGTGATTGAACTCGATTTCGAAATTGACCTTGAAGCCCTCGAAGGGTTCAAACATCGCCCACTTGTCGCCGTCACTGACCTTGAGCGCTTCGGTGATGCGAATGAAGCGCTTCGGCGTCAGCTGCTCCTCGATGCCGGCGGACTGCAGCAGGAACACGAAGTGGCTGGCGCTGCCGTCCATGATCGGCACTTCCGGTGCGCTGACCTCGACGACCGCGTTGTCGATGCCGAGACCCGCGAATGCGGACAACAGATGCTCGACGGTGGAGACGCGGGCCGCACCCTTGACCAGGGTCGTACCCAATTGCGTATCGCCGACATTCTCGGCGTGTGCGACCACCGTTGCGAACTCGCCGAGATCCGAACGGCGGAACAGAATCCCGGTGTCCGGTGCGGCGGGCCGCAGCGTCATCAAGACCTTCTTGCCGGTATGCAGTCCCACGCCCGAGGCGCGGATGGTGTTCTTCAGTGTGCGTTGTCCGACCATTGGTGTCCCAAGATGCCCGGACACCGTGCGCACGCTGCGCACGGTGACTCCGGCACCGCTACCGTATCACACGTGAGGTGCTGATCGTTGCCTTCAGTCAGTCGGCCTGACGCCGCAGAAATGCCGGTATATCCAGCAAATCCTCGGAATCCGCATCGGGACGCAGGCCATCACCGACCGCGCGCTGGCGCTGGTAGGTGGGCTTGTCGAGGTCGGCATAATTGGGGTTGGACGCCGGCTTGGTCCGCGACACCATCCGCATCGGCGGCGCCTGACCGTGGGCTTCGCGGGCAGATTCGCGACCCATCATGCCGGTCAGCGCCTGACCGGTGGGCACGCGCACCGCGCTCGCCGGCCGACCCAGACCGGTCGCCACCACCGTGACCCGCACCACATCGATCAGTTCCGGATCGATGACGGTGCCCACCACCACCGTCGCATCCTCTGAAGCAAACTGTTTCACGATGTTACCAACTTCCTGGAATTCCCCGATCGACAGGTCCATGCCCGCCGTGACGTTCACCAGGATGCCATGTGCACCGGCGAGATTGATGTCCTCGAGCAGCGGTGAGGACACCGCGGCCTCGGCGGCCGCGCGGGCCCGGCCCTCGCCGCTGGCGACCCCCGAACCCATCATCGCCATGCCGGTTTCGGCCATCACGGTGCGCACGTCCGCAAAGTCGACATTGATGAGGCCCGGACGGGTGATGAGTTCGGCAATACCCTGGACCGCGCCCTGCAGCACCTGGTTGGCGGACTTGAAGGCATCGAGCAGCGTGGTCTGCGGGCCCAGCACCGTCAGCAGCTTCTGATTCGGAATGGTGATCAGCGAATCGCAGTACTTGGCGAGTTCCGCCAGGCCATGCTCGGCCACCAGCGAGCGCTTGCCGCCTTCCATTTCAAACGGCCGGGTCACCACCGCGACCGTGAGAATTCCCATTTCCTTGGCCACCTGCGCCACCACCGGAGCGGCGCCCGTGCCCGTGCCACCGCCCATGCCGGCGGTGATGAAGAGCATGTCGCAACCCTCCACCAGTTCGACGATGCGGTCGCGATCCTCCATCGCGGCCTGCCGACCCACTTCCGGGTCGGCGCCGGCGCCCAAGCCCTTGGTGATATTGCAGCCGATCTGCAGCGCGGTCTTCACCTTGGAGTGCTTCAAGGCCTGTGCGTCGGTGTTGACGCACATGAAGTCCACGCCATCGATGCCCGTGGTCACCATGTGTGCGACTGCGTTGCCGCCGCCGCCGCCCACCCCGATCACTTTGATTACGGCACTCTGGCTGTATGCATCCATCAGTTCAAACATTGCAGGCTCCTTGATCCCCGTAGCGGTCAGTACGAATTGAAGAAAATCAGAAATTGCCCTGAAACCAGGACTTCATGCGGTTGATGACGGTTTTCCCGCCCGGGCGTCGCCCGCGCACGGAAGCCGTGTTGTCGCGGGCGTAGAGCAGCAGCCCCACTCCCGTTGAATAGATCGGGCTGCGCACCGCCTCGGCGAGGCCGGTCACGTGCTGCGGCAGCCCGAGGCGCACCGGCATGTGGAAAACCTCCTCGGCCAGTTCGATGGTGCCCTCCATCCGGGCGCTGCCGCCGGTGAGGACGATGCCGGCCGCGATGGTCTCCTCGAAGCCGCTGCGGCGCAGTTCATCGCGCACCAGGCCGAACAGCTCCTCGTAACGCGGCTCGACGATCTCGGCGAGCGTCTGGCGCGCCAGCCGCCGCGAGGGACGCTCCCCGACGCTGGGCACCTCGATGCTCTCATCGGGATTGGCCAGCTGCGAGAGCGCGCAGGCGTAGCGCACCTTGATGTCCTCGGCGTACTGCGTGGGCGTGCGCATCGAGACGGCGATGTCGTTGGTGACCTGGTCACCGGCGATCGGAATCACCGCGGTGTGACGGATGGCGCCGCCGGTGAACACGGCCAGATCGGTCGTGCCCCCGCCGATGTCCACCAGGCACACGCCCAGTTCGCGTTCATCCTCGGTGAGCACCGCGAAGCTGGAGGCCAGCTGCTCGAGCACGATGTCATCGACCTCGAGGCCACAGCGCTGGATGCACTTCTCGATGTTCTGGGCCGCGCTCTCCGCGCCGGTGACGATATGCACCTTCGCCTCCAGCCGCACGCCCGACATGCCGATCGGATCGCGGATTCCCTCCTGGCCGTCGATCACGTAGTCCTGCGGCAGCACATGCAGGATCTTCTGGTCGGCGGGGATCGCCACCGCACGCGCCGCGTCGATCACGTGTTCCACGTCAACGTGCGTGACTTCCCGGTCACGGATGGCCACGACGCCATGTGAGTTCAAGCTGCGCACATGACTGCCCGCGATGCCGGCATAGACCGAGTGGATCTGACACCCCGCCATGAGTTCGGCTTCCTCCACCGCGCGCTGGATGGACTGCACCGTGGACTCGATGTTGACGACGACGCCTTTTTTCAGACCCCGCGAGGGCTGCGAGCCGACACCGATCACCTCGATGTTGCCATCGGCGGTGACTTCACCCACCAGCGCGACAACCTTTGAGGTGCCGATGTCCAAGCCGACGATCAGACTGCGGTCCGTGCGCTTAGACATTGCGAGCATCGCCCCCATTCTTGGTCGCACCCGTGCCGGCGCTGCGCCAGCCAATGGCGAAGCCATTCGCATAACGCATGTCGACATAGGCGATATCGGTGGCACGCTGCGCCACAATCCTGGCGGCCGTCGCCACGAAAGTATTGAACCGCTCATCCAGCTGCTGGCGACCCAGACGCACGGTCACGCCGTTGTCCAGATCCAGCTGCCACGCACCGCGCGCGTCCAGGCGCAGCGCCGTGATGCGCATGCCCAGTTCCGCCAGCCGGTCGCGCATGGTGATGAGACGCTGCACCACCGCGGCCTGGGTGCCGTCCGGCCCCGACAGCCGCGGCAGCTCCAGCGGAATATGCGTGGCGTCATTGGCGAACAGGTCGCCGCGCGTATTGAGCAGTCCGTTGTCGCCCCAGCGTGCCGCCGCGACCTGCTCACCGATGCTCACCGTCAGGCCGCGCGGCCAGTTGCGCTGCACGCTGACCGTGTCCACCCAGGGCAGCCGACGCACCGCCGCGCGCACCGCTCCGAGATCCACGCTCACCAGGCCCTTGCCCGCCACGCTTTCCTTGACGGCGCGCTCCACATCCAGCGGCGCCACCCGTTCGAAACGTCCCGCCACCGACACGGTGGTGATGGGCTGATTGAGCCCCCAGAGGATGACCAGCAGCAGCGCGGCGAGGCTGCCCAGCGCCAGGGCCCAGCGCCCCAGGGCCGCCCAGGGCATGGCCGGCAGCGACCAGCGCGCAGGCGCTCGGGCGCGGCGGCGGCGATTCTGTGGGCGCAGATTGAACATCTAGATTGCACCCCGCACCGGCACCCGGGTGAAACTGGATTCCAGGATGCGCCACACCAGTTCATCGAAGCTGATGCCGGCCGCTTTCGCGGCCATGGGCACCAGACTGTGATCGGTCATGCCGGGCACCGTGTTGACCTCCAGCAGCTGCGGCCGACCGCTGGCATCCATCATGAAGTCGGCACGGCCCCAGCCCTCGGCGCCGACCGCCGCGAAGGCCGCCAGTCCGAGCGCCGCCAGATGCTCCTCGGCGGGCTTCGATAAGCCCGAGGGACAAAAGTACTGCGTGTCATTGCGCAGGTACTTGGCCTCATAGTCATAGAAGGTCGTCGCCGGCTGGATGCGGATCGACGGCAAGGCGCGGTCATTGAGGATCGAGACGGTGTATTCGGCGCCGCTGATCCAGGCCTCGGCCAGCACGCTGCGGTCCACGGCGGCCGCGATGCGGTAGGCGGCGGCAAAGTCCTGCGCCCGTTCGACCTTGGTCATGCCCACGCTGGAACCCTGGGTCGCGGGCTTGACGATGAGTGGCAGCTTCAGGCGCGCGAGTGCCGCCTCCAGATCCTGTTCACCGGTCAGTTCGACGTAGTCGCCGGTCGGAATGCCGACGGCCTGCGCCAGGCGCTTGGTGCGCAGCTTGTCCATGCCGATGGCCGAACCCATCACCCCGCTGCCGGTGTACGGCAGTCCCAGACACTCGAGCGCACCCTGCAGCGTGCCGTCTTCCCCGCCGGGGCCATGCAAGGCGATCCAGACCCGGTCCGTACCGGCGCTCACCAGCTCCTGCAGCAGCTGATCGCGCGGATCAAAGCCCTGCGCGGCGACGCCCCGGCGCTGCAACGCCGCCAGCACCGCCGCCCCGGTCTTGAGCGAGATGTCGCGCTCCGTGGAGGTACCCCCCAGCACCACGGCGACCCGGCCGAACTCCTGCGGATTGCTCACGGTGCGGGCTGCCGACTTGTCCTGCCTGATACGCATCAGAGCGCTTCTCCGACGATGCGCACTTCCGGCTGCAGGGCAATGCCATGCGCCGCCTGCACGCGCGCCTGCACCTGCAGCACCAGCTGCTCCAGGTCCTGCGCGGTGGCCGCACCATGATTGATGATGAAATTCGCATGCTTGAGCGACACCGATGCGTCGCCGACGCGCGCGCCCTTGAGTCCGGCGGCCTCGATCAGCCGCGCGGCGTGATCACCCGGCGGGTTCTTGAAGACCGAACCGCAGCTCCATTCGCCGATGGGCTGGGACTGCCGGCGGCGCGCCAGCAGATCGCGCACCGCCGAATCATCGATGCCCGGAGCGGGCGTGAAGGTCATGCGCGCCGCGGCGAACCACTCCTCGGGGTGGCTGGCCGTGACATGCCGGTAGCTCACCGAGTACTCCCCCGGCACGCGGGTGTGCTCAGCGCCATGGCGGTCGAGGGTTTCCACCGACACCACACAGTTCCAGGTCTCCCCGCCAAAGGCTCCGGCGTTCATGGCCAGCGCGCCGCCCAGGGTGCCGGGAATACCGGCAAAGAACTCCGCGCCGCCCAGCTGCCACTGGATGCACTGGCGCGCGATGCGCGCACAGGCGACGCCCGCCTCGCTGTACACGCTGGTCGCATCGATGCGCTCGAGCCTGAGCAAGGCGTCCTGCGTGGCCACGACCACGCCGCGGATGCCGCCGTCGCGCACCAGCAGATTGCTGCCGAGACCGACAAAGTGGATGGGCATATCCTCGGGCACGGTGCCCAGGAACGCGCGCAGGTCAGCCCGGTCCCGCGGCGTGAAATAGATCTCGGCGGCGCCGCCGGCATGCCAGGAGGTGTGACGGCTCATCGGCTCATCGCGCCGGATGCGGTCCAGGAATTTCGCAGCGACCTGCATCATGCCCGCACCGGCTGCGACAGCAGCGCCGGCAGACCATGCGAGACGGCATTGATGTTGCCGGCCCCCATGGTGATCACGACATCCCCGCCGCGGATCATGCCCTGCAGCGCCAGACCCAAGCTCTCCACGTTCTCCACGAATACCGGCTCGACCTGGGCACGGGAGCGCACGGCGCGGCAGATGGCCCGGCCGTCGGCGCCGGGGATCGGCACCTCGCCGGCCGAATACACCTCGGTGACCAGCAGCACATCGGCTTGCGAGAGCACCCGGCCGAAGTCATCGATCAGATCGCGCGTGCGGGTATAGCGGTGTGGCTGGAAGGCCAGCACCAGCCGGCGTCCCGGATAGCCCTGACGCAGCGCCTCCAGCGTCGCTGCGATTTCCGTCGGGTGATGCCCGTAGTCATCCACGATGGTGACCGAACCGGCCGCCAGCGCGACCTCGCCCACATGCTGCAGGCGCCGATCGATGCCCTGGAAGGCGGCCAGGGCGCGCGCGATCGCGGCGTCCTCGATCCCCAGCTCGGTGGCCACGGCGATCGCCGCCAGCGCGTTGCTGACGTTGTGGGTGCCCGGCAGATTCAGGGTGACCGTCAGCGCGGCGCCCGCGCCGGAGCGCGCCGCGGTGCCGGAGCGCAGCACGTCGAACTGGGTCTCCAGACCATTGCGCCGGACATTCACCGCGCGCACATCCGCGGCGGCCGCCAGTCCATAGGTCATCACCGGCCGGCTGACGCGCGGCATGACGCCGGCGAGCACCGGATCATCAAGACACAGAATGGCCAGTCCGTAGAACGGCAGGTTATGCAGGAATTCCACGAAACTGGATTTCAGGCGCTCGAAATCACCGTCGTGCGTCGCCAGATGATCATTGTCGATGTTGGTGACAATGGCGATCAGCGGCTGCAGGTGGGTGAAACTGGCGTCGCTTTCATCGGCCTCGGCCACCAGGTAGCGCCCTGAGCCCAGCCGCGCATTGCTGTCGGCGCTCTTGAGCCGCCCGCCGATCACGAAGGTGGGATCCGCGCCGCCCTCGGCGAGAATACTGGCGACCAGGCTGGTGGTCGTGGTCTTGCCATGCGTGCCGGCCACCGCGATCGAATAGCGGAAGCGCATCAGCTCACCGAGCATCTCGGCGCGCTGCACCACCGGAATGCGCGCCGCCAACGCCGCGACCACTTCCGGATTGTGCGCCGGCACGGCGCTCGAGATCACCACCACATCCGCACCATCGATGTTGTGGTCCGCATGACCGATGGCGACATGGGCACCCAGCTGCACCAGGCGCTGCGTGAGCGCATTGGCCTTCAGGTCCGATCCCTGCACGCGATAGCCCAGGTTGATGAGCACCTCGGCGATGCCACTCATGCCGCTGCCACCGATGCCGATCAGGTGGATCGTGTGAATGCGGCGCATGCGGTCGGCGCGATCCAGAATCATGCCGCCCCCGCCGTATAACGCAGGCAGGCCTCGGCCAGATCCTGGGCCGCCCGTGGCTGGGCCAGTTCACGCGCCCGGATGGCCATCTCCAGCAGCCGGACCCGATCGCCACACAGTTTCTGCAGCGTCTCGCACAGCCGCTGCGGGGTCAGATCGCGGTCCGCGATCAGGAGCGCGGCGCCCTGATCCACCAGATATCCCGCATTGACGGTCTGGTGATCATCCACCGCCGCCGGATAGGGCACCAGGATGGAGGCCACGCCCACGGCCGCCAGTTCACACACCGTCAGGGCGCCGGCCCGGCAGATCACCAGATCGGCCCAGCCATAGGCCTCCGCCATGTCCTCGATGAACGCGGTCACCTCGGCGCGCACGCCGCTGCGGGCGTAATTCTGCGCCGCCGCTTCCTGCCAGCGGGCCCCGGCCTGGTGGCGCACGTTGAGTGAACGGTGCTCGGGACCCAGCTGCGCGAGCGCCAGCGGCACCACGGTGTTCAGGCGCACGGCGCCCTGACTGCCGCCGAAGACCAGCACGTTGAGGGCGCCGTGCCGGCCGGCAAAGCGCACCTGCGGGGTGGGCGCGGCGGCGATGTCCTCGCGCACCGGATTGCCGATGGTGCGCGCCTGCACGGCCCGGCTGAAACTGTCCGGGAAAGCTTCCAACACTTCATCGGCAATATGCGACAGGCAGCGGTTGGTGAATCCGGCCACGGCATTCTGCTCATGAATGATGAGGGGCCGGCGCGTGAGCCAGGCCGCCACACCGCCCGGGCCGGTCACAAAGCCGCCCAGGCCCACCACCGCCAGCGGCCGGTGACGCCGCATTACCGCCAGGGCCTGCCACAGCGCTATCGCCAAGCGAAACGGCGCCGCGAGCAGTGTCGTGAGGCCCTTGCCGCGCAGCCCGCCGACCGAGAGCCACTCGATCGGAATCTGCTCGGCCGGAATGACCCGCGCCTCGAGCCCCTTGCGCGTTCCCAACCACACCACCGGCTGGGCGCGACGACGCAGCAGGCGCGCCAGCGCCAATGCCGGGTAGACATGCCCGCCGGTGCCGCCGGCCATGATCAGCACCGGGCGGGGGCTCATGCAGCCTCCCGCGAATGCGCCGCCGCGCTGCGCGCGGGCTGGGTCGCCTCGTGATACACCCGCATCACGATGCCCGCCCACACCAGTGCGACCACCAGGCTTGAGCCCCCGTAGCTCATCAGCGGCAGGGTCAGACCCTTGGTGGGCAGGACCCCCATGTTCACCCCGATGTTGATCAGCGCCTGAACGCCGATCCACACCCCAAATCCGGCCGCGAGGTAGGCGCCAAACTTCAAGCCCGCCTCATGGGCCAGGCGCGCGACGTGCAGGCTGCGCCACACCAGCGCCAGGAACAGGCCCAGGGTGAGCAGCACGCCGGCCAGGCCCAGCTCCTCCGCGAGCACCGCAAAAATGAAGTCGCTGTGCGCCTCGGGCAGGTAGAACAACTTCTGCACGCTCTCGCCCAGGCCGACTCCGAACAGCTGGCCACGGCCGATGGCGATCAGCGACTGCACCAGCTGGAAGCCGGAGTGAAAGGGATCATCGAAGGGATGCAGGAACGCGGTGATGCGCGCGCGCCGATAATCCGCGGTTTCCGCGAGCACGACGAACAGCACGACCGCGCACAGCACCAGCAGGCTCATCCAGCGCAGGCGGCCGCCGGCCAGGAACAACAGGATGAAGCCGGTGGCGAACAGCACCGTCGCCGCGCCCATGTCCGGCTCGGCCAGCAGCAGCCCACCGGCGAGCAGCAGCACGCCCAGGGGCTTGAGCAGGCCGCTCAAGGTGCCGCGCAACTCCTGCTCCTTGCGGACCGCGTAGCTGGCCACATAGATCACGACCAGCAGGCGCGCGAGTTCCGACACCTGGAAGGCGAAGCCGCCCAGCTGCAACCAGCGCCGGCTCCCATGGCTGCGATGGCCGACGCCCGGCACGGCGACCATCAGCAACAGCGCCAGACCCAGGAACAGCAGCGGCACTGACAGCCGTTCCAGCTGCTCGGTGCGCAGGCAGAACACGATCGCGCCGGCGCCCACCCCGACCGCCAGGAATGACAGCTGCTTTTCCAGGTAGGCGAAGCTGTTGGCCGCGGACTCCTGGCTGGCCACGGAGATGGATGCCGAAGTGACCATGATCAGGCCGAACAGCACGATGGCGGCCAGCAGCGCCAGCATCACGAAATCGATGCGCAGGCCGGCCTTGCGGTGGCCCGATTGCGCAAAGCCCAGGGGCAGCACCGCGCTCATGCCGCCAGCTCCCGGACCGCGCTGCTGAAGACTTCGCCGCGATGCGCGTAGTTGCGGAACATGTCGAGGCTCGCGCACGCCGGCGACAGCAGCACGGTATCCCCGGGCCGCGCCACCTTGGCCGCCGCGCGCACCGCCTCGGGCATGCTGCCGCTGCGCTGAATCGGGCAGACCTGGTGCAACGCCTGCTCGATGGCCGGCGCATCGCGACCGATGAGCACGACGTAGCGCACCTTGCCGCGGAATGCTTCGCGCAGCGGCGCGAAGTCCTGCGACTTGCCATCCCCACCGGCGATCACGATGAGGGGACCGGCCATGCCGTGGACCGCGGCCAGGGTGGCCCCGACATTCGTGCCTTTGGAGTCATCCACGTAGCTGACGCCGCGCACCTCGGCCACCCACTGCGAACGGTGCGGCAGGCCCGGAAAACTGCGCAGCTCCTCGAGCATCGCCGCCAGCGGCAGGCCGATCGCCTCGCCCAGCGCCAATGCGGCGAGCGCATTCGCCGCGTTGTGCAGGCCGGTGAGGCGCATGGACTCCACCGCCAGCAAGGCTTCGCCGCGTCGGACCAGCCAGGCTTTGCCGCCGTCGCGCACCGCCACGGTGTAATCCGCACCCGGCGCATCGCGCAGCGAGAAGCCCACGACCCGCGCCGCCTTGTGCGGCATCGCCGCCACCAGCGGATCATCCAGGTTGATCACCGCCGTATCGCAACGGGCGAAGATGCGCGCCTTGGCGGCCGCGTAGTCGGCCATCGATGCGTAGCGGTCCAGGTGGTCCGGTGTGACATTCAGCACGGTCGCGGCGCGCAGATCCAGCGAGTCGGTGGCCTCCAGCTGGTAGCTGGACAGCTCCAGGACATACAGTTCAGTCGGCTGGGCGTCCGCGCGCGCGGCCAGCAGCAGATCCAGCGCCGGCTCACCCAGATTGCCGCCGGCCCGCACCCGCACGCCCGCGCGTCCGGCCATGCCGGCCACGAGCGTGGTCACGGTGCTCTTGCCATTGGTGCCGGTGATCCCGACCACCGGCGCGTCCGCCGCCAGCGCGAACATTTCGATATCACCGCAGACGGTGATGCCGCGGCGGCGGGCCTCGACGAAGAACGGATCCGACAGGGGCACACCCGGTGAGGCCAGAACGCACACCGCATCATCCAGCAGGCTCACGTCCAGGCCGCCGAAACGCACCGTAATATCCGCGGCGAGCCGCGCGAGTGCGGCGCGCCCCGGCGGATCCTCGCGGCTGTCGGTCACGCAAATCCGCCAGCCATGTGCGAGCAGGTAACGCGCGCACGACAGTCCCGTGACCCCCAGGCCCACGATCACCGCGGCCGTCGGTTTGTTGCGTGGGTCGCTCATCGCACCTTCAGGGTCGCAAGGCCCAGCAGCACCAGCAGCAGGGAGATGATCCAGAAACGCACGATCACCTTCGGCTCCGCCCAACCCTTCAGCTCGAAGTGGTGATGGATGGGTGCCATGCGGAAGATCCGCTTGCCGGTCAATTTGAACGAGGCCACCTGCAGGATGACCGAGGCGGTTTCCGCCACGAATACGCCGCCCATGACCAATGCCACCAGTTCCTGGCGCACGATGACGGCGACGACACCCAGGGCGCCGCCGATGGCCAGCGCGCCCACATCACCCATGAAGACTTGAGCCGGATAGGTGTTGAACCACAGGAAGCCCAGTCCCGCGCCGCTCAGCGCCGCGCAGAACACCAGCACTTCACCGGCGCGCGGCACGGCGGGTATGGCGAGGTACTCGGCAAACTTGGCATTGCCGCTGGCATAGGCGAACACGCCCAGCGCCGCACTGACCATGACCGCGGGCATGATGGCCAGTCCGTCGAGACCATCGGTAAGATTCACGGCATTGCTCATGCCGACGATCATCAGGTAACCCAGCGTGATGAACGAGACGGCCGAGAGCGGCTCGGCGAAGCGCTTCACGAACGGCAGGAACAGGGTCGTCTCGGCGGGCGACTGGCCGTGTAATACAGCACCGCGGCGGCACACAGGCCCACCACCGTCTGCCACAGATACTTCCAGCGC
>Ga0210400_10003371_pt1 | contig 14176 bp, 12 predicted proteins | sample IncBWH26MmetaG_FD_155456 | JGI IMG/M metagenome (GOLD analysis project Ga0210400, IMG submission 155456) | Forest soil microbial communities from Barre Woods Harvard Forest LTER site, Petersham, Massachusetts, United States - Inc-BW-H-26-M | ecosystem: Environmental > Terrestrial > Soil >...
TCCACGTCGTGGCGCTGGGTGGCCACCTGACCAAGCTGACCAAGGAGCAGGCCGAATACCTCGGCGTCGACGTCGAGGGCCCCTACAAGGCGGACCACTACCGCTACTGACGGCTTGCCCGAGCGTTGAAGCTGGTCTCACATTCGATCCCGAGCGTGAAACCAGCTTCACTGTCACGGGCCCGATAGGCTCGCGCCGTGCTGATCGCGATCGAGGGGGTCGACGGGGCCGGCAAGCGGACGCTGTCGGAGGGGCTGCGCACGGCCTACGAAACCGCCGGGAAGTCGGTGGCCACGCTGGCATTCCCGCGCTACGGCCAGTCGGTGGTCGCCGACATCGCGGCGGAGGCGCTGCACGGCCAGCACGGTGACCTCGCGTCGTCGGTCTATGCGATGGCGATGCTGTTCGCACTCGACCGCGCCGGGGCGGTCGACGAAATCGAGCGGTTGCGTCGTGACCACGATGTGGTGATCCTTGATCGCTACGTCGCCTCCAACGCGGCCTACAGTGCGGCGCGCCTGCGCCAGGACTCCGGCGGGGAGGCGGTGGACTGGGTGCACCGGATCGAATACCAGAGGTTGCGGCTGCCCCAGCCCGACTGGCAAGTGCTGCTCGCAGTGTCCGCCGAGCTCGCCGGGCAGCGGGCGCGCAGCCGGGCCGAAAGCGAACCAGGCCGGCCGCGCGACAGCTACGAACGCGACGACGAACTTCAGCAGCGCACCGGTGCGGTGTATGCCGGCCTGGCCGCCGCAGACTGGGGCGGGCGGTGGCTGGTCGTCGACGCGGACATCGATCCGGAGCGGCTCGCCGCCGCTCTGGCCACCCCAAAAGCCGAATTTTGACGCTGTTTGCTCTATATTTGCGCCTCTGGCGCAAGAAACGCCCGTGTGGCGCCTGAGTTTTGTCCGGATCTGGTGACAACATGGACATCATGAGGCAAAGGATTTTGGTCGTTGATGACGACGCTTCGCTGGCTGAGATGCTCACCATCGTGCTACGTGGGGAGGGCTTTGACACCGCGGTCATCGGCGACGGTACCCAGGCCCTGACGGCGGTGCGCGAGTTGCGGCCCGATTTGGTGCTGCTGGACCTGATGCTGCCCGGCATGAACGGCATCGACGTGTGCCGGGTGTTGCGTGCTGACTCCGGTGTGCCGATAGTGATGCTGACCGCCAAGACCGACACCGTGGACGTGGTGCTGGGCTTGGAGTCGGGCGCCGACGACTACATCATGAAGCCGTTCAAGCCCAAGGAGCTGGTCGCCCGGGTGCGGGCGCGGCTGCGGCGCAACGACGACGAGCCGGCCGAGATGCTGTCCATCGCCGACGTCGAGATCGATGTGCCGGCACACAAGGTCACCCGAAACGGCGAGCAGATCTTCTTGACGCCGCTGGAGTTCGACCTGCTAGTCGCGTTGGCGCGCAAACCACGCCAGGTGTTTACTCGTGATGTGCTGCTCGAACAGGTGTGGGGATACCGCCACCCAGCCGATACCCGCTTGGTGAATGTGCACGTCCAGCGACTGCGCGCCAAGGTCGAGAAAGACCCTGAGAACCCGACCGTGGTTCTTACCGTTCGAGGAGTGGGATACAAGGCCGGACCTCCGTGATCTGGGGCTCGCGACGACGCACTCGGAGTCGTTGGGGGCGCACTGGCCCGATGACGCGCGGCATGGGTGCGTTGAGCCGAGCCGTAGGCATTGCCTGGCGCCGATCGCTGCAGCTGCGAGTCGTGGCGTTGACGCTTGGTCTCTCGCTGGCCGTGATCCTGGCGCTGGGCTTCGTGCTGACCAGCCAGCTCACCAACCGCGTGCTCGACGTCAAGGTGAAGGCCGCCATCGAACAGATCGAGCGGGCGCGCACCACCGTCACTGGGATCGTCAACGGTGAAGAGACCCGCTCGCTGGATAGCAGCCTGCAGCTGGCCCGTAACACACTGACATCCAAAACCGACCCGGCCTCGGGTGCCGGCCTCGCCGGTGCTTTCGACGCGGTGCTGATGGTGCCGGGTGACGGCCCGCGCGCCGCCACCGCCGCCGGACCCGTCGATCAGGTGCCCAATTCGTTGCGTGGTTTCGTCAAGGCCGGCCAGGCGGCCTACCAGTACGCCACGGTGCACACCGAAGGCTTCTCTGGGCCGGCGCTGATCGTCGGTACGCCGACGTCGTCGCAGGTGGCCAACCTGGAGCTGTACCTGATCTTTCCCCTGAAGAACGAGCAGGCCACCGTCACGCTGGTGCGGGGCACGATGGCCACCGGCGGCCTGGTGCTGCTGGTCCTGCTCTCCGGCATCGCGGTGCTGGTCTCCCGTCAGGTGGTGGTGCCGGTGCGGTCAGCGTCCCGGATCGCCGAAAGATTCGCCGAGGGGCATCTGTCCGAACGGATGCCGGTGCGTGGCGAGGACGACATGGCGCGGCTCGCGGTGTCGTTCAACGACATGGCTGAGAGCCTGTCCCGGCAAATCACCCAGCTCGAGGAGTTCGGCAACCTGCAGCGCCGGTTCACTTCTGACGTCAGCCACGAACTTCGCACGCCGCTGACCACCGTGCGGATGGCCGCCGACTTGATCTACGACCACAGCTCCGACCTCGACCCTGCCCTGCGCCGGTCGACCGAGCTGATGGTCAGCGAGCTGGATCGGTTCGAAACGCTGCTCAACGACCTGCTGGAGATCTCCCGGCACGACGCCGGCGTGGCCGAGTTGTCCGTCGATGCCGTCGATCTGCGGACGACGGTGAACAACGCGCTGGGCAACGTGGGTCACCTGGCCGAGGACGCCGGCATCCAGCTGCGGGTGGACATGCCCGACGAGGAAGTGATCGCCGAGGTCGACGCCCGCCGGGTCGAGCGGATCCTGCGCAATCTGATCGCCAACGCCATCGACCATGCCGAGCACCAGCCGGTGGACATCCGGATGGGGTACGACGAAGACACCGTCGCCGTCACGGTCCGCGACTACGGGGTCGGGCTGCGGCCCGGCGAGGAGAAGCTGGTGTTCAGCCGGTTCTGGCGCTCGGACCCGTCGCGGGTGCGGCGGTCCGGCGGCACGGGGCTGGGCCTGGCGATCAGCGTCGAGGATGCGCGACTGCACCAGGGCCGGTTGGAGGCCTGGGGCGAGCCGGGCGAGGGCGCATGCTTTCGGCTGACGCTTCCCCTGGTTCGCGGCCACAAGGTCACCACCAGTCCGCTGCCCATGAAACCCATACCGCAGCCGGCCCAACCCGCGCCCGCCGGCGCAGACGGTCAGCAACACGGCAAAGAACGTCAGCGCCAACCTGAGCACGCCGAGCGGAGCGGGTAGATGCGGCAGGCGCTGGCGCTATTGGGGCTGTGGCTTCTGGCCTTTGTGCTCGCCGGCTGTGCGGGGATACCCAGCTCGTCGGCGCCGCAAGCCATCGGCACTGTCGAACGACCGGCACCATCGAATCTGCCCAAGCCGACCCCGGGCATGGATCCCGACGTGCTGCTGCGCGAATTCCTCAAGGCCACAGCAGATCCGGCCAACCGGCATTTGGCGGCGCGGCAGTTTCTCACCCAGTCGGCGTCCAACGCGTGGGACGACGCCGGTAGCGCTTTACTGATCGACCACGTGGTGTTCGTCGAAACCCGTGCTGCCGAACGGGTTTCGGCGAACATGCGGGCAGACATCCTGGGCTCGCTGTCGGATGTGGGGGTGTTCGAGACGGCCGAGGGCGTGCTGCCAGACCCGGGTCCGATCGAGTTGGTCAAAACGTCGGGTGGCTGGCGAATCGACCGGCTGCCCAACGGTGTCTTCCTGGACTGGCAGCAGTTTCAGGCGACGTACAAACGCAACACGCTGTACTTCGCCGACCCGACCGGCAAGACCGTGGTTCCCGATCCGCGCTACGTAGCGGTTGCCGATCACGATCAGCTGGCCACTGAGCTCGTCTCCAAGTTGCTGGCGGGCCCCCGGCCAGAGATGGCGCACACGGTCCGCAATCTGCTCGCTCCACCGCTGCGGCTACGTGGGCCGGTGACCCGCGCCGATGGCGGCAAGAACGGGATCGGCCGGGGTTACGGCGGCGCGCGGATCGATCTGGAGAAGCTATCCACCACCGATCCGCACAGCAGGCAATTACTTGCTGCGCAGATCATTTGGACGCTGGCCAGGGCCGACATCAGAGGGCCATACGTGATCAACGCCGACGGCGCACCGCTGGACGACAGGTTCGCCGACGGCTGGACCACTTCCGATGTCGCCGCCACCGACCCGGGCGTGGCCGACGGCGCGGGTGCGGGGCTACATGCGTTGATAAACGGGTCACTGGTCGGGCTGGACGGACAGCGGGCCACCACCGTGCCCGGAGCATTCGGACGCATGGGGGACCAGACCGGTGCAGCGCTGTCACGCAGTGGGCGTCAGGTGGCGTCCGTGGTGACCCTGCGGCGCGACGCCCCGGACATGGCGGCGTCGCTGTGGATCGGTGATCTTGGCGGCGAGGCGGTCCAATCCGCCGACGGGCATAACCTGTCACAGCCGAGCTGGTCGCTGGACGATGCGGTCTGGGTGGTGGTCGACACCAACAATGTGCTGCGGGCGATCCAGGAACCGGCGTCGGGCCAGCCCGCACGCATTCCGGTGGATTCGGCCGCAGTTGCCAGCGCCTTCCCGGGGCCGATCACGGACCTGCAGCTGTCCCGGGATGGGACACGTGCCGCGATGGTGATTGGCGGACAGGTGATCCTCGCCAGTGTCGAGCAGACCCAGGCCGGACAGTTCGCCCTGACATACCCGCGGCGGCTGGGTTTCGGGCTGGGGACCTCGGTGGTGTCGCTGTCTTGGCGAACCGGAGATGACATCGTCGTTACCCGCACCGATGTCGCGCACCCCGTGGCGTACGTGAACCTCGATGGGGTGAACTCCGACGCGCCGGCCCGCGGTTTGCAAATTCCGCTGTTTTCGATTGCGGCCAACCCGTCGGCGGTATACGTCGGAACTCCGCAAGGGGTGCTTCAATATTCGGCGTCCGTTGCCGAAAACCAGCAGGCCTGGTCGGAGGTAGCAGGTTTGATGGTGGCCGGGGCGGCGCCAGTATTGCCCGGGTGAGTGGCTGACGGCAGGTCTGGGCGGCGCTAACCTGAGGAATTGCCCTCGCAGTGAGGAGTCGCTTCGGATGCCGCCTAAAGTTCCCCGCTTGCGGTGGGACGATCCCCTCCGCGCGCTGGACGTGCTGGGCTCGTTATGGTCGTCGACCGGACTGCCGTCGGTCACCTCTGTATCCGCCCAGGCGGTGGCGGTGCCGTACCGGACCCTGTTCACGACGCTGCAGCAGTTGCTCGTCGGCAAGCGAATCACCATCCGTATGGGCGACCACGATGTGACGCTGACCGTCACCGAGCTGGACTCAGAGCTTGAGCCGCGCGCGTTGGCCGTCGGTCAGCTTGGCGAGGTCCGGGTGGCCGCACGCGATATCGAGTGGGGCCAACAGCGCCTCCAGCGCGCCGTTGCCGTCCTGCGCAACGTGCACATCCGTCCCGGCGTGCCACCCCTGGTGGTCGCCGCGCCGGTCGAGTTGTCAACTGCGCTGCCGGCAGAGATATTCGACGAGATGGTGCGTCAGGCGGCGCCGCAGCTGCACGCGCAGCTAAGGGCGGACAGCACAGCCCAGCTGCATTGGGTGCGCCGGCCTGGCTGGGGAAGTCTCGAGGTCGACGTCAACGTGGTCGGGACGACGTTGTGGGTGCGGCCGCGCGCGCTGCTGACCGGGCTAACCAGGCAAAGGCGATGGAAACTGCCGAAGCGGACTCCCGCTCATCCGGTGCCGATGCCTGAATTGCCGCACGGGCTGCTGGTCACCGGCGTCAGCCTGGGGGTGGATTCCCTGGAGATTTCGGGCCTGCTGCCGGAATGGCGAATGGAGTTGCCGCTGAGGCATCTCGAAGACGTGATCAGCCAGTTGAGCCAGGGTGCGCTCAGTTTCGCCTGGCCGTCGCTGCTCAGAAGTTCCGACTGAGCCCGCCGACCGCCTGGCCGATTTGCGCAGCGCTTGGGACGGATCGCGCAGAGTCGCTGGCAAGGCATAGCGCAGCAAAGTCAGCCGCGGCGTGCGGACGTCGGATTCTCCGCAGAGCGTCATCGAGGCGGTGGCGGCCTAGCCGGGGATGTCACCCCCAACGGCCACACTGGCGCCCGTGCTCGACCTCATTCTGCCGTTGGAGTGCGGCGGCTGCGGGGCGCCGTCCACCCGCTGGTGCGACGCCTGCGCCACCGAGCTGTCGGTGGGTATCGACGAGCCTCGGGTGGTGAACCCGCGCGTCGATCCGCAGGTGCCGGTATTCGCGCTCGGCCGATACGTCGGCGCCCGTCGCCAAGCGATCCTCGCGATGAAGGAGCACGGCCGCGGCGACCTCGTTGCGCCGCTGGCGCGTGCACTGGCCGTCGGTGTGCATCGGCTGCTGGCCTGGGGCATGGTCGAGACCCCGCTGACGATCGTGCCCGCGCCGACGCGGCGTTCGGCGGCGCGGGGGTGACCCCATCACCAAGGTGGCCGGGGCTGCGGTGGCGGGGCACCCGGACATCGGCGTCGTCCAGGCATTGCGACTGAAGGCGTTGGCCCGCGACTCGGTGGGCCTAAATACGTCCGCCCGTGAGCGCAATGTCGTGGGCCGAGTGCTGCTGCGCGGTAAGCGGCCGCGCACAGAAGTCGTCATTGTCGACGACGTCGTCACCACCGGGGCGACGGCGCGGGAGTCCGTCCGAATCCTGCAGGCCGCCGGGCTGCGGGTGGGCGCTGTCTTGACGATCGCGTTTGCGTGAGGCGCCTCGGGCGAAACCCATGAATCCGGCTTGAATCGGCTTAGGAGATGTGAAGAACTCGCAACAGGTCTGACAAATTGGTGGCACGCCGGGGCGAACACGAGCTAACGTCGAGAACAACCTTCGACGACTAATGGTCGCGATTTCCGAGGTTTACCCGCCACCGCGGGAGGAGGTGAGTATTCGACACCTTGCACCGGCGGGCAGCCTGCGCGGTGATTGTCGTTCTAAAGCCGCTCCAACCCCGTCGGCGCGTTTTCATCAAGCCGACACGCAGGGCGCGTGTGACGTGGAAAGAGAAACGAGTTGTCGCGTATGTCAAGGCTAACCGTGGAATCCGGTCAGATTCTGGACCAAGCACCGGTTGGAACCGACGAGTCCGCCGAACCGACACTGACCGCCGAGGTGGTGTTCAAGGGCCGCAACGTCGAGATCCCCGACCACTTCCGCATCTATGTCTCGGAGAAACTCGCCCGATTGGAACGGTTCGACCGAACTATCTACCTGTTCGACGTCGAACTCAATCACGAACGCAACCGTCGCCAACGTAAGTCCTGTCAGCGCGTGGAGATCACCGCGCGGGGTCGGGGCCCGGTCGTCCGCGGCGAGGCGTGCGCCGACAGCTTCTATGCCGCACTCGAGTCGGCAGTCGTCAAACTGGAGAGCCGACTGCGTCGTGGCAAGGATCGCCGCAAGGTGCACTACGGCGACAAGACTCCCGTTTCACTCGCCGCGGCCACCGCGGCCGCCCGGCGGCCCGAGAAGGCCTTCAACACCCGACCGGCGGAGCCGCACGAGCACGATGGCGCTGACACGGGCCTTAAGGACCATGAGCCGGGGCGGGTGGTGCGCACCAAGGAGCACCAGGCCAAGCCGATGTCGGTCGACGACGCGCTCTACGAGATGGAGCTTGTTGGACACGATTTCTTCTTGTTCTACGACAAGCAGACCGAACGGCCGTCCGTCGTCTACCGTCGGCACGCCTACGATTACGGCCTGATCAGACTGTCCTGACGATCGGCGGTCATCGGCGGGTCGTCACCTACGATGGGAGTCGCCTCATAGAAGAAGACTCCTACCAACAGGGGACATAGCTGTGCTGTCGAAGTTGCTGCGCCTTGGTGAAGGTCGCATGGTCAAGCGCCTCAAAAGGGTGGCCGACTATGTCAACACGTTGTCCGACGACGTCGAGAAACTCAGCGACGCCGAGCTGAGGGCCAAGACCGACGAGTTCAAGCGGCGGCTTGCCGACGAGACAAACCCAGAAACCCTCGACGACCTGCTGCCGGAAGCGTTCGCCGTGGCGCGCGAGGCCGCCTGGCGGGTGCTCGACCAGCGCCCGTTCGACGTGCAGGTGATGGGTGCGGCCGCCCTGCATCTGGGCAACGTCGCCGAGATGAAGACCGGTGAAGGCAAGACCCTGACCTGCGTGTTGCCCGCCTACCTCAACGCGCTGGCCGGCAACGGCGTGCACATCGTCACCGTCAACGACTACCTGGCCAAACGCGACAGCGAGTGGATGGGACGTGTGCACCGCTTCCTCGGACTGCAGGTCGGGGTGATCCTGGCGCCCATGACGCCCGACGAACGGCGCGTGGCCTACAACGCCGACATCACCTACGGCACCAACAACGAGTTCGGCTTCGACTACCTGCGCGACAACATGGCGCACTCGCTGGACGATCTGGTGCAGCGCGGACACAGCTACGCCATCGTCGACGAGGTCGACTCCATCCTGATCGACGAGGCCCGCACCCCGCTGATCATCTCCGGTCCGGCCGACGGCGCCTCCAGCTGGTACACCGAGTTCGCGCGGTTGGCGCCGCTGATGGAAAAGGACGTCCACTACGAGGTCGACCTGCGTAAACGCACCGTCGGCGTGCACGAAAAGGGCGTGGAGTTCGTCGAAGACCAGCTCGGCATCGACAACCTCTACGAGGCGGCCAACTCCCCGCTGGTCAGCTACCTCAACAACGCGCTCAAGGCCAAGGAGCTGTTCAACCGCGACAAGGACTACATCGTCCGCGACGGCGAGGTGCTCATCGTCGACGAGTTCACCGGTCGTGTGCTGATCGGCCGGCGCTACAACGAAGGCATGCACCAGGCCATCGAGGCCAAGGAGCACGTCGAGATCAAGGCCGAAAACCAGACGCTGGCCACCATCACGCTGCAGAACTACTTCCGGCTCTACGAAAAGCTCGCCGGAATGACCGGCACCGCCCAGACCGAGGCCGCCGAGCTGCACGAGATCTACAAGCTCGGTGTGGTCACCATCCCGACCAACAAGCCGATGATCCGCGAAGACCAGTCCGACCTCATCTACAAGACCGAGGAGGCCAAATACATCGCGGTGGTCGACGACGTCGCCGAGCGCTATGACAAGGGCCAACCGGTGCTGATCGGCACCACGAGCGTGGAGCGCTCCGAATACCTTTCTCGCCAATTCCAGAAGCGGCGCATCCCGCACAACGTGCTCAACGCCAAGTACCACGAGCAAGAGGCGGGCATCATCGCCGTGGCGGGCCGCCGCGGCGGCATCACCGTCGCCACCAACATGGCCGGCCGCGGCACCGACGTCGTGCTGGGCGGCAACGTCGACTTCCTCACCGACCAGCGGCTGCGCGAGCGTGGCCTGGATCCGGTGGCGACGCCTGACGAGTACGAGGAGGCCTGGCACGCGGAGTTGCCCGTCGTCAAGGAGGAGGCCGGCAAGGAGGCCACCGAAGTGATCGAGGCGGGCGGCCTGTATGTGCTGGGCACCGAGCGCCACGAGTCGCGGCGCATCGATAACCAGCTGCGTGGCCGGTCCGGCCGGCAGGGAGATCCCGGTGAGTCGCGGTTTTATTTGTCGCTGGGCGACGAGCTGATGCGCAGGTTCAATGGTGCCGCACTGGAGTCGATGCTCACCCGGATGAACCTTCCCGACGATGTGCCGATCGATTCCAAGATGGTGACCCGCGCGATCAAGAGCGCACAGACCCAGGTCGAGCAGCAGAACTTCGAGGTCCGCAAGAACGTCCTCAAGTACGACGAGGTGATGAACCAGCAACGCAAGGTGATCTATGCCGAGCGCCGCCGCATTCTCGAAGGAGAGAACCTGCAGCAGCAGGCCACCGACATGCTGGTCGACGTCATCACCGCCTACGTCGACGGCGCGACCAGCGAGGGCTATGCCGAGGATTGGGATCTGGACGCGTTGTGGACGGCGCTCAAGACGCTTTATCCGGTCGGGATCAAGGCCGAGACGCTGACCCGTCAAGATCAGGATTCCGAGCGCGACGAACTGACCCGCGATGAGTTGCTCAACGCGCTGCTCGTCGACGCCGAACGGGCTTATGCGGCAAGGGAAGCCGAGCTGGAGGAGCTCGCCGGCGAGGGTGCGATGCGCCAGCTGGAACGCAACGTGTTGCTCAACGTCATCGACCGCAAATGGCGCGAGCACCTTTACGAGATGGACTACCTCAAGGAGGGCATCGGGCTGCGCGCGATGGCCCAGCGCGATCCGTTGGTGGAGTACCAGCGCGAGGGCTACGACATGTTCACGGCCATGCTCGACGGCATGAAAGAGGAGTCGGTCGGCTTCTTGTTCAATGTCACCGTCGAGGCGGTGCCAGCACCACAGGTGGCCCCGGTGGAAGTACCGGAAGGTCTGGCGGAATTGACAGCGCGTGAAGGAGCCGCCCCCGCTACGGAGCAGGAAGATGGCGCCGGCGGCGCACCCACCGCAGTGCGCCAAGAGGCTCCAAGCACATTGCGCGCCAAAGGTATTGACGACGAGGCGCCCGCCCTGACTTATTCCGGACCTTCCGAGGACGGCTCAGCACAGGTGCAGCGCAACGGTGGTGCTGCGGAGAAGACACCAGCCGGGGTGCAGGCCGGAGGCAGCCGCCGCGAGCGGCGCGAAGCCGCGCGGCGGCAAGGTCGCGGCGCCAAGCCGCCGAAATCGGTAAAGAGGCGCTAGCCCTGCTCGCCGGCGGGCGGCGAAGTTTGAGGCAAACGCCTCATGTGTCAACGCGCTTCCTGGCCGGACACTCAGGCCATGAAGCGTTATTTGACAGTCGGTTACGGCGCCGCGAGCTACGTCGTATTCCTGGTGGCCTTCCTGTATGCGATTGCATTCGCCGGCGATATCGCCGTGCCGCGGAGTGTGGATCACGGGATCGCCTCGCCGATCGGCCAGGCGTTGGTGATCAACGTGGCGCTGCTCGGCCTATTCGCCGTGCAGCACAGCGTTATGGCGCGGCCGGGATTCAAACGGTGGTGGACGCGATTCGTGCCGCGCTCGATTGAGCGCAGCACATACGTGTTGCTGGCCAGCTCTGTGCTGCTCCTGCTCTACTGGCAATGGCGAACGATGCCCTCGCTCGTCTGGGACGTGCGACAGGCGATCGGCCGTCTGACACTGTGGGCGTTGTTCTGGCTCGGCTGGGCGACGGTGTTGTTGTCGACGTTCATGATCAACCATCTCGATCTGTTCGGCCTTCGGCAGGTGTATTTGGCTTGGCGCGGAAAGCCGTACACCGACCTCGGTTTTCGAACTCACCTGTTCTATAGGCTGGTGCGTCACCCGCTCATGCTGGGATTCATCGTCGCGTTCTGGGCGGCGCCCACGATGACAGCGGGACACCTGCTCTTCGCGACCGGCACCACCGGGTACATCCTGATCGCGTTGCAGTTGGAAGAGCGCGACCTGGTCGCGGCGTTGGGCAACCGATACCGCGATTACTGCCGCCACGTGCCCATGCTGATACCGCTGCCGCGCCGACACACGGCCGAAACGGTTGGTCAGAACTAACTCTCGAGAAGTTTGGCGATCCGCTCCAGGGTGGCGCGGATGCCGTCCTCGGTCTGTTTCGGCATCGAACCGCTGGTAATCATCGACTTCTGCTTGTCTTCGGACACGTCCCACGTTTCACGCACCAGCGTGCCGCCCTCGGCGGGGCTCAGCTCGTAACGCCAGATGCGGCCTCCCATCAGACCGCCAAGAGCGGTTGTCTTCCATGCGATGCGGCGGTCGGGCTCGTACTCGATGACGGTGTTGGTCGTGCGGTACGGGATGAAAAGCGTCTCCCTGCGCCCTCGCATCGACATCCCAAATTTCGAACCCTTCGACAGCGGAACCGACGCCTGCGAAGCATGATTCACCGACTCCGAACCGTCGAAGCTGGCGTGTTTACCCGCGTCCGCCAGCAGCGCGAAGATCTTTTCGGGCGATGTCTTGATGACTCGCTCGACGCTGACTGTGTTCCCGTCCATGGGCTAACACTAGCCCGCCGATCAATTGCTATGAGATTGGCCGGTACCGCTGCCATCTCGGCGGCATTTCGTCCCGGATTCCCGGTATGTTGCCGATATGGATGTCAAGGAGGTGCTGCTGCCCGGCGTCGGCTTGCGATATGAATTCACCAGCCGCGCCGGTGACCGGATCGGCATCGTCGCGCGGCGCGGCGGCGATTTCGACGTCGTCCTGTATACCCGCGACGATCCGGACCAGGCTCGGCCGGTCTTCCGCCTCAACGACGAAGAGGCTGACGCCGTAGCCCAGATCCTGGGCGCGCCGAGGATCGCTGAGCGGTTCACCGAACTGACCCGCGAAGTGCCCGGACTCGAAGCGGGTCAGGTTCACATCGAGCCCGGCGGCCCGTTCGTGGACCGGCCGCTGGGCGACACGCACGCCCGCACCCGCACCGGCGCATCGATTGTGGCGATCGTGCGCGATGAGGACGTGCTCGCATCGCCGGGTCCGGCTGAAACGCTGCGGGCCCGAGATGTCCTGATAGTGATCGGCACCGAAGAAGGTATCGCCGGGGTCGAGCAGATCGTCGAAAAGGGCTGAACCAGTGCAAGTTTCGGGGGCGCTGCTGTTCCAGCTCGGCGCCCTCCTGACCGCGCTCGCGGTGTTGGGCGCCGTCGCACGTCGATTCGCGTTGTCCCCGATACCCGTCTATTTGATGGCGGGCCTTTCGTTGGGTAAAGGCGGCATCTGGCCGGTGGCCGCCGCCGGTGAGTTCATCATGACGGGCGCGCCCATAGGCATCGTCTTGCTGCTGCTGACCTTGGGTCTGGAGTTCTCCGCAACCGAATTCGCCAGCAGCCTGCGTCACCATCTGCCGTCCGCCGGCGTCGATGCCATCCTCAACGCCACGCCCGGCGCGGTGGCTGGGTTGCTGCTGGGGTTGGACGGTGTCGCCATCCTCGCCCTGGCCGGCGTCACCTACATCTCCTCGTCGGGCGTCATCGCGCGGCTGTTGGAAGACTTGCGCCGGCTCGGTAACCGCGAGACTCCGGCCGTGCTGTCGGTGCTGGTGCTCGAGGATTTCGCGATGGCGGCCTACCTGCCGTTGTTCGCGGTTCTGGCGTCCGGCGGCAGCTGGCTGGAGGCTGTCGTCGGCATGATCGTCGCGGTCGGCGCTCTCCTCGCGGCGTTTGCCGCGTCCTATCACTGGGGGCACCACGTCGGCCGGCTGGTTGCGCACCCCGATTCCGAGCAATTGTTGCTGCGGGTCCTGGGAGTGACATTGATGGTGGCGGCGACGGCCGAGTTCCTGCACGCATCCGCCGCCGTCGGCGCGTTTCTGGTAGGCCTGACCCTGACCGGCGAGACCGCCGATCGGGCACGCAAGGTGCTGGGACCGCTGCGTGACTTGTTCGCGGCGATTTTCTTTCTGGCGATCGGCCTGTCGGTTGATCCGCACGAACTGCTTCCCATGCTTCCGGTGGCGCTGGGCCTGGCCGTCGTCACCGCGGCGACCAAGGTGGCCACCGGGATATTCGCCGCCCGACGCGACGGAGTGGCACGTCGGGGACAGTTGCGCGCCGGTACGGCGCTCATCGCAAGGGGCGAGTTCTCCCTGATCATCATCGGATTGGTCGGCGCGTCGATCCCCACGGTGGCCGCGCTGGCGACGTCGTATGTCTTCGTCATGGCAACGGTGGGCCCGGTGCTGGCCCGATTCGCCGGTGGCCCGTCCCCCGCAAGCGAGTGGGGCCCCCGCAACGCAGGGGAGGACCCCCAGCCGGAGGTCACGGTCAACTAGACGGTCAACCTATGTGCAGGGCAACCACCTGCCATCGCGTGCCGTTGCTTGCGAGCACCTGTTCCACGCGGCACGCGATGGCGTGGATGCGGTCCCCGCGGCTGTACGTACCGAAAACCTCCGCTGCGGTGTCCGGATTGTGCCGCCCGACGGGTTGAAGACGCATCCGGCGCAGCACCGCGGCTGCTTCGTGTCCGGCTCCCGGTCCGACTGTCGATCCGGGTAGGGTCCGGCCAATTGAGACCACGGAGTCGACCAGGCTGGGTACCAGCAGCGGCCGCAGCTGGGCCGCGGGACGTCGGCGGTCGATGACTTCCAGCACTCGGCGCAGAGCGGAGTCGGCGAAGATTGCCGCCCGGCGC
>Ga0210400_10003373_pt1 | contig 14170 bp, 12 predicted proteins | sample IncBWH26MmetaG_FD_155456 | JGI IMG/M metagenome (GOLD analysis project Ga0210400, IMG submission 155456) | Forest soil microbial communities from Barre Woods Harvard Forest LTER site, Petersham, Massachusetts, United States - Inc-BW-H-26-M | ecosystem: Environmental > Terrestrial > Soil >...
CCACCATTCCTCGGTATTGTTGAATTCCGGATCGATATCGAAAATCACGCCCCGGAACGAAAATATCCGGTGACGAACGATCTGCCCGATCTGAAATTTGGCGGTCCGCGCTTTTATCATCTCTCGTCGAATAGACCATGATTGTGGCCGATGCTAGAGGCAAACGGTCGAATTAACCTTTGCTGTGGCTGGTCCGTGCCTTGTGCTGATCGGGACCAACAACGATGAAAAGAAACATCCCCGATGGTCGCGGTCCTCAACCTCGCTTTGCCGTATTTCGGCCTGATCTTCATTGGCTATGCCTGTGGCAGGGCCAAAGGGCTCCCGGAGCAGGGGCTGGCCTGGATGAACTTCTTCCTGCTCTATGTTTCGCTGCCGGCGTTGATGTTCGCCATCACGTCAAAGACGCCGTTTGAGGAACTCAACAACCCGCCATTCCTGATCGCGACCACTCTCGGTACGATCACCGCCTTCACCCTCGCAATGGTTGCGGGCCGGCTGGTCGGGCGGCTTTCCTTACGCGAGGCGACGCTGGCCGGCCTCGCCGGTGGGTACGGAAATATCGGCTATATGGGCCCGGGCCTGGCGCTGGCGGTCCTCGGCTCCAAGGCGTCGGCGCCCACCGCATTGATCTTCTGCTGCGACAGCATTTTCCTGTTTTCGATCGTGCCGCTGTTGATCGCGCTGACCGATGGGGAAGGCCGGCATTGGTTGCACACGGTCGGTCTTGTGGTCCGTCAGATCGTCTTGAACCCGCTGATCATGTCGGCTGGCGCGGGAGCGTTCGCCGCGGCGCTGCATATCCATCCGCCTGTCGCGATCGACAATACGCTCGTGTTCCTTCAGAACGCCGCCGCGCCGACGGCACTTTTTGTGCTCGGCGTGACGGTCGCGCTGCGCCCATTTGGCCGGGTGCCCTGGGAGGTGCCCGCCATGATCGCGGTAAAGCTACTGATCCATCCGCTGGTCGCCTTCGGGCTGATGCTGCTATTCGGGCCTTTTCCCCAGCCATGGGCCGCCACTGCCGTCCTGATGGCGTCGCTGCCGCCGGCGCTCAATGTGTTTGTGATCGCCCGGCAGAACGATAGCTGGATCGAGCCCGCATCAGTCGCCGTGATGATCGGAACCTTCGCGTCGGTCGTCACACTGACGGGCGTGATGTGGTTCATTCAGACGGGGAGGCTGGCGTTTCCGTAGGACCGCGTTTTCAAGCGAAGTGGGACCGTTCGTGTAAAGAAAACGCGTCAGGACAAAAAGTCGGCACGGTTAATCCTGGGCGGTCGCCACGATGGCGCCAATCCTTCGCGCATGGCGATGCGGCGAAGCGGCCCGAATGAGCCGATCAGATGCAGTCCGGCCGCGCGCAGCGATTGCATGGGCAGGAACGCGCTCAGCAGTGAACGATTGGCGATATCGACAATGAATGTCCGGCTGGCGACGTCGGGACGCCGTGCCGATGCGTAGCGCCTTAACATCTGCGGTGCGCCCGGATCTTCCCCCGATGCTATCGCGTCACGCACGACGTCGGCGATATCGGCGGCATCGCGCAATCCCATATTAAGGCCCTGCGCGCCGATCGGCGGCAGCACATGCGCGGCCTCGCCGACCAGCGCGATGCGACGCTGTGCGACCTGTCTGGGCTGTTCGATCGCAAGCGGAAACAAATGCCGTCCCGGCTCGACGCTGATACGTCCGAGAATGGAGTGCGATTGCGTTTCCGCGGCCTCCGACAGTTCGCTGTCGCTCAACGCGATCAGGCGTTCGGCCTCCTTTGGTGTCGCAACCCATACCACGCTGGAGCGGTCACCGGGCAGCGGCACAAATACGCAAGGCCCCTCGGGCGTATGAAATTCCGTGGAGATATTTCGATGCGGCCTGGAATGGCTGATGTTGAAAGTCAGTGCGGCCTGATTGAGCTCGCGGCGTTTGATGTCGATGCCGGCCGCCTCGCGGCAAGGCGATTGCCGTCCGTCGGCGCCGATCACGAGGCGCGAGGAAAGGGATTTCCCTTGGCCTGTTCGGATCGCGACAACATCGTCTTGTGGGCTGATCGAAGCCGCCTCATCGTCGAACCGCGTCAGACCGGGAAGTTCCGAGGCGCGCTGTTCCAGCGCCGCCAGCAGCAGACGATTTTCGATGTTGTAGCCGAACGCGTCGAGACCGATTTCGTCGCAGGAAAACCGGACCTCGGGTGCGCGGATCAGGCGGCCGGTATCGTCGACCAGGCGCATCACCCGCAACTCGGCCGCCTTGTCCTTGACACGCGCCCAAACATCGAGCGCTTGCAGAAAATCGACGGAACCACCCAGCAATGCCGTTGTGCGATTGTCGGCGTAGGGGGCATGGCGGGCGATCAACGCCGTGGTCGCGCCGGTCTGAGCCAGCGCGATCGCGCTCGCCAGTCCCGCAGGTCCGCCGCCTATGACGACGACGTCGTAACTATCGGAGCCGGAGGGTGTAGATGCATCGTTCATATCGGGACAATTGACGTTCCCGGCGGCATTTTCAAGCCCACATCAAACCTTCATATTTCTGCTTGATTGCGCGGCGGAACGCCGCAACCGCGGATGTACAAATCGAGCCGATTCCTGATAGCACTGCTTGCCAATGAGCCAGGTAAACCAGCAGGATTCCTCGCTAGCATCGCCGCTGATGCGCGCCGCTGCATTTTCCGTGCATATCTTCACTGCATTGGGCGCCGGCGTCGCCCTGATCGCGCTGCTGGAAGCCGTGCGCGAGCACTGGGCCGCGATGTTTTGGTGGCTCGGGGTCGCGCTGGCGATTGACGGGGTCGACGGACCGCTCGCGCGGCGGCTGGATGTCGTGCGCGTCCAGCCGAACTGGTCCGGCGAAGTGCTCGATCTCGTGGTCGATTTCGTCACTTACGTCTTTGTGCCGGCCTATGCCATCACCGCAAGCGGCCTGCTGCTGCCGCTGGCGGCGCCGCTATTGGGCGGCGGCATCGCGGTGTCGGGCGCACTTTATTTTTCGGACCGCCGCATGAAGGCCCAGGACAATCATTTCCGCGGCTTTCCCGGATTGTGGAATATCGCGGCATTTTATCTGTTCCTGCTGCACTTGCCGCCGGCGCTGTCGAGCCTTGGCGTGGCCGTCCTGATCGTCCTGACATTTGCGCCTTTCCACGTCGTTCATCCGGTGCGGGTGGCGCGGCTGCGCTGGCTGACGTTGTTGCTGATCGGAATCTGGGCGCTGCTCGCGGCCGTCACGTTGGTCAACGATTTCCACGTCAGTGCTCCCGTTACGGCGGCGCTTTGCCTGATCGCCGCCTATATCGTGGGAAGCGATGCGGCGATCCGGCTCGTCCGATCGCTCAACACATGATGGGATTATTCACCAGTCCGGAGGCATGGGCGGCGCTGTTGACGCTGACCGCGCTGGAGATTGTGCTCGGCATCGACAACATCATTTTTCTGTCGGTCATTGTCTCGGGTATCCCGCAAGCGCAGGCTAAACGGGCGCGGCAGATCGGGCTGACACTGGCACTGGCGTTTAGAATTCTGCTGCTCAGCCTGCTGGTTTGGCTGATCGGCCTGACGCAAGCGGTCTTCACCATCGAAGATCTCGCATTTTCATGGCGCGATATCATTTTGATCGGCGGCGGGCTGTTTTTGATCGCAAAGGCAACCCATGAAATTCACGGCGAGGTGGAAGCGCGTGACGAAGCGCGCGATGTCGCGCCGCGTGCCGGCGCCTTCTTCTGGGTGATCGTCCAGATCATCGTCGTCGATATGGTATTCTCGCTGGATTCCATTATCACCGCGATCGGCATGGTGCAGGATCTCGCCATCATGATTGCGGCTGTGATTATCGCCTGTGTCATCATGTATGCGGCCTCGGGCCCGGTCGCGCGATTCGTGGCGGAGCATCCGACCACCAAGATGCTGGCGCTGGCGTTCCTGGTGTTGATCGGCGTTGCGCTGGTCGCCGATGGATTCAAGTTTCACATTCCGCGTGGCTACATCTACTTCGCCATCGCGTTTTCGGCGGCGGTCGAACTCTTCAACGTTCTCGCCAAGCGCAATCGTCAAAAATCCGTTAACTAGCTGGTTGCCGCGGTCTGCGGGCCCGTGAGTTGACAATGCCGGCCCGATGGCTTTCGCTCCGGCGCAAGAGAATGCCGAGGGAGAACCTGACATGACCAAGGCCGTGCGCGTGCACAAGGTGGGGGGCCCGGAGGCCCTGGTTTATGAGGCGATTGACGTGCCCGCGCCGGGACCCGGCGAGGTGCGTATCCGCCAGCACGCCGTCGGCCTGAACTTCATCGACGTCTATTATCGTACCGGCCTCTACAAGGCGCCGGGGTTGCCGTTTATCGCAGGCAATGAAGCCGCTGGCGAGGTCGTCGCGGTCGGACCCGGCGTGACGAATTTTCATCCCGGCGATCGCGTCGCCTATTATTTCAATCTCGGCGGCTACGCCTCGGAGCGCAACATCCCCTGGGAAAAACTGGTCAAGCTGCCCGACCATATCACCTACGAGCAGGGCGCCGTGTTGATGCTGAAGGGGCTGACGGTCTGGTACCTGCTGCACAAGACCTTCAAGGTCGAGCCGCACCATCGGGTGCTGATTCACGCCGCCGCCGGCGGCATCGGCTTGCTGGCGTGCCAATGGGCGCGAGCGATGGGAGCCCACGTCATTGGCACCGTCGGCTCCAAGGCCAAGGCCGATCTTGCGCTCGCCAATGGCTGCGATCACGTCATCCTTTATAACGACGAGGATTTCGTGGCCCGCGTCAAGCAGATCAGCCGCAACGAACTCTGCGACGTCGTGTATGACGGCGTCGGCAAGAGCACGTTTCCGGGCTCGCTGTCCTGCCTCAAGCCGCGCGGGCTGTTCGTCAGCTTCGGCAACGCGTCGGGCCCGGTGCCGCCTTTCTCGATCGCCGAACTCAACAGTCACGGCTCGCTGTTTGCGACCCGGCCGAAACTCAACGACTATGTCGGCAAGCGCTCCGAATTGCTGGAAGGCGCCGACACGCTATTTGCTGCCGTCATCAACGGCAAGCTGCACGTGCCGATCAACCACGCCTATGCGCTGAAGGATGCCGCCAAAGCGCATATCGATCTGGAAAGCCGCGCCACCACCGGCGCGTCGATCTTGAAGCCGTAAGGTCGGGGGCACCGGCGCGATCGGCGGAGCCAGTTCAAAAACCCGCGACGCTGCCATGCAGGTCGTATTGGTCGGCGCGTTCGATTTTCGCGGTGACGATTTCGCCGACGCGCAGCGGACGGCGGCTTGAGAGGTAGACCGCGCCGTCGATGTCTGGGGCGTCGGCTTTGGACCGGCCCTTTGACACCGTCGGTCCGACTTCGTCGATGATGACCTGCTGCCGCGTGCCCACCTTGCGCTTCAGCCGGCGCGCGGAAATGGTCTGCTGGCGCGCCATCAATGCGTTCCAGCGCTCCTGCTTGATCGCCTCCGGCACGGCGTTGCCGATCGCGTTCGACGAAGCGCCCGCGACCGGCTCATACTTGAAGCAGCCGACGCGATCGATCTCGGCTTCCTCGAGCCAGTCGAGCAGATAGGCAAAGTCGGAATCGGTCTCGCCGGGAAAGCCGACGATGAAGGTGGAACGCAAGGTAAGATCGGGGCATTCCTCACGCCACGTCTTGATCCGCGCCAGGGTTTTGTCCTGCGCCGCGGGGCGCTTCATGGCCTTGAGGATTTCCGGGCTCGCATGCTGGAAGGGAATGTCGAGATAGGGCAGCACCTTGCCCTGCGTCATCAGGCCGATGACCTCATCGACATGCGGGTACGGATAGACATATTGCAACCGCACCCAGGCACCGAATTCGCCAAGCTCCCGCGCCAGGTCGAAGAATTTCGCGCGGACCTCGCGGTCCTTCCAAGGACTCGCGGCATATTTCAAATCGACGCCATAGGCTGACGTGTCCTGCGAAATGACCAGCAATTCCTTGACGCCGGCACTGACGAGTTTTTCCGCCTCGCGCAGCACGTCATTGGCCGAACGCGACACGAGATCGCCACGCAGCTTGGGGATGATGCAGAAGCTGCAGCGATTGTTGCAGCCTTCCGAAATCTTCAGATACGCATAATGCCGCGGCGTCAGCTTGATGCCCTGCGGCGGCACCAGATCGAGGTGGGGATTGTGAACCGGCGGCAGTGCGCGATGCACCGCATCGAGCACGCTTTCATACTGCTGCGGACCGGTGATCGACAGCACGCCGGGGTAGGCCGCCTCGATCTGCTCGGGTTCCGCGCCCATGCAGCCGGTAACGATGACCTTGCCATTCTCGGCCATCGCCTCGCCAATGGCGCCCAGCGATTCCTGCTTGGCGCTGTCCAGGAACCCACATGTGTTTACGATGACAAGGTCGGCGCCATCGTGCTTGCGTGCGAGTTCATAGCCCTCAGCGCGCAGCCGCGTGATGATGCGCTCGGAATCCACCAGCGCTTTGGGACATCCCAGCGAAACAAAGCTGACTTTGGGCGCGGCGGCCTGTTGCATTTTCGATCTGCCTGATTGACAGGGAGGAGCTAGCCCCAATGGCTTATAATTACAAGGCTTTGAGCCCTTGGGCGGCATGCTATGGATGGTTTGCCGGAATGCGAGTGATCGATGGGCACCGAGTCGTCTCCCAAGATAGTTATTGTTGACGAAAGCCCGATCCGTGCCGCGATCCTCGAAGAGGGGCTGCGGGAAGCGGGTTTTACCAGCGTCGCGCATATCAGCGAAATGCAGAGCTTGCTGGCCCGGATCTATGCGCTCGATCCCGACGTGATCGTGATCGATCTGGAAAACCCCAGCCGCGACGTTCTGGAACAGATGTTCCAGGTCAGCCGCGCGGTGCGCCGGCCGATTGCGATGTTCGTCGACCAAAGCGACGCGGCGTCGATTCAGGCTTCGGTCGATGCCGGCGTTTCCGCCTACATCGTCGACGGATTGAAGAAAGAACGCCTTAAGCCGATTCTCGACCTCTGCATTTCGCGCTTCAACGCATTTGCGAAGCTTCAGGATGAACTCGAGCGCGCCAAATCCGCACTCGAGGACCGCAAGGTGATCGACCGCGCCAAGGGAATTCTGATGAAGCTGAAGGGACTGACCGAAGACGAGGCCTATGTGCTGCTGCGTTCCACCGCAATGCGCGAAAAAAAGAAGATCGGCGAGATTGCACAGTCAATCCTGACGGCCTCGGAGCTGCTGAAATGACCACACCGGTTCACATTGGCTTCATTCCGCTGGTCGATGCCGCAGCACTGATTGTCGCCGTCGACAAGGGATTCACCGCCGCGGAGGGGCTCGACGTCACCCTGGTGCGGGAGGTGTCATGGTCGAATGTCCGCGACAAGCTCAACATCGGCCTGTTTGACGCCGCACACCTGCTGGCGCCGGTCGCAATTGCCTCCAGCCTCGGCATTGGCCACGTCAAGGTGCCGATCGTGGCCCCGTTCAATCTCGGTCTCAATGGCAATGCGATCACGGTGTCGCCGGCGTTGCATGGCGCGATCATGGCGGAAATCGACGGCGATCCGTTCGATCCGATGGCCACCGCTTTGGCGCTATCGCGCGTCGTTGCCACGCGGCGCAAGAGCGGAGCTGACCCGCTCACCTTCGGCATGACATTCCCGTTTTCGACCCACAATTATCAGTTGCGGTTCTGGATGGCTGCCGGCGGCGTCGACCCCGATGAAGACGTTCGGCTCGTGGTCCTGCCGCCGCCCTATATGGTGGAAAGTATCGCGAGCGGCCAGATTGACGGGTTCTGTGTCGGCGCGCCCTGGAACTCCATCGCGGTTGATCGCGGCGTCGGGCATATCCTGCACTTCGTCGCGGATATCCTCGTCCGCGCGGCGGAGAAGGTGCTTGCCATCAGGCAAAGCTGGTCGGACAAGAATCCGGAAGTTGTTGCAGCCCTGATCCGGGCCACATTTCTCGCCGCTGAATTCATCGAGCGGCCACACAATCGCGCCGAGACCGCGCGTCTGCTGGCCCAGCCAGCACGGATCGGCGTCGACGCCGAAGTCATCCGGCGAACGCTGGACGGCCGTCTCAAGATTTTGCCGGACGGAACCATGCGCGAAAGCAGCCGCTATCTGCTGGTTGGACGCGAGGGAGCCGCGCGGCCCGATCCCGCGCAGGCCGCCTGGCTTTATGCGCAGATGGTCCGTTGGGGGCAGGCCTCAATCAGCCTGGAGGCGCTCAAGACGGCAAAGGCGGTGTTCAGGGCTGATCTCTACGACGCGGCGCTGGAACACACAGCCAAGCCCGCTACTCCTGATGCTTCCGATGCGGTGGGCGCCTTCGCCGGACCGGCGTTCGATGCCGACGATATTGCGGGTCATCTGGCGGCGTTCCGGATCGGGCATCCAAAATCCTGATGCAAAGCGAATGAGGCATTATTGAGCATACGCTCTCTTGGACTAATTTTTAGGCGGGCTGCCTAGAATTGGCTGCGAGCAGAGCTGTCGGTTCCATTTTATACCCATCAAGCTATTGAAAAATATGTAGAATTTATAATTATTGGAATGGCACGCAACTTGAATGTTGCAGTGCAGCCAGCCGCCGCAGATGCCTGCTGGCCTACGTCCAAGATGGATTTCCGCAGCAACGAGGCTGGTTGGTCCGCACCCTGGGATCGAACCCGGCGATCCGTCGTCCCGATTCCCGCGCGGTCATATCCCGTTTTCCGTAGGCGCCACCGATCGTGGTCGCAGGAGCTTCGCCACGCACGATGAAAATAGAAACTCTTCCCGTCGACTTTACCGACGAACAGAAGCGCTACCTCGAAGGTTTTACCACCGGCCTCCAGATCAGCAGGGTCGGGCGCGGCCTCGGGGGCGGCGCGACTGCCAGGACCGATGCTAAGCCGAGCGGACCTGACGCGGCGCATTTCAAGGCGCAGGACAGGGTTATCGCGTCGGGCAAAAAGCTCGCCGACCAGGAAAAATTCAAACGCGAAGAGCATCCGTTCGATGCCTATCCACGGCTGAAACAGCAAGCGCTCGATAACGCGCCGCCGTCGCCGGCTGATAATTTTCGCTGGCGCTATTACGGCCTGTTTTACGTCGCGCCGGCGCAGGATTCCTACATGTGCCGGCTACGTATGCCCAACGGCATCCTCAAGCATTGGCAGTTGGCCGGAATGGCCGATCTCGCAGAGCAACTGTGCGGGCCGTTTTGCCATGTCACGACCCGCGCCAATCTCCAGGTGCGTGAAATTCCGCCGAAGCACGCGGTCGGGTTGATCGAGGGCATTCAGGACCTTGGCCTTTGCTCGCGTGGTTCCGGCGCCGACAACATTCGCAACGTCACGGGCACGCCGACGGCCGGGATCGACCCGCAGGAACTGATCGACACCCGCGAGTATGCCCGCGAGTGGCATTACCACATTCTCAACGACCGCTCGCTGACGGGATTGCCGCGCAAGTTCAACGTCGCCTTCGACGGCGCCGGCAAGATTGCGGTGCTTGAAGACACCAACGACATTGCCTTTGCCGCGGTCGAGGTGAAGGACGGGTTTGGTGTCGAGCCCGGCGTCTGGTTTCGCCTGGGAATTGGCGGCATCACTGGCCACAGGGATTTCGCCAGGGAAACCGGCATCATCGTCAAGCCGGCGGACGCCACCAAGGTCGCCGACGCCATCGTGCGGGTGTTCATCGATCTCGGCGATCGCACCAACCGGCTCAAGGCGCGTCTGAAATATGTAATCGACGGCATGGGAATGGATAAATTCCTGGTTCTGGTCGAGGAAAAGCTCGGTCATGCCTTCACCCGTATGCCTGCCGAAGCGCTCGCGCCGCGCCCGGTCTTCGACCGCATGGCACATATCGGCGTGCATAAGCAGAAGCAGGACGGCCTCAACTGGATCGGCGTTTCGCTGCCGCTCGGCAAAGTGACCTGCGGGCAGATGCGCGGCCTCGCCAAAATTGCCGGTGACCTTGGTGACGGCGACATCAGGCTGACGGTCTGGCAAAACCTTTTGATCCCGGGCGTGCGGGATGAGCATGTGGAACTCGCGATCGCTGCCATCGAGGCCATCGGATTGGCGGTCAAGGCATCGCAGATCCGCGCCGGATTGATTGCCTGTACCGGCAATGCCGGCTGCAAATTCGCGGCGTCCGATACCAAGCGCCACGCCGCAGAGATCGGCGACTGGTGCGAGCCGCGGGTGGGAATCGACACGCCGCTGAACATCCATCTCACCGGCTGCCACCACTCCTGTGCGCAGCATTACATCAGCGATATCGGCCTGATCGCCGCCAAGGTGCGCGTCGGCGAGGAGGACGATACCGTCGAGGGCTATCATCTGTTCGCGGGCGGCGGTTTCGGCCCAGACGCCGATGTCGGACAGGAGGTTTACCGCGACATCAAGGCAGAAGACGCGCCGAAGACCGTCGAGAAATTGCTGAAAGCCTATCTGTCGCATCGCGCGTCATCCGAAGAAACATTCCTGACATTTGCACGCCGCCATGACGGCGAGACGCTGCGCAAGCTTGCCGAGTCAGAGACCTCGACATGAACCAGATGACACCCCCGCCGAAAATCGAAATCATTCCCACCAGCGCGCCGTTTTCTGAAGCGCAGCGCTCATGGTTGAACGGCTTCTTTGCCGGGCTGCTCTCGACGGATAGTGCCGCGCCATTGTCGGCTGAGCAGGGCGCTGCGGTTCTCCAGGGGCCAACTGGCGACGGCGACGATGGCGAAGCGCCCTGGCACGACCCGACCATGCCGATTGCCGATCGCATGAAACTCGCGGAAGGCCGTCCGTTGCGCCGGCGCATGATGGCGGCGATGGCGCAGCAGGATTGCGGCCAGTGCGGCTACAATTGCAACGACTACTCCGATGCGATCGCGAGCAGGGCGGAGCCGCGTCTCAATCTGTGCGTCCCCGGCGGCAAGGAAACCGCCCGGATGCTGAAAACGCTGAACGAGGAACTCGAGAAGGCGCCAGCGGCCACGCCTGGCCCGGCGGCCGCACCGGCGCCCGTGGTCACCGCGGAGCCGGGTCGTTCACGCGACAATCCGGTGCCGGCGACGTTCGTGTCGCGCCGCCTGCTGAACAGGGCCGGGTCTGAAAAGGAAACCTGGCACATCGATTTCGACCTCAGCGGTTGCGGCCTCGACTATGTCGTGGGTGACTCCTTCGGCATTTTCGCCCGCAACGATCTTGGCCATGTCGATCAGATTATCGCCTTGCTCGGCGCCTTGCACACCACGCCGATCAGGGGCCGGACGCTGCGTGAGGTCTTGTCCGATGAGGTGTCGCTGGCGCCCGCGTCGGATTCGCTGTTCGAACTGATCTCGTTCATTACCGGCGGCGCATTGCGTGAAAAGGCGCGGGCACTGGCGCAGGGCGAGGATCCCGACGGCGATGCCGCCACCCTCGACGTGATGGCGACGCTGCAAAAATTCTCCGGCGTGCGGCCACATCCCGAAGCCTTCATCGAAGCGCTGGAACCGTTGCAACCTCGACTCTATTCAATCTCGTCGTCCCACAATGCCACGCCGGGCAAGCTGTCGCTGACGGTGGACTGCGTGCGTTATGTGATCGGCAAGCGCAAGCGGCTTGGACTGGCTTCGACATTCCTCGCCGAACGCATCCAGTCCGGCGATCCGGTCAAGGTCTATGTGCAGAAAGCCCACGGCTTTGCGCTGCCGCAGGATCCGAAGGTGCCGATCATCATGATCGGGCCTGGCACCGGCGTCGCGCCGTTCCGCGCGTTCCTGCTCGACCGCAAGGCGACCGGCGCGCCAGGCAAGAACTGGCTGTTCTTCGGCCATCAGCGCAGCAGTTTCGATTTCTTCTACGCTGACGAACTCAATGCCTTGAAGACCTCGGGCCTGCTGACGCGATTGTCGCTGGCATGGTCGCGCGATGGCGACAAGAAATTCTATGTGCAGGATCGTATGCGCGAGGTCGGCCGCGAAGTGTGGACCTGGCTCGCCGAAGGCGCAAACATCTATGTCTGCGGGGATGCCAAGCGGATGGCCAAGGATGTCGAACGCGCGCTGGTCGATATCGTCGCGCAGCACGGTGCGCGCTCGACCGACGAAGCTGTCAGTTTTGTCGGAGACCTCAAAAAGAAGGGCCGGTTCCAGCAGGACGTCTATTAATTGCGGGAACCGGCTCCAATAAAGAGGCAAATTCTAACGAATAAAATTCTCGCACGAATCCCTCGCGGAGAATTTTTGCCTGCGGGTGGACTCTGCCAGAGTAATCGTATCGCTATTTCCCCGATCACCTTGCATCCAGCCGCGAACGATATTCTGTTAGGGGGTATGCTGCGTTGGAGATCGACCATGCGCGAATTGTCGGCGGAAGCCCGTCTGCACCTTTACGCGCGCTCCCTGTCCCGGCGAAGCGGAACAGGATTTCATGTGGCTGCGCTTTACGGCGCGTTCGCGGTCATTGCGGCCGTGCTATTCGGCACGCTCTCGGTCCATCCGTTCTAGGCGGGTTAGCCTGCCTTTTTGAATGGCGCCACTTCAATACCGGCGTCCTTCAACGCCTTCCGTACGCCGCGCGCGATTTCGACGGCGCCTGGGGTGTCGCCGTGAATGCACACGGTGTCGGTGCGCATTTTGATGATCTTGCCGGTAACCGAGACGACAGCGCCGTCCTGTATCATCCGCACCACGCGTTCGGCGATCAGTTTTGGATCATGTAACACTGAACCGGGTTTCTTACGCGATACCAGCGTGCCATCGTCCTCATAGGCACGGTCCGCGAACACCTCGTGGGCCATTGCCAGATTGGCGGCTTCGCCGGCCTGCACCAGTTTGGAATTAGCCAGCACAACAAAGATAAGACTGGGGTCGACCGCCTTGATGGCCGAAGCAATCGCGCGCGCCGTCGTTTCTTCCTCGCAGGCCACGTTCGACAGCGCGCCATGCGCCTTCACATGGGTGACCTTGTAGCCCGCCATGGTGGCAATCGCTTGCAGCGCGCCGATCTGGTAGGCGACGAGGTTTTCGATCTCGGAAGCTTTCATGCCGTAAAACGGGCGACGGCCAAATCCATGAATGTCGCGGTAACCCGGGTGCGCACCGACGCTGACCCCGCGTGCCTTCGCCAGTTCGACGGTCTTACGCATGGTGTCGTAGTCCCCGCCGTGAAAACCACAGGCAACGTTCACCGACGTGGCGACGTCGATCATGGCGGCATCGTTACCCATTTCCCAGGCGCCAAAGCTTTCACCGAGGTCGCTGTTCAGATCGACTGTTTTCATGTGTTCTCGTCCGCTTGTTGGTTGTCCGAAACTAGTGTGGTGGTTCAGAAGTTCTCTTCACCTTTGCCGCGAGACCTTCAAGAGAACTTCTGAACCAAAACCACACTAGAATCATAGTTTTCTGGTGTCCTTCAAATCCGAAGTTCGCTCCGGTAGTCGCCGCAGAGATTGCGAACTTCGGATTCGGGACACTAGTCCAGTGTCAGTGCATCCGCAGGCGATGAAACCTGCCATGTTCTGGCGTCGACGGCACTGACGGCAGCGCCGGCGACGTTGGCATCTTGCAACGCCTCGATGTTGAGATCAAAACTCTCGATGGAGTGGAGGCGGTCGGGCAGGGTACGCAGCAACTCGGCGAATTTGCGCGCTTCAGCCTGTGCTTCCGCCATGTTGACCGCCTGGAAACGGAAACCGGTTCCCGCCGAAATCTGTGCGAACCGCCCGAGATCGGCCGATATCACGGTCGCGATCTTGGGATAGCCGCCGCTGGTGCCGCGATCGGGCACCAGCACGATGGGCGCGCCGTTGCCGGGCACCTGAATGCTGCCGTTCACGGTGCCGTCCGAGACGATGTTGTGGCCGTACAGATGTTTGATCACCGGACCTTCGAGCCGATAACCCATGCGGTCGCTGGTTGCCGATATCTTCCATTCGCTGTCCAAGAACAGCTTTTTCTGGTCGTCGGCGAATTCGTCGTCCTGCGGACCCATCAAGACGCGGATCGGCGCCTTGAGCGGCGGCGGAAGATCGATCCGGCGCTCGGCCGCACCACTCGCGGTCGCGACCTGCAATTCATCACCGGCTTGCAGCGGGCGCGGGTAGGGGCTGCCGAGCCCGGCGCGCGCATTGACGGCCATGCTTCCGAACATGGGTTCGCCTGGAATCCCGCCTTCGATGGCGAGATAACTGAAAGAGCCGCCACGGGCAAACCCCAGTTTCAGGGTTTCGCCATCCGCCA
>Ga0210400_10003374_pt1 | contig 14169 bp, 10 predicted proteins | sample IncBWH26MmetaG_FD_155456 | JGI IMG/M metagenome (GOLD analysis project Ga0210400, IMG submission 155456) | Forest soil microbial communities from Barre Woods Harvard Forest LTER site, Petersham, Massachusetts, United States - Inc-BW-H-26-M | ecosystem: Environmental > Terrestrial > Soil >...
GGTGTGCTGTGGCGTACAGTATCGGCCTTGGGGAGGGTCGGATTGGGGGGGGCAGGCACGGCGAATATTCCATCGTAGCAGAGCGCTGGCGCTGACGATGCGCCGGGAAAAGGTCCGGGTTCGCAGGTTCTTGAGTGTGGGAACGGCCCGGTTCACGAAGCCCTGACCTCGAAAACCCGCCTCTAAAACGTAAACCGAAGTTCCCCGCGTGGTTACCGGGCTATTTCTTTATCTGTGTAAAAGTTATCCAGAATGACTTGCGGTCACCTTGCGATTTCTTTCTAATTCTTCTTGCGAATCGTTTTAATAGTGCTTATTATCGGTTCCTCAATACCGGGAATCGGTCCGGTGGTGAGACCAGTAAGCGGTTGGCCATGTGTTTGGGTGTGGTGGAAACGCGCCAAATAGTCGGGCTCCGAAAGTTCCTGCAGCGGACGCAATCCGCGGTGGGGGACTGAGGAGTCTTTTCCTTTTTTGGAGTACTTCTTCTGCACATCGTTAACGTTTCTGAAAAGTTCTACCGGCATCTTTGAGGGGGCTTCAATCGACCGGGGCGACGACCGAGAAAGCCGGAGAACCATTCTTCGCGATTGGTGAAAGGAGTTTTTTCCGTGAGAGAGAAAGGTACAGTGAAGTGGTTCAACGGGGCGAAGGGGTATGGATTTATCCAGCGCTCCACGGGGGAAGATGTGTTCGTGCACTTCTCCGCGATCCAGGAGAACGGCTACCGCACCCTGAACGAGGGTGAGACCGTGGAGTTTGACCTGCTGAAGGGCCCCAAAGGCTTCCAGGCGGCAAACGTCGTCCGCGCAGCGTAACCCGCGAACCATTCCAGTGCCCTCCCGGTCGCAGCGGGAGGGTTTTTTATTGGCACGCGGAGAGCCGGAAGGCGGCCGTCTGCTCTATGAGCTTTATCGCACTTCGAGCGAGACCACATCGCCGTTGGTGGATCCACCAGGCTTGTAGTTGACTGAGACTTTGAGGTCGTGCCACTCGCAGGAGAAATCGGGGGCGCCAATCAGCAGCAGGGACTTGTAGTCTGCAGCGCGCAGTTTCAGGGTTGCGGTTTCGGCATTGACCGTCAGGATGGCGGCGGGGGACTGCGAGCAGTCCACGTCGACCAGGCGGCCCTTGACGAACTTCGTGGGGCGCGTGTCCTCCTTGCCGGAGGATTGCGATGTTTTCTCGGCGGCCTCGCGCTTGGCGGCGTCTTCCTCGAGCACATCGAATGGCGACTTCTGCGGGGTGAGTTTGGGTTGGGGAGAAGTTCCCGCGCCCAGCGGGATGCCGTACTTGCGCTCGGACGCGGCGCGTTCGATCAATTCTTTGGCGAGCGCGACGATTTTCGGATCGCTGCTGGCCTTCAGCCGTTCGAGCAAAATCTGAGACGCTTCCCATTTCTTGCTGGACACATAAATCTGCGCCAGATGATAGGTATAGAGCTCATTGCGTGGGCTCAGGTTGATGGCGGCGCGCTCGGCCTGCATGGCGGCCGGCGTGCTCCCACCTTCGTTGCGGGCGAGGGCGAGCAGGTCGTAGGCGTTGGCCATTTCCGGATACCACTCGAGCACGGACCTGAGGTCGAGCATCATGTTGGGCAGGCCCTGCATGTCGGCGTGCTTGGCTTGTGCCAGGCGATACTTCAGTATCGACAGGTAATAGCGCAACCACATGTCGCGCTGATTGAGCGCGGCGGCGTCGGAGAGTTCGGTGGACGCCTCGTCGAATTCGTTGTGCTGAATGTGGTCCCAGGCCAGGATGCGATGGGCGAGCGCGCTGCCGATGGCGTTGGTGGGAAGCGTGTCAGGATCTTCGCCGGGGCGCTTCTCTTCTTTCCTGGATTCGAATTTCTTGTCGGCCAGGGTGGGCGCAGTGGCCAGAGCTTGCAATTCCTCCAGGCCGCGGTCGCGGCGTTCGGGGATGCGGATTTCAACCTCCGCGTAGAGGGCGCGCTCATCGGCCTCGGAGAGCGGCGTGGCGGTGATGACCGAATCATCCGGTCCTACGGGAGCGGGGAAGTGGTAGGACTGGTCGGGATTCGCAGCCCGCGCGGCGTCAGGATTGGTCTGGCGGGCGGCATCGAGCGCGGTGAGCAGCCCGGTCTGGGAGTGGAAATAATCTTTCACCGCCTGTTCCAGTTGCGCGGAAGTCATGCCGTAAGCCTTCTGGATGGCTTCTTCGACCGGGAGGTGCTGGTTCAGGACGGCGTCGAAGTAGGCTCCGGTTTCCGGCAGCTTTTTTTCGTGCAGCAGGTAGTGGATCACGATCCAGGACTCGGCGTAGTAAAGAGTGTGGTGCGAGCCCTGGTTGTGAGTCGAGGTGTCGTGCTTCAGGGTGAAAAGGTCGGGTAGAGGCAGCCAGACCTGTGCGCCCAGGAGTTCGGTAAGCGACTTGGGAGGTTGCGTGTCGCGCTGGTTGCCGAGCAGATCTTCGTTGAGCGAGGGGCGGAGTTCAGGATCGCCGCCGAGTTGGACCTGTTTGTTGTCGAGGCGAATCGAACTGAAATATTCGGCGAGGCCTTCGTCGAACCATCCTTGCGCCGGGGGATAGTTGTAGTTCAGCAGCATGGCGGCGAAGTCGTGGGCGACGGCGCGCCAGGATTCCTCTTCGAACAGGTTCAGGACAATGAAGTCCTGATCTTCGCCGGGGAGAAAGAATCCAGGAACGTCGATGGGCTGGCCGTCATGCAGACGCGCGACCTGGTAGTACAGTTTGTCATTCTTGAAGGCGAGGATGGTGAGCGGGACGGACTGGTTGAGGCGGTCTTTTCCCAGCAAGGTTGCGAAGACGGAACGCATCTGTTCGAAGCGGAGAGCGACCTCTCGGCCTTTTTTGTCGCCGGCGTCGGTGATGACGGTGAAGTGCGTGGAGTGGACTTCGAGCCAGGGGGAAGGCGGGTTCGCCGCGGAGGCGGGGGCGGGCGCTAAACAAATACTCGCCAGGAAGACGAAGGCGAGAATGCAGTTGTCGCGGTCCATGGGCATGCCTGAAAGGGGTCTGTTTTGGAATCGTAACAGACTTCAGTTTCCTGAGCTGCATCGTGGTTTCCCTGCTATCGTGCGGGCGACCTCGGGCCCCAAAAACATCTCGGTGGGAGGTCGAAGCCATGAACACAGTGTGGTGCGTTTGCTCGGTTTCTGTGGTGTTGTTTCTTAACGGAAGCGCCCCTGCGCAATGTGATTATGGGATCACCCCCGGTTCAGCGGCGTGCGTCAATACAAAAACCCAACAAACCACGTATGTCGACATCACATACTGTACCTGGGACGGGTCGGGCGGGTCGCCTGACTCCTTCTGTTCTACAAGTTTCGGGGATTGTCCCCCGGGAACGGAGCGTGCGGCGGGTTCGCCGTCGGTGAGCAATGCCACCATAAAACCCGGATGATCGGTGCGGGGGCGGCGGGGGTGGAGGAGGCGGCGGATGTCAGGGCGGAGATTGCGAGTGCGAGGACAGTAGCTGCAGCCACGACTGCTGCACGCAGACCCGGCGCAACTCACGCGCCCGATGGTGGCGCACTTCTTCCATCGGGAGCTACCATAACGGCATCCTCTCCGACGGGCCCGCCATCAATTTTCGCAATGCAATCCAGGTCGGGGGTTGTTTCGAGACGCCGTTGAGCGCCAGCAATTCAACAGGAGGTACCACGATGAGAGTTGCACCGATGCTATTGGCAGGAGTGTGCGGTCTGGCTCCAGAGCTATGCGCGCAGCAGGTTGCCATGCCGGCAGTGAGCCTGAAGGCGACGATTGCGGGCGAGGCGCCCTTGGATCGTCCGACGCTACTAAAGAGCGCCACGTGTGACGCGGCGGGCAATGTATATACGCAGCGAACGCCCGGGCCGGATGACACGCGTCCCCCCATACAGGAGATGACGGCCGACGCAAAATCGGCGAGAACTTATCGGCTTCCCGATGGTTACGCTGGTGAGGTCGGGGCCAGCTTTGTCGCTCACGACGGCGTCGTGTATATGGCGGTAGATGCGCGGTCCGGGATCTACGTGGAGGAGTTCTCCCCTGACGGCTTTATCCGTGCGAAAACAAAGCTCCAGGTGGGCTCAGACGTACAGGCTTGGCTTCTGGCGGTTTTCAAGTCGGGCGAGTATCTGTTGGTTGGCTTGACGGGGAGGGGCTTGCATACTCCATTCACGGCGGTGTTTGCCCCGGATGGACGGCTGGTGAAGACGATTTATGAGCCGGAAGACGAACAGGCTCGTCAACAAGCGGAAGTAGGTGGCAGGCAGTTTGTGATGCTTGGCGATGCGACTGTTGGTGCGGACGGCAATGTGTATCTCTTGCACGGTGCCTCCATTCCACTCGTCTACGTCATTTCCCCTTCGGGAGATGTGATCCGCAAACTCGAAATTGAGACAGGACATCCCGGTCTAACTGCAAGGGGCATCAAGTTTTTCGCCGGGCGGCTCGCAATCCGATTCGATGGGTCCACCGATTCCGGCCAGCAACTGATCAAAGTGATCGATACCGAAGGAAAGTCGATTGCGGATTACAAAGTGGGAAGCAAGGGGGTCAACCCTCTGGCGTTGGCTTGTTACGATTCCGAGGGCTTTACCCTCGTCAGCGAAAGCGCCCAGAGTATGCTTTACTTGCTCAAGGCGAAATTGCCCTAGAGCCTGCGCGCAGGGTTACAATCCCGGGCAATGTTGATCGGCGCGGGAAATCTGCCCGCGCCCTGCGTCTCGCCGCGGTCCTGTCGGCGGCTCCCAAATTGGCCGCCTACAATCCAACAGGAGGAGACACCATGAAAATGCCAGCGATTCTATTGGCCGGGGTGTGTGGTATCGCTCCGGCTGTGTGCGTGCAACAGGTCGGGGCGCAGGCGGTGGGCCTGAGCGCGATCACCGTAAACGTCGCCAAGCCGCCCTTCGACGGACACTACTCTTTACAGGGCAAACCCGCATGCGACGGCGCGGGCAACGTCTACACCCGCGCGTACGATGCAGCTACTACACGCGACGGGAAGCGTTTCAATCAGCTCCCGATCCACGAAGTGAGCCCTAATGGGGCGCCGGTCAGAGATTTCCGAGTTGCAGACGACTTTCCCGATGGTACCGCGATGGGAATGTCCGTGGGACTGGACGGTGGGATCTACCAGGCAGTGATGACCAATCACTACGCGGATATCTATGTGGAGAAATTCGCGCAGGATGGCTCGGCCAAGGCGAAAACAAGGCTGGAAGCTGGGTCTCGCCTACACACCGCTGACTTTACGGGGAGCATCTTTCATGTGGCGGTCTTCAAGTCAGGTGAATACCTGCTCAATGGCGAGACTGGAAAGGGCGCCCAGAGTCCCTATCTGGCAGTGTTCGGGGCAGACGGGCACCTGGTGAAGGAGATCTACGAGCCCGAGGACGAAGAAGCTCGCCAGAAAGCGGCGCTGGGGGATGCTGATTACGCTCCCGACCGCGTTGGCAACTTTTTTTCGAGCCTGGGGGACGTTGCCGCTGGTTCGGATGGCAACGCCTACGTGCTGCGGCGCACGCCTCGCGGTTCCTTGACGCTGGTCTACGTGGTTTCTCCCGCGGGGGAGGTGGTGAGCAAACTGCGAATTGACGCGGGGGATTCTGACCTCGTGGCCCGCAGCATTAGGTCTTATGCCGGGCGGATCGCCGTCGGGTTTGGCAGCCGGACGCACATGGGTCCCTATCGAGTCAAAATCGTCGACCTGCAAGGGAATTCAGTTGCGGAGTATTCCCTTGGGAGCAATGCGGTATTTGTTGGGGATGAAGGGCTCGACTTGGCATGCTACGGCGCCGAGGGGCTGACTTTGGTCCCCGACCGAATTGAGTCGAAGGCCTACATGCTCCGGGCCAAGCTGCCGTAGATCCGCGCCCCGAAACCTGCCGTAAGACGTTTTCTAACGAGCAGTCTCAGATCTAAAGCCCCGCCGAAAAAGCGGGGCTTTTTTCTATTGTCCGTGCGGGACTTGATTCAAACAGTCGAGACCCACGGTCTACTTCGACGACGAATGTGGTTAGTGATTGCCGGCCCTACAAGAAGCTACCGCTATAATTCCGAGCGATGCTTATTCGCCGGGGAATTCGGAGTTGTACTCTTGGTATCAGCGCCCTTTCGATCGTTCTGCTCGCAGTTTCGGCTCCTGGGGCGGTTTCGGGGGCATCATGGAACGGCGTGCTCACGGATGTTGCGGGCAAGCCCGTGGTGGGGGCGATCCTGAAACTGCATTCCAGTTCCGGCGATGGTGACTACACAGCAACGAGTGACGGAAACGGGCAATTTTCTTTCGCGGCAGTTACTGGCGGCAGCTATGAGGTAACGGTCACAATTTCCGGCGAGATCTGGAGAACGCCGGCTCCGGTGCTGATCAAAGACACGGACGCGCTCACGACGGGGCTTCGATTAACCACGGCACACGAGTTGCATTTATTCGTGCCGTCAGCCGCACCCGGTGCCCCCGCAAGTGGGGGCGGGCACCTTTCCAGTGCGGAGGTTTCCAGTCTGCCGCTCAATGCGCGCGACTTCAGCAAACTTCTGCTGCTGGCGGCGGGTACCATGACCGACGCCAACGGGGCGGCCAATTTTACCCAGCAGTTTGCGGTGAATGGGCAGCGCGGCGTGACCACCGTGTTCGCCACGGATGGGTTCGATACGACGGATCCCGAGCTGGGTGGGGCCACATTTTCCAATTTCAACGTGGACGCAATTCAGGAGGTTCAGTCCAGTTCGGGAGTCATGCCGGCGGAGATCGGGCATGGAGCGGCGGGCTTTACGAATGTGGTGACGAAGTCGGGAGTCAATCAAATTCACGGGAGTCTGTTCGAGTTCGTGCGCAACGCGGCTTTCGATGCGCGGAACTATTTCGATTACAAGGATCCGACGGGGCGACACCGCATTCCGCCGTTTGCCCGCAACGAATTCGGATTTACCAACGGCGGGCCGGTTGTACTTCCCGGCGCCTATGACGGGCGTGGCCGCACATTTTATTTTGGCGAGTATCAGGGATTTCGCCAGGTGCTGGGCACGACGCAGGTGATTCCGGTGCCGACCGCGGCGGAACGGCAGGGAATTGATACCACGACATATCCCGGCGACACTCTGACGGTTCCGGTAAACGCTGCAATTGTTCCGGTGCTGAATGCGTATCCTCTGCCGAACCAGCCGACGGGACCGTTTGGCGATCGCACGTATGCGGCATCGTCGAAAGTGGTGACGACCACCGACCAATTTTCGGCGCGAATCGATCACCAGATTTCGAACAAGTCATCACTGATGGGAAGGTTCAGTTTGAATCAGGTGACGGGGCCGCTGACCAATCCCGATCAGACGGCGATCGATCCCAGCTTTGGAGTGCTGTTTTTTGATCACCAGCGCAACGCAGGGGTGAAGTACACGCGCACGATTTCTCCGCACATGACTTCGGAAACTTCGCTGGGCTACATCCGCAGCACACCATTTTTTCCGACGACCAACCATGTGCAGCCCGGGATCGGCTTCGCCGACGGTTTGTACCAGAGCTTCAATGCGCCCGCGGGCTCGATTTTCGGATCGTACAGCAATCTTTACCAATTCAAGGAGGATTTGGCCTTGGTGCGCGGTGCGCACAGCTTCAAGTGGGGAGTGGAGATGCGAGCCAACCGCGATTCCACGATTTTTGGAGTGAATCCGAACGGATCGTACACCTTCGGCGGAGGGACCGCGTACGCGCCCTATCCGATTAAATCGGCGAGCGGCACGCACGATATTCAGATGGGAGATCCCTTGCCCGACTCGCTGACCGGATTGCTGACGGCGACGCCCTTCGCCTACAACATTACGGCTGCAGCCAGCATTACGCCGATCGGGGACAAGTTCGATGAGGCAGGCGTCCGACGCGAAGCTTACAACTTTTATTTTGAAGATGCCTGGAAGGCTTCCGCGAAACTCACCGTGACCTACGGATTGCGCTACGAAGTGAACAGCCGCATTCATGAGGCAACCAAGCGCACCTCGGGGCCGGAGTTTCTGGGAGCCGATGGCAAACCAGCGCCGTACTGGGATCGCACTGCGACGCAGATCGTGCTGATCAATCCGCAGCCTCCGTATAACCAGGATTGGAATGGCTGGGGACCGCGGCTGGGGCTGGACTACGCAGTTGACCAGCACACGGTGCTGCACGCGGGGGGAGCGATTACCGCGCTGATTCCCAACTTGTGGCAGGACAATTTCCTGACGGCCTCGATTCCCTACGTGTTCGCTCCGGAGATTTCCGCTTTGCCGGGAGTTGCGCTGCCATTTCAAGATACTTTCGTTCCGGTAAATCTGCCGACAGCCTACACGGTGCAGGGGCAGCCGATTTTCGCAACTGGCCGCACGCAGGATGTTCCGGCAAATACTGAGATTGATCTGCCGCGGTTTCAGGCCGATTTGACCGCGCTCACGCCAGGAAATCAGGTGCAGTTGCTTTCGATCCCCGGGATCGCGAAAAATTTCAGCAATGGCTACATCGGGAGTTGGACGGCGGGTGTGGATCATGATTTCCGCGACGTGCATGTGAACGTTTCGTACGTAGCGACCGCGGGGATTCATCTTTCCAGAGCGTACTCGCCGAACAGTTATGTTGGAGCCGACCCGGCGCACGCCCCGTTCACACAATTCGACTCGGCGGGAAAGGCCACCGGAGGGCTCGGGCCGGAATCCTTGATGACCAGTGGTTCGCATTCCAGTTATCACTCGCTGCAAGCCAGCCTGAGCAAGAACTCGGTGCGAGCGGGTTTGGGACTGCAGGCGAGCTACACGTATTCCAAGTCGATTGACGATACCAGCTCGGTGTTGGGTGGACTACTGGGCAATACCGGGACGATCCTGCAGACGGCGCCGCAGGACCCGTGGAATCCGTCGGCGGAAAAAGGTCCGTCCACGTTTGATGTGACGCATGCGTTCAATGTGAGCGTGATTCAGTTGCTGTGGCTCGACCGGGTTGGCCTTCTGCAGGCGCTTCCCAAGCCGCTCACGCGAGGCTGGCAGGTTCTGAATATTACGACGCTGACCACGGGATCGCCGTTCGGTGTGTATTCCGGAGTCCAGCAGACGGGCGCGGGTGCGGGCGGTGCGGACCGTCCAGACCTGGTTTCGATGCCGCATTTTTCGACCAGCCGGCCAGTGCGCGATGACTATTTCGGGCTGGGCATGAACAATGCCTCGTTCTTTAATATTCCGATCAACCTTCCGGGCGGGACGGGGCCGAATTCGGGATTTTTCGGCACGCTGGGGCGGGACACGTTCCGGGGGCCGGGATATCACGATCTGGATTTCGCAGTGATCAAGGACACTCCGTTCGGGCATCGCGGGAACGCGGAGTTGGGCACGGTTGAGTTTCGAGCGGAGTTTTTCAATCTGTTCAATATTGTGGATTTCGGATTGCCCTCGAATATTGTCCGGGGGAGCGGGTTTGGCATCATCAGCAAGACGTCGGGAACGTCGCGGCAAATCCAGTTCTCGTTGAAGCTGATTTACTGATCGGCCAAGGCTGATCGGCCAAGACTGATCGGCCAAGACTGATCGGCCCGGACAGGATCAGCTCGGGGCCCATTCTGCCATAGGGGTTCATTCTTCACTGCCGGTGTGTGGCAGGTCATTGCGCAAACCCCACGAGCAGAGATCCGGCCTTCTGTGGAGTCAACTGCGAATTGCCGAACCTGAACTGCGGAGCCTCGCCTGCCTGAAATTTCTACCGTCCTGCCCGGAATCTCGCCCAAGGTAACCCATCCTCCGACTGAAGAATAGTCGGGCCCTGCCGATCACTCTAGAAGGAATAAGTGCGCCGGTCTGTCCGGCCTGAGTTTACGGTCCAGGGAGGCTCCATGATCTTCGCCAGAACAAGCGTCGCCAAGACGGGCTGCGGTCAGCCTTGGTGTGGATGCTGGCCCGTTTACGTACGCCGAGGCAGGCACGGCACACCCGGCTGGCCGAGCCTGTTTCTTTTGTTTCTCATATTCGGATTTGTGCGAAACGCCGCGGCCCAGGAAGAGAACAAGGACCTGGGGCAAGCCAGCTTGGAAGAACTGGGAAACATTCAGGTCTACAGCGCCTCGAAGCGCTTGCAGAACGCGAGCGATGCACCCTCGTCGGTTACGGTCATCACGGCGGACGAGATCCAGAAATATGGCTACCGGACGCTCGCCGATATTCTGGAGAGTGTGCGTGGCTTCTACATGACCTCCGACCGGCTGTACAGCTACGTGGGAGTGCGCGGCTTTGGACGCCTGGGAGACTGGAACAGCCGCATTCTGTTGCTGGTGGACGGCCACCGCGTGAACGACAACATCGACGGCCATGGCATGTTAGGCACGGAGTTTCTGGTGGATGTGGACCTGATCGAGCGCGTGGAAATCATCCGCGGCCCCAGTTCGTCACTCTACGGCGCCGATGCCTTCTTTGCAGTCATCAATGTGATCACCCGCAAAGCGCCGAAACTGAAAGGGATGGAGTTCTCGTTTGCTCCGGCCAGCTTTGGGACTTACAACGGACGGGCCAGTTATGGCGGCCAATACAAAGGAATCGATATGCTGTTTTCTGGCACGTTCTACAACAGCCAGGGCCAGACACTGTCTTTCCCCCAGTTCAACAGCCCAGCCACGAATTTCGGGATAACGCGAAACACGGACTATGAGAATTTTCAGCACATCCTGGCGACGATCAGTTTTCATGGATTCACCTTTCAGGGACTGTACAGTGAACGCGACAAGGGAGTTCCGACGGCGTACTTCGGCGCCTTATTCAACGATCCTCACACCAAAGGCGTCGACGGCCAGCAATACCTCGATCTCAGTTACCAGCATTCGGTTACGGAGAATTGGGAGCTGACGGCTCGGACTTCTTACGACCAGGCCCGTCTGCAGGCACCCGTTGCGTATTCCACCGGTCTGCCGGACGGATCGACCACCGTGGATACCTACTCTTACCGGGGGAACTGGTGGGACAGCGAAGCGAAATTGAGTGGGACCCTGCTGGAGAGGCACAAAGTGACCGTGGGCACGGAAATCACCGACAACCTGCGGCAAGACCAGGGCAGCTACGCTCCCATCGGCGACGTCTTTGTCCCATTCCCTGCAAGCTCAGTGATCTGGGCGCTCTACGGGCAGGACGAGTTCGCCATCGCCTCGAAACTGACTCTGAGCGCCGGGCTGCGCTACGACCATTACTCAAGCTTTGGTGGGACCACGAACCCGCGGCTGGGGCTGATCTACCATCTCTTCCACCCGACCACGCTGAAACTGCTATACGGTACGGCTTTTCGCGCCCCCGAGCCCTACGAACTGGCACCTGACTTTGGTGTGTTCTACGACAACAATCCGCTGCTCGTACCGGAGAAAATTCGAAGCGTCGAAGCAGTGGTGGAGCAGGGGTTGGGACAACATTTCACTCTATCCGGCAGCGTTTTCCGCAACTGGATTAGCGATCTCATCTCGCTGGAGACCAATCCGGGCGATAACGACTTGGTGTACGAAAACGGCGACAAAGCGGTGACCACCGGCGTCGAGGTCGAGTTGGGTGGTCACTTCGCCAATGGACTGCAAGGCCGCGCCAGCTACAGTTTCGCAAACGTGACCGTTCCGGTAATCGATGGGCCTCTTGATAACTCCCCGCAGCACCTGGGCAAGTTGAACCTGAGCTACCCCGTGGTGCAGCAACGCCTCTTCGCCAGCGTGGACGCACAGTACACCAGCTCGACCCAGACGTTGGCCGGAAACACCGTCAGTGGCTTCTCCGTTCTCAATTTCACCATGCTGGGGCATGATCTGGGCAAGCACCTGGATCTATCCGCCAGCGTCTACAACGTTTTCAACAAAAAGTACTTCGACCCGGGCCGTCCCGAGGACCCGGAAGACAGTATTCAGCAGGATGGAAGAAACTTCCGGATCAAAATCACCGCCAGGTTCTGAGAGTCAACCATGCGCTTATTGGGCCAAGCCGAAGGGTTGCTTCGATGGTTGACCGCTCAGACCGGTATTGGAATTACTGCGTCACTGTTTGCGCTCCAACTTTTGGCGCTAGGACAGCAGCCGAATACGTCGGAAGACCAGGTAAAAGCGGCATATCTCTTGAATTTTGCAAAGCTCGCCGAGTGGTCTCAGCAAGCCTTGCCGGATGGCCCGTCCCCGCTCGTGATCGGAGTTAGCGGCGCAGATGAAGATTTTCTTAAGCTATTGAAGGCCACCGTCGCCGGAAAAACCGTCGGAACTCATCTGTTGGTGGTGAAGCCGGCAAGCTCGGATCAGGACATGAAATCATGCCAGATGGTTTTTTTTCGGGGGTCGGAAGGGAAGCATGCCCAGGCCGTCATCGAAAGCGTGGCCCATGCGGGAGTGCTGTTTGTGGGTGAGGACGAGTCCTTTCTACGGCAAGGCGGCATGGTCAATCTGGTTCTGGATCATGGCAAGGTCCGTTTTGAAGTCAACTCGGACGCGCTGGACCGTTCGGAGATCCATTTCAGCGCGAAGATTCTGGCCCTGGCAAAGTCTGGCTCCGGTCCCTCCCCCTCGACGTCACCGAACTCCCCCGCGCCGATAGGTGCGCCGCGGCGAGTGGACCACAGCGATCTCCCGGAGTACCCTGAAATCGCGGCTCGGATGAAGCTGACGGGAACCGCGCAGGTGCAGGCGGTCGTCAAGCCGGATGGAACGGTGAAGGAAGTCAAGATCCTGGGCGGCCACCCGCTGCTGGCGGATGCCCTGGCACGCGCGGTGAAACAGTGGAGGTATCAGCCGGGGACGAAGGAAACAGTCGAAGTAGTGAAATTCAGTTTTTCCCCTTAGTGAACTACCGAATGAGCAGTTGGGCCGGAACTTTCCCGCAAGCCTGCGCGTACTGCCAGAAGGAGAGGTGTGCGTTCATGCCGATGCTGCGAATTGCGCGGTTTCTTCTGGCGGCTTCGATCTCATTCGCCTATTCGTTCGCACAGAGTTCGGAGCAGGCGACGGCCGCTGCGCCCGCGGCCCCGCTGAACGCTGACGCCATCATGGTGCGCGTGGCGGCGAATCAGGATCGCAGCGAAGAACTTCGAAAGCATTATGTTTACCGGCAGCACACGCATATCGTTACCCACAAACCCAAAGGCCGGCTGCTGCGCGAGGAGACTGCCGACTATGACGTGGTTCCGCAGCCCGATGGAACTCAGAAAGAGCTCAAGCTGCTGACTGGACGCTACTGGAACAAAGGGAAGTACGAGACGTTTCAGGGCGAGCCGGTTCCAGAGGCGGAGAGTCTCGACGGCAGCTTGATTCACGGCTTTCGCGAGGATCTATCGAATGAGAAGACCAAAGACGGGCTGGCGAAAAACTTATTTCCTCTGACTACGGAAGGGCAGAAGGATGACGAATTCACGCTGCTCGGGCAGGAAGTGCAGGACGGACGAAGCGTCTACCACATCGGCTTTCGGCCCAAGGATAAGAACGATATTTCGTGGGCGGGCGAGGCCTACATCGACGCGGCGGAGTTTCAGCCAGTGCGAGTCTTTACCAAACTGTCGCGGCGCATTCCGTTCGGGGTGCGGACATTTCTGGGGACCGATCTGCCGGGCATTGGTTTCAATGTGGAGTATAAGCGGCAGGAGGATGGAGTCTGGTTTCCGGCGACGTTCGGGACGGAGTTCCGGCTGCATGTGTTGTTCTTCATCAACCGGGAAGTGTCGGTGTCGCTGGAGAATACCGGGTTTCAGCACACGCATGTCGAGAGCAAGATGAAGGTGACGGGGCCGCCGGAGTAGGGTTGCGGTTTGAGGAGAAATCAAAGTCAAAGGCTACGGAGCTGCGCTCCGTGGACAGCCGAGGGCGGCTGTCCCCACATAAAAACTAAGCTTTCCAAATGCGAAATTAGTCGCCGCTGGCGTGGTGTTGCGTGGGGAGCAAAACCAGGCGCGGGCGGCCGGGTTCGGACTGATGCTGAGACTTGGGGCCGAATGCGTTCAGGACGCAGATGACGGCGGCATACGCGGCGAAAACGCCCAGGCTCACGGATGCGATGACAGTGGCGAAGAGGAGGACCGGCATAATCAACGAGATCACGTTCAACCAACCTTAGAGAATCAGAGTCTTTGCAACGCCTCTCCCACCTTTGCTTAAGGCCTCAGCGCGAAAGCCAAGCGTCAAAACATCAAATCTCGGGACTTCTCAAATCTACCCTGCGTTGACGCTCCGCGCTGTTGACGACTAAGAT
>Ga0210400_10003375_pt1 | contig 14166 bp, 17 predicted proteins | sample IncBWH26MmetaG_FD_155456 | JGI IMG/M metagenome (GOLD analysis project Ga0210400, IMG submission 155456) | Forest soil microbial communities from Barre Woods Harvard Forest LTER site, Petersham, Massachusetts, United States - Inc-BW-H-26-M | ecosystem: Environmental > Terrestrial > Soil >...
CACAACGGAGAGCTGCGATGTTACCGTCCAGGATGACGGTGCAGGTATTCAAGAGTTTCAGAATCTCGTCATGCTCGGCGAATCCGCCTGGTCCGCAGAGACCCAGCAGGTCGAAGATCCGGCCGGTATGGGATTCTTCTCGCTCTGCCTGTCGGGAGTAGAGGTGTTTAGTCGTGGTTTGTACGTCAAGATCACGCCCGACGTGTTTCTAGGCAAAGCTGACGCACAAGTTCATCAATGCGAGGAAATGTTCAAGGGAACGCGTCTGCGTTTCATGCGCCAGTCCACGAAAGAAACGCTCATGGCAGCACTCGCAAGGGTAGCCAAATTCTATCCAATCGAGGTTCGCCTTAATGGAGACATCCTCCCCAGATGCGACTTCCTTGAAGGTGCGATATATCGAGAGGTGATTGACGGCATCGAGGTTGGGTTCGCTACGGATTTCGCGCATAACTGGGGTTCCTATAGAGATGACAACTGGAACTTCTACGGTGCGCTTATTCATGAACCAGGACCCAGTTTCATCGGCATACTTGACGACAGCGTGAAGGATAAGCCGCATACCCTTTACACCCGGTTCAACGTTTTGGAAACCGGTCGTATCAGGCTTCAGCTCCCTGATCGTCGAAACGTGATTCAAGGTGAATTCCTCAAGGAATTTCAGAAGAAGGTACGTGCCGCCGCATATCGTTGCTTTGCGCAGCAGACGCGACATGCACTCCCTTATCAGAATTGGATCGAGGCAAAAGAACTCGGCATCGCACTGCAAGAAGCGACTTGCTTGCTGACTACGTGGTCTGCCAGGGCATGCGACCCTAATATCGAACCTGTATTCGAGCACGAACTGACAGGCATCGTCTCCGACCTCAGCCGCGTCATGTTGGTCGAGCGTGACGTGCAGCATTCCCACACTTTACGGGGATCGCTCCACAGCGGAGCAACCCTGGACGCTGATCTATACCACGAGAAACCAGAGTTTCAAGGCTACTCATGGTATGACGCACTGCCATGTGTGATACAAGCGGAGGTCCTGATTGATGGCTGCCAAGCTGAGGAGAGCCCCTTGTTAGGCGGGCATGCAAGAGCATCAACAATCGATGTCGTCGTTACCGTGGCGCAGCGCGGGCAAAAGGAACGGGTTGTACGCTTGCCGGCGCATATCCATGTGGATAGCGAGTCCTATAACGAGCTGCGGTTTGTGGCCGTAAAGGACAGTCCTTGGGACAACGATCAACTCTCCGGGCCGTTTTCGCTGGATGCTTTCCTCATGTGGGCCACGTTCTGGGCATCGGATGATGTCGAAAGCGATAGTTGGGAGACCCAACAAGACGATTACGAACAGGAAATAGATCAGCAACTCAACAGGTATTTTCGCGGCCCTCGCGACACATTGTTAGCGATACTTCGGAGCGCACTGAGCCGCGATGCGGGCTATCTTGCAGATGAGCTAAACCTTTCCGAAATTAGGTTCAGGCGGCCGCTGCCTGGTGAATACCAGTGGGGCATCGAGCTGATTGGTTCCACACCTCCTAGCCCCACAACATCCGCACACCGCTGATACTCCGCCCTCCTCTTCTTAACTTATAACTCGACAGGAACATTAAGCCATGTATTCATCAAGGCAGCAGGCTGCCCTATTACGTGCGCAGGCAAACCCGACGTGCGCTGAGTGCGTTTCAAGACTTGAGGGGCCGGAAGTCTACACGGTTACGAGGTATCGGGATAACGCGCTCCTGGCTTGGGATATCGACCTAGCCATCGAACTCTGTCAGGACGGACGCCCTCCGATTGAAATACCGCCTGACATTCTGGATAACATTCTTCGGGTCAATGGAACGACAACCGCACACCTTGACCACGTATTGCTCGACTTCCCCGGAATCGCCTGCGCGGTGGACTTCACGCCTGAGGGCGATCCCATCAGGGGGTTGATCGACGGATCCCACCGGGCGGCACGCGCTCGCCGGGATAGGGTCCGGTTCTTTGCCTACCTTCTGACCGACGAAGAATCCCGGCGTTGTCAAAACACCATAGGCGCGCGCACTTGTGCCCACCTGGAACTCCTCCTTCGCTCCCAAGGTTTGGCCTTTCGGCAAGAGTGACATGCAGCCGACGTTATTCGGACCGCTCGAACCCAGTAATCAAGTGGGGGCCGGACGACCAAAGCCCTACCGTGTTCCTCGCCACTACAATGAGCCCGATGAACCCGAGACGACGCTCTTCGGTCTTGTCGAGACTAAAGCCCAGGCCCGCAGGCGGGCGCAGCGCATCGTGCGTCTGATTGGGACAATCGAAGAAGCTCCCGAGATCCTTGCCTGTTACGAGAATGACATTCGGACACTCGAGTATTTCATTGAGCGCGGCACCACGGGCACTCTAACCCCTAATGACCGGGACGGTCTTCTGCGATTCGTAGGAGATATCGAGGAAATACTTACCGAGGACGACTGTCGCGAGATGCGCGACCATCCGGATATTTGGAAGTCCTTTCCCGCCGGCTGGCCTGGCACCCTGCTGGGTGAACTGTATGCGGCAGCACTTCATCCGAAAGAAATTGCGTATCTGCGCGAACGACAAGAGGAACGTCGTCAAGAGATGACAGACGTTTTGGCGGGTGCGGAAGAAGCCAGGACCGAATTGGACAAGCTCAAGTCCATTTGCCCGCTACCTGATGACGTCGCAACTCGGCATGGCCTCACTCCAACGGGTGACCGGCTACAAACTGCTGCTTCCAAACACTCTGCTTAATGCTTAGCGAGTGCGCGCGAAGCCCCCTTGCCCCTAACCAGGACCACAACTCCCACATCATTTGGAGGCGCTATGAGCACAGTCTCAATGACGCACATCGGCACGCCGCCGCCAGGCGGAGCGAGATTCGGGACACCCGGAATCATCTATGCAATTCAGCACATCCGCTGTATGCGGGGTGGCTCCCAAGCCAAGTTGCTGCGGGCCTCCGACGGCTACTGGTACATCACCAAATTTCAGGACAATCCCCAGGGCCTCAAAGTTCTGGCCAATGAGATGCTTGCCAGCTCAATTGGAAGGTACCTGCGCCTGCCTGTGCCTCAAACCGAGATAATCGAGGTCGACGAGTGGCTGATTGAGAACACGCCCGAGCTTCGCCTCCAGTCGAATGGAGAGTCACGACCATTCAAGGGCGGCCTCCACTTGGGTTCGCGACACGTGGCGGAGCACGAAGAGATGACAGTCTTCGACTATCTTCCAGAAACATTCGCAGAACGGGTGACGAATCTCGATGATTTCGGCCGATGCCTCGTCTTAGACAAATGGGCAGGAAACGTAGACGGCAGGCAAGCAGTATTTGCAAGACGGACTCGCCGCCATGGCTGGCGCGTCAGCTTCATTGACCAGGGGTATTGTTTCAATGCGCAAGAATGGACCTTTCCCGACTTCCCGTTACAGGGCACCTATTACCGCAATTGGGTTTATCGGAAAGTGACGGGCTGGAAGAGTTTCGAGCCCGCGCTGAGCCTGGCCGAGCAGATGGACATAGATGATCTCTGGTGGTACGCGCAGAAGATTCCACCTGACTGGTACGATTCAGACTCTTCGGCCCTCAGTCAGCTGGTCGAAACCTTGCATAAGCGCCGCATACTGATCCGAAACTTGATTGCCGCCTTCCGGGATTCCACTCGCGCTCCTTTTCCTTTATGGAAATGCTAAACGCGAACTTCTTTCTCCACGGCTAAACCAGTCTCAACCTTCGTCCGTTCCGGACAAAAACCAACGATCAGGAGATCACCGAAATGGAATTGCCCAGTACACATGCAGTCCTAGACATACCGCTAGATTTGGTGGATGAGAGCCCGAGTAACCCGCGAGAGCATTACGATGAGAAGGCTCTGGCAGAAATGGCTGACACCATCACCAGTGTAGGGCTGGTGCAGCCCGTAATCGTCCGACCTCACCCGCAGGCGGCAGGCCGCTTTGAACTGGTTTTCGGATCTCGGCGCCGCAGAGCTTCCGTCCTGGCAGGCAAGACATCGGTGCCGTCGATCGTCCGGGAATTGACCGATGAACAAGTTCTGGTAATCCAGTTCATCGAAAACGAGCATCGCGAGGACCTTTCACCGCTTTCCCAGGCTCGCGGTTACGCCGCTCTCATGAAAGCGAGACCCGGAATCTACACCGTGGAAGAACTGAGTGCGCGGCTGGGCAAGAGTGATAACCGATACGTTGCCGAGCGGCTTCAGTTACTTCACCTCATAGAGCCTGCCCAGAAGCTGCTCGAAGCTGACCGTCTGCCATTTCGTCACGCTTTTGAGCTTTCCCGGCTGCAAGCCGACCAGCAAGAGCAAGCACTCTTCGTGTGTTTTACGGGATTTCAGAGCGCAGAGGCAGTGCTGGAACGGCCGCACCAGACAGTTGCCGTCAGTCTCGACGCTCTTCGTCAGTGGATCAGCACCCATTGCCATTTGGACCTGCATCGCGCTCCCTTCCCGCTGGATCAGCCACTGGCTGGAGAGGTTCCTTGCCCGGAATGCCCGAAACGTGCGGGCAGCGCCCCGGTGTTGTTCGGCGATATTGCGAAGGAAGATACCTGCCTCGATCCCGATTGCTTCTCTCGCAAGAAAGCGGCGTTCGTACAGATCCAGATCGGGAAGTTGCAGGAGCAGGGGCTTCAGGTCGTAAGGATATCCAACAACCTTCGAGTGGGAGCGGCTGGAGAAAAATCCGATGTCCTGTACCGCGGTGAGTATCGCAATGTCGAGCGAGACTCTTGTGCCTTCGTCGAAGTGGGCGTCCATGAGGACGGTTCCCATAGCGATAAACCGATCTATATCTGCCGGGAAGAAAGCTGTCCAGTCCATGCAGGGAAAACCCGCTATACATCACCGGAAGACCAGGTCGCGCGTAAACAGAGAGTTCGAGATCAGCGAGAAGAGAAACAGTATCGCGTCAACGTACTCATCGCCGTGAAAGACAAGGTGAGCAAGACACCTCAGAAGGCTGACTTGTACATCGTGGCATGCCGGCTGCTGCAATTGATGCCGCATGAGAATCGCGTCGCCGTGTTCCGTTTGTTCAAGTGGGCCGAGCAAAAGTCTCCCGGTAAGCGAGGAGGCAAGCATGTTGATTATTATGCACTCGGTCGGACTCAACTCGCCAAGTTCGGCACCTTCGAACTTCACCGTTTTCTGCTGGTTGCCAGTCTGAGCGCGGATCTGTCGATCCCCGATTCCGATCCGGACCAGGCATTGCCGTCAACTTCAACGTTGGCAGAGACTGCCAGACGTTTCGGCATAGTTCCCCGAACGGTCCGTGCCAGCACACGGAAAGCACTGAAGGGGGACGCGAAGGCTTCAGCGTAGCGACCCCGCTTAGGATTGGGGTTGATCTTCCAGATCGTAGTACGAGCGGTAGAAGGCAAGTGTTTTCTGTGGTGACCAATCTTTAAAATCGCCACTTTGTTCACACTTGCTCAAACGGTCAAGGGCGCGGTTCGCGTCGGAAACACTCGACCCCGCCAGAAACGCCTTTGTCGCTTCCAGTCCTGCGCCACAAAGAAACTGGATGTCGAGTGCCGATCCCATGTCGAAACTGGAGTTTTTGGCACTCCAGATAAGTAAGGCATCCTCGGCGTCGCCAATGCTGAAGAGCTGTACACAAAGCGTCCGAAGGATCTCTGGCTGACCTTCGCCCCGACGCTCTTGCTCCGTCGCCTCGACGAGAAGACGACGAATGTTATTGCGATGTTCCGGCAATGCGGGCAGGCCAAATTCATGCAGTGCTTCTTCGTAGGTCATTCGAGTCCTCAGCGCCACTATCATAGCGTTCCCTCAAGACTCGCGAAAGTCCGTGGCTTCACCTTCGAAATAGTTTGCCACTTTCCAACACTTGAAGTCTTGGCAACGATGCCGTCGCTCTGACGCTTATCACATTCGGCGTGCAGGTTCGAAGTGAAGAGCCGATGGTACCGACGCCAGTACGACATGCAAGACTGTCTCGGGTGTCCTTGACAATCGAAAGGAGGTCCCAATGGTCGCGGTGGACGGCATCAATCGCAATGGTAACGGCAATGGCAGTGGCAACTCTAATGGCGTGAACGGTGGTGACACTGCAGGAGTGGGCGCGGTCGCACCAAGCGTCAACCTCAAGCTCCCAAAACCGGAAGAAATTTTCTCCCTCAATGTCCATCAACGGGTTCGGTGGATCATCGCTGAGACCCGATCTCTTCCCAAATCGCAATGGAACCCGGAAGGAGAATTTGCCTACGCAGGCCACGACCAGATCATCGATATGCTGCGCCTGCTGCTCGCAAAGTACGGCGTCAACATCTACCAGGAACCCCTCGAATACAAGCGAGACATGAGCCTGGGCGGAGTACAACACCTCACCACGGTGAAATATGAGTATGAAGTAGTCAATGCCGACAGTCCCGACGACAGTTTCATCCGGCATAACTGGGGCGAAGCGATCGACGACTGGGACAAGGGACTGAACAAATGTTCCACCATCGCCGAGAAGATGTTTCTCCTTCGATTGTTCAAGATTTCAACCTTCGATGACCCGGACGCACATTCTGCTGAAAAACCACGTAGCCGAGGCGCCTCGCAAAATGGAAATGACAAGGCACGGCGTGACCAGACGCCACCCCCGCCTGGAAAGAACGAGTGCCATGACTGCCGCGAGCTGATCACAAAGGCAAACCGAGCGGGCAAAGTCTGGCAGTCGAGTGAAATCATCGCGACCTCCAGGAAGCAATTTGGGAAACAGCTCTGTGTAGATTGTCTGCTGGCCGCTCAGGCAGCAGCCGCCGGCGTGACCGACGAGAAAAATGGCAGCGGTCCCCAGAGTGAAAACGCGGTGCCCACACCCGCTGCGGGCAGCGAGAAGCCGGGTGACTCCAATTCATCCGACGCCGCAAAGTAAGCTCGAATCGCAGCCCGATTATTTCTAATGAAGAGACAGAATCGCCCTTGTATCCAGTGTGGCAAGGTCGTGGCCCGGAAATTTCGCTTCGGTAGGAGCCGGGTGACCGTGCGGCACAAGTGTCCGCATGGCAGCTGGTGTGTGGGCAGCAACGAGCTTGTACAGACTCATGCCAACCACGTAAGTCTCAAAGCCTGTCTCGCCTGTTACGCGGAACGTAGGCACTTATGAAGTCTCACTTGGAAAAGGGGGGAGCGTGACTGAACACAACTCGTCATCCTGTATTGCCTCCACCTCGACTCAAGTCGTGCCCCTGCCTTATGCCCTCTACGATTCAAGCGGCCTACTGTTCGAGTTGTACGAGGGTGGACAGCCATGCAAGCGACACCACATCCAATGGGTAAGGCTTGAGCCTACCTTCGTTCCCGCCCCCCGACCTGCAAGCGAGTGCGACAAACCCACATCTTAAAGAGTGCATTCGAAGGCTGACCCCGAGGTCTTGCTTTTTCCGCTCGCAATCCCAGCGTAGGAGTTGTGTGTGATGAAACCGAAGGCATTGAATGCTCGCAAGAATCGATCGGGAAAGGCGAAGCCTCCCACAAAGAAGCACGCGGATCTTGCCCACAGTGAGGTGTGTGACAACTCACGATCAATACCACATCCGGATCCCGAGAAAGCGGAGTCGCTGAACATCCCATGTCCGAATTGTTCACAGATCACGAAGACCATCCGGAAAGGGTATCTTGCCCACCCTACGCAATGCCCGTGGTGTCACGGAACCATACAGGCTGACGCCGCTCCAGACGTGGACGAGGGGATTGTCACTCAGGAGATCGACTGCACGGAATGTAACCGCAGGTGGATTGACCTGTATCACCTCGCAGATATGAGGCCGTCATGAGGACTGCCTTCGTACCGGGAGCGCGCAGTACGGCAACCAGCAGCAGCGCAGAATTTGGTCTTCACATCTTTAAACGACGAGCCGGAGAAACAGGAGTTGAGCTCTACACCATCGGTGTCTGGGAAGGAACCCAGCTGCGCGCGATTTGCCACGACGCCTGCCTGGAGTGCGCCCTGACTGCCATTCGCTGCGAAATGGAGAAAGCTGGCGGAGCGGGAGACGCGCCTCCGCAATTTGGCGCAAAGAACGCCCCAAAGGCGGTGTGCTAGTGCAATCACCAGGAGTTCCTTCGATCACCCGAAAGGCCACACCATGGAGATTCTTCACCTTCGCGGACCACTGTTCCCGCTTGGCCGAATCTTAGCGACTCCGGGGGCGCTTGAGGCTCTTCAGAAAGCTAACCAGCAACCTTGGGAGTTCCTTGCCAAGCACGCTTGCGGAGATTGGGGCGACCTCGACGCCCACGACTCCGCGGAAAACGACTTCAGCCTGGACCACGGTTTCCGACTACTGAGCAGCTACACAACCGCCGCTGGCGACAAGCTGTGGATCATCACGGAAGCGGACCGCTCCGCGACTACATTGCTCCTTCCCGACGAATACTGAGCAGTTTTAGTTGCAAATGCCACCCTCATAAGTCGGGAACTGAGGCGACTGGCTCAACGGGCTTACGAAAGGTGTGTCATGCAACTCAGTAAGAGTATCAAGGCAAACTTCAAAACGTTGCAGAAGGCGTGCAAAGCGGGACGACTGGCTGTGCTCGATTGTCAAGACGCCAAGACCGGCGACAGCGTTCCAGTCATCGTAGCCCTCAATGGGGATGGCCAAGAATACGAATTTGTTCCGCTTGCCCGGATGTTCGTCGGAAATCCCTACGACGAATTGAAACCGCCAAACCCAGAGGGCGGCTACCACGGTTAGTCACGCACGCACCCGTGGAAACACGAACGGGACGAAAGGATTACTCAATGGACGACCGTCTAATCGACAAGGCGCTTGAGATTCTCAGCGCCACGCATGATGGAGATGACCTCTCGCCTTCCCATCTGAAGCTGTTGGAACTGGCGGTCAACGGCTTTCTGAATGATCAAGGCAAGCTCGAGTTCGAACAGTTGTATCAGAACGCAATGAAACCCCAAGGGTATACCGTTCCCTGGCTCCACGATATCGAGCACCTGACGCGAGATCACCAAGGATTCGTCCGCTGGAAAGGCCACCAAGTCGAACACTACGATTCGCCGTGGTGCTATTCGGAGGAGGCCCGCAAAGCGGCCGAAGAAGTTGCGCGGCGCTGCCGGCTGCTGGAATACGTGGGAGAGGTGCCGACTACGGAGAAAGTGATCTGGCGCTGGCCCGTCGAAGCGGATATGGGCTCGGGCGTGAGAGTTGCGCTCCCGGCGCACGCTCTCGAGAAACTCATCGATCGGTATCGCAGAGGGGACCCACAGTTGCTGGCGATGCTACAGGAATTCCCTGTGCTTGCTATCTACCTGGAGGAAGAGCACGGATTGGCCGCCTGGGAAAACGAAGGTGGGAAATGAAATTGGATGTGAGTCCGACGCACCAAACTCACGAGGCAAGCGTAAGAAGCGAGGGCCGGAATCCACCGAGTGCGTTAACACATGCTCACGCCGAAGATCAACCGTGCCGCAACGCTGTGCGCAACCGTCTGCCGGATGAAGGGACCGCGCCATCTTTTTCCAAGCTCGCCGTCAAGAGCAAGCCGACCATCCCGCGGTGATAGCCATTTGCCTCTCACCTACTTCACTGGAAGAGCCATCAACGATTTTCACCAATACTAAAGACCGGAAAACTACGGACGTACGCCTGTGGCAAGGGGCGCAGCACATCTTTGTTGCAGTACAGCACCAAATTGACGAGGAGAGAAGCATGACGGATCAAGTCCATTGGTTTGGACGCCGGCCACCACAGGAAGGCATTGCGGCCGCGTGGGGCGCCCGCGCAATCTTCCACACACCCTCGATCCAGCTTTTACCGGACCGCCAATCCTGGTCCGACTCGAACCCGGATGCACGCACGCGCCTTCAGCAATGGATTAACGAAAAGGGTCTGCTTTGGCTTCGCAACGAAGCCAAAGGCTTATCTCCGATCTCATCGAGCGTGCTCATTCATGATGATGGAGATTGTCACCTTGAAGCTAGCCCTCAACGCAGTGGCGGCTACCTTTATATAGGGGCGTGGGAGAGGACGAGGAAACCTACGTCCCCCCAGACACTCTCAGCCTGGAAAGCCCGGTTGACGATAGGTACGAAGCTCCGCTGCAGCTATCGCTGGCATACGCCCGAAACGGACGAAGTGATCACCATTCAAAAGGTGCAAACCAACGCCGTGGCCTACGACTATCTCGATGGCAACCGACCCAAGTCTCTGAAGGCCAGCCAGTTGGCTTGGATGTATTTCCCGCGAAGAGACAAGATCCGCTTCACCGCCGATGGCTTCGAGTTGCTGCTGAAGGAAGAAGGCAAGCTGATGAGCCGTTATCACTGGTTTTAGGACCTCCCCCATATGAACACTGTTCTCGAACTCCTGGTAAACACGCTCCTGGAGCGGTTCGTGGCCGCTGGTTTCGAAGTGCCCGATGCACTGACGCAAAAGCAGCGCGAGTCATTCGTGATTCAGGCTTTAGAAGGGGCAACCATCGTCTCCATCAACGATTTCACCCGACTTGTTGCGGCTGGCCGCGAGGTCGTCTCGTGTTGGGAGACAGGGAATCTCGCAGCTGCAGTTCGCACACTGGATCTGGCCCTGCCCAAGGAAACGCAAACGACGGATTCGCCCGCTTGAATTGTGAGGAATCGACCGGCCCACCATTCCAAACGCTAGAACACTCTGGCCCAACCCATACTGGCTCTACACTCTCCAGATTGCTGACCACCGTGAGAAACTTCAGCTTCTTCCCCAGGTAGAACTCATAACAAAAGCGTTGTTAGCCACCTGTGGTCGTGTTAATCGACCGCGGACTGTGGAGTGTCGCGACGAAATGCGCCGTCAAAACAATTACAAGCGCCATGAAGATGCTTGGGGTTGCCTTCGCCTTGCTAAGCCGAATGACAAGTTTCTCCACCCGCTGATCAATTGGCACATCCCCTGTGAAGCGGGGAAAACCAGCAAGCAGAAGGCCGAGCTCGCCACTGGAGGCACTTTCAAGAAGTGCGAGAAGATCCGCGAAACCGTCAGCGCAGACAATCTGGACTGGCTGGTAATCGATAGCGGCCAACTGCTCGAACATCCAATCTACTTCATCAGTCCCGAATCCGAGTGCCTTCCCGGCTTCCTGCAGAGTGGTCCGTAGTGGGTGGTTACGTTCGACAACGAGACAAATGACACGGTCCAGAGACGGATTGATCAACGGCTGAAGTGCCTTTGCCATCTCAGACAAGTCTAGGACGAAGGAGCGAAATGCAGTGATACCTTCGGGCAGAAGATCGCGATGTGATCGCCACTCCGCCGCACCCGCTCGATTCGCCTGCTCCAGACGTGCAATACGCACTTCGCGCCGCCGGACGGCAGCAAAGCGCTGCATATGGCCGAGTACCTCATCGAATGAACGCACGGCACGTACAGGAACCATTCCGGCAAGTCCGGCTGCGCGTTCCCGAAACTCTGTATTCGAACCAAGATGACTGGTAAACTCGAACATAATTCCTCCTACAAATTGATGTAGTCTGTGTAGACTTCCAAATCGTCTGTTCCTGTGTTGCTGACTTGAACAAGCGCGCCCGCAGCTTCGGAAATATCAATCTTCTCAAGTAACCCGGGGTTTACCGCACGAGTGTGCCAATCTTTACAACAAAGCACTATATGCCAAGAAACGTACGCGAGTGTTCCGAATGATCCCGGAGCGAGCTTGACGAACAGCTTTGTCGTTTGCCCGACGGGTCTCGTCGTATATACCAGTGATCCTCCGCTACCGAGAATGGCCATGTGAATACCTCCACTAACTATGAACTATGAGCGGAGATAGTCTCAACCTTCATCCAAAATGTCAACATTAGATACAAACCGGACAGCAGCTACGAACTTATGCTTCTTTATGAAAACCTCGCATGCTCTAATCTCGGTGAAGTGGTCGCTCAAAATAATATTAGAGTTGTCCCAGAAATAGTGTGAGAGTCATAGTTCTTCCTGATGAGTGCCGCACGGGAGATGAGGGTATTTTTAGAGTGGTAGTGACTTAGGTAATATTGGGGTGGGGCGATAAATATTTGTAGTTAGCTAGAAATCTCACGACGTTGCCTCTCGCCGATTCCTGAGAAGTTGACGTCACGCTAGCTACCCGCTGGGTAGGCCTTAGCTGAAGCGTGGGGGCCTGCGCCATAGCGGGCCGCGATCAGTCCCCCAACAAGGATCAGTTGCTCACACCGATGTAATCGACAAGCTTGAAACAGACGCGAAGGACCGAATTGTCTGGCTTGTATATCCGCGCCGATTCCGAGTAAGTTGCGGTCTTCTAATTCATAGAGGTGATCGGCCAATCGAATCCCCGCATGGCCTCAATAAGATCACTCCCAGTAGACCGCCGGAGCCAGAATGTATCCCCATTGAGCGAACGATTCCCAGCGCTCGTGGCTATGAGCATGAAACGCTACCTGCTATTTACTTTCGACGGCTATTACCCATCTGGCGGATGGGGAGATTTCGCGAGATAGTTAAGGAAGGCTAACGCCTCCGCCCCAGCAGAGCATCTCCATCCGGCACATTTTGCACTCCCACCCTGAAAGGAAAAAAACCTTGAGTCAACCCACGCAGAGCATCACTCTGTATTGCCGGGAAGGCCGCTCCGACAAGGTCTATCAAGTACAGCTTGAGCCGCAAGCGGGCGGATTCGTCGTGAACTTTCAATTCGGACGGCGCGGCAGCACGCTGCAATCTGGAACGAAGACTCCGAGCGCTGTTCCATACGACAAAGCGGCAAAGATCTATGCGCGTCTGGTCGCCGAGAAGAAAGGCAAGGGATACACCGAAGGCGAAAACGGAACAGCTTACCAGAGCAGCGAGGAGGCAGGGCGACAAACCAATCTATTGCCGCAGCTGTCCAACGCTGTCGATGAGGCTAAGCTCGACCACTTGATCGCGAGCCACGACTGGTACATGCAGGAAAAGAAGGATGGCAATCGAATGCTGCTGCGCAAGTGCGGCGATGTCATCGAAGGTATCAACCGCAAAGGCGTCATCGTCAGCGTACCGAAGGCAGTCGTCGAAGCCATTCAGCAGATCGACGGTGACTTTATTCTCGACGGAGAAGTGGTGGGAGACACCTACTGGGCTTTTGACCTTCTCGAGATTGAGGGAGAAGACGCGCGGGGCGACAGCGTGGAAGACCGCTTTGCTTACCTGGCTGTGCTTCTCCGCGGTGCTAACGAAGGCGCCGTGCGTCTCATTCCGGACGCTACCACCAACTGGGAGAAACGGCGTTTGTTCGAGCGCCTCAAGGCCGAACGTGCAGAAGGTGTGGTTTTCAAGCGCAAGGATGCAATCTACACGGCAGGTCGGCCTGCATCTGGTGGAGATCACCTGAAGTTCAAGTTCACCGCCACGGCTACCTGCAAGGTGTTACACCCGAATGACGGCAAGCGAAGCGTTGCCTTGGCTGTGCGTCAGGATCCGGGCGATGGTTTTGTAGAGATCGGTAACGTCACTATTCCAGCAAACTTCCGCATTCCGGCCGTTGGTTCGCTCGTCGAGGTGCGTTATTTATACGCGTACGTCGGCGGCAGCCTCTATCAGCCAGTGTATCTCGGGGAACGGAATGACGTGGACACCGCCGACTCCGCAAAGTCCCTCAAGTTTAAGCAGGGCGAAGACGACGAAGCCTAAGCACCTTGACTGCCTTGGTTTTCGCTTCGCTCTGCATGAGGGGTTTTTAATTCTATCCTCCACGCGCTGAGTCCCATTCAACGTTTTGTCCGACCCATAAAAACAAGCAGGCTGCGACAGCAGTCACTCGGAAGGAAGGTAAGCCATGTATACAGCCATGGAGGAATTTAAGGACACCTTTAAAGCCGCCAAGTATGTCTCCACACCGATTGTCGTAGTGCAGAGTTCAGATCCCTCAAGCACCCTCCAGTTGATTGCACACGAACTGTTCGGGCCGGACGACAAGTTCCCGATGTTGTACTGGGATATCGTGCAAGGCTTTAAACCCTGCAATGAAATCGGCAACTCCATAGCGCAACAGTTAGGGGGCGAGGCGTATGGCGGAGTCAAAGAGCCCCGCGAGGCGCTGACTAAATTGCATAGTCTGGCCAGCGCCAAGGAATTGCCGAGAGGCATGATCATTTTCTTCGCCAACGCTCACCGCTACATGAGCGATGCCGATGTGACGCAGGCCATCTTCAACCTACGTG
>Ga0210400_10003376_pt1 | contig 14166 bp, 10 predicted proteins | sample IncBWH26MmetaG_FD_155456 | JGI IMG/M metagenome (GOLD analysis project Ga0210400, IMG submission 155456) | Forest soil microbial communities from Barre Woods Harvard Forest LTER site, Petersham, Massachusetts, United States - Inc-BW-H-26-M | ecosystem: Environmental > Terrestrial > Soil >...
CGCTACCGGCAGTTTGTGGCTGCTTGACTTGGCGACGGATACAACCACCCCGCTCACGATCGATCCGCACGCGCAGTCGGATCCCGTTTGGTCGCCGGACTCGCACTATGTCGCGTTCAATCTCCTTCCTAACGGCGGAATTGATCCGCCGTTCTTGGTTGAGAAAATCGAAATTGCAACTCAGCAGGCGCTGCGCATCTATGGCGACAACGAACCGCACTGGGTAGAAGAGTGGTCCGCGGACGGCCGCTTTCTGCTCACACACGACACCAAAACTTTTTCGATTATTCCTGTCGCTGGTAACAGCAAACCTGAAGCGCTGTATTCGTCCACTTTTATTAAGGATGAGTTTCACTTGTCTCCCGACGGGCAGCTTATCGCTTACGGCGAGAACCGCGCCGGCAGATGGGAAGTCTTTGTGGCGTCGTTCCCGTCATTTCACAACATCACTCAGGTTTCTGGTTCGGGAGGCGCACAACCCCGCTGGCGCGGTGACGGCCGGGAGCTCTTTTTCATTGATCTTGAAGGAAAGATGATGTCAGCGACCGTTGAGCACGGATCTAGGCCGAAGATCGGCGCTCCAAGACAACTTTTCGCGACCGGACTGATGCCAGATCCCACGATCAACCAGTATGCAGTGACCGCAGACGGACGTAAGTTTCTGGTGCTGGAACCGCGAAAAGGTTTCAACGAAACTTACTCTGTCGTTCTTAACTGGCCCGCCACTGTGAAATAACGCCTAGTGAACCGTCGGGCAGCGATAAGTACTTCAAGTTACCGAATCCCCCAGCTTCTGATCGCATTGTATTCGCCTATTGCCCTACTGGAAACCGGACTGCGAATATGCCCTCCAGAGAAAAGCCAGGAAAGTACCGCAATCGATGCCGAGCAGTCCATTCTCCGCAGTCCGGTTTGTCTGGGAATAATCGCGAAATACGGGCATTACTCGCGTATTTCGGCGCTGAGCGAGCGGATTTTCTCTGCAGTCCAGACTGCGTGGCGGAGGGAGAGGGATTCGAACCCCCGGTACCCTTTCAGGTACAGCGGTTTTCAAGACCGCCTGTTTCAACCACTCACACATCCCTCCGCGAGAGCTTGGAGAAGGTTCACGCCGTCTCGGGTTAGTTTACAACAGGTTCCACACGAATCAAGAAGACGCGCAGGCGTCGGAAATATCCTGCCCAAGTTAGAAATCGCCTTAAGACCCCGCGAGAGCAGACTCAGACTTTGCTGCGAGCAGGCCGGGGGATCAGTGTGCGTCCACTCACTTCAGACCGAACTCTCGGGAATGAAACTCCATGACCTCGGTGAAGTGAGCCAGGAAATAAGACAGGCTGTGGTCGCCAGGGTAAAGATGATACTCGTGCTTTACACCTTCCTTCTGCAGTTGGTCGTGCAGCGCGGCTGCGCCCTTTTCAAAACCGTAGTTGTCATCCTGGCCACAGTTGAAATAAATATTCAGCTTTCGCGCGGCTGCTTGATTTCGGGCTGCCAGGGCGAACGGACTATTTTCTTTCCAGTGGGTGACTTCGATCGGGCTTCCGAAGACTGCCGCCAGTAACTTTCCCAGCGGGGCGCCGGAGCGGGCCGCGGTGTCGAGTTCTTGCGGCGATTCGGTGATGAGGGCGGCGCTTTGTGCGCTGACGGCCGAAAACATTTCGGGACGTGAAAAAGCGAAACGCAGCGCACCATAGCCACCCATCGAGATGCCGCTGATCGCGCGACTATTTCGTCCCCTGCTGAGACGGTATTTTGTTTCGATGAGAGGGATGAATTCCTGCAGAAAAAAATCACTGTAGCGCACCGAGCCGTCGGCAGAATTAATGTAGAACGTGCGCCCGCCTTCAGGCGCGACAATGAGGAATTCTCCAATCTTGTGCTGACGGCGGAGATCGTCGAGGAGCGTCCAGCCACCGCTGTTAAAGAGGGTGCGTTCGTTGTCGCCGAGGCCGTGCAGAAAATAAAGTACAGGATAGTTTTGGGCAGGGTGCCTGGCTGCGCCTGCGTCGTAGCCGGCGGGAAGATAGACGCAGTAGTGGACCGTGTTTTTCAGGATCCGGCTGCTCAGCGCGTTGCAGTCGATCCGGCTCTGAGCGTGAACCGGAAGCGAGAAGGTGAGGGCTGCAAGGAAAGGGAGGATTCGGAGAACGCAACACATCGTTTCAGTTTACTCGTAGCGCAAGGCCTGCACGGGATCGAGCCGAGCCGCGCGTCCTGCCGGATAAAGACCCGCCGCCAGGCTCACGAGGAAAGAGAACAAAACGGCGAATGCTACCAGCCACCACGGTACCGACCAGAAATGCTCCGGTGGAAACGACTGACTCCTAAGGTAAACATTAGTTCCCAGATTGATCACCTGCCCGATCGCCCACCCCAGAGCCACTCCAACCAAGCCGCCGAGAATGCCCATAGCGCCTGCCTCAGCAAAAAACAGTTTCTTCACGTCGCTGTCGCTGGCGCCAATGGCTTTCATGATTCCAATCTCGCGCCGGCGCTCGAGGATCGCCATCACCAGCGTATTCACAATTCCGATGAACGCGACAGCCAGGGCAAGGCTTCCGAAAATTCCGAGAAACACGTCAAGCACTTTGAAGAATTGTTGAATGCTTTTGCTGGCATCTAGGATCGAGAAGGTGTTAAAGCCCATTTTCTTGATGGCGTTTTCAACCGTCTGTACCTGGCTGGGGTTTTTAACACGCACAGTCACCGATGAATAAATCGGCTTGTCGCTGGCCGCGCGCGAAATTTCGCGCAAATCGGTGGGCTGCATCACGTGCAGACTCTCGGCCAATTTGAGCGGGAGAAAAACTCGCGCCCGGGTTGGTCCGCGCATGCTCTCGGGATCGAGCTCGGCGACACCGACGATGGTCAGTTTTTGCTCACGCGAAACGACGGAATAGGCAGCGCCGGGTGGACTCTGGTCCCCGGAAGAATCGTTTGTCGCCACGCGCTGGGCATAGCGCATGGTTAATTCCTTGCCCAAGAGCGGAGCCGCCAGGTCTTTTACGTTGGTTTCGTCGACGCCGGACTTTGGTGTCTTTCCCAGTAGCTCTTCGGCGAATGTCTTTTGAAGGATCGCTTCGGGTGCCAGGGCGGAGGAGAAAAAATGTCCCTGCACGTTTTCAAAGGCATCGTTTGATTTTGCGGAGGCAGGCAGAGCTGCGATCGTCGTGAGATGAGGCTTATCTTCGTAGCGCAGTTCGGTGATGAAACGGATGTCGGGATAGGCTTCAAGCACGTTTGGTAAGTGTTCGATCTCCACCCGTGTGGGCTCGTCCAAGATGCGGCTTTCGCCTGGAGCCGGCCCATTGCGCTCTTCTTCGCGATTGAAGTTGCGCAGATCGCGACGGGAGGTGACCACCACGGTATCGAACAAACCGGACTTCATCAGACGGCGCGACGCCAGCTGTTGCAGCCCGATGCCAAGAGAGAGCATCGCGACCAACGACGCCACGCCCACCGAGATGCCGATGGTCGTCAGCGAATTTCGCAGGAGAGATTCGCGCAGATTGCGCACTGCGAGTTCGGTCAAATCGGGAAGCTTCACGCGTATCCTCCACCCGTTCTGGCATGATCCGTTCCAGCGTTCGCAGCCACCGTCGAGTTCGCTTCATCGCCAACCAACTTGCCATCCGCCAGGAAGATGAGGCGCTCGGCGTAGCGCTCAGCCAAAGCGCGCTCGTGCGTTACCATGACGACCGTCATTCCCAATTGCTGGTTGAATTCGCGGACCATATTCATGATTTCGGTCCCGGTATGGCTGTCCAGGTTCCCGGTGGGTTCGTCGGCGAGCAACAGCTGAGGGCGGTTGATCAGCGCCCGGGCCAGTGCAGCCCGTTGTTGTTCACCCCCGGATAGCTCGCTCGGGCGATGATTCATGCGTGCCTGCAGGCCAACCCTGGACAGGGCTTCGCGCACCAGACCGTCACGTTTCCGCCGTACCACTTCCGCAAAGCGCATCGGCAATTCAACATTTTCCGCGAGTGTCATGCTCGAGATCAGGTTGAACGATTGGAAGACCATCCCCACAGTGTGCAAACGATACTTTGCAAGGTCTTCCCGTGAGAGTTGCGCAAGATTGCGGTCCTGGACAACCACCCTGCCTGCCGTTGGACGGTCCAGTCCGGCAATCAAATTCAATACCGAAGACTTTCCGGAGCCAGAACTGCCTAGAAGAGCAACGAACTCGCCCGCGCGCACTTCGAGAGTCACGCCATCCACGGCACGGATGAGAGTCTCGCCCATGCGGTAGTGGCGGCAGAGTTGTTCCGCATGAATCGCTACAGTATGTTTCGCCGGGGCGCTGTTCTGTGGAGATATCTCACTACTCATGAACTAGCGGACCTCTCCTCTGAGCACCCGCAATGCATCGGCGGCCTTTATATCGGCGTTGCGCGCCTGAGCGGAACTGCCGTTCCCGTCCACGTCAAGCGTGTCCCCCTCGCCCGGCGCGAGGAACAGGTTATCCTCCAAGCCCTGCTGCCTGGTGTACAAGTCGTAGTACCGGCCTTGCGCGGCATAGAGTTGTTCGTGAGTGCCTCGCTCGACGATTTGCCCCTGCTCCATGACCAGGATCTGGTCGGCGCGGCGGATGGTCGAAAGGCGGTGGGCGATCACAAACGTAGTCCGGCCCTGCATGAGATAAGAGAGTCCGTGCTGGATCATTTGCTCTGACTCGGAGTCAAGGCTGGAGGTGGCTTCGTCAAGAATTAAGATGCGCGGCTCGGCCAGAATGGCGCGGGCAATCGAAATCCGTTGCCGCTGCCCGCCCGAAAGCTTTACGCCGCGCTCGCCAACCACCGTGTCATATTTGTCCGCGAACGATTCCGCGAACTCATCCACGCGCGCGATCCGGCAGGCCCGCAACATTTCTTCTTCGCTCGCGCCGGGACGGGAAAACACCACGTTCTCGCGAATGGTCCCGTCAAACAGAAACGATTCCTGCAATACGACTCCGAGACGCGTGCGGTAGGAATCAAGGCGAACCGTGCTCAGATCCGTGCCGTCCACCAGGATTCTGCCTTTGGTGGGGACGTAAAAGGCTGAGATCAGGCCGATAGTTGTGGATTTTCCCGAACCGGATGAGCCCACCAAGGCCGTTACGGTGCCGGGCTCAGCGCGGAAGGAAACGGCACGCAACACTTCGTGGACTCCATCGTAGCTGAAACTTACGTCGTCAAACTCTACCGTGCCACGAATGTCGCCCAGCGCGACCGTGCGCCGGGGATCCTGGTCTTCCGGGCGCTCACGCATAATCTCCTGCGTCCGCTCGAGTCCGGCTAACGCTTCGGTGAGCTGAGTTCCGATGGAGACGATCTGCATGATGGGCGCAACCAGAAAACCTAGTAACAAGGTGTAGGAAAAGAAACCGCCGACCGTCAACGTACCGGAAGCAATCTGGTGGGTCCCCACGTACATCGTGACCGCTCCCACACCCCCCAGCAGGACGCTGGCGGAAAGACTCATGACCGACGTTGCGGTCAGGGTGCGCATCACGTTCTCCAGCAAGCGCCGCACGCCAGTGGCAAAGATTTTCTCCTCGCGTTCTTCGGCGTGATACCCCTTAATCACGCGCACTCCGCCCAGCGACTCCGTGAGCCGGCCCGTGACCTCGGCATTAATCTTGCCGCGCTCGCGAAAAATCGGTCGAATCGTGGCGAACGCCTTGTTGAGCGCCACCGCAAAACACAGCAGCGAGCCGACCGCGATCAATGTCATCTGCGGGCTGGTGCGGAACAGCAAGACCAGTGCAATCCCTGAGGTGACCAATCCCCCGGCGAAGTCCACCAGGCCTGTGCCCAGCAGATTGCGCACGCCCTCCACGTCGCTCATGATGCGTGCCACCAGATTGCCGGTCTTGTTGCCGTCGTAAAATGCAACCGGCAGCCGGGAGATGTGGACCTGCACCTGTTCCCGCAACTCCGCGATCAAACGCTGTGCGGCCTTCGATAACAATTGCGTCAGCGAAAAAGAGGTGAAGCCCTGCACCAGAGTGGCTGCCAGCACCACCAGAACCAGCGGCCGCAGTTGCTCTATGTGATGCTTGTTGATGACAGTGTCGATCAAGAACTTGGTGGAATAGGGCAGCACCAGCGCCGCAACGCGGTTGATCACCATCAACACAAAGCCGAGCGCAAGCAGCCAACGCCGGGGACGCATCAGCTTCCAGACTTCCGGCAGAACGGCCTTGAGTCTTTGGACTTTCGGGGGCTTCGGCGGCTGTTTTGGGTCGAGACTCAATTTGTAATTGGACTCCGCCAGACCTGGATTCGCTTCATTATTACTGCATTGTGACATGCCGAGGCCGGCCGTTGTATCCTCGGGGCGTGGCACGTCCGCCTTCGCCGGAGCGCTCTCCAACCCTAGGCCTGTTGCTGGGCCTGATCATCACCCTCGCGGCGGTCATCGCCTACTCCGCTTATATCACCTGGCAAGTCGCAGGTTTGCGCAAGCTTCAGGCTGATCTGATCGACCGCAATCGGAAGGACTCGCTGCAGTTGCTGCGTATCCAGAACGACCTGAACCTGCTCGCCGTTGCCATGCGTGACATGATCGACAACGACGAACCCTATCCTCTCACGGCGTGGTCGGCGCAGTTCCGGCGCATTCGCACCGACCTCGACGATGCCATGCGTTTGGAAGCCGGATTGGCTCCGACAAGCCGGACGCAGGAGCAGAGCGCTTCGCTAAGCAGTTCGCTGACGCAGTTCTGGGACGCGGTTGACCGTGTGTTTGCGCTGGCCGGCGAGGGCAGAGAAAAAGATGCGAGGGCGCAAATACAGCTCTCGCTGCAGGCTCGGCAGGCTGCTCTGAGCACCGCCGTGGCCCGGCTGTTGGTGCAGAACAGTGAGAACGAAGAGCAGGCAGCACAGCGTATTATCCAGATCTATGATCGCGTGCAGCGGCAAGTATACGTGTTCCTGGCCGCGACGCTGGCCGCGGTCCTGCTGACTGGACTTTCGCTGATCCGGTGGAACCGGCGACTGTTTGCGCGCATGGCCGAGCTTTCGGAGCGGCGCAGTGAACTGGCGCAGAAACTGATTGCTACTCAGGAGTCAACGCTGCGTTACATTTCGCGCGAGCTGCACGACGAATTTGGCCAGATTCTGACCGCGATGGGATCCATGCTCGGCCGGGCCGGATCTCACGCTCCTGAAGGTTCGTCTCTGCGGAGCGACTTGCAGGAAGTCCGCAAGATTGCGCAGGATACGCTGGACCGGGTCAGAAGCCTGTCGCAGGCGCTGCATCCGGTGATGCTGGATGAGGCCGGGCTCGAGACTACACTTGACTGGTACATCCCGACCGTGGAAAGGCAGACCGGGATTGCCATATCCTATGAGAAGCAGGGTGCCCCTTTTGCGGTGGATGCCAGTGCTGCCGTGCAAATCTACCGCGTGCTGCAGGAAGGTTTGAACAACCTGGCGCGGCACTCGGGCGCGAAGCAGGCCTGGGTGCGATTGCGTTTTCTGCCTGCGACGCTGGAGTTGGAGGTGGAAGATCACGGTGCCGGCTTCAGCGGGCGGCCTGCGAAGCAGGGTATCGGGCTGGTCGCAATGCGCGAGCGTGCGGAATTGATGGGGGGGCGGATTGCGTTTTCGACTCCCGCCGCGGGCGGGACGCTGCTGCACCTGACGGTGCCCCGTGAGAAGGTTGAGTCCCGGGACAAAGATTAGCAGAAGATCAATATGACGAAGAAGATCACGGTGCTGCTGGTGGATGACCATAGCTTAGTGCGGCGGGGTTTCCGGCGCATGCTGGAAGATGAGCCCGATATGGCCGTCGTGGGCGAAGCAGGCGACGGTGAAGAGGCCGTCAAGCTGGCACGCGAGTTGGGGCCGCAAGTCGTGGTGATGGATTGCGCTTTGCCCAAGATGAATGGCCTGGACGCGACGCGGCAGATTCTCGAAGACTTGCCCGAGACTGCGGTGCTCATGCTGAGCATGCATTCGGAGAACACGTGGGTGCGGCAGGCGATTGAGGCCGGGGCCAAGGGATACATTCTGAAGAACGCGATGAACCTGGAACTGGGACCGGCTGTGAGGCGCGTGGCCGGAGGAGAAACGATTTTTGATCCCCAGGTGGAGCAGCCCTCGATGCTCAAAGGCGAGCGCAGTAGTGGGCTGACGCCGCGCGAACTGGAAGTTTTGCAGATGATTGTCGATGGCAAGTCGAACAAGGAGATCGCCACCCTTCTTGATCTCAGTGCCAACACGGTTGCGGTTCATCGAGCCAATATCATGAACGCACTCGGCATCCACAAGACTGCCGAGCTTGTGGTTTATGCCATTCGTGCCGGGCTGGTAAACGTTCCGTGAATCGCAGATCGTTTCTCCAGGGCATGGCGGGAGTAGCGTCGATTTCACAATTGCCGCTCCTTCGGGCTCTGGGTGCGGTAGCCGGGCCAACGGTTTCTCCGGGATTTCGATTTGTTGATGTAACGCCCAGCGCCGGTGTCCAGTTCCAGCACAACAGCGGGGCCTTTGGCGGAAAGTTTCTGCCCGAAACTCTGGGTTCCGGCTGCGCGTTCCTCGACTACGACCGCGACGGCTGGCAGGACATTCTTCTGATCAATGGGATGGACTGGCCGGGCCACAAACAGCGGCGCTCCACGCTGCGGCTTTATCACAACAACAAGAACGGTACCTTTACGGACGTTACTTCCCGCGCCGGACTCGATGTTGAAATGTATGGCATGGGCGTGGCCGTCGGGGACTATGACAACGACGGATTCCCAGACATCCTCGTAACCTGCGTAGGACAGAATCGGCTATTCCACAACACGGGCAAGGGAACTTTCGTGGATGTGACCAGCGCCAGCGGCCTGGGGAAACGCCTGGCGTTCAGCACCTCCGCTCTTTGGCTTGACTATGACCGTGACGGCCTGCTCGATCTCTTTGTCTGCAACTACGTGAGGTGGTCGCCGGAAAGCGACGTTTTCTGCAGTCTCGACGGCAAGCACAAATCCTATTGCACGCCGGAAGCGTATCGCGGCGAGACCTGCTGGTTGCTCCACAATCGTGGCAACGGTACTTTCGAGGACGTCACTGCCTCCAGCGGAATATTCGACAGTAGTTCAAAATCTCTTGGCGTTGCCATGCTGGATGAAGACCAGAGCGGATGGGCCGATCTGCTGGTGGCGAACGACACCCAACCCAACAAGCTGTATCGAAACCAGCGCAACGGCACTTTCAAGGATGCCGCTGTCGAGGTTGGACTGGCCTTCAGCAGCGAGGGCAAGGCGCGAGCCGGCATGGGTGTGGACGTCGCCGATTTCAGGAATTCAGGGCGTTCCGGCGTGGCCATCACAAACTTCGATAACGAAATGACGGGCCTGTACGAGTTCGGCGGGAAGACCTACGAAGACGTGGCCGCGCAGGCAGGAGTGGGTTTGGCTTCGAAAAATAGTCTGGGCTTCGGGTGCGCGTTTCTCGATGCCGATCTCGACGGCTGGCTCGATCTCGCCGCAGCCAACGGACACATCGACGAGACGGTGCGAAACATTCGCGGCAACGTGGGCTATGCCCAGCCGCCGCAGTTGTTTCTCAACGACGGCCGCGGAAGGTTTCGCGACGTCGCCTCGGAAATCGGTGGGGGATTCGGGCAGCCGAAGGTGGGGCGAGGACTTGCCTATGCCGACTTCGACCGTGATGGCGACCTCGACCTGCTGCTGACCACGAATAATGGCTCCGCATTCGTCTATCGGAATGACCAACTGGCAGGAAATCGCAGCATTCGTTTTCGCCTGGTCGGCACCAAGTCGAACCGCGACGGAATCGGCGCAACGGTCCGAATTTTCTCCAGCGGTTTGAGCCAGTCGCGTATGGTAAAGAGCGGCTCCAGCTATCTGTCGCAATCTGAACTTCCGGTTACGTTTGGATTGGAGAAACGCGATCGTGTCGAGCGCGCCGTGATCACCTGGCCCAGCGGCAGAACCGAAGAGTTCAAGAACCTGGCGGCGGGGAGATGCTACGAATGCACGGAGAGTAAAGGCATCTCGCCGCAGGATGGATATTGATTCGCGGACGGCGAAGTCTTCATCGGATTATGCCGTCAGCAATCCCCACCCCAGCGTGAGGCCGTCGAGCGCGAGGTGAAAGGGCGACAGGGTTCCCACGTGCAGGGCCAGCAACCTGCGAAAGACTTCGGGATGCTTGCGGAAAGCCTGGAGCGTACGTTGTTGAAAGCGAGGACGTCCCTCGAGCGTGAGCATCAGTCGCGCCATCAACAACGGGCGTCGGGACAGACGGCGATGCGCGGCGTGGTAACCGGCGAGACTGCCTGACCTGAGACAGTGGGCCAGCACCACGGCCTGGCTAAAGGAAAGGCCCAGCCCTTCACCAGTAATAGCGTCGACGGTGCCGGAAGCATCGCCGATCAACGCAACATTCCCTCGCCACACCCGTTTCAGTTTGCGATTGGCAGACACTGAGCCCCTCTCGGCAGAGGACGTCTCCGCTCCGCGAAGCTGGGCGTTGAGTTCGGGGAACGCAAGCAACGATTCTTCGAGGCGAAGCTCGGGTTCGCGCGAAGCAACCGCCACACACACTTCCTCGTTGCTTACGGCCGTGGCATAAGCCTGACTGTGCTTGCCCCAATATATTTCCATGCGGTCGGTCCAGGGCGATGTGCGATAGTGCCGGCGAAAGGCATATCGAAGGTCCGTTCGGGAGTGGGCATCCAGATTCGCCCAACGCCGAACGCGTGAGTTGGCGCCATCGGCTCCTACAATCCACCGGGTGCGGATCGTGTGATCCCCGAGCCGGACTCCCTCGCGGGATATTCCCGTGACTGCGGTCTGCCAAAGCAGATCGACCCCCAACGCGGCCGCACGTTCAATCATGATGCGATGCAGCGCAGTCCGGCGAACCGCGAGCCCGCAATTGCCGGCAGGAAAGGCCGCCTCTGCAGACAGCCCGGAACCTAGAAAGCGTACACCGCGAAGATGAGAGGAGTCAGCCAAGGGCACGCCAACTCCCAGCCGTTCCAGCGCCGCAATCGCATCCGGCATCAGCGCTTCACCGCAAGCTTTGTCAATCGGCGGCCTGGCACCATCGGCAACCACTACGCGGAATCCTTGCTGGCGGGCGGCAATCGCCGCTGCCAGGCCGGCCGGACCGCCGCCGATCACAAACACATCTGTCGAATTCAGCAACTACCCGACCTCACCATTGCAACAGTAGAAGCTCGGAACAGAACCCGGGGCCCATGGCGGCAAGCAGACCCAGCGCGCCGGGCTCAGGGCGCCGGTTCTTCATCACGTCTTCCAGCACAACCAGCACCGAGGCCGAAGAAAGATTTCCCACCTTACGCAGACAATCCCATGAGGCATCGAGTTGTCCATTGTGCAACCCCAACGCTGTGGCCGAGGCCTCGAGCACCTTCGGCCCTCCGGTGTGTAGAACCCAACTTTTAAGGTCGCTTCGCTTGTGTCCGGTGTCTGCCAGAAAAGCGTCGACGTCCCGCCCCAGATTTTGTCGAATCAGATTCGGAACCTCGGTAGACAGTAGGATGCGGAAGCCTTTCTCGGAGATGTTCCAGCCCATCATGTCTTCCGTGCTGGGATAGAATACCGACCGCGTCGCGAGAATCTTAGGCCCAACAATTTCAGGGCGGGTCGATGCGAAATCTGGACCGGTCACAATGACCGCCGCTGCGCCGTCGGCGAAAAGTCCCGACGAGATCAGGTTCGCGACCGACAAATCTTCACGCTGCAGCGTGAGCGAACACAGCTCGACCGATACCAGAGCCGCCGCCTGCGACGGGTACGCGCGAACATAATCCGCGGCGCGCGCGATTCCGGCGGCGCCAGCCACGCATCCCAAGCCAAAAATCGGGGTGCGGCGAATGTTGGCCGGGAGCCCCATCCGGTTGATCAGGAGCGCGTCGATTGACGGGCTTGCGACACCAGTGACAGTCGTGAACAGCAACGCTCCCAAATCGCTCGGCTTCAGTCCGGCGTTGTGAAGGGCGAGGCAGAGCGCCTGCTCCCCCAATTCCTGCGCGACCTTGATCCAGATGTCATTGGCCTGACCCCAGGTCTTGATGTCCACGTATTGCTCCGCGGGGATCGCGAGGTATCGGCCGTCCACGGTCACATTGCGGTGCAACCGTGCCAGCAAAAGAGGATTCTTGAGTTCGGCTCCCCAATAGTCCTGGAGGCGTTCGAGAAGAAACTTTTGGGAGTAATAATGCTTTGGAAATGCGCTCGCGGCGCTTGCGATCCTCATGAATTCCGGCTCCTGAGGTCGGTCTCGGCACAGAATCAGCCCGAGGCCGACCGAATCCGGGAAGCCCCCTCCCGGCTCGTTGTTTGGGCTCCCGTGATCCTACACGCGGGGGCTAGTGCCAGTTTAGCTATTTTCGCAGAGTTGGGAGCGTTTGTTTGTCAGTGCCTTGTAACGAGAAAAAACGTTCGCTACTGCACCGGTCCGTCCCAGACGCCGCGCGGCGGGCATTCGTCCGCGCCGCCCACCGGATGCGAGGCTGCGGGTCCGGCCAACTCACTCTGTGTAGCTGTGACATGGCTAGGTTCATTTATTGCAATACTGCAATCGAACTGGGTGTATTTCCGACGCCATAGGTGGAGAGTGCGGTCAGATTGCCGCTGCTAACGCCAAACGCCTGAATTCCCGCGGAGGTTCCTTGGTTCCCCACAAACAAATATTTGCCGCTCGGGTCCGGGGCCAGAAAACTGGGACTACTTTCGGTCGAGAAGGTGCCTGTGGTCGTGGAAGTCGTAAGTATCGCAGGAAGCCCGGTGCTGGAACTGATCGAATAGGCGGCTACGTTATTGGAGCCCTGGTTCGCCACGTAGAGGAAGGTCCCTGTGGAATCCAGGATCAGCGTAAACGGGTTCAAATAGGTGTCGTTGATCGGAGATCCCTGAACCTCTGCCAACGAGCCCGACGAACCAATGGCGAAGATGGAGATGGAATTTGATGCGCCGTTGTTCGCAGCGTAAAGATAAGTGTCGCTCGGGTCGATTGCGAGGCCGTACGGATTGGTACCATCGGTGGTCGTCGTGCCCAGCGCTGTGAGTTGTCCGGCATTCACGCTGAAGCCTACGATCGAGCCAAGAGGCTGGCTTGCGACGCTGACGTAGAGGAAGTTGCCCGATGATGTCAGCTGCATGTTCAACAGGGGCGCCCCGATTGGAAACGGAGAGTTGGCAACCTGGGTGAGCGCGCCAGTGCCGCTGGCGATTGAGAAAACCGAGATGTTGCTCGATCCGATATTCATCACATACAGAAAACCACCAGCGTGGTCCATAACCAGAAGTTTCGGCTGTGAGGCACTGGAGCCCAGGGACGTCCGGGGAGTGACCTCGGCCAAAGTGCCGTTGCTGGCGATGGTGAACAGCGAAATGTCGTTTTCGGCGGTTCCGCCCAGCCCAGGATTCGCCACGTACAGGAACTTTCCGGAAGGATGCAGGACCAGAGAAATAGCTCCCTGGCCCACCAGGTACGGACTTCCCGAGATTTGCGTGAGCACGCCGGAGTTGGGATCTTCCCGGTAGGCTATTACTTGACTGGCGGCCGGAATGGTTGCGTAGACGTAGTGGTTCGACGTACTTCCGCAGCCGATGCAACCGGCAATGCTTGCGAGAACAAATACCAGCACCAATGCTTTTTGAAGCATCCGTAACTCCTGACAGAATTTGAAAACGAAGAACAATAATACCGGGGCTGCCGGAAAAACCGGCAGGGAAACAGAACTTCCTCTATCATACGGTCACCGCCGAGAAAAAGGGACGTACCCCTCTCATCCCACGCACGACAGCCGGAGGCTTCTCAGACCCCAACTGAAAGCTTGCCCGCTTCCGGCTCTTGCCTTCACTCCTGCGATGCCATGCTCCTGAAAGCAGGTTGCACGCGGCCTGCCGTGGGCAAAGCAACTCCCTACAAGGATATTTCAACCTCACCGGCCTTAGGATCCATACTCAGTGGGCTGGGCTCGGTGTGGGAGCAGCGGGAACACCCTTGGCCGGAGATGCGTCTTCACCACCACGGAGGAACGTTCGCAAGCGGTCGAGATACACATAGACGACAGGAGTGGTGAACAGCGTGAGGGCTTGGCTCACAATCAGTCCGCCAACAATCGTGATGCCTAGAGGGCGGTGCAGTTCGGAACCGGTCCCCCTGCCCAGCGCCAGCGGAAGGCCCCCCA
>Ga0210400_10003377_pt1 | contig 14163 bp, 11 predicted proteins | sample IncBWH26MmetaG_FD_155456 | JGI IMG/M metagenome (GOLD analysis project Ga0210400, IMG submission 155456) | Forest soil microbial communities from Barre Woods Harvard Forest LTER site, Petersham, Massachusetts, United States - Inc-BW-H-26-M | ecosystem: Environmental > Terrestrial > Soil >...
TAAGCGGTGCCCCCTGGGCCTGCCAGGACGGGTCCATTGTCTTTGTAAGATTTCAGACCGGCGTGCAAAATGTATGGCGCATGGAAGCGGCCGGCAACGTCAGGCAGGTTACCGACGGCAAGATCGACGTCTATCCCGTGTGCTCGCCGGATGGCAAGTGGGCATTCTTCATGGAGCAGGGCGGCGGGCAGAAACTGGCCAAGGTGCCCATCGAGGGCGGAGTCAAGCGCATCCTTTCGGAATCGCCCAGCGCCGGAACCTTTGATGTTTCGCCTGACGGCACGCTCGCCGCGTTTCCCACGCTTCAACACTCCGGCGAGCACAAAGAAATGCTGGAAGTGGTGGAGACCGATGCCGGCAAGGTCGCAAAGTTGCTGCCGTTCGAGCGCCCGCGCTTTGGCCTCATACACTTTTCACGCGACGGCAAAGGGGTGGTTTACCCAGTTCGTAATAGTGGCGTCGACAACCTCTGGTTCCAGCCCCTGGATGGATCCAAAGGCAAGCAGCTTACGGATTTCACTTCCGAGCACATTTTCGACTTCCACTGGTCGTTTGACGGGAAGCAATTGGCTTTGGTTCGCGGACATACGGATGCGGACGTGGTGCTGATCAGGGAAAAGATCGAGTAGGGGATTGGGATTGAGTGATTGGGCGATGGGGCCATTGGGTGATGGAAAATCAAACTCACCTCAACTTGGATTTTCAATTGCCCAATGGCTTGATTGCTCAATCGCAAAATTAAAACGGCGGCCATTACGGCCGCCGTTTTGCGAATTGTTTGCTGCGAAGTGGTTTAGGCACCCTTCACGTTTTCGGCCTGCCAGCCCTTCGGGCCTTTGACCACGTCAAACTGTACCTGTTGACCTTCTTGCAGGCTGCGGAAGCCGCTCGCCTGAATGGCGGAGAAGTGTACAAATACGTCCTCCCCGTTCTGGCGGCTGATGAATCCATAGCCCTTGGCGTCGTTAAACCACTTCACTGTTCCTGTTTCCATGGTGTTGCAATGTTCCTTTGTTTGATATAGCGCTGAAACTTTGGAAGGGTTCTTCTGCAGGCAGGTCACGCGCCGGTAAGCGGAGAAACTGGGTACTGCGAGGAACTCTAAAGTCAAACGCAGCTAAATTGTATTTCAAGTGTCCCGGAATATCCACAATAATTATTTGACATTGATCGTAACCCATTGTTTATCAGCAGCTTAGGGGATGGTGCCCGGCATCGGTTGGGCGAGCTGGATTTGCCAGCGAAGGGCGAAAGATAGATCATCGAGGTATGCGTTTGCGCGGTTTTGTGGTTGTCTTTGCACTCATCGGTTCGGCTTGGGCGGGCATTGTTGACGATGTCCGCGGTGCGCTGACTCAGAACAGTTTCTCAACGGCGGAAGCGGAACTGAAGTCGTACCGCGGCCAAAACGGGGTCACGGCGGAATATGTTGACGCTTATTCGTGGGTGGCGCGTGCCGCGCTGATCGCCGGCAACTACGATCAGGCTGCCGCTTATGCCAAACAGACGATTACTTTGGCGCAGGAGCAACTGAAACTGCGTCCGCTGGATGCGGAGACCCATTTGCCGAACGCGCTGGGCGCTGCCATTGAAGTGCAATCGCAGGCACTGGCGGCTCGCGGACAGCGCACCCAGGCTGCGGCGGTTCTGCAAGCGGCACTGCGCACATACGGGAATACGTCGATCCGGGAGCGTCTGCAGAAAAATCTGAACTTGCTTTCGTTTGCAGGCCGTCCGGCGCCTGCGCTTCGAGCGGAACAGTTTCTGGGATCGAAACCTCCCGTGCTGGCTCAACTGAAGGGTTCGCCGGTGCTGCTTTTTTTCTGGGCGCACTGGTGTGGAGACTGCAAGGCGGAAGCTCCCATCATCACGCAACTTCGGTCGGAGTTTGCGGCGAAGGGATTGACTGTCATCGGTCCTACCCGGCTCTATGGCTATACCGCGCAAGTCGAGAATGCTTCGCAGAGTGATGAACTGGCCTACATCGATGCGGTGCGGCATCGCTTTTACGGGGGGCTGCTCGACATGCCGGTGCCGATCAGCAAGTACAACTTCGATGTGTACGGGGCCTCGACTACGCCTACCCTGGTGCTGCTTGATCGCACCGGCAAGGTGGCGTTGTACCATCCGGGTGCTTTGCCCTATGACCAGTTGCGGGCGGAGATTGAGAAGGTTGTGGCGCAGTAGGCTTATCGATCTGGTTTATCGATCCGCGTCCACCTCGTTCAGAGCTCCCGTCTTCACATCGTAAACAAATCCTCGCACTGGGATATGCTTCGGAATCCAGGGATGGGATTTCACACGGCGTATCTGCTGGCGAACGTTCTCTTCGAGGTCATCGAAGGCGTGGAAATGCCGCGGTGCGCCGTCGGGCGTGCCCATTTTCTCCGTGAGCCTTTGTTTCAGTTCGTCTTCGCGAACTTTCAGTAGGCCGCAATCCGTGTGGTTGATGATGATGAACTCCTGGGTGTCCAGGAGATGATGAGAAACGATCAGGGAGCGAAGCGCATCTTCGGTTGCAATGCCGCCGGCGTTGCGGATCATGTGGGCGTCGCCGGGGTGTAAGCCTAAGCAGCGTTCAAACAGGATTCGGGAATCCATGCAGGCTAGTACGGCCAAGTGACGCCTTGGGCGAACGGCTAGATCTCCCAGGTTGAAGTTCTTTACGAATTGTTCGTTGGCTTTTAGCAGTTCGTCGGCTACGGACAATTTGGTCCTCTCTTCAAATCTTGAAAACGCGGACACCGTCGAGAACCGCCGCGGAGAATGCGGAGGTCGGGTGGCTGGGTTCCAGTTTAACCGCTACAATCGCCCCGTGAACATTGACGACACGATTGTGGCCATCGCTACTCCGCCGGGGCGCGGGGGAATCGGGGTCGTACGCGTCGCGGGACCGGAAGCTCGGCAGATCGCGGAACCCATGTTGCGTCTGAGGCATGAGATGGAACCGGGGCGTGCTGTGTTTGGCGAACTGGTCGAGGCGGCTGGAGTTTCCAGTTTCCAGTTTACGGCTTCTAGTAAACCTGGAAACTGGAAACTCGAAACTGGAAACTTGAATCGCATCGACGAAGTGGTGGTCACGTACTTTGCCAAACCTCATTCTTACACGACCGATGACATCGTCGAGATTTCCGCGCATGGCTCGCCGGTGGTGCTGCGGCATATTGTTGAGCTATGCGTGGCTGCGGGAGCGCGGCTGGCCGAGCCGGGCGAATTTACCATGCGCGCGTTTCTTAACGGGCGGATCGATCTGACGCAGGCTGAAGCTGTGCGCGATCTCATTAACTCTCAGACTCTGTACCAGGCGAAGGTCGCCGCCCAGCAACTGGAGGGCGCGCTCTCGAGGAGATTGCAGCCCGTCAAACAGAAATTGGTGGAACTGATCGCCATATTGGAAGCCGGGATCGATTTTGCGGAAGACGATGTTTTGGTGATGCCCGATGCGGTGATTCTGGAAAGAATCTCCGCGGTCGAAGAGCCGCTGGAGCGTCTTGCAGCCACGTTCGAGTACGGGAAGATTGTGCGCGAGGGGCTGACGCTGGCGATTGTCGGCCGGCCGAACGTGGGCAAGTCCAGTTTGTTTAACCGCCTGGTGGAGCGCGAGCGCGCTATCGTGACAGCAACTCCCGGCACGACGCGTGATTTGGTAAGTGAGACCGTCGCCATTGGCGGCATTCCTATTCAGCTTGTTGACACCGCAGGCATCAGGCAGGCTACTGATGAAGCAGAATCCATCGGCATTCGGAAATCCATGGAAGCATTAGCGGATGCCGATCTGGTGCTGGTGGTGTTCGATGCCTCGCAGGCCGTGACCGTAGAAGATGACGAATTGTTGCGGCAAGCACAGAGCCGGCCGACCATCGTCGTACGAAATAAGTGCGACTTGACTAGCAGTGGTCAGTGGCCAGTGGCCGGTGGCCAGTTTCCACTGCTTGCGGTCTCGGCGTTGACCGGCCAGGGCATCAACGAATTGCGTTCCGAAGTTCTGCACCACATCGGCGGCGAGACCGGGGCGCAGGCCGAGGCTGGCTTCCTTACCAATGTTCGCCACCAGGGCTTGGTGAAAGATTCTATTGCAGCTCTCGATGCCGCCGGAATCGCGGTGGAGGGCAAAATCCCGCATGAAATGTTGCTGCTCGATCTCTACAATGCGCTGCGACCGCTCGATGCCATCACCGGCGCCACCACCACCGATGACATCCTTAATTTGATCTTCAGTACGTTCTGCATCGGAAAGTAAAAAAAACGCCGCAACCTTCGAACGAAAGATTGCGGCGCAAAGTTAATCGAGTTAGTTAGTTGATGGTTACAGCCACTGCCGTGGAAGGAATGCCGTTGGCGACCACTTGAACAGTGCTCGCTCCGGTTTCAATCGTGGCAGGGATGTCGAACCGTGCGGTCACAAACTTCGAACCGGTTGCAATACCCATGGTGCTGAAGTTATGGGTCTTGGCATAGAAGACATGACCGGTCCCGGTGTTAGTGATGCGCACCAACGGGAAGTTCGTGGCACTTTGGTTGTCATCGCCATAATACGAGCACTGCGACAAGCCGTTGAACTGGGTGCCGCCAATGCCATTGTTGACGCTGCCGTGAGTGAGGGTCGAGGCCAGGTGAGTGATCACAGGCTGCCAGGCAGAATTGAAGGTGCCGGCTGGCGTGTAGACCTCAACTTCCGAATTGGCCGTGGTCGAGAATTCGGTGAAGAGAATCTGTCCAGTGGGCAGGCAGACCATGTTGCCTTCGAAAGAGGTGAAGTTGTTGGAGTTAGGAGGCACTGGCACGGAGTTGAGGTTGGTGCCGTCCCACTCGAAGAATTTCAAGCCATTTTGAAAAATGCCAGGGCTGGTTTCGAGAAGAACGTTGCCATCGGGCAGCAAGGCACCGGGAGCGTCGGCCATATCGAGGCCGCCACCGAAAGACGGGGCCGTGCTGAATGTGTTGGTGGTGGAATTGTAGATGGCGTTGCTGGTGGTGCCACCGCCGTAAAAAATGGTGCCATCGGGACGCAGAATTCCCGGCCCAATTTCGTGCGAACCCGGATCGACAAGATTCACTCCGGTGCTAGGACCGGCTGACCAGGTGCCGGTTGCGGTGGTGTAGATTTCCGAACCTTTCGGGCAGCAGGAACTATTTACGTAGGCATCGACGGTGAGAAGGTTGCCATTCGGCAGCAGGTTCCAGCCTTCTTCATCATTCTCATCGTGCTTGCCGGTTCCAGTGGTCGTCCAAGTGATCGGACTCGTTTTCGTCAGGATGGCCTGCTGCGACGTACAGCAATTAGCCAGCATAAACTGGCCATTGGGCAGCACAATCCCGGAAGCATCGCCGATGGTTGACCAGCCCGAAGGCGGTGTGACTGTCGACCACGAGTTCGTTGCCGGGTTGTACATCGCACACCAGGTGGTCCAGACGGCGCTGCCGTTGTTGTATTCGCCGCCCATGATGATCACTTTCCCGTTGGGCAATACGGCGGAAGCGAAATAGAGTGGGTTGTATCCGCTGGGCGCGCTGCCCGCGTTCACCCAGGTTCCGTTGATGTAGCTGCCGGTGTTATCCGGGATAAGGCGGTACCAGTTGTCAGAGTGGACTTGGAAGAAAAAGCTGTTGACCAGAACAGAGCCGTCGGTGAGCAACAGCATGTGGGCCACGTTCGCGGGAGCTGGGTTAGTTACTGCGGTCCACGTTCCGGCGGTGAAGGGTGTCTGGGAGCTGGCGATACCTGATGCCGCCAGTAGAGTCAGAAACGCGATTGCGAGTGTACGAAAGGCCTTCATTGTTTCCTCTCATTTCCTGTCTTTGTTTTTTGAATCGTGTTTTTTTGAAGTGAACTTTTTTGCGCGGTGTCTCCACAGTGCGACGCCGCGAGGGAAGCGCTACGCTTGAGTTTCAAAGGAATCTCAAGGCCGCCGGATTATAACCCGGTTTGGGCGGATTCCAATGAATTTGTGAAGAAGATTTGACAATTATTTTTCGCCGGAGTCGGCGAGGGGCGGGAGTTTGCAGGATTTTGCATACTTGGGGCGGGATTGGATTGCGCGGCGGCACTATCAAACTGCAGTCAAGGATCGAGTCTGTCTGGTCCCACCATCCTCAATTGCGAGTCAGTTCTCCGTCTTCCCTGCCGGTGATCGTTACGAAGCGAATTACGCCGGCGCTGTCTTCGAAAATCAGCGCGGTTCCCTTGGGATTTACGACTGCGCCTGCCAGGTGACCATACGACTTTGGGATCCCTCCGTGAGTGGGGGTTTGATCGTAGCGCGCTAACTCTCCTTCTTTCATGCCAGTCATGCTGACGAAGCGAATCACGCCCTCGGCGTCCTCGAAGATGAGTCCGGTGCCGATTTCGTCGGGAATCGCTGCGGCGATTCGTCCATAGGATTTCGGGACTGTGCCCTTGGTCAGAGCTCGATCATAGGCATCACCGGATTGCGCCTTAGGCGCTGCATAAGCGACGCTGCTGTTCCTGCTTCCAACCAAGTAGCCGGCGAACGCCAGCAGGGCACAAGTTGAGACTAGCAAAATTCTTTTCCGCATCGGAGTCGACCTCGTGTTGAATCTGTCTTATCAGATTGTCCCAACCGTTTAGGGCAGGACCTGAATCTTGTGCATCATTCCGAGATCCTCATGCAGCAGGATGTGGCAGTGGAAGACGAATGTGCCGGCGATGGTCGGATCGCGGAAATCCATTCTTACTTTCACGCTGGGATAAGGCCCGGTCCCCGACCAGTAGGGGATTTCGATGGTGTCACGAAGATCCTGGTTGGGAACGGGTTTTCCGTTGACTTCCAGCATCATGAAGTGGATCTGGTGGATGTGAAAGTCGTGCGTTTCGAGGGCGTGGTTTTCAATGGTCCAGTCTTCTACCGCACCGACTTTCGTGGTAATCGCTGGCTTCTCGTTGGGTTGGAAAACCTGCTGCTTTTGTCCGTCGACCGTGATGTAGAACTGAATGGGACCGTTGGTTCCGCCAAACTCCCGGAGAAGTAGAGCTTCCGGGTGGCGGTCACCGTCGCATCTTTCAAGCCAGCGAATTTGAGCGCCGACAGACTCTGCAGCGCCGCGGGGGACGACGTAGGCGCAGGTGTCTTGGCGTTTGCTGCGTTGGTGAGCTGGATACCTGCGAGCACAAATTCGCTGTCCGGGTTGCCCGTCGGTCCCGTGGAATAGGCCAGTGTGACTAATTGTGGACCCGCATTCAGTGGAAAGGCCGGGGTGATAAATTCCGCGCGTCCGGCGGGAGGGATGAGAATGGTCGTTTGGTATCGAGGTGCGGCCAGAGGATAGCCGTCGAGAGCGATCACCTCCATATTCTGCGGCACCCCGCCCGCCGCCCACAGTTGCAAGGGGATGAAGTCTTGCAGGCTGGCATTGGCCACCCGCCAGAATTGCTTTTCTCCCGCCTTCATCTGGATGACTGGGAAAGGTGTGTGGGGAGGCGGGACGGTTTGGTAGTTGAGGGTCAGCGCGTAAGGCCCCGGGACCCAAGGCACCAGGAACTGTTGGCGAATCACGAAGACGCGCTCGGTGAGTCCGGTGACTTCGGGGCGGTATTTTTCCATGCCCTCAACGATAATCGCCCCGGCAGCGCCGCCGTTGACCTGGAATTCGGTGAATCCATGCACATGAGGGTGATACCAATAGAGGCCCGGCGGTTCTGTAGTCGGAATCTTGATGTTGAATTGGAAAGGCGGCGATCCAGGCTGAATCAATGTTGTGAGGACGTCATCTTGATGGCAGATCGGTGGGACGTTCAGACCATGGAAATGGACGTTAGTCGACTGCAGGGTTGCGGTGCCGCCATCGCCGCAAGTTGTGCCGGGAAGGGAAGACATATCCATCCCACTCATGGCGCTGGGGCTACCCGGCGGAATCATGTCCTTGACCGAAAGCAGAAGCTGGTCGCCCGGATTCAGACGCAACGTGGGAGCTTCGACAGTGCCTGTGGAGGTTTGGTATTGATAACAGTAATGCGTATATCCAGCTGTGTCGACCGAGTAGCCTAAATTGAAAGCCGCGCTCAGAACGCCATTCTGTGAGTACAAGGATAGGGCATCCTGGACCACCGTTCCGGTGGCGGGACGCGCGGGACATTGAGCTGCCGCTGCCGCTGAGAAAATTCCACATACGGCGATCACCAGTAAGCGTTTCGACAAAATGTACATACTCCGCTCCTCGTACTTCGGCCCTCAGTGAGAGACCAAGATCTAGAAAGACCGGGGCGGGAAAGTCCCAATCGACAATAGCCCCGAACTGTTTGCACCTGATAGTGGCGAGCTGGGAAACTCCTGCAGCGTACACTTCCCTGCGCTCGAACTCACACTAACCATGCCGATGTAGGACGGCGCGCCAAACTCGGCAACGTAGATGGCTCCGCCGGTTCCTGCGTTTGTGTCCAGCGCCAGAGCCGCGAGATAAGACCACTTCGAACTGAGGCCTCTGAGATTTCCCGAGGCACATCCTGGTGTGACCTTGCCTGTGCTCTGATTGAGGAACGCGGCTGTGACTTTATCCCCCTGTGTGTTGCTGATGTAGAGGAGCGTCTCGTCTGGGCTGAGAATTATATTGCTGGAGCTGATATCAGTTCCCAGAGTGTAAACAACTGTTGTGTTCAACTTTCCAGTGGAAATGTCGGAGACTTCAACCACGGTAGAGGTAGAAGTGTCTCCGAAGATGGCGTAGTGGCCGTCCTTTGTAATCTCTACTCCGTTGGGATACGCGACCCCCAGCGATCGAACGTAGCCCGTTGAGTTCTGTTCGTCGTTATTCGACACCGGCGGTCCGGATGCAATATTGAAAGATTCGATTGACCCATCTCCGTAGGTGACCACCAGCAAATTCCCATGGATAGCCGTACCATCGATGAATCCAGCCTGCAGCCCGATCACCGGAGTGTCATTCACAAAGGTAAGGTTGCAACCGGGTTGAACCTGAAAAGTTGCGATCGTGTTGGATCCCGTGTAGCTCGCGTACAGATATTGGCTGTTCATTGAGAGCCCGATGCCGTTCGCTGCACCAGAGTCGGCAGTGGAACCGGAAGCGCTCCCACCCACTGCCATAGTCGTGACGTCGACGCCGACAATGTCGCCGGTGGCCGCGTCGGAGGCGTAGACGCACTCGTTCCCGGAGATATTGAGGAAGGTCACCCGGTTCGCGGAAAAGAAGCCGCCTCCGATGCCAAAGCCCGCGGTTTGCACCTGGCCTGTCAGCGTGAGAACGCCATTTGACCCAATGGTGTAAAAAGTGACGCTGTTTCCGAACACCCCATCGTCATTGGTGATCAGATAATGAGGCTGAGTCGCACCCCGCGCAAAGCAACTCGCGAGGCAAACCCAAACCAGAAGCGCCGAGCAGCGCGGGAACCAGGAATTAATGGGGATGCGCATAATTCTTCCTCAGCATTATCTCCACGATTTCTGTAGTGGCGGGCAAACAACTCTCGGAGAACGGGACTGCAAGTGTACGAAAGGCCTTCATCGTTTCTTCGTTTCCTCTCATTCCCTGTCTTTGTTGTTTTTTTGAAAAGTGAAGTTCTAGCGCGGCGTCTCCACAGTGCAACGCCGCGAGGGAAGCGCTCCGCTTGAGTTTCAAGAAATCTCAAGGCCGCCGGATTATAACTCGGTTTGGGGGAAATGCGACCCGTTTGTAACGCAAATTTGACAATTATTCTTGGCTGAGAGACAGCGACAGGCGCGAGTTTGCAGGATTTTGCATGGTTGGTGGTCTGGGATTGTGGTTGAAGGACGGGCTGGAACGGCAGACTAGCAATCCGCCGTCCCGAATTACTCCCTAGAAGCTGAAGCGCGCCTGCAGTTCCAACACGCGACCTGCCAATCCAGCTGTAGACGTACCGAAGAGCGGATTCGCAACCGGCACTCCGGTACCGTTGTTGAAGTAGCTGACCACAGTGGATGAACTGCCAAACGTGAACGGCGCGAGATTGAGCTTGTTGAAAACGTTGTAGGCAGTCATGCGCAATTGGAGTTTTGCACCTTCCCCGAGGAAGATCATCGTGGGAAGGCCGAATTCCTTCGCAACGGTGAAATCGATGTCCTGATAGCGGGGGCCGCGGAAGCTGTTGCGTCCGATTCCAGGAAAATCCGGAGTGCTGCCTGTGGTCTGCAGCGTGAAATACGGATTCTGCGTGCCAGCCGCGGCTGCAGAAACAGCGAGCGGGAAGTTTCCCGCTACGGGAGGCAGAAATGCGGAGGTCTCGTGCTTGTCTCCCGCGTTGCCGTTATAGCCAATCGGCCTGATCGGGCAGAGATTCGTGGCTCCCAAGACTGGGCAAACATTGTCCGCTACGGGGGTCCACGGATACCCTGAGTGGAATTGGAAAATTCCGTTTAGTTGCCAGCCGCCGACAACCTTGCCCAGGAAATCCTTGCGGTTACGGAATACGGGAAGGTCCCAAACCGCATACGCTCGGAAATTGTGCGTGGCATCGTAATCAGAAGGACCGCGCTCGGTGGCATCGTTTATCGGGTAGGTCTGGTTGGTGGTGAAGCCCGGACCCTCGGCCGAGACCTGGTCGATCGATTTGCTCCAGGTATATAGAACGTTGGCCGCGATTCCATGCCGGAACTTATGCTCAAGCTGCGCGTTGAGCGCATTGAAACTTGAGTTGGTGTCGGGGGTGAAAGTAAACACCTGGCCCACATCTTTGTTTGGATTTGGGTAGAACTCATCCAGGTTCTTGAGACGCGTCAGGTGGCGGCCAGAGCTGCCCTGGTAACCCAGTGTGAACACCCAGTCGTTAGGCAAGCTGTTCTGCATTTGTAGCGAATAGAGGTACGTGTAAGGGACGGGCATGTTCACAGGGTCAGAGTAGATGTTGGGAGCACTTTGACCGGAAAGGATTGTGGGCAAGCCGTTGGCCGGATTCAAGGGCGTAATCAAGACCGGATTGGCCGGATAGCTCAGCGGGCTATTGCTGGTCCCGAGGTTGAAAGCAATCTGCCCGCCCACAAAGGGGGTGCCAAAGCCGGTCGCCTCGGTACCGCAACAGATGCCATAGTTCGCTACGAAGGGTGGATTATTGCGTGTCTGATTGAAGATATTGTCATCGAAGCGGTCGTACGCGATCCCGAATCCGCCGCGAACGACAATTTTGTTGTCATACATCGTGGGGCTCCAGGCGAAGCCGATACGGGGACCAAAGTTGCGCCAGGTGGGGTTCCACTGGCGGTGAGGATTGATCTCGATTCCGTTCGCCAACCCATTGACGGGATCGTTGGCGGGAACGAAATTTGTAAGATGTCCCTTCGCTTCGGTGGGCGGACCGTAGTACTCCCAGCGCAAGCCGAGGTTCACGGTCAGGTTCGGGCGAATCTTCCAGTCGTTCTGTACAAATACACTATAGATCGACGATCGATAGTATTGTCCGCGGGTAGTCGGGGCAGCGCCGGTCAACGGATTCACTTCGATCTGCTCGAAGATTGGGGTTCCATTGGCGAAGTTCCAGAATCCCTGGAAAACCTGATCGGGGCGCGCTCCACCGATCAGAGCGTCGTTGTCTTGCTCGTGGGTGTATTCGAAGCCAAACTTCAGCGCCTTATTGCCCATCAGTTTGGAGAACACGTCGCGGAAGGCGTAGGTATTTTGGGCCAGGATTCCCGGAGAAGTATCGCCCTGCGGCGCTCCGTAGCGAATGCGCTGGCCGGCCGGCAGGGGAAGCCCCTGAACTTCAATCCGCGGGATGGCAAAGTTAACCTGCGGATTGGACGTGATGCCGTTGTAAGCATAACGCGTGAAATTCAGGCGCGCTTCGTTAAGCATGGTCGAGTTGATGGTGCGAATCCAGGAGAGAAAGCCGCTGGGACTGAAGTCTTTCGTGCCGAAGTCTGCACTGGGGCGACCTTGGGCCTGTGCGTCGGCCGACACGGTTTGATAAAAAGTGAGGAAAGTATTGGCAGAAAACAGGTTCTTTCCCGCGTTGTAGTCTACGCGAATATTGTACTGGTTGCCGCTGGTGGTTGCGGGCAAAGCGATCTGCGCGAACTGCAGGTCGGGAACCCCGTCAAGGCCTCCACCAGCGAATTGGGCTGGGTTGCCTCCCGTGAAACTGGGATTATAGTTTCCGTAGGTCGAATACGGCGATCCGATGTCGATGCCCCCAGAGACTACCGCGCAGGGTTCGTTAGCTTGAATCCAAAGGGTGCAATCCGAAGGCAGCACTTGCTTGATGCGCGGGGCGAGACCGCTCTGTTGAAGGATGGTTGTCAACGGGGTGCCGGAGCGATCCGAAACAATGAGGGCATCCAGTTGTGGAGTCTCGACCCAATTGTTTTCGAAGGTCGTGTTCCTGGCGCGCAGGCCTTCATAGTTGAAGAAGAAGAAAACTTTGTTCTTGATGATCGGCCCGCCCAAAGTGCCGGCGAATTGGCGGAAGGCGTCGTCGTCTCTCACTGTCGGCGTAAAGCCGGTACCGGTGTTATAGCCGCCGAACTTGTTAAACGCATTGAAATTTGGGTCGTGGTAGAGGAACACTCCTCCGCCGTGGAATGCGTTCGTTCCACTCTTGGTAATGGTCTTTATGTGAGCGCCCGAACTGCGCCCATCCGAAGCGTCGTAGTCATTGGAAAGAACAGCTATTTCCTGCACCGCCTCGATGCTGGGAGTGATGACAGCCGCGCCACCCCATTGCAGGCTGTTCACGCTAACGCCATCCACTAAATAGTCATTCGATGTGACACGTTGCCCGTTGGCGCTGATAGGCTGCTGGTTTTCAACCTGGAAGATGGCAGTGTTGGAACCCCCGGGTCCGGCGGATCCACCGTTGCCGCCGGCGCCATTCGGGAATCCGGCAGATTGACCGCTGCCAGTACGGGCCCCGTCCCCGAAGACGCCGGGGGCGAGGCGCAGCAGTTCGTAAGGATCACGATCGATTTGCGGGAGATTCTCGACCTCGATCGACGTAAGGGTTCCCTCTACAGTAGCGTCTTCGGTTTGCAAGGCTGGCGGCGCACCAGTCACGTTCACGGTTTCGCTGGCGGACCCCGTCTCCAATATGATATTCGCGGCGGTGGCGGCTTCGGAGCCGACCTGCACATCGGACCTGGAATTTTTCTTGAAGGTGGCGGCGTCCACTTCCACTTTGTAGCTGCCCGGCGGAAGGCCGGTGATCCGGTAGAACCCGGAGTCGCCAGTGACCGCAGTATGGCTTACACCAGTCGCCTGGTCGGTAATCGTAACCGTGGCACCGGACACAACTGCGCCGCTCCTATCGGTGACCGTGCCTTCTAAACTTGCTCCATATTGAGCCAGGGCGGATGAAGACATGCAGATGAGAATCGCGGAGATCAAGAAAAGGCGAACGCACAGCGAGGTTCGAGCCATGAACTTCCTCCCGGGTAGAGTCCAGTCAGGCTGCGGAAAACTATGGAGCGAAGCTCATCCGGGGGATAGAACTCACACCCAGGCTTCCTTTCCTGACTACGAGCACGACCATGCAAGACAACGAATCACGGCGCATTTTAGCCGCACCGTAAATCGTGGTTCTGTTCAATGTTGCTCACAATTTCCGGGCGGGGCGAGCGGGCTCAAGTCCGGTAGTTACGGCACAATCGCTAAGCATTCAGCGAATTGTGGTCGAACGGGTCGTGTATAGCATGGCTCAATCGGCGCTGTCAAATCGGTGAGTACGGTACATCTTTGGCAAGGATTAGCCCCGAAGGGCACAAAGCAAATTCTTCAAAACGTTACTTCGTTTGCAATGCCTTCTCCGTATCCGCAACGAATCCGACTTTCTTGAGCATGGGCTGGATCTCCGGATTCGACATGAACAGTTTCCAGATCAGGCCGGTACGATAATTTTCCACCATCACCACAATCGGAGCTTGGTTGAGGCCCATATAGACCGGCGAGAACCAATTGCGGGTCAGATTGAAAGCGTCGTGGGGACCGTACACTCCCCAAAGGCGGTCCCCAAGGTCACGATAAAAAAACTTGAGGGCGGCCATTGACGCCTCTGGGGTATAAGGGAACGATGAAAGTGCGCCAGTGGGGGTGATAGTGCCATTATCGGTGGCACGGTCAGGGGCATGAACGGAGTAGCCTGACTGATCGTCGCTTGCCGTCAGTCCCCAGTCGTTGGGTCCGTAGCCCAGGAAGCGTCCGGGATTGGACTCGCAGTACGCCTGATCGATGAGGACGAGATTGCGG
>Ga0210400_10003378_pt1 | contig 14158 bp, 16 predicted proteins | sample IncBWH26MmetaG_FD_155456 | JGI IMG/M metagenome (GOLD analysis project Ga0210400, IMG submission 155456) | Forest soil microbial communities from Barre Woods Harvard Forest LTER site, Petersham, Massachusetts, United States - Inc-BW-H-26-M | ecosystem: Environmental > Terrestrial > Soil >...
GCCTGTATCTCGTCGGCCGGACGATCCACATGGGGTCGTGGTACTACGGCGGTCTATGGGCGGGAGCTGCGTTCTTCGCGTATCAGCTGTGGCTGATCCGGGCGCGGGATCGCGACGGCTGCTTTCGCGCCTTCCTCAACAACAACTATTTCGGCATGGCGGTATTCATCGGCATGGCCTTGGAGTATCAGCTTGTGCGCTGAAGCCGCGCGCCTGCTGATGGTGCTGTGTGCGGCCTGTCCCGGTTGCGGCGGCGATTCCGCGGATCTTGCCCCAATAAGACTGCGCCACGCTCCTCCGATCGGGCAACTGAACGCGCAGCAGTTGCGATCGCTGTCGATGGAATGCGAGAAGTATTCCGACAACGGTTCGATGCGGGGCCGCTACGATGCGGCTTATTGCAGCGCTGCGATGGCCGCATGGGCCGATGCGCCGTTGCAGATGGTGCCGATTAAATGAATACTCGCTCTGCGGCGATGAGAGGCATTTTGTGACAGTACGCAATGATTGGACGCTCGCGCAGGTGAACGCGCTATTCGCGCAGCCGTTCATGGACCTCGTATTCACCGCACTCGAGGTGCATCGCCGCTATCAAGTGCCCAACAGCGTGCAGATCAGCACACTGCTCAGCATCAAGACGGGTGCCTGTCCCGAGGATTGCGCCTATTGCCCGCAGAGCGCGCGCTTCGATACGGGATTGGAAACGCAGGAACTGCTCGAAGTAGAACAGGTCGTCGCGTGCGCGCGCGCCGCGCAGGAGGCGGGCGCCACCCGCTTCTGCATGGGCGCGGCCTATCGCTCGCCGCGGCCCAAGGATCTGCGCAAGGTGCTCGCCATGATTCGCGCGGTGAAGACGCTTGGGCTCGAGACTTGCGCGACCTTGGGAATGCTGACGGCGGAACAGGCACGGGAACTCAAGGCGGCGGGCCTCGACTACTACAATCACAATCTCGACACCTCACCCGCGTACTACGAAAAAATCATTACCACCCGCCGCTACCAGGACCGGCTCGACACTCTCGCGGCCGTGCGCGCATCTGGCATGAACGTGTGCTGCGGAGGAATCGTCGGCATGGGCGAGGAAGCGCAAGACCGGGCCGAACTTCTGCATATTCTCGCGACCATGCCGGTGCACCCGCAGAGCGTGCCCATCAACCATCTGGTGCGCGTCGCAGGTACTCCGCTCGAGCATGCGGCACCGCTCGACCCGTTTGATTTCGTGCGCACCGTCGCCGTCGCGCGCATTCTGATGCCGCGCAGCCACGTGCGCCTGTCGGCGGGGCGTGGCGAAATGAGCGATGAACTGCAGGCGCTGTGCTTTCTGGCGGGTGCCAATTCCATTTTTTACGGCGAGAAGCTGCTGACCACCGGCAATCCGGACACCGAGCACGATCAAAATCTGTTCCGGCGGCTGAAGATCGTCGCGGAGAGCGGCGCCGCGCCGGTGTGAGCGCCCCGGATGAATACGCGCTCGATGCCGCGCGCGTGCGACGCTCGTTCGATCGTGCCGCAGCGACGTACGATGCCGCCGCCGTACTGCACGCCGAGGTACGCGCCAGCCTCCTCGCGCGCCTCGATCTGATGGCGCTGGCGCCGCGAATCACGCTGGACGCGGGCGCCGGCACCGGATTAGCCGCACGCGTCCTGAAGCGCCGCTACCCCAAATCATTGGTTATCGCCTTGGACTCCTCGCAGCCCATGCTGCGAGCCGCCGGCCGGCAGCAAACGTGGCTGCGCCGCTTTGCCCGCGTTTGCGCGGATGCCGCGCGCCTGCCGCTGGCGGACGGCAGTGTCGACTTGATTCTCAGCAACCTGATGCTGCAGTGGTGTCAGCCCGACGCGGTGTTCGCCGAGTTTCGCCGCGTGCTCGCGCCGCAGGGGCTCTTCTGTTTCACCACGCTCGGCCCGGACACCCTGCGCGAGCTGCGCAGTGCCTGGCGAACGGTGGATTCGCGCACTCACGTCAATCGATTCATCGATATGCACGACTTGGGCGATGCTCTGGTGCGCGCCGGACTCGCCTCCCCGGTGTTGGATGTGGAGCGCTACACATTGACGTACCTCGACGTCGAGCGGGTCGCCGCGGATCTCAAAGCGACCGGCGCCCACAATTCGACGATGGGCCGCGCCAGGGGTCTCACGGGGCGGCGGCAGTTTGGTCAATTGCAGGCCGCCTACGAGACATTTCGGCGGGACGGGCGCTTGCCGGCGACTTATGAAGTGGTTTTTGGCCACGCGTGGGCGCCGCGCACCGCCGCCGCGCCGCCCGGCGTCCCCGCGGCTGCGAGCGTATCGCTCGATCACGTCAAGCAACAATTGCGCGCCCGGCGCCGCTCCTAACCCGCGCCCGGCTGAGTTATTCTAGCGTGCATGGAACAGCGCATCGAACTTCAGCCCAACTGTTCGCTGAAGCCCGCGGCGGCGATGCTTTTCTTCGTCGCTACTTGCCTGTTTTCCCTGGGATTTGCGCTATTTTTCGTAGTCCGCGGCATGTGGCCGGTACTGCCCTTCTGGGCGCTCGAGATGTTGCTGCTCGGACTCGCCCTGCGGGCCAGCATGCGGCGCGGAAAATACTCGCAAACGGTGCTCATCACGGAGTCGCAAATCAGCCTGGTGACGCGCTCGCGGCACGGCGCACAAAAACAGGAGTTTGCGCGGCATTGGGCGAAGGTTAGACTTCGCAGTCCGCCGAGGCGCCATGGCACGAGCCAGCTGACCATCGAGAGCCGCGGACGGGCCTACGAAGTGGGCAGTTTCCTCACCGAGGAAGACCGGTGCCATCTGGCAGAGCGTTTGCGTTACTTGGTAGGCGGAATGAACGAGTCGCCGCCGCTTGAAATCGATTGCAACTTAGGGGATCCGTTTAGATGAGCATAACCTCCCAGCCGCGACTCGGAACCTCGGCCCGAGCGCTCTGCCTGACCGCGCTCGGATTGGCGGCCGGTGCGCAAGCCAATACGTCGAACGGCTACAACTTGCCTGTCGGCGTTACTTCCCTGAGCCGGGACATCTACACCTTGCACATGGAAGTCTTTTGGGTCTGCGTGGCCATCGCCGTGGTGGTGTTCGGTGTGATGATTTATGCCTTGGTGAAATTCCGGCATTCGCAGGGCGCCAAAGCCGACGTCACCCTGGTGCATAGCACCAAAGTCGAGATCATTTGGACCATCATTCCGGTCGTGATTCTGGTGGCCATGGCGATACCGGCGGCGAAAGTCATCCTCATGATGGAAGACACGCGTAACTCCGAGCTGTCGGTCCGGGTCACCGCCTATCAGTGGAAATGGCAGTATCAATACATGGACGCCGGCGAGGGGATCAATTTCTTCTCGACGCTGGCACGCGACTCGAATTTCGCCCGGCAGCTGCGTTCGGGCATCGATCCGAACACGGTGCCGAACTATCTGCTGGAAGTGGATCACCCGTTGGTCATCCCGAGCGGCACCAAGGTTCGCCTGTTGCTCACTTCGCAGGATGTGATCCATGCCTGGTGGGTGCCCGATTTTGGCGCCAAGCGCTCCGCCGTGCCGGGCTTCGTCAATGAATTGTGGTTCCGGGTCGACCCCGGCAAGGAAGGCATCTATCGCGGACAATGCACCTCGTTGTGCGGCCGCGACCATGGCTTCATGCCCATCGTGGTGGACGTGCGAACGCCCGATGATTTCAAGAAATGGGTCGAGGAACAGAAGGCGGCGGCAAAGCCCGCGGTCGCGCAAGTCGTCGCCAATTAGTGTCGACATTCGGTACCGAACTTTACATGAGAGATCTTAAGCACCATGGCTAATCCCCACGCGAGCGATACCGCACACCACGACGACCATCACGATCAACCGGCGACGGGGATCAAACGCTGGCTGTTCGCGACCAACCACAAAGACATCGGCACCATGTACCTGGTGTTCAGCCTGATCATGTTCTTCATCGGCGGCGCGATGGCGATGGTCATTCGGGCGGAGTTGTTTCAACCCGGGCTGCAGCTGGTCGACCCGGTGCTGTTCAATCAGCTCACCACCAATCATGCGCTGATCATGATCTTCGGCGCCGTCATGCCGGCGTTCGTGGGCCTCGCGAATTGGATGATCCCGATGCAGATCGGCGCGCCCGACATGGCATTGCCGCGCATGAACAATTTCAGCTTCTGGATTCTGCCGTTCGCCTTCACCCTGCTGTTGTCCACGTTCTTAGTCCCCGGCGGGGCCGCGGCGGGCGGCTGGACCCTGTATCCGCCGCTGTCCTTGCAGACCGGGGATAGCTTTCCCATGCTGATCTTCGCGATCCACATGATGGGCATCTCCTCGATCATGGGCGCGATCAACGTGATCGTGACCATCATGAACATGCGGGCGCCCGGCATGAACTTGCTGAAAATGCCGCTGTTCGCCTGGTCGTGGCTGATTACCGCCTACCTGCTGATCGCCGTGATGCCGGTCCTGGCGGGCGCCGTGACCATGCTCCTGACGGACCATTTCTTCAAGACCAGCTTCTTCAATGCGGCGGGTGGCGGCGACCCGGTGATGTTCGAGCACATTTTCTGGTTCTTCGGACACCCCGAGGTCTACATCATGATCCTGCCGGCCTTCGGCATCATTTCGGAGATCTTGCCCACCTTTTCGCGCAAGCCCCTGTTCGGTGCGACCTCGATGATCTACGCCATCGCGTCGATCGCGTTCCTGTCCTTCATCGTCTGGGGCCACCACATGTTCGTGGACGGCATGCCGCTGGCCGCGCAATTGTTCTACATGATGTCGACCATGCTGATCGCGGTGCCGACCGGCGTGAAGGTATTCAACTGGACGGCGACGATGTGGCGCGGCTCCCTGTCCTTCGAACCGCCGATGCTGTTCGCAATCGCGTTCCTGTTTCTCTTCTCGATCGGCGGCTTTTCCGGCTTGATGCTCGCGATCGTGCCGGCCGACTTCCAATACAATCAGACCTACTTCGTGGTCGCGCATTTTCACTATGTACTGGTGCCGGGCGCCATCTTCGGGATCATGGCCGGGGTCTACTACTGGCTGCCGAAGTGGACCGGCCACATGTACAACATGACGTTGGCCAAGACGCACTTCTGGATGTCGGCGATCTTCGTCAATGTGCTGTTCTTCCCGCAGCATTTTCTGGGACTGGCGGGCATGCCGCGCCGTATCCCCGATTACGCGGTTCAGTTCACCGACTGGAACATGGTGTCGTCGATCGGCGGCTTCGTCTTCGGCCTGTCGCAGATCCTGTTCGCCATCGTGATCGTGCAGTGCGTGCGCGGCGGTAAGCCGGCCACCGCCGAGGTTTGGGAGGGAACCCATCCCACGGGTCTCGAGTGGACCTTGTCGTCGCCGCCGCCGTATCACAGCTTCACCGAGGCTCCCCAGATTCAATGAACAGTTCGGTACGCCGCCGCGTCCGCAATGGCGCCTTGGGGTTGGGCTTGTTGGCGCTGGCATTTTATCTTGGCTTCATCGTGCTGTTGGTTTCTCGCAGTCACCACTGATGGAACCTGCCGACACCAAAAAGCGCGCCAACCGCAAGCTGCTGCTGGCGCTGCTGCTCATGACCGCCGGCAGCTTCGCATTCGGCTGGGCATTGGTGCCCTTGTATGACGTGCTGTGCAGAGCTGCCGGTATCGGCAATGCGGAAGCCAAGGCCGGGAAGTCGGTGGTTCAGGAAGCGGTCGATGCCAATCGGGAGGTGACGATCGAGTTCCTGGCAGAGCCGGCCTCCGTGGGCAGCTTCGATTTCCACCCCAAAGTCGCGTCCATGCGGATACATCCGGGAAAGCTCTATGACGCGGAATTCTACGCCAAGAATTTGACGGGGCAGGCCGCGGTGGCGCAGGCCGTTCCCAGCATCACACCCACCGGCACGGCGAAGTACTTCCATAAGACCGAGTGCTTTTGCTTCACTCCGCAGAAATTTGCCGGAGGCGAGGTGCGCGCGCTGCCGGTGCGATTCAGCGTCGACCCGGGATTGCCGAACGACGTGGATAAGCTCACTTTGGCGTACACGATCTACGACGCGACCGCGACGGCGGCCGCGCAATCGGCAACACGGCCGTAGCCAAACGTCTTAAACTTGAGTTTTCTTTCAACGATTAGAGATTGAATCATGGCGCAAGCGCACGCGGACGCAGATAAGTACTACATCCCTCATGGCAGCCCATGGCCCATCTATGGATCCATCACGCTGTTCACGTTGATGTTGGGAGCCATCGCGACCCTCGATGGCTGGCTGCCGGCTTACGCCCTGATCCCGGGCTTCGTCATGCTGCCGCTGTTGTTCATCTTCTGGTTCCATACGGTGATCGGCGAGAACCAACGGGGCATCTACAACATGGCGGTGGACCGCTCGTTCCGCATGGGAATGATGTGGTTCATTTTCTCCGAGGTGATGTTCTTCGCCGCCTTTTTCGGGGCGCTGTTCTATGCGCGTAATTTTTCCGTTCCCTGGCTCTCGGGCGACGGGGTGAAGGTGTTCAGCAAGCTGTTGCTGTGGAACAATTACGACGGAATCTGGCCCACCAATGGTCCGGCTGCGGTGGGGCCGCGCGCCGACGGCACTTTCGAAACGGTTCCGGCGCTCGGTCTGCCTGCCGTCAACACCGCCATCCTGCTGACCAGCAGCGTCACGGTCACTATCGCTCACCACGCCCTGATCGCCGGCCACCGGACGCGCCTGAAGATCTTCCTGGCAGCGACCTTCCTGCTGGGCTTCACGTTCGTCGGCCTGCAGGCGTTCGAATACCACGAAGCCTATACGGAACTCGGGCTGCAGCTCGGCACCGGCATCTACGGCTCGACCTTCTTCATGCTGACCGGCTTTCACGGCATGCATGTCACGGTCGGCGCCATCATGCTGACTGTCATCTGGTTCCGCGTGTTGAACGGCCATTTCACGCCGCAACGCCATTTCGGGTTCGAAGCGGTCGCGTGGTATTGGCATTTCGTCGACGTGGTGTGGCTCGGGCTGTTCACCTTCGTCTACTGGCTGTAGCCCGGCACCACATGCTGGGGTTCGATCCAACCGCTGTAATAGGCGACGATCAGCAGCACGAATAGGGCCACCGACAGGCCGATGCGCCAAGCCAATGCCTTGACCATCTTGGCGCCGTCGTCGGGATTGCGACTCGTTAGATGGAACAACGCCTTGCCCAGGCTGATCAAGATCAGCGCCAGCATCGCTATGACGAGATATTTGAATAGCATAGAAGCAGTATATCGTGGCGATTAAAATCGGTTCCCGCATCTTCGCCCCGCGGGTGTTCACCACGCTGCTCACGATCGCCATGATCGCGCTGCTGATGTCGCTCGGCCGCTGGCAGCTGCACCGCGCCGACGAGAAACGGGTCCTGTTCGATTCGTTTGCGGCAGGAAGCGACGCGGCGCGATCGATCGATCTCGCAACACCCCCGGTGCGGCGCTACCAACACGTCTCGGCCAACGGCCACTACGATCAGGACCGCCAGGTGTTGATCGACAACATGGTCAATGCCGAACGCGCCGGCTATTTCGTGATTACGCCGTTCGCCCTGACGGGCGGCGGTTGGCTATTGGTGAATCGCGGCTGGGTGCCGTTGGGAGCGAGCCGCGCGGCGCGGCCCGCAATCGCGGTGGCCGGCGACACCCGCACGGTGCGAGGCCGCGCCGACCATATGCCGAGTCCGGGCATCCAGATGGGGACCAAGGCAGTGCTGGCCCCGCCTTATCCCGTGGTTGCGAGCTTTCCGAGCCGCGCTGAAATCGCGCAGTTGTTGCGCGAGTCCTCGTGGACCGCAGCGACCGATTTAGTGCTGCTCGATCCCGCCGAGCCCGATGGATACGTCCGCAATTGGTCGCCGCCGGGATTTCCGCCCCTGCGCCACATCGGCTACGCCGTGCAATGGTTCGCGCTTGCGCTGACCTTGGCGGCGATCTACGTCGTCACCAATCTGCGCAGCGGCACATGACGGCTGCCGCTGCTGAAAACCGCCGCCAACGGCGAGTGCTGATCGGCCTGGCGGTGCTGTTTTTTGCACCCTTGGGCCTCGCCTTCTACCTGTACTACGGTCACGGCGGCTGGCACCCGGGCGGCCGCGTCAACGCGGGCGCGCTGATCGAGCCGCCCCGGCCGCTGCCGGCGCTGGTTTTGCCGCTGCTGGATTCGGGCAGCACGGAGCCGAATTTCCTGCGGGGCAAATGGACCTTGCTGTTGGTGGGATTCGGACCCTGCGCCGACCTCTGCCGCGCGCGGCTGTACGACACGCGACAAGTCCGGCTGGCCCTGGATCGCGACATGAAGCGGGTACAGCGGGTGTTCGTTGCCGACAGCGACTGCTGCGACGCCCGGCAGCTGCGCGAACAACATCCGGACCTGATCGTAATTCGCGCGAGTCCCGCAGTCGCACCGCTGCTGATGCTTTTGCCGATGGAAACTAGCGGCGCGGCGCAATCGCCGCGAGTCTACCTGATCGACCCGCTGGGCAATCTCATGATGTTCTATGCCGCCGATGTCGAACCCAAGGGCATCCTGGAAGATCTGAAGCGCTTGCTGCGCCTCTCTTCCATAGGTTAGGAGCCGGCATGCATTCGCAACGGCGACTGTTCTGGTTCAGGCGCTTGGCGCTCGCGGGCGCCCTGCTCGCGGCGGCCGTCGTCGTGCTGGGCGCCTGGGTGCGCCTCACCGATGCCGGCCTGGGTTGCCCGGATTGGCCGGGCTGTTACGGGCACATTTATCCGAGTACCTCCAAGGCAACGCATGAAATGATTCATCGGTACTTCGCGGGAAGTCTGGTCATCGTCATTGCGCTGTTGTTCGCGTGGACGGTGCGCTTCCGCAAAGACCGCGGCCAGCCATTGATTCCGGTCGCGCTGCTGCTCGTCATCGTCTGCTTGCAGGCTGCCCTCGGCCGTTTGACGGTGACGCTGCTGCTCACACCCTTGATCGTCACGGCTCATTTGCTGGGCGGCCTCGGCACACTGGGACTCTTGTGGTGGCTGTCGCTCGAGCCGCCGGTCACCCTCGATGGACTGCCCAGGTTGCGAAAATTTGCCCTGCTCGGTCTCACCGCATTGATCCTGCAAATCGCACTCGGTGGGTGGACCAGCAGCAACTATGCGGCGCTGGCCTGCCCGGATTTTCCGACCTGCCAACGCACGTGGTGGCCGCCGATGGATTATCGGGACGCCTTCGTTCTGTGGCGTGGCCTCGGCGTCGATTACGAAGGCGGCGTGTTGGCGAATCCGGCACGTGTCGCCATCCACTTTACGCATCGCCTCGGTGCGCTGGTGGCGGGCTCGATCTTGATCGGGCTCGGATTGCTCACCGCCGTGCATGCCCAAGGCCGGCGCCTCGCGCGTGCCGGGAGACTGCTGGTATTCGCCGTCGTCGTTCAGATCGCGATCGGCATGGCGATGGTGCATTGGGGCGTTCCCTTGAGCCTCGCGACTCTGCACAATGCGGGCGACGCCTTGCTGGTGATTTGCATCGTGACCTTGCTGCGGGCGCTTTGGCCGGCCCCCGCAGCCGGCGTGGTACCCTTGACTCGTGCCGACTCTTCCCGATAACCCCCAGATTGCCGTTGTCGGCGGCAGCCGATGGCGCGATTTTCTCGAGCTCACCAAGCCCAAGGTCAGCTTGTTGATCGTGTTCACCGCGGTGGTCGGCATGGTGCTGGCGTCGCCGGGGATGGTGCCGCTGTCCGCGCTCCTGTTCGGCACGGTCGGCATCGCACTGGCATCGGGGTCTGCCGCCGCCTTCAATCATGTGCTGGACCGGCGCATCGATCAGCAAATGGCGCGCACGCGCCGCCGGCCGCTGCCCACCGGGCAATTGCAGACATCGCACGCGGTCGCGTTCGCCGTACTGCTCGGGTTCGCCTCCATGTCGATACTTTGGCTCCTCGTCAACGGCCTCACGGCGGCACTGACCTTCTGTTCGTTGATTGGTTACGCCATGGTCTATACGTTGTGGCTGAAGCGCGCCACGCCGCAGAACATCGTGATCGGCGGTGCCGCGGGCGCCGCGCCGCCGGTGCTCGGCTGGGCCGCCGTCACCAACTCGATCGACCCACAGGCGCTGCTCTTGTTTCTGATCATTTTCACTTGGACTCCGCCGCATTTTTGGGCGCTCGCGATCGCGCGCCGTGACGACTACGCCAAGGTCGGGATTCCGATGTTGCCGGTGACTCACGGCGTCCCGTACACCCGCCTGCAGATCGTGCTCTATACGATTCTGCTCGTGCTGACCACGCTCTTGCCGTATCTCACCGGGATGAGCGGCTTCATCTACCTAGGGTCGGCTCTTGCGCTCAACGGCCGCTTTCTGTACTACGTGCTGGCACTGCAACGCGGGCTGCGTCCGGAGCTGCCCATGCGCACGTTCAGGTTTTCCATCACTTATTTGTTGCTGTTGTTCGCGGCGCTGATCCTCGATCATCATTTCCTTTTCAAGGAGTGAGCGCCGATGGGCAGCGTTCGCAGCCGCTGGCCGGTAGCGGCGAAAATCGCGTTGCACAGAGCGGGGGCGACCGGAGGCACGGCTGCTTCGCCGATGCCGCCGGGAGCTTCGTCGCTGTCGAGGAGTTGCACGTCGAGTTCGGGCGTTTCATTGTTGCGAAGCAACCGATAATTATTGAAGTTGGTCTGTTGCACTTTGCCGCCGACGATCGTCACATCGCCCCACAGCGCGGCTGACAGGCCGAAAACGATACCGCTCTCTATTTGCGATTCGACGATTCTCGGATTCACCATTTGGCCGCAATCGACGACGCAAACGATCTTGTGCACCTTGAGTGCGCCGCCCAGGATTGAGATTTCGGCCACCTGCGCCAGGTGGGTTGTGTACCCCTCCAACAGCGCAATTCCCTGATGACGGCCCGCCGGCGCCTTGCCCCATCCGGCTCGCTCTGCCGCGAGCTGAAGCACGCGCCGCTGGCGAGGTTTATTGGCGAGCTGCAGCATCCGAAAATCGTAAGGGTCTTTGCCCGCGGCGGCCGCGAGTTCGTCCATGAAACTTTCGATCACGAAGCAATTCGGCGCGTGGCTCACCGAGCGCATGTATCCCACGTCGACGCCGATCTCTTGGCGCGAATAGCTCACTGCGAGGTTCGGCACATCGTAGAGATTATTGACGGCGGCCTCGATCACCGAATCGTCGACGCCCTTGACCGGCGGAAACATCCGTGCGGTGATCGAAGGGCTGGTGATGTGCAATTTCCAGGCGATCACTTTCCCGGCCGCATCGAGACCGCCGCTCACCTCCTCGTAGGCCGGCGGACGGTAGGTATCATGGGTCATGTCATCTTCACGGGTCCAAATGACTTTGACGGGAACACCCACTGCCTTCGAAGCTTCGACCGCGGCGGGAATGAAATCGATGTCCAGACGCCGGCCGAAACCGCCGCCGATCAAGGTCGTATGGACCCTTACCTGGGCGGGCGTGAGTCCCGCCGCCGTTGCCGCCGTCGTTTGCGAGACCTGTTGAACTTGCGTGCCCACGTACAGATCGCAGCCACCGGCCTTGACGTCGGCCGTGCAATTCATCGGCTCCATGCAGGCGTGCGCAAGGAGCGGCAAATAGTAAGCGGCGCTCAAGCTTATTTTCGCCGACGTGAGTGCCGCCGCCACGTCGCCATCGGTGCGCGCCGACAGTCCGGGTCCGGCCGCCGCCGTTCGTTTCAACAGCGTGAGGATGGCGGCATTGTCGAGTTGCAGGTTGGCGCCCGGGTCCCAGGTGATATTGAGTGCCCGGCGAGCCTTCAATGCCTGCCAGAAATGATCGGCCACAACCACGACACCGGTGCTGCCGAGCAGCACCTTGCGCACCCCCGGCATTTTCTCGGCGGCTGCCGCATCGAGCGCCGTCACCTTGCCGCCCAACACCGGACTCTGTGCAAGCACGGCATACAGCATTCCGGGCAATTTGACGTCGAGACCGAATTCGGCGCTGCCGTCGATTTTGCCCGGCGTATCGAGACGCGCGCGCGGCTTGCCGATGATTTGGAAACCAGTCTTGGGCTTCAATTTCAAGTCTTTGGGGAGCGGCAGCTGCGCGGCCGCCTCGGCCAGCTCGCCGTAGGTCAGAACCTTGCCCTGCATGTTCGTAACACTGCCATTCTCAGCGCGGCACTCTGCCGGATCCACCCGCCAGCGCTTGGCGGCAGCTGATATCAGCATCGTGCGCGCGGTCGCGCCCGCCATGCGCAGCTTGTCCCAAGCGTCCTGCACGCTGTTGCTGGTCCCGGTCACCTGGCCTCCGTTGCCTGGATTGACGTAGGCGTCGCCCACCGGCGCAGCCTCGATTCGGATCGAATCCAAATTGATGTTCAACTCCTCGGCGATCAACATGGGCAGCGCGGTGTACACGCCCTGGCCCATCTCCGAACGATCGACGATGATCGTGATGGAATTGTCGCTGGCGATCTTCAACCAAGCATTCATCTGTCTGTTCGCATGACCTGCGACGCCCGCTGCCGCCGCACTCGACCGGCCGCCGGGCCGGGGCAGCGTCAGCGCCAAAATCAAGCCGCCGCCGACGGTGGCCGCAGCGTTCAAGAAATCACGGCGGCTCGGATCGCGAACCGACCTCATTTCGGCGAGCCCTTCTCGAGCAGTGCCGCGGCGCGGTGGATCGCCCGGCGGATTCTTGGGTAGGTGCCGCAGCGACAAATATTGCCGGACATCGCCGCATCGATATCGGCATCGTTCGGCTTCGGATTGGCCCCTAGCAGTGCGGCGGCGGACATGATCTGTCCGGATTGGCAATACCCGCACTGGGGCACGTCGATTTCCAGCCACGCCCTTTGCACCACGTGGCTACGATCCACGGAGAGACCTTCGATCGTAGTAATGGACTTGCCCGCCGCCGCGCTCAACGGCAGCACGCAGGAGCGGGTCGCGGCACCGTCGATGTGCACGGTGCAGGCTCCGCACAGAGCCATGCCGCAGCCATACTTGGTGCCAGTCATTCCGAGATGATCGCGCAGCACCCACAGCAACGGCGTGTCGGGCTCCGCGTCGACGATAACCGTCTGATTGTTGATGGTGATTGAGGTCATTGTATTTCCGTTGACGAGATTCCCCGCAGGCGGCAATGGTAGGATGGGCCAATGCCGTCCGCAACGAGCTTTTATCCGCGCGTTTTCGCACTCGTCGTGGCCGCCGCCCTGGGTTATGCCCTGATCCTGATTTTCGCGCCGTTCGTCGGTCCGATCACGTGGGCTGCGTTCCTCGCGTTCCTCTTGTATCCGCTGAATCTGCGCCTGCGCCGCCGATTCGCGCGCGCCGGGATCGCCGCGGGCGTGCTCACGGTACTTGCGCCGGTCGTCATCTTGTTGCCGCTGAGCGCGTTGTCGATCGACTTCGTGACGCAGATTTCGGCGCTCCTGCAGAAGCTGCAGAAATCCGCCGCCGAACTCGACATCAAATCGTTTTCCGATCTGCAGCAATTTCCCTGGATCGCGCGCATCAATGTTTGGTTGGAAGCGCACGCGGGTGTTTCGGCGGAGCAGATCCAATCCTGGCTGGTGTCGGCGACCCGCGAGGTTCTGCAGCGCGCCGCCTCCTTGAGCGGCGGCTTCTTTCTCGGCGCCCTGGGTTCGCTGTTTGGATTCGCGGTCATGCTGTTTCTGCTGTTTTTTTTCCTGCGCGACGGCGACGCCATGCTGTCGCGCGCGCGCCGTCTGATTCCGCTCGACGAGGAGCGCAAGGAGCGGCTGTTCCGGCAATTGAGCGGCGTCACCCGTGCAATCGTGATCGGCACCAGTATCACGGCCTTGCTGCAGGGGATCTTGATCGGCATCGGATTCTCGATCGCGAGCCTGCCTTCACCCGTGGTATTCGGGGTGTTGGCCGCGCTCCTGTCCATGTTGCCGGTGGGCGGCTCCGCCTTCGTTTGGGGTCCGGCGGTGATCTGGCTGATCGCCGATGGGCGCTGGGGCTACGGGCTGTTCATGCTGGCATGGGGCATCCTGCTGGGCGGCCTCGACAATGTCCTGCGGCCCATGTTGATCTCCGGACGGGCTAGAATTTCCGCGCTGGCGGTCTTCATCGGCGTTCTCGGCGGAATCCCGGCATTTGGCGCCATCGGCATCATTGCCGGGCCGGTGGTTCTGTCTCTGGCGCTGGCCCTGATCGAGTTTGCCGAAGAGGGCCGACCGCGAACCGCCTGACCTCTGCCTCAAGTACAATCCGCG
>Ga0210400_10003379_pt1 | contig 14157 bp, 8 predicted proteins | sample IncBWH26MmetaG_FD_155456 | JGI IMG/M metagenome (GOLD analysis project Ga0210400, IMG submission 155456) | Forest soil microbial communities from Barre Woods Harvard Forest LTER site, Petersham, Massachusetts, United States - Inc-BW-H-26-M | ecosystem: Environmental > Terrestrial > Soil >...
CGCCGAGAAGCCGTCGAGCCCTGCGCCGTCGGCCAAGCCGGAAAAAGCCGCGGCGCCTGCGCCAGCGCCGAAGCCGCCCGTGAGGAACGACATTCCGCCGACAACCATTCCGGCTGCACAAGCTGCAGCGGCAAAGACGGCACCACCACCCGTCGCACCCGCGCCGCCTCCTGCTGCGCCAGCGGCGAGCAACAGTCAGGATGACATCGACGCGCTGCTGAACGGCCTCGATGAAGCGACCACCCCTGAGGAGATAAGGGCGCCGGTGACCGAGAGTGAGGTGTTCGAGCTCACCGACGAGATGGCGGTGGCACCCCCGGAGCCGCCGCAGCGTTCGTTCCACAAGGTTGACCCGGCCGACGATCTTGAATTTACCGAAGCCGCCGCTGCCAAGGCGGTGCATCGGCCGCCTGCGTTCGAACCATCGCCGTTTGAAAGCCCCATGGCTCCGTCGCCTCAGCAGATTCTGTCACACTCGACCGTGTCCGCTGTTGAATCCGCCTTCAACAGCCTCGCCCATACGGTGCTGAGCAACAATGCGCGGACGCTGGAAGATCTGGTCAAGGAGATGCTGCGCCCTATGTTGAAGTCCTGGCTCGACGATAACTTGCCGGGACTGGTCGAGCGCATCGTCAAGGCGGAAATCGAACGGGTTTCGCGCGGCCGTTAGAGCGTAATTCCGAAGACGTCATGTTCAAGCAATAACCTGGAATCTCCGGACCGCGGGACGTTGGCCGCCCTGATTCAGCCACCCCGACGGGCTTTATCTTGGCGTTTGGCCTGGCTTGCCGGGTTGACTTGGTGTGCGCTGGCGGCTTTCTAGGCGGTTTCACGCGAAAGCCTGCCCCGGACTTGATCCGGGGTCGACCTCGGTTCGCGTGAAGAAAACGCGTCAAAACAAAAGTCCAGAGCATGATCCGGAAAAGTGGGTACCGGTTTTCCGAAAGATCATGCCCAAACAATAAGCTAGAGCCTCGGGTCTGATTCGATCAGAACCGGTCAGGCTCCGGTCTTTTCAACATCCCCGATTGCACCGTCATGATCGAGAAAAACTACCAGCCAGCCGAAGTCGAAGGCCGTATGTCCCGCCTCTGGGAGAACAGCGGTGCGTTCAAAGCCGGGCGCCCGGAGCGGCGCGACGCCAAGCCGTTCACCATCGTGATTCCGCCGCCGAATGTGACGGGTTCGCTGCATATGGGGCACGCGCTCAACAACACATTGCAGGACATTCTTTGCCGCTTCGAGCGGATGCGCGGGCGCGACGTGTTGTGGCAGCCTGGCACCGATCACGCCGGCATCGCGACCCAGATGGTGGTCGAGCGGCAACTGATGGAGCGGCAGGAGCCGGGCCGGCGCGATATGGGGCGGGCTCGATTTCTCGAGCGGGTCTGGCAATGGAAGGCCGAGAGCGGCGGCATCATCGTCAATCAGTTGAAACGGCTGGGGGCGTCCTGTGACTGGTCGCGCGAACGCTTCACCATGGACGAAGGCCTGTCGCGCGCGGTCGTGAAAGTATTCGTCGAACTGCATCGACAGGGGTTGATCTACAAAGACAAGCGGCTGGTGAATTGGGATCCGAAGCTGCTGACAGCCATTTCCGATCTCGAAGTGCAGCAGGTCGAGGTCAGGGGCAGCCTGTGGTATTTGCGTTATCCGCTGGAAGGCAAGACGTTCAGTCCCGACGATCCCGCAACCTTCATCGTCGTCGCCACTACGCGGCCGGAAACGATGCTCGGCGATACCGCGGTCGCGGTGAATCCGGACGATGAACGCTATACGCATCTGGTCGGCAAGCATGTGATCCTGCCGCTGGTCGGACGAAGAATTCCAATCGTCGCCGACGAATATTCCGATCCGGAAAAGGGCTCGGGCGCGGTGAAGGTGACGCCCGCGCATGACTTCAACGACTTCGAGGTGGGCAAACGGCACAACCTGCCGCAAATCAGCGTGCTGGATCAGGAGGGCCGTCTGGCTCTCGCCGGCAACGACGATTATCTGCGCGGCTTGCCGGAAGGTGCGGCGCACCTTGCGGAAGAATTGAACGGCATCGACCGTTTCGCCGCGCGCAAGCAGATCGTGGCGCGGCTCGAGGATTTTGGCTTTCTGGAGAGAATCGAGCCCAACACGCATACGGTGCCGCATGGCGACCGCTCCGGCGTCGTGATCGAACCCTATCTGACCGACCAGTGGTACGTCGATGCCAAGACCATGGCGCAGCCGGCCATCGCGGCGGTGCGCAGCGGCGCGACGGCGTTTGTGCCCAAGAACTGGGAAAAGACCTATTTCGAGTGGATGGAGAACATCCAGCCCTGGTGCATCTCCCGTCAGCTTTGGTGGGGCCATCAGATTCCGGCGTGGTATGGGCCGGACGGCAAGGTGTTCGTCGCCGAGACCGAAGAGGAAGCCGTCGGCAATGCACTTGGCTACTACGCCGAGCAGGAAGTCATCACGCCGGAGCAGGGCCGGGAGATGGCGCGCGATCCCGAGAAGCGCGCCGGCTTCATTACGCGTGACGAGGACGTGCTGGACACCTGGTTCTCCTCGGCGCTGTGGCCGTTCTCGACGCTGGGCTGGCCCGACGACGACACCGACGTGAAGCGCTACTATCCGACCGACGTCCTCGTCACCGGCTTCGACATCATTTTCTTCTGGGTCGCCCGGATGATGATGATGGGGCTTCATTTCATGAAGGAAGCGCCGTTCCCGACGGTCTATATCCACGCCCTGGTTCGCGATGAGAAGGGCGCGAAGATGTCGAAGTCGAAAGGCAACGTCATCGATCCGCTTCATCTGATCGACGATTACGGCGCCGATGCGTTGCGCTTCACATTGGCTGCGATGGCAGCGCAGGGCCGCGATATCAAGCTCGCGCCACAGCGTGTTGAAGGCTACCGCAATTTCGCGACCAAGCTGTGGAATGCCTGCCGTTTCGCGGAGATGAATGGCTGCGCGCTGTCGCCGGGATTCGATCCAACCCAGGCGAAAGAGACGTTGAATCGATGGATCGCGCACGAGACCGCGCGCGCCACGCGCGAGGTGACCGAGGCGATCGAGGCCTATCGCTTCAACGATGCCGCCGGCGCGATCTACCGCTTCGTGTGGAACGTCTATTGCGACTGGTATCTCGAACTCGCCAAGCCGGTGCTGCTCGGCGAGGACGGTGCCGCCAAGTCGGAGACCCGCGCCATGGTGGCCTGGGCGCGCGACGAAATCCTTAAACTGCTACACCCGTTCATGCCGTTTATCACCGAAGAACTCTGGGCGGTGACGGCTCAACGCGCCGGCCTGCTGGTGCTGGCGCCGTGGTCACGCAAGTCCGGCGGGCTCACGGAACAACTGGCCTTGGTGCCAAGCCCGGACGATCTCTTGATTGCGCCGGCGCTGATAGCTTTCGATCCCGCCGATTTCAGCGATACTGCCGCTGAAGCCGAGATCGGATGGGTGGTCGACCTCGTGACGGCGATCCGCTCGGTGCGAGCGGAAATGAATATTCCGCCGGCGACACTGACGCCGCTTGTGCTAGCCGGCGGATCCGCCGAGACCAAAGAGCGGGCGCAGCGCTGGAACGACGTCGTGAAGAGGATGGCGCGGCTTGCCGACATTTCCTTCGCCGACGCCGCGCCGGAAGGCGCTGTACAGCTATTGGTGCGCGGCGAGGTCGCGGCCTTGCCGCTCAAAGGTGTGATCGATTTTTCCGCGGAGCAAGCGCGGCTCGACAAGGAATTGGTCAAGGCCGAAGCCGACATCAAGCGCGTCGACGCCAAACTCGGCAACGAGAAGTTTGTCGCCAACGCGCCGGAAGAAATCGTCGAAGAGGAAAAGGAAAAGCGCGAGGCGGCGGTGGCACGAAAGACGAAGATTCTCGAAGCGCTGGAGCGGCTCAAGAACGCCGCGTAAGCGGAGTGGCTGGCCTCAAGACAGATCGAACGGCTCGAGCGCCGGCTCTTTCCTTGCCGAGGAGCCAGCCGCCTGCGAAGCGGCGACCGGACTGGTCGATGTTGCGACTACGACGGCAGGGCCGCGGGCCTGCCAGAACGTGGCACCGAAGAGGAAATATGCCGCCGAGGTCCACACGGCTTGCCAGTTCTGGGAACCTTCATTGAAGATGGCATAGAGCGCGATCGCGGCGAACAGGGCCGCGAACACCGTCTCGGCCATTGGGCGCGCGCCTGATTGCGGACGGTTGAGCAACGTCAGTGTCCAAAACGGCACCACCGCCATGGTCAGGCTGGCGAATGGGAAATCGCGCCACCGTGGATCGAACACCAGAGCAAGCGCGGTTTTCGCCGCGATCAGCGTGGTCACGATCAGCACGAACCCCAGAACCGTCGTTGGCAGCGAGAAGGTTCTGCTTTCGCGCGGGCCGATCAATTCCAGAAAGGTCGGCAGCGCGCGTCCCGACATCAGGGCGTTGGCGCAAAACACCGGTGACGCGACCGCGGCGGCCAGCAGCAAACCCCATCCGAGCCAGCCGCCAAAACCGTAGCTTTCATAAAACATCTTGTCGGCGGCCACCCCCAGCAGGATTCCGGCCGAGGTCGCGGAGATCCCGACTGCGGCCCAGGAGGCCAGCCGCGGCGTCCAGGGTTTGCGTCTCAGTGTCAGCCCGGCTGCGGCGAATACCACGATGGCCAATACCATGCCGCTCGCCATCTGCAGCTTCCAGAGCGGATAGTTGCTGATGGCAACGCCGGGTGGATATTTCACCTGGCGATTGATCCCGTCGAACAAGCCCCAATTGCCGCCGACGGTTCCTTCCCATTCACGCTTCCACGATGCGTCGTAAGCTTCGATCAGGTTGACGTGGAAGTTTTCGCGCTTCGCCAGATCGAGGATATCCGAGACGACGCGGGCCTGGTTGGCGCGTGATGGAATCGCTCCTTCACGCATCCGCCCGCTGCTTGGCCAACCAGTCTCGCCGATCAGGATTTCCTTGCCGGGAAAGGCAACGGCCACCTGCTTTGCAATGGCCACCACATGCGCGGCCGCGTCTTCGGCGCGGACCGGAGAGTTTTCCCAGTATGGCAGGATATGAACCGTAACGAAATCGACGACGTCACTGAGCTCCCGATAGCGCAGCCAGTATTCCCAGACGTCGGCATAACTCACGGGAACACTGACGCGGGACTTGACCGAGCGGATGGTTTCCCGAAGGTCGCCCGGGGTCAGGTCTCCATGCAACATGACCTCGTTGCCAACGATGATCGCCTTGACGGCGTCGGGATAATCCTTGGCCAGTGATACCGCGATATCGCTCAGGAGTGCGTTCTTCGCGCGATCGTTTCCGATCCAAATTCCGAGAAGAACTTTCAATCCGACCTTGGAGGCGAGTTCAGGCACCTTGTCCAATCCGTTGTCGACGGAATAGGTGCGGACACATCGGGTAACCTTGGCGAGCTCGGCGAGATCCTCCTGGATATCTTCCGGGCTGACGATCAACTGCTGGTTCAACGGAGTCTGGCTACCCCGGAACGGCGCATAGGAAACGCATTCCAGTTTTGCCGCGGGATCGATCGGCGCGTGCGCCAGCATTACCGGCATGGCCAACCACCACCAGACGGCGGCAATAATACTTAACGATATGAGGAGAAGCGTCAGCGGCGCGCGAAAGGAAATTGGCTCTGTCCTCCGGGAGGCGTGTCGACTATGGTCAAACGGTCGGCGCAGTTAGGTCGGAATGCAGGGGCACAATGTTAACCTGCATCAGAGGCCGAGTGCAAAAGATAGCTGTGTCTTGATAGCAAAACTGTCTCGGTCCCAACAAGTGAAGTGATGTTGTTTAACAGACCCTCCCGACGCCATTTTGCCAAAATCGCCGGATGGTCGGCTCTCGGAATATCGACGAAATCCGCCGCATCCAATCAGGCCGACCCGGGCAAAGCTGGCGGGCCGCCCAGCCCGGGCCTGCCTTCGAGCTTCCCGAGCGATTTTCTATGGGGGACAGCTACATCCGCCTATCAGGTCGAGGGGGCGGTCCATGAAGACGGGCGAGGGCCCTCGATCTGGGATCGTTTTGCTCACACCAACGGGAGAATCGCGGATCGCAGCACGGCGGATGTCGCGAACGACCATTTTCACCGGTACAAGGAGGACGTTCAACTAATCAAGGCGCTGGGTGCGAAGGCCTATCGTTTTTCGATTGCATGGCCGCGTATTTTTCCGGAAGGAACGGGTTCGGCGAACCCGAAAGGCCTCGATTTCTACAATCGGCTTCTGGACGAACTGTTGGCGAATGGCATCGAGCCGTTTGCGACGCTGTATCATTGGGATTTACCTCAGGCGCTTCAGGATCGCTACGGCGGTTGGATGTCGCGTGACACATCGAAGGCCTTTGCGGATTATGCCGCCTATGTCGCGGAACACTTGAGCGATCGTGTGAAGAATATTTTCACGATCAATGAATGCCACAGGCTGGTCTATTCCGGTTACGGCGCGGGCCTAGACGCGCCGGGTCTCAGTCTGTCCCCGCCGGAATTGAACCAGGTTATGCACCATGTCGCGCTGGGGCACGGTCTTGCGGTGCAAGCGGTGCGGGCTCATGGCCGAGCGGGAACCAAGGTCGGTCCGGCCGAGAACCTTGTTGTCTGTATACCCGCCATCGAGACGCCTGCGAATATCCGTGCAGCCGAGATCGCCGCGCGCGAACTCAATGCCGGTTACCTGACCGTGATCCTGGAGGGAAAGTACACCGATGGATTTCTGGCCTATGCGGGCAAGAATGCCCCGAAATACACCGCCGAAGATCTGAAGGTCATTTCGTCTCCCATCGATTTTGTCGGGCTGAATATCTATTTGCCCCATCACTATGTGGTGGCAGCCGATAACGGGAGCGGCTTTTCGTTGCTGCCGTTTCCCGCAACGTTCCCGCATATGGAATCGGACTGGCTCAAGATAGGTCCGGAGGCGATGTATTGGGCGCCGCGTCAAGTGGCGAAGCTTTGGAATGTGAAGTCAATCTACATCACCGAGAACGGAGCCTCGGCTTCAGACCAGCCCGTCGCAGACGGCAATGTCTACGACCTCGATCGGATCATGTATCTGCGCAATTATCTAACGCAGTTGCAGCGCGCGACATCCGAGGGGGTCCCCGTGCATGGGTACTTCCTGTGGAGTCTGATGGACAATTTTGAATGGTCGGATGGATATGAAAAACGCTTCGGGCTCTACCGGGTCGACTTCAATACCCAGCGCCGCACACCGAAGCTTTCCGCCTCATTCTATCGGGAGATGATCGAACGAAACAAGGTAGTTTGATCGCAACGGGACGCGGTCTATGGCGCGGACCCATTAGCGGGCAGTCAAGTGCGGATTGAAGCGAGCTTGATGAAGGTCAGATAGTTGGCCGCGCGTTTGATGGAGTCCTTGCAATTGCGTTTCCGCGGAACGTTCGCCCATGCTCCTTACTGGCGGGCTAGCGCCTGATCCAGTCGCAACATCTTCGGGCTTGCCTCCCTAACCGGACATGCTGCGGACGCCGGATCAAAGCGCCAGCAGGCCACGCGCGATTTCATTTAGGCGGATTTGGACTACCACTCTGCGGCGCAACAATTGTCTATCAATTTCCGCTGGTATTAGCCGGCGGCAACGGCGGATGGGGTCGAGCCAAACCGATCGTTCCCGGCGGCGCCTCGATGCTGGCGCTGCGAGTGCCGCCATTGTGCAGCGTCGTCAGAAACGCTGCGACAATTGCAATAGCCAAGGCTATGGCAAAGATAGCTAATACTGTACGGTGGGTATTCATCATTCAGCTTCCTATCCCGTAGGGCAATTCCGATATCGCATTATCGATTGACCCGAGCGGATTTCCGAGCAGGTGGTCGAATTCCTGTTTGCTAACGGCACTGCACTCGTGCGCGCGCTTTTCGATCCCGGTTCGATTTGGGATCGTCACTTGCCCGCGGCGATATTCGATCAATTGATCGCGCGACTTGATCAAAAAGCGCATACGCGTAATGAAGCAGAGCCCTCCGCATTGTGCTGCTGCGATCAATTTCGGAACTCAGTACGTCTGCTTGCAGACGTAATCCAGAACCTGGCACCTGAATGTAGGCGCTGGTCGGTGCATGACGGTCGCCAAAAAAATATCGGTAGGGCCATCGTGTTTACAAGTGATGCGACACCATCAATCGGAAAATAGACGGAAGAAATAGGCGAGCTCGCTTCGTATAGCGATTCGCGATAATCGAAAGTCGCCGGTTTAAGGTGGGGTCGAAGGCGATCCAGATCCTTCGGATCCAACAACTCCAACAATCGATTTCGATACGATTGAACCAATCCGTCCATGGCGCGAGCCTCTCGTGATAGTCACGCGCGGATATGCAATGGCTTGGTGCCTCGACCATGAAAAACGGTTGCCGGGTGATTTTGTTCCGAAGGTCGTCAGAGATTGTTCCATTCCTGGCTCCGACACGAACTCGCGCGTCGCAGAGATTCATTACCCGATTAATTGTTTGACTTGCATAAGCAAGTCAAACGGCCCTGCGGGCAGGGCCGATGTCGTGGGAGTAATGCGTACATTCCACAATGGCCGACAGAGCCGTCGCTTTCAGCACGATTGGATCGCGCTCGCCGTTTGCCGCGGATGCAAGTATGTGAGACGCGATTTCAGCTTTCATCGACGACGTTCGCTTCGCTTCGGGAAGCATCGCCGTGGCATCGTCAAGGACTGACCTCATCAACGCGATTAGCTCTGGTTGAAAACCTGCTTCTGTTGTTCGCATAGCCGGATACTCGCTCGCTAGGCCCCAACTCATTATCAAGCAATATTCGGATTGCATCTGTCCGCTACCGGACGTGACAGGTTTATTGTCTGCTGCGGTGCGGTCGGAAATCCGTGATAAGACGTGGGGATTGCTCGCCCTGTGTCAAATTGCCGCCCTAAGTGACTGTCTTCCGAGCGAGGTGGACTTTCGAGTTGGCACTTTTCGGACAGAGCGTCCGGCTTGAGGCCATGATGCGTCGCAAAGCGGACATCGGCCGACCAATCTGAATTTGTGGGTACCGCTCACTTACCGGCCGCCTTTTGACGGCTGTTCGCTTTAATTTTAATCGCGCAGGCCAAAGTGGCGAACTAGCTGGAACTCGCCAAAACGTCAGGTTGCGCGATACTGATTTGCGCCCTCCGTCCAGACCGATTTTCAAAAATATTTCTCTTCGTCGCCCACCCAAATCAAATCTGCTTCGATCCAATGCCTGTCACGGGTTAGCTGTCAAAAACGGCTTGGAGAGGAATTTCGAATCTCTCAACCCATATCGCCAGGGCAGATTGACAGCCTTGGTGATGCCGATCCGAATCCCGGCGACGATGTCGGGCTTGCCTGAGCGCGCTTGCAGCGTGATTGGAGGGGCGTCGAGCGCCAGCCCGTTATGCGCGCGGGTGATCGCAAGGGCCTCGGTCAGCTTGCCCGGACCCGAACACAGCGAACGCTCATCATGCAATCTCCGCCGGCGCCGCATCGCTGGAATGCCGTGGGTCGGCTGCAAGGCGCGAATCAGCACCGCGCTGGCCGAACCCTCTTTTTCACAGACGAAATTGACACACCAATGGATGCCGTAGGAACGATAGACATAGATGAAGCCGGGCGGCCCGAACATCACGAGGTTGCGCGGCGTCGGTCCGTGGAAGGAGTGCGCGGCCGGATCGGTGTGGTGATAGGCTTCGACCTCGACGATCACGCCGCCGACGCCGTTGACCAGCAGCGTTGCGCCAATCAGATCGGGCGCGACCTCGTGCACGCTGCGGGCAAAGAAGGCACGCTTGAGCGGCTTGGCTGGCCGCTGCCTGGTCGAGGTGCCATTTTGCAATGTGCGATTTTGAGCCATTCCACCCGATATGCTGGGAACGCCGTGCAGGGCAAGGTTAGAGCGTTTTCGAGCGAAGTGGACACCGGTTCGCGTGAAGAAAACGCGTCAAAACAAAAGATTAAAGCCCGGTTTTGATTCAATCAGAACCTATAAGGCTCTAAAGCGGTTGCGATTCCCCGCCCAGCGGACTAGCTAAAGCTCTCACAACGGACAGTCCATGGTCGTCGTCGTCGATACCGTTTCAGCCACGCCGCTGCGCCCCCGTCACCCCGAAAAGGTGAACCGGCCGGACGCGCTGTCGCCGCCCAAGCCGGACTGGATTCGGGTGCGCGCGCCGAACACGCGGGGCTATGCCGATACCCACAAGATCGTCAAGGAAAACGGCCTCGTCACCGTGTGCGAGGAGGCGGGCTGCCCGAACATCGGCGAGTGCTGGGACAAGAAGCACGCCACCTTCATGATCATGGGCGATACCTGCACCCGCGCCTGCGCCTTCTGCAACGTCAAGACCGGCATGCCCGGCGCGCTCGACGCCCTGGAGCCGGAACATGTCGCGGAGGCAACATTCAAGCTTGGGCTCGCCCATATCGTCATCACTTCGGTGGATCGCGACGATCTCCCCGACGGCGGCGCCGAGCATTTTGCGAAAACCATTCGCGCCATCCGGGCACGCTGCCCGACCACCACCATCGAGATCCTGACGCCGGATTTCCTGCGCAAGGACGGCGCGCTCGAAATCGTCGCGGCGGCAAAACCCGACGTGTTCAACCACAATCTGGAAACGGTGCCGTCGCGTTATCTCAGCGTGCGCCCGGGCGCCCGTTATTTTCATTCGATCCGGCTCCTGCAGCGGGTGAAGGAAATCGATCCGACGATCTTCACCAAGTCCGGCATCATGGTCGGGTTAGGCGAAGAGCGTCACGAGGTTCTCCAGGTGATGGACGATCTGCGTTCGGCCGATGTGGATTTTCTGACCATCGGGCAATATCTGCAGCCGACCCGCAAGCATCACGCTGTGATGCGATATGTGCCGCCGGATGAATTCCAGGGCTACGAGAAGGTGGCTTATACCAAGGGCTTCCTGATGGTCTCAGCGAGCCCGCTGACCCGTTCTTCGCACCACGCCGGGGACGATTTCGCCAAGCTGCAGGCAGCGCGCGCTGCGAAATCCCGCTGAGCGTCAGCCAATGCCCAGATTCTCCAGCAAGCGCCGGGTTCACCACAGCGCGCCCCAGATGTTCGACCTTGTGGCCGATGTCGAGCGCTATCCTGAATTCGTGCCGCTGTGCCGTTCACTGAAGATACGTCAACGCACGCCAAGGCCTGATGGCACCGAAATCGTGATCGCCGACATGACCGTGTCGTTCAAGCTGGTGCGTGAAGCCTTCACCAGCCGGGTAACGCTGGACCGTCCCAACCTGAAAATTCAAGTCGAATACCTGCAGGGGCCGTTCAGCAATCTCGAAAACCGCTGGTCGTTCGAGCCGAAGCCGGACGACTCCTGCGATGTCGGTTTTTTCCTGACATATGAATTCAAGAGCCGGATGCTGGCGATGCTGATGGGAACGATGTTCGATACGGCGTTTCAGCGTTTTGCGGCGGCGTTCGAGAAGCGCGCGGATGCAATCTATGGATCAGGGCGTTAGGCCGGGACACCGCGACTATGCCCGCGGCGGACGCCGCCGCTTGACCGGGCTGCGCCGCGCGGATCGCGCCACGCGGGCGCGCAACCGGCTGATGGTTTCGCGGCGCGGCTTGGCCAGCGCCTGCGGCCCGCGCGCCAGTTCCGTCAGCATACGCAGGGCTTCGACGACGGAGCGTTGGCGCACCGCGCTACGCCCGATGGCTCCGAAGCGGCACTCGCGATGCAGAATTCTGCCGTCGCGGGCGGCGACGGCGAAGTGGACGAGCCCTACCGGTTTTCCCGGCGTCGCTCCTCCCGGACCGGCAATGCCGGTAATCGAGACCGCCAGATCGACGCCGGCTTTCTCCAGCGCGCCGATGGCCATCGCGGTTGCGGTTTCCTTGCTGACCGCGCCGAAGGTCGCAAGGGTTGTCGCCTTGACACCAAGCATCACGCGCTTGGCGTCGTTGGAATAGGTGACAAAGCCGCGGTCGATGACGTCGGACGATCCGGGAATATCGGTGAGCGCGCCGGCGACCAGGCCGCCGGTGCAGGATTCCGCGGTCGCAATCGTCAGCTTGCGCATCCGGCAGAGATCGAGCAGCGAGCGGGAGAGGGCGCGCGCGTCGCTGCCGCTCATCTCAATCGCTCCAGGGCAGGCGGATGGTGGCGCTCGCTGTGGCGGCGATGCCTTCCTCGCGACCGGTGAATCCGAGCCGTTCGCTGGTCGTCGCTTTCACGGCTACCCGCGAAATGTTCAGTCCGGTGATCTCCGCGATGCGCGCACGCATGGTATCCCGCAATGGTCCGATCTTCGGACGCTCACAGATCAGGGTGACTTCGAGATGGGCGACGCGTCCGCCGCGCGCGCCGACACGATCGATCGCATATTTGAGAAACTGGTCGGACGAAGCGCCCTTCCACTTGATGTCGCTGGGCGGAAAATGCGAGCCGATATCGCCATCCGCCAGCGCGCCGAGAATGGCGTCGACCAGCGCATGAAGGCCGACATCGCCGTCGGAATGCGCAAGAAAACCGCGGCTGTGGGGCACACGGACGCCGCAAATCATCAGATGATCGCCGTCGCCGAAGGCGTGAACGTCATAGCCGGTTCCGGTCCTGACGTCGCCAAGCATGGCGCCGAGGCGCGCTTCTTCGCGGACGAAATCTTCTGGTGTCGTGAGTTTCATGTTTGCAGGATCGCCTTCAAATGTCGCCACCGTCAATCCCGCCCATTCCGCAAGCGCGGCGTCGTCGGTGAAATCGCTGCGGCCTTCGCGCGCTGCGCGGCGATGGGCATCGAGAATGACGTCGAACCGGAACGCCTGCGGCGTCTGCGCGATGCGCAGCCGCGCCCGCTCCGGCGTGGCTTCGACGTTTCCGTTTCCGTCGACCAGCTTGATGGTATCGGCGACAGGTATCGCGGGCACGGCGGCGCCGGTGCGGCCCGCCGCGTCGATTGCACGCGAGATCAGCGCGGCGGTGACGAATGGTCGCGCCGCGTCATGGATCAGAACCACATCGGGCTTTTGTCCGGCAAGCGCTTCAAGCCCTGCATGCACCGACGCCTGGCGCGTCGCGCCGCCATGGGCGGGCGGCTCGTAACGCAACGCGCTGACGGCCTCATTGAAGATGGCAGCGTCGTCAGGATTGAGAACCGGCTGCACGGCCAAAACCTGGGGATGCCGGCAAAACGGCTCCATTGCCCGGAAAATGACGGTCTGGCCGCCGATCGAGCGGTATTGCTTCGGCCCACCCGAGCCGGCACGGAGGCCGCGTCCGGCTGCGACAAGGATGGCTGCAGTCCGCTCAAGATTGGGCATTGGATTCAATTACGGGCAAAAGGTGGGTGGAAACATTCGTCGGCTGGCGCACTGCCCTTATCATGCTCACGCTGCGAAACCAGAATGATTCCCAATAGCTGTGGGAAAAAAGCACAATTTGTTGCAGTGCACTTGCAAGATTGGCAGAACTGTCTAAAGTGTAGGCATGGTGCTTGACTGCACAAAGTTTGTGCGCAAAATGGATATTGGCAGACGCGATGAGGCGGCTGTCAGAACAACGAGAAATCCGTGACCGGTCCGGAATCCTCAGGCCTTAAGCCATTGAAAATAGGTGATATTGAGGTCGCCAACCGGGTTCTTCTCGCGCCGATGTCTGGGGTCACGGATGTGCCCTTTCGGCGCTTGACCGCCATGCTTGGCGCGGGACTGGTCGTTTCCGAAATGACCGCGAGTAATGACCTCGTCAATGGTCGCCCGATGTCGCGGTTGCGATGCGAGGCAACGGGTATCGGCCCGCACGTCGTTCAACTCGCGGGCTGCGAGACCAGATGGATGGCGGAGGGAGCGCGCATCGCGGAGGCCGCGGGTGCCGAAATTATCGATATCAATATGGGCTGTCCGGCGCGCCACGTCACCGGCGGTCAATCCGGTTCGGCGTTGATGCGCGATCTCGATCACGCGCTGAAACTGATCGAGGCGACAATAGCCGCGGTGAAGGTGCCGGTGACGCTCAAGATGCGGCTCGGATGGGACGATCGCTCTCTCAATGCACCGGAGTTGGCGCGTCGTGCAGAGGCCGCTGGCGTGCAACTGATTTCGGTGCACGGCCGCACCCGGTGCCAGTTCTACAAGGGCGCAGCCGATTGGCGCGCGGTGCGCGCGGTCAGGGATGTCGTTCGTATTCCGCTCGTCGTCAACGGCGATATCACTTCGTTCGAGAAGGCC
>Ga0210400_10003380_pt1 | contig 14157 bp, 11 predicted proteins | sample IncBWH26MmetaG_FD_155456 | JGI IMG/M metagenome (GOLD analysis project Ga0210400, IMG submission 155456) | Forest soil microbial communities from Barre Woods Harvard Forest LTER site, Petersham, Massachusetts, United States - Inc-BW-H-26-M | ecosystem: Environmental > Terrestrial > Soil >...
CGGATCAGGCCACGATTGATTCATTCGTGTCGTGGATGGAAGGCAACCTGGACAAGGCTGCTGCGGCTCATCCGGATGCCGGCTATGTCTCGCTGCACCGTCTGAATCGCGTCGAATATGCGAGCGCCGTGAAGGATCTGCTGAATGTCGAGGTCGATCCGACCCAGCTGCTGCCGCAGGACACCAAGAGCGATGGCTTCGACAATGTCGCGAGTGTCCTGAAGGTCTCCCCGACCTTCCTGGACCAGTATATTTCCGCGGCCCGGACGGTGGCGGCACTGGCAGTGGGCAGCGCTCACGCCGCGCAGGCCATCGTCACGTACCGCGCCGGTCCGCATGACCAGATCTTCCACATCGAGGGCCTGCCCCTGGGCACCCGCGGCGGCATGTCGGTGCTGCACAACTTTCCCGCCGACGGCACCTATACCTTCAATCTGAATGTCGGGACGGGCCTGGGCTACATCGGGGATCTCGCACAGGAACACCAAGTGGTGTTCCTGATCGACGGCAAGCAGGTCTGGGAACGCAGCATCGGGGGTCCGAAGGACTTCAAGGATGCGGACCAGAAGCAGCAGGAGGCCACCAAGGAATTCACGGCCCGCTTCCGCGACATCAAGCTGCCCCTGACCGCCGGCCCGCATCAGTTGGCGGTGACCTTTGTGCAGCGTGCGCAATCCGAGTCGGACGACTGGCTGGCCTCTTTCAATCCCATGGGCGGCATCGGCGGCCTGCCGCGCATCGGCGGCTTGGAGATCAACGGGCCGGTGGAGGTGACCGGCCTGAGTGAAACGCCCAGCCGCGCAAAGATCTTCTCCTGTCATCCCAGCGCGGCCGCGGAGGAAGCGGCCTGCGCGCACCAGATTCTCACCGCCTTGATGCGCGATGCCTACCGCCGCCCGGTCACCGACGCAGACCTCGCGGCGCCGCTGCGCTTCTTTGCAGTGGGACGGCAGGGCAAGGATTTCGATGCCGGCATTCAAAATGCCATCGTCGCGATTCTGGCGAGCCCGAAGTTCCTGTATCGGCTCGAAGCCGCGCCGCAGCTCGTCAAGGTCAGCGATCCACCGCCGGCCTATCACCTCAGTGACCTGGAGCTGGCCTCGCGCCTGTCCTTCTTCCTGTGGAGCCAGGGACCGGACCCCGAACTGCTCAACGTCGCCGTCAGCAACACCTTGCACGAGCCGGCGGTACTGAACGCTCAGGTCAGGCGCATGCTGGCCGATCCGCGCGCCAACGCGTTGGTCACCAACTTCGCCTTCAACTGGCTGCAGGTCGACAGCATGGACAAGATCCAGGCCGACCCGAACGTGTTCCCCTACTTTGACGAGGATCTGCGCATCGCCTTCCGCAAGGAGATGGAGCTGTTTGTCGGCAGCATCCTGCTCAAGGACCGTCCCGTCACCGATCTGCTGGCGGGGAACTGGACCTTTCTGAACGAGCGCCTGGCGCTGCACTACGGCATCCGCAACGTGCGCGGCAGCGATTTTCGCCGGGTCGAACTCACCGACTCGCATCGTTTCGGCCTGCTCGGCAAGGGCGCCATTCTCATGGGCACCTCCTACGCCAACCGCACGGCGCCGGTGCTGCGTGGCGCCTGGGTGCTCGAGGTGATCAGCGGCACGCCGCCGCATGCGCCGCCGCCGGCGATTCCGGCGCTGAAGGAGAACGTGCCGGGGGCGCAGCCGCTCACCATCCGGCAGCGCATGGAAATGCATCGTTCCCAGCCCTCCTGCAACGCCTGCCACGGCATCATGGATCCGATCGGCATGTCGCTGGAGAACTTCGATGCCATGGGCAAGTGGCAGAACAAGGATGCCGAAACCGGCACGCTGATCGATACCGCCGGCAAGATGGCCGATGGTGAGCTCGTCAGCGGGCCCGATGACCTGCGCAAGGCATTGCTGGCGCGTCCGGACCAGTTCATCCAGACCCTCACCGTGAACCTGATGACCTATGCCCTCGGGCGCTCCGTGGAGTACTTCGACATGCCGGTCGTCAGGCAGATCGTCCGCGACGCCGATCGCAACGGGGCGCGCTTCTCAGCCATCGTGATGGGCATTGTCGGCAGTCCTGAGTTCCAGACGCAGCAGCCGCACGCCAGCAGCGAGCAGCCGGCCGACAAGACCGCGAGCACGGGTCCGGCGCCCGCCGCGCGTCCGCAGACCTGAGAGAGGGTATCGATATGCACTTCATCACCCGCAAACATCTGTCACGCCGCGCGGTGTTGCGCGGCGTCGGCGCGACGCTCGCCTTGCCGCTGCTCGAGGCCATGATTCCGGCGCGCACCGCGTGGGCCCAGACCGCGGCGGTGCCGAAGATGCACATGGCCTTCATCTACTTTCCGCATGGCGCCATCATGGACCAGTGGACGCCGGCCGGGACGGGCAAGGATTTCAAGCTCTCGCGCATTCTTGCGCCGCTGGCCGATTACCAGAAACAGATGCTCGTGGTGAGCAATCTCGGCAACCGGCCGGCCGAAAGCGCCGCGGTGCATGCGATCGTGCCGGGCACCTGGCTGTCCTGCGTGCATCCGAAGGAGAGCCAGGATCCCTACGGCGGCGTGACCATCGACCAGATGGCCGCCCTGAAGATCGGCCAGGACACCCCGCTGCCGTCCCTGGAGGTGCGCACCGAGTCCAGCGGCGGTGGCGGATCCTGCGATCGCGCCTACGGCTGCAGCTACTCGGGCACCATCGCGTTTCGTACGCCGAGTTCGCCCCTGCCCATGGAGAACAATCCCCGCACCCTGTTCCAGCGGTTGTTCGGTCGCGGCGACACTGCGGAGGAACGCAAGGCGCTGGGCGATCAGTACGACAGCATCCTGGACATGGTGCAGGCCGATGCCGCGACCATGCAGCGCCAACTGGGCACCCGGGATCGGGTCGTGCTCTCCGACTACCTGGAGAGCGTGCGCGAAGTCGAACGGCGCGTGCAGAAAATGGAAAAACAGGATCTGTCCCAGCTGAAGCTGCCGGCGGTGCCGTTGGGGATCCCGGAGCAGTTCCCGCAGGAACAGATGCTGATGTTCGACATGATTGCCCTGGCCTACCAGGCGAATCTCACCCGCATCGCCACGATGATGATGGCGGCGGAAGTGAGCAACATGACCTACAACTTCGTGGGCGTTCCGGATGCCTTCCATCCGGTCTCGCATCACCAGGGAGATGCGACCAAGATCGAAAAGCTGGTGAAGATTCAGACCTTTCACTCCCAGCAGATGGCCAAGTTCCTCAAGCGCCTGGCGGACACGCCGGACGGGGATGGCTCATTGCTGGATCATTCGCTCATTGTATATGGCAGCAACATGAGCAACAGCAACGCCCACAACCAGTACCCGCTGCCCACGAGCGTCCTGGGTGGCGCCTGCGGCAAGCTGAGGATGGGCCAGCACCTGATGGCCGCCGAGCACACCCCGCTCGCCAATCTGTGGCTGACGCTGATGAACCGCTCCGGGATCGCGATGGACAAACTGGGCGACAGCACCGGCCAGTTCGCGGAGATCTGATGATGATGCGATGCATGCTCGCCGCGCTATCGCTGGGCCTGCTGGCCGAGGCGGCTGCGGCTGCGCCCCTCTCCCTGGTGGCCGCCGCCCAGCAGCAGGACACAACGCAGGCCCTGGCCCTGATTGCCCACGGCGCCGATGTGAATGCGACCTCGCCTGATGGCACGACCGCGCTGATGTGGGCGGCGCATGGCGGCGATGAGGCGCTGGTTGCCGCGTTGCTCAAGGCCCATGCCAAGGTTGATGTCGGCAATGCCTACGGTGCCAATGCCATGCTGCAGGCGGCGCAGTTCGGGGACGTGCGCATCCTCGAGGCTTTGCTGGCGGCGGGCGCGAATGTTGAGTCGCCGAATCCGGACGGCGAGACCGCCCTCATGCTGGTGGCGCGCGCCGGCAATGTCGAGGCCGGGAAGCTCCTGCTCAGGCATGGCGCCAGCGTCAATGCCCGCGAGAACTTCCGGGGCCAGACGGCGCTGATCTGGGCGGCGGCCGAGAGCCAGCCGGAGATGGTGAAGCTGCTGCTCGCCTGGCATGCGGACGCCAATGCGCGCTCCCTGATCAACACCAATCGCCGCCAGGTCACCGGTGAGCCGCGTGCGCAGGCCCGGCCGCCCGGCGGCATGACACCGCTCCTGTACGCCGCGCGCCAGGGGTGCCTGGGCTGTGTCCGATATCTGGAGGCGGGCCATGCGGACCTGAACATGGCCGATCCCGAAGGGATCACGCCCATGCTGATCGCCGCCGAGAATTTCAATTTTGATATCGCCGCCTACCTGATCAAGCACGGTGCGGATGTCAATCGCTGGGACTGGTGGGGGCGCACCCCATTGTATGCGGCGGTTGATCTGAACACCTTGCCCTATGGCGGTCGCGCCGATCACATCTCCATGGATGACACCACCAGTGTGCAGCTCATCGAGCTGCTGCTGCAGGCCGGCGCCAATCCCAATGCACAGCTGCGCAAGTTTCCCCCGTACCGTTCCCTGGGCGCGGATCGGGGCGGGGACTCGCTGCTGACCATCGGTACGACCCCGCTGCTGCGCGCGGCCCGCGCGGGGGATGCGGCGGCCATCCGCTTGCTGCTGGCGCACCATGCCCTGCCGGACCTGGGCAACAACTCGGATGTGACGCCGCTGATGGCGGCTGCCGGGGTCGGAACCACCGGCGTGGACACCCGCGGCAAGTACAAGACGCAGGCCGAGGCCTCCGCAGCGATCAAGCTGCTGGTGCAGGGCGGGGCCGACGTGAATGCCACGGATGTCCGGGGCCTCACGGCACTGCATGGCGCCGCGCTGCTGGGCTTCGATGATGTGATCAGGACCCTCGCCGCCGAAAAGGCCCGCCTGGACGTGAAGGACAAGCGCGGCATCACCCCGCTCGACATGGCCATGGGCAAGGGCGGCGGCCTGGGACGCGGCGGGGAAGGGGCCACGGTGCACCAGAGCACCGCGGATCTTCTCAAGCAACTGCTGGCCAACAACAATGCGCAGGGTGGGGCGACCCAGCCGGTGCCGCCGCCGACCGCGGCCAATACGACCGCCCATTAGCCGTCTCATTTACAAGCGACTTAAAAATGCTGAAAGAATTGCGTCTGGTGTGGGATGTACCCACGCGTGTGTTCCATTGGCTGCTGGTGTTGAGCATCATCGGCTCGTATGTCACGGCCAAGCTCGCCTGGATGACCTGGCACGAGGCCTTCGGGTGTTTGATGATCGGCATGCTGATTTTCCGGGTGCTCTGGGGCCTGATCGGTCCGCGGCACGCCCGGTTCGTCAATTTCGTGAAGGGCCCCGGCTCGATCATTCAGTACCTGAAGGGTGGCATGAAGAGCGTGGGGCACAATCCCCTCGGGGCCGGCATGGTCGTGCTGATGCTGCTGCTGCTGGCGGTGCAGGCGACGACGGGGCTCTTCAGCACCGATGATGTGGCCTTCGTCGGCCCGTACTTCCCGGCGGTCAGCCACAGCCTGGCGGAGCAGCTCACCGGCATCCACCACAAGAATTTCAATATCATTCTGGCGGCGATCGTGCTGCACCTGTGCGCCATCAGCTTCTACACGTTCGTGAAAAAGGAACCGCTGGTGCCGGCCATGTTTCATGGCCGCAAGCCCGCGGAATATGTGCCGGCGCAGCAGGCCATTTCCAGCAGTCAGCTGTGGAAGGCGTTGATCCTGATCGCCGTGGCGGGGGGATGCGTGTACTGGCTGCTGCATGCGGCACCGCCGCCGCCCGCCAGTATCGATTTTTGAGTTTTGGGGCTCACTGACGCCGCGCCCATGAAATGGAGCGCGGCGTCAGGTTCAGAGCTTAGCCGTTACGGGTTGTCGCGGAACTGGTCGTGACAGCCGGAGCAGCCCTTGCCCACCCCACGGGCGGCCGCAATGGTCTTGTCCTTGTCGCCGGTCTTGGCAGCCGCTTCGAGGTCCGCAGCAGCCTTCACCAGGTCGTTGGCCTTGCTGTCGAAATCCGACTTGTTGGTCCAGATCCCTTCGCGCGCCCGGGTCTTGATGGTGGTGAAGGTATGAGTGTCGGTGGCGAACACTTCCGGAATCATCGAGGCAGTGACCTGCACGCGCTGCGCCGCCTTCACGGCCGCGGCGGCGTCAAACGGCGCACCGCGCAGCATGCCGCCCACGGGGCCGAATGCAAAGGACTGGACTTTGAAAAGCCCCTGACGCGTGAGCACTGTCGCCTCCGCCTTCTGCTCCGGAGTCTGGGCTGGCGGAGCCTGCGCAATGGCGGCGGAGGCCAAAATAAGTGAGCCAACCGCAGCAACGCCGATTCTTGTGATCCCGTTCATCTCGTCATTCCCCCTTTGAGAGGTGGCCGTATTGGTAAATCAACTGGCTGCGCAGTCTAGCAGAGGACCCGCTACGGGAGGGTGACAAGCTTCAGCCGGTGCGAGCGCCCGATGCCACCACGGCAGGGACTTCGCGATCCCAGTAGGGAGTCTCGGGTCCGAAGATGCTGACCAGGTAGTCCACCAGCGCCCGCACTTTCAGCGGCACCAGGCGGCGACCCGAATACACCGCATAGATGGCGACATCGGCGGAACCCCCGTAGGAGGGCATGACGCGGCGCAAGGCGCCGCGGCGCATTTCCCCGCCCACGTCCCAGGTGGAACGGAAGCCGATGCCCATGCCGGATATCACGGCCTCGCGGACCACTTCGCTGGAATTGGTTTGCAGCAGGGTCTGGGGCTTGAAGGTGACCGGACCCTCGGGGCCTTCGAGACGCCAGGTCACCTGGGGGCCGCCGGCGACCAGCCGATGATGATGCAGGTCGGCGATATTGCGCGGCTCGCCATGGCGCTCGATGTAATCGGGGGAGGCACACAGGACGCGCCGGTTTGGTGCAAGGCGACGGGCCACCAGGCTGGAATCCGGCAGGGTGCCGATGCGCACGGCCACATCGAAATTGCCGGCCACCAGGTCGACATAATCGTCATTCAGATCCACGGCCAGGCGCAGGTCCGGATAGGACGACATAAATCCGGTCAGCCGCGGCACCACATGCAGTCGGCCAAATGCCGTCGGCAGGGAGACCCGCAGCACGCCCCGGGGGCGTTCCGAATCCACTGAGGCAAAGCTCTCGGCATCGTCAACGGCCGCCAGTACCGCCAATACGCGCTCATGGAAGCGTTGGCCGACATCCGTGGCTGTGACTCGGCGGGTGGTGCGCTGGAGCAGCCGGACGCCCAGCCGATCCTCCAGGCGGGTGACCCGCTTGGAGATCATGGCCGGGGAAGAATGCAACTCCCGCGCGGCCGCAGACAGACTGCCTGCCTTGATCACGCGGGCGAAGATCTCGTAGTCGAGCAGGTCGGTCATCTTTTCCACTGTGCGTATTATCTCAACCGGCAAGGGTGCCATGCGTTAAATGTTATAAGTGGCATGACTGGCGCAATGGTTGGCACCGCTGGGTGTATCGGTTGCTATCGCAACAAAAGGCCCGTAGCCAGGCTTTCGGGCGAAGGTGCATCATCGGCAAATGGATATGGAGCGCCGCCAGTCGCGACACCGCCTGCTGTGGCAGCTGCAGCGACTCCTGCCGTCCCCGTTGCTGAAGGCCACCCCGCCGGTGCACGCGGCGGCGCTGGCCGCACTGCTGGTGGATCTGCGGTACTGGCCCTGGAGCGTGGCGGCGCTGCTGGCCAATCACCTGCTCTTGGCGCTGGGCGGTCTGCTGCCGCGCAGCCGCCTGCTCGGGCCGAACTGGACCCGCTTGCCAGTCGGCGCCGATGGCATCGCGCTCACCATTGATGACGGTCCGGATCCGGCCGTGACACCCGCGGTGCTGGATCTGCTGGCGCGGCATGGGGTGCGCGCGACCTTTTTCTGCGTGGGGGAGCGGATCAGGCGGCATCCGGACCTGGCCCAACGCATCGCCCGCGAGGGCCATGAAATCGGCAACCACACCCAGCATCACCGCTATGTATTTTCCCTGTTCGGGCCCGCGGCCATGCGCCGCGAGATCGCACTCGCGCAGGCGAGCATTCAGGCCACCTGTCAGGTGGTGCCGCGTTTTTTCCGTGCCCCCGCGGGGCTGCGCAATCCCTGCCTGCAACCTTGTCTGGCGCGGCTGGATCTGCAGCTGGCGAGCTGGTCGCGGCGCGGTTACGACACCGTGACCGCGGACGCCGAAGTGGTGCTGCGCCGACTGACCCGGAACCTGGCGGCCGGGGACATCCTGCTGCTGCACGATGGTCTGGCCGCCCGCACCCCCGATGGCACGGCCGTGATTTTGGCGGTGCTGCCAAAACTGCTGGCCGAACTGGCACGGCGACGCCTTCGCTGCGTCACACTCTCGGAAGGTCGGGGGTAGAATGCACCATGGTTTTGGCTGGAGCTTGAGCGGATGAATGTAGTTTGGTATGCGCTGTGGTACGTGATCGCCGTGGGCTTCCTGGTGATCGTGCATGAGTTCGGGCACTTCTGGGTGGCGCGGCGCCTGGGGTTCAAGGTACTGCGCTTCTCGGTGGGATTCGGCACGCCGATCTGGCGCCGCAAGATTGGCCAGGATCAGACCGAGCTGGCGCTCGCCCCAATTCCGATGGGCGGTTACGTCAAATTCCTGGACGAACGCGATGGCCCGGTGCCGCCGGAGCTCCTGGCGCGCTCCTTCACCCGCAGGCCGCCGTGGCAGCGCATCCTGGTGCTGCTGGCCGGGCCCGGATTCAATCTGCTGTTCGCCATCCTGGTGCTGTGGGGCATGCGCTGGGTGTCGGGCATCAATGACGTGAAGCCCATCATCGGGGAGGTCCAGCCGGCCTCCATAGCCGCCCGCGGCGGCCTGGTGCGCGGGGATGAAATCCTGGCCATCGGTGACAAGGCCGTGCCGAACTCGCGCGATGTGCTGTTTGATCTGCTGGATACGATTCTGGGCCGGGGCGCGGCGCAACTGTCCGTGCGCTCCGTCGATGGGCGGACCCATAACGTCCTGCTGTCCGTGCCGGATCCGGCCACGCGCCGGCAGTTGACCGAGCCTGCGATGTTGCTCTCGGGCCTGGGGTTCCGATTCCAGGAGGCCCCCATGCCGCCGGTGCTGGCCGATGTCGTGCGCGGCGGCAATGCCGCGCGCGCCGGGCTGCTGACGGGTGATCGCGTGGTCGCCATAGACGGCACGCCGATCAATGATTTCGGCGACATGGCCAAGTTGATCTCGGGGTCTGCCGGCAGGACCATCACGGTGCAGTACCTGCGCGCCGGTCTCAGCCATACGACCCAGGTGCCGGTGGTGGCGACGCCGGATGGTTCAGGCCACAGCGTGGGACGCATTGGCATTGCCGGCGCCCCTCCGAAGCTGCCGCCGAGCATGCTGGTGCACAAGGATTTGTCGGCGGGCGCTGCGCTGGTGAGTGCTTTTGATGATGCCTGGGACCTCACCGCCACCCAGAGCAAGCTGCTGTGGCGCATGGTGCTGGGCCAGGTCTCGGTGAAGAATCTCAGCGGTCCCTTGAGCATCGCCCAATTTGCCGGCGAGTCCGCGCAGGCGGGGCCGGCATCCTTCCTGGCCTTCCTGGTACTGATTTCCCTGGCGCTGGCCCTGTTCAATCTGTTGCCCATTCCCTTGCTGGATGGCGGGCAGATCGTGTTTCAGGCGGCCGAGTGGATCAAGGGCCGGCCCTTGAGCGAGCGCACCCAGATCTTCGGCCAGCAGGTGGGCATCGCGCTGCTGGTGGTACTGCTCGGGGTCGCGCTCTTCAATGATGTCTCGCGTCAGTTTGGCTGACGCGAGCGGCGCCTCCGGTCCCTATTCGACGCTGTAACCGCGGGCCTGCAGGCAGGCGGCCATGGCGCGGTAATAATCCCGGCTCTTGCCCGTGAACTGATCCGGCGGCACGTTGCCCCCCGAGGCGGTCGGGTCAAAGCCGGTTTGACCCATGGCGGCGGCGTGGCACTCGTACTTGTCCTTGCCCTGCTGATCCGCCGTCTGGCCATTGCGCGGATAGATGAACAACTGGTTGGTCGTCGGCGGCTGGGGCGGCTGCTCATCGGGTGCGGCGTTCACGGCCCCCGGCGGCGCATCCACCACTTCGTAGCCATTGTCCTGCGCGCTCCACATGTAGTACGTATCGTTGGCGTAGTAATACGGCACGCCCCCGAACCACACCGTCGAGTAGAAGGGCGGCAGCAGGGGTACGAACACGCCGATGGGCGGCGCCACGACCACGAACCCGATGCCGCGCGGCGCGTACCACATGCCGCCCGAGTAGTAGTAGTGGTTCGGTCCCCGATTGATGATGATGCGATCGCGCGGCAGGTCGCGGACCACGTAACCCCGATCGTAGTACGGGTGGTTGTGGCTGAAACGCGCGTCCATGTGTTCATGCGCCACGGGCGCACGGCCGCGACCATGGTCATCGCGTGGATCGGCCTGGGTCAGGCTGCAGGCGAGGCTCGCGGCGAGGCCCAGGGCGCTGAGCAGGGCGGTGCGGGTGAAGGCAGTGTTCAAGATCATGTCGAAATCCTTCTAATTCACACTGTAGCCGCGGCCTTCGAGGCAGGCGCCCAGGGCACGACGGTAGTCCGACGCTTTGCGCTCCATCTGCGCGGCCTGCGCCTGCATATGGGCATTGGCACTGGCATTGGCCGCCGATTGGGCCTGCGCATCCGCATTGGCCTCGGCGCCGGCACCGATCGCGCCGCCCAGCAAGGCACCCAGCAGCAGGCCGGCGCCGGCGTTGCGCGGGTTGGAGACCGCGGCGCCCAGGATGCCGCCGGTCACCGCACCCACCGCGACACCGGAACCGGGCGCGGGTCCCCCGACGACCTGAATCCGCTCATGCGGCGGCACGTTCGGCGCGCTGGGGTTGAAGCCGCTTTGCTGTGTGGCCCAGCTGGAGCATTCGTAGCGATCGCGGTCCAGTTGCTGCGGCGACTGGCCCTGCTGGGGATAGGCATAGACCGTCACATTGGGGGGCGGGGGCGGCGGCGGCAGCTCGTTCGGCGGCGGCGCCACGACGCAGGCCGAGAGCACCGCGGCAATCGCAGCGGCGGCCAGCACCCGGAAATGACGAACACTAGATTCTTTCAGCATCATGTTTGGCTTCCAGTGAAGGACCTGTACCTTGAGACGCAAAACGCGACAATCCGTGCCGCCGTTGACGCGGCGCTGAAGGTTGGACTGCGCCGGAGGGCGCATGTTCCAAGCCCGCACTTTGTGAAAACTTCTGTAGGAATACATTGCAAGTTATTGAAAATCCATAATACTTATATACTAATACCTAACAAGTCTTACAACTGATGTGCCGCGGCACCGCAGTATGCAACGGGCTGTGTACACTTCCGCCCCCGATTTAAAGCCGGCGCACTCCTACATTTGTAATGTCTGACCATCGCCTACTGGAAGCCATGATCGAGGCCGCCCTGGAGGCAGGCCGGGCTGCGAACCGCATTTACCGCGGAGCCTTCGCGGTCCATACCAAGGCGGATGATTCCCCGGTCACCGCCGCGGATCATGTGGCCGAGGAAATCATCCTGCGGCACCTGGCGGTGCACGCCCCGGCGCTGGCCGTGGTCGCCGAAGAACAGTGCGCCGCCGGCCATGTGCCGGTCGTGGCGCAGGAGTTCTTCCTGGTCGATCCCCTGGATGGCACCAAGGAATTCGTGGAGCGGCGCGGCGAGTTTACGGTCAACATCGCCCTGATTCGCGATGCCGCGCCCGCGCTGGGCGTGGTGTATGCACCGGCGACCGGTCAGCTGTTTGCCGCCGACGTCGCCGCGGCCCGCGCGGGACGGGCGATGCTGGATCCTGAGAATCCCATGGCCGTGGCGCTGCAGCCGATCCGGGTTCGCGCGCGGCCCACATCGGGCCTCACGGCCGTGGCCTCCCGATCGCACCGGACCGCGCAGACCGATGCCTACCTGGCGCGCTATGCGATCGCCGAGATCGTCTCCGTCGGTTCATCCTTGAAATTCTGTCTGCTGGCTGCCGGCGAGGCCGACCTGTATCCGCGCCTGGGTCCGACCATGGAATGGGATACGGCGGCCGGTCATGCCGTGCTGACGGCCGCCGGCGGCCGGGTCATGGGTCCGGAGGCGCAACCGCTGCGGTACGGCAAGCCGCAGTTTCGCAATTCCTGGTTCGTGGCGAGCGGCGCCTTTGAGCCGCAGGCATTCGCGGCATGAAGGATCTGGGCATGCATACCCACCTGAAGCGCCTGGAAGCGGAGTCCATCGGCATCATGCGCGAGGTGGTCGCCGAGTTCGCGAATCCGGTGATGCTGTATTCGATCGGCAAGGACTCCGGGGTGATGCTGCACCTGGCGCTCAAGGCCTTCTTCCCCTCCAAGCCGCCGTTTCCGCTGCTGCATGTGGACACGGGATGGAAGTTCCGCGACATGATCCGCCACCGCGACATGATCGTGGCGCGCTACGGCTTCAAGCTGCTCGCCTACACCAATGCGGATGGCGTGGCGCGGGGTATCAACCCGATCCGCTCCGGCTCCCAGGTGCACACCCAGGTCATGAAGACCGAGGCATTGAAGCAGGCGCTCGACCAGTACGGCTTCGATGCGGCCTTCGGCGGCGCGCGTCGCGACGAGGAGAAGAGCCGTGCCAAGGAGCGGATTTTTTCCGTGCGTTCGGCCGGCCACACCTGGGAGCCGCGCAATCAGCGCCCGGAGCTGTGGCATCTGTATAACACCCGGCTTGCCAAGGGGGAGACCATTCGCGTCTTCCCGCTCTCGAACTGGACCGAGCTCGACATCTGGCAGTACACCCGGGCCGAGGACATTCCGGTGGTGCCGCTGTACTTCGCCGCGACCCGCCCGGTGGTGAAGCGCGATGGCCTGCTCATCATGCGCGACGATGAGCGCATGCCGCTGCTGCCCGGGGAGCAGGAGGAACTGCGCAGCGTGCGCTTCCGGTCGCTGGGCGACTATCCCCTCTCCGCGGCCGTCGAGAGTACGGCCGCGACGCTGGACGACATCATCGAGGAGATGGTGAGCGCCAGGACTTCGGAGCGTTCCGGACGACTCATCGACAGCGATGAGGCGGCCTCGATGGAACGCAAGAAGCGCGAAGGGTACTTTTGATGGAAAAGAGCCTGCTGCGCTTCCTGACCTGCGGCTCGGTGGACGATGGCAAATCGACCCTCATCGGCCGGCTGCTGTTCGACTCGAAGCTGATTCTCGAGGATCAGCTTGCGACCCTGGCGCGCGACAGCCGCAAGCACGGCACCACCGGCGAGGATATCGATCTGGCGCTGCTGGTCGACGGACTGGAGGCCGAGCGCGAGCAGGGCATCACCATCGATGTGGCCTACCGCTTCTTCAGCACCCCGCGCCGCTCCTTCATCGTGGCCGACACGCCGGGGCATGAGCAGTACACGCGCAACATGGCCACCGGCGCTTCCAACAGCGACGCGGCGGTCATCCTGATCGATGCCCGCAAGGGCGTGCTCACCCAGACCCGCCGCCACAGCTACATCTGCTCGCTGCTCGGCATCAAGCATGTCGCGGTGGCCATCAACAAGATCGATCTGGTGGATTACGCCGCGGAAAGCTTCCACCACATCGTCGGCGACTATTTCGGCTTCGCCAAGGCGCTCGGGTTCGAGTCGATCACCGCCATTCCGCTGTCCGCGCGCTTCGGTGACAATGTCACGGCGCGCTCCGAGAAACTGAAATGGTTCGAGGGCCCCTCGCTGCTGGAATATCTGGAGGGAGTGGACGCGGAATCCGGACTGCTCGGCAAACCGTTTCGCTTCCCGGTGCAATGGGTGAATCGCCCGAACCTCGACTTCCGGGGTTTCTCCGGCACGGTGGCCTCCGGCAGCATCCGCAGTGGCGAAGCCATCATCGTCGCAGCGTCCGGCAAGGAATCCCGGGTCAGCCGCATTGTCACCGCGGACGGTGACCTGCCCGAGGCGCGGGCCGGGGATGCGGTGACGCTGGTGCTGGCCGACGAAGTCGACATTGCGCGCGGCGACGTGCTGGCCTGCCCCGCAACGCGGCCGGAAGTGGTGGATCAGTTCGCCGCGCACCTGCTGTGGATGGCCGAGGAGCCGATGCTGCCCGGCCGCTCATACCTCATGCGCATCGGCACCCGGTTCGTGCCCGCCCGCATCACCACCCTCAAGCACAAGGTGGATGTGAACACCCTGGAGCACATGGCCGCCAAGACCTTGAGCCTCAATGAAATCGGCCTG
>Ga0210400_10003382_pt1 | contig 14153 bp, 10 predicted proteins | sample IncBWH26MmetaG_FD_155456 | JGI IMG/M metagenome (GOLD analysis project Ga0210400, IMG submission 155456) | Forest soil microbial communities from Barre Woods Harvard Forest LTER site, Petersham, Massachusetts, United States - Inc-BW-H-26-M | ecosystem: Environmental > Terrestrial > Soil >...
GTGCGGCTGGCGCTAGTGCTGGTGCGGGAGCCGGTGGGGCCGGCGTGGGAACCACTGCTTGTTCGGGCGCGATGGTGGCAGGAATCTGGGCCGGCGGTCGCTCGTTCTCTGGGGTACGTCGCGGCACAGCACAGGCCGATAGCACCAGCGATGCGGCAATCGCGACGGCTAAAAGCGAAAATCGAGCCATTCGTCTCACTCCACGATCAAGAGAATCAGCTTACATCCAGTAACCGATGATCACCACGGCGCCGGCCTGTAGTCCTTCAGGAACTGTCCCCAGACATGCTCGCCGCTCAAGTGTCCGGCGAATATCGGATCGACGATGCGTGCGGCGCCGTCGATGATGTCGAGCGGCGGCGCGAAGCCTAAGTTCGCCTTGCGCGCCACATGCGCCGCCGGATCCTCGTCGGTCACCCATCCGGTGTCAACCGCGTTCATGTGGATTCCGTCCTTGATGAAATCCGGCGCGCTGGTGCGCGTCATCATATTGAGCGCCGCTTTCGCCATGTTGGTATGCGGGTGCTTGTCGGTTTTGGTGGTGCGATAGAACTGACCCTCGACCGCGCTGACATTCACCACATGCTTGTGACGACCGGGCGTGCGCAGCATGAGCGGCTTCAGGCGCGCATTGAGGACGTAGGGTGCGATGGCGTTCACCAACTGCACCTCGAGTAATTCCGGCGTCTTGACTTCATGCATCCGTAAGCGCCAGCTGTTGACTTCACGCAGGTCGACTTGCTGCAGATCCTCGTCATATCGATCTGATGGAAATAATGCTTCGCCGCCTTCAAAATCCTCATCGAGGTAGCGCCGCTGCGAGAGCGCCGCGCTGTGCAGCAGTCCCTCGCCGTGCTGGCGCGCGACGGCAACCAGTGCGCTGTGATTGTGCCCATGCTCTCCCTCGATGCGCCGGCGCAATTCATCGTGGCTGGCAAGCGGCTGCCGCCAGAGATCGGGCAGGGCGGCGACGGGCTCGCTTTCGCGCGCCAGCAAGTGCTGAAAAAACCCGGCAGGACGGCGCACGGTCTGGCAGGCATTGTTCAAAATGTAATCCAGCCGCGGCAGCCGCTCAAGCAGGAACTGCGTAAAGAGCTCGACGCTCGGCGTGTGCCGCAAATCGAGTCCATGAATCTGCAGGCGCTCGCGAAACTGCGCGAAATCCGCCTCTTTCGAGTATCGATCAATTGCATCGACCGGGAAACGGGTGGTGACGATGACATGCGCGCCCGCGCGCAACAGTTTGAGCGATGCCTGAAAGCCGATCTTGACGCGTGCGCCGGTGATGAGCGCGAAGTGACCGCCGAGGTCCGCAGTCTGCTCGCGCTTCGCATAGTTGAATTCGCCGCATGTCTCGCACATCGAATCGTAGTAGCGGTGCATGACGGCAAAGGACTGCTTGCAGACATAGCAATTACGCTCCTGTCGGAACTCCGCGCCGGCGTTTGGCAAGGAGGACTTGGGCCGCTCGAGCCAGAGCGGCGCGTAGACTTTCGAGCGTCGTTGGATGCGAAGACCCGCGCGCTCAATGAGATTGCGGTCGTGTTCTTGCGCAACCTGGCGCTTGGCGCGCCGAAATCCCTTGAGCATTCTCGACACATCGTGCCGCTCGGGCTTGGTGACGAGACCGGCCAGCGTCAACAGTTCGCGCCGCTGCTCCTGGCTCAAGCGCGTGAGATGCGATCGATCGGCCTCGATCAAGCGCAGCACGCGCATGCAAGTGCGCAGATCGTCATCCGAGAGAGTCGCGTCCGGGGCGGGGTTGGTCTGATTCATGCGGCCATTGTATGTTGTCGCCGCAACCAGCGCTCCGGCCCCGGAAAGCCGGCGGCATTGCGCCGCCGGCACTGCCGATCAAGCTATGGCGTACAAGAACTCGACGAAAGATGCAGCGGCACCATCCAATCCCTTGATCTTGGGGTTCTTCGATTCGATCAAGTAGTACTCGTCCGGAGCATGCGCGCCGGTGCCGTGGCCTAACCCGAAACCACCGGCCGGCAGACTCAAGGGCGGAGCGGTGAATCGATAGCCGGGCCAGGATCCGGGGCTGCGCGGCATCACCAGCGGCGGAGAGCCCAGCTTGCTGAAAGTTGCGATGACCGCCTTGAAGAAACGGCTGTCCGGGTCGGTCTGCGTGGGATCGTAGCCGCCGCTCATGTTGACTTGAATGTCCCCGAAGCCGTGCTTCGCCAGATGCGCCTTGAGCTTGGCCAGCGTATCGGCCGCGGTCATGTCAGGCACCAGGCGCATGTCGATTTTAGCAACCGCCTTGTGCGGCAGCACCGTCTTGCCACCCGGTCCGGTGTAGCCGCCGACCAGCCCCTCGATGTTGATCGTGGGTTGCGAGAACAGACGCAGCAGCGAGTCCTGCCAGTTCAAATCGTGCACCCAATGCTCGACGCCGAACTCGGCCTTGATCGTGGCCTCGGGCACGGTCTTGGCATAGGCCAAAACCATTTTCTTTTGAGCTTCGGACAAGGGCTTAACTTTCTCGAAGAATCCTTCGACCGCCGGCGTGTGGCCGTCCTTTTCCACCAACGTATTGAGGGCCTGCACCAAGTGCCATGAGGGCGAATCCACCTGCGCCTCGAGGCTGGAGTGAATGTCCTTCTTCGGTCCGCGGCCCCAGGTCGCGCCATCCGCAACCAATTCCAGCTCGACCACGCCCTTGGCGCCGGCCGTCGCCTGCACGCTGCCGTCGGTGTCCTGGCTGGCATCGGGCAGCATGACGCCGACGCAGGATTTCATATGCGGAAACACGTCGGGACTGTTCACGATTTCGCCGAAATGCGGTGAGGCGATTTCCTCTTCGCCTTCGCACACCAAGACCAGATTAACGGGCAGTTTCTTGCCAGTCGCCTTGAATGCCATGAGCGCGCTCAAGAAGGAGTTCTGCGGGCCCTTTTGATTCACCGCGCCGCGTCCCATGCACACTGTGCCCAAACCCGCCTTTTCAACGAGGCGGCCTTCGAGCGGCGGCGAGCTCCACTCCTCGGGCACGAACTGTTTCACGTCGTACATGAAATAGACCGCGACCGTCGTCTTGGCGCCCGAATCAAGGCGCCCGAACACACCCGGCTTGCCCGAGGTCGGGATGATTTTCACGCCCGTGAATCCGGCCTGCTCGGCGAGCTTCGCCATGAATTCCGCGCCCCTAGGGTAATTGCGGTTCTCGGCCGCAATAGAGGGCAGGGCGATCCAATCCTGCAAGCGCTTCACGTTCTCGGCGTGCATCTTTGGAATCTGCGCCAGCACCGCCGCCTTATTGGGATCCTCACCGGCCGCCGCCAGCGCAGCGGCAGGGCCGGTCATCAATACGGCGCCCGACAGTGCGCCTTGCACAAAATCGCGCCGGCTGAAGGCCTCGCTCAAATCAGTCATGAAATATCCCCTTCGTTGTTTTAGGTTAACGCCATTTTGACTTAATCCGCCCACGATACGGGAGGCTCGCCTGCGCGACTCAACCGGTGCGGCTCTCCGGAAAGCTCAAGGTCTGGAATCGGCTCGCTTCAGCTTCGCCCAGCTTCTTCTGCGCCCGGATCTCATTCACGATCTCGAGCGCCGTTCTGGTGGTCGGCGCCAGCTCGGCATCGCTTGACTCGAGCGGCGTCAGACGCTCACCCCAGCGAATGAGATGCGCCGAGAGCGTGAGACCGCCGCCGAAGGCCGGCATCAACACCAGGCTGTTGGGCGCGACGCGGCCCTCTTCCACGGCCTCAACCAGGGCGACGGGCGCCGTGGCCGAGCTCATGTTGCCGTACTTCTGCACCGTCAGAAACACCTTGTCAGCGCTCGCACCGGCGCGCTTGGCGACGGCGTCGATGATGCGCAGGTTCGCCTGATGCGGGACGACCAGCCCAATGTCGTCGATGGTCACGCCGGCCCGCCGCATCACGTCGAGACTGGCTTCGCTCATGCCTTGCACGGCTTTGCGAAAAATCTCCTGCCCGTCGAAATCCCAGCTGGTCTGCCCATACTGCACGCCGAGATTGGCGTACATCGTGCCCATGCCGCGCACGCGCAGGATATGCCGCGCATCGGCGTAGCATTGCAGCTTCTCGGCGATGACACCGGACTCGCTCTGCGACTCCTTGAGCACCATGGCCGCCGCACCGTCGCCGAACAGCACGGCAACGTTGCGATTGTCCCAGTCCATGTATTGGGAAATCAGCTCAACCCCGATCACCAGGGCATTTTTGACGATGCCGCTCTTGATCATCGATGAACCGATCGACAGCCCATACATGAAACTGGTGCAGGCGGTATTGACGTCGAATGACGCCGCCCGGGTTGCGCCGATGCGCTGCTGCACGCCGGAGGCGCTGTTGGGTACGAGCTCGTCGTTGCTGCAGCTGCCGTATATGACCAATTCGATGTCCTCGCCCGACATGCCGGCGCAGGCAATCGCGCGGCGCGCCGCGGTGATGGCAAGCTCGATCCCACGAACATGCGAGATGCGCCGCTCCTTCATGCCGGTGCGCGTGGTGATCCATTCATCGTCCGTGGGCAGAAAGGTAGCCAGGTCTTGATTGGTCAGGATTAGCGGCGGCAGGCACTTGCCCCAGCCGACGATGGCAGCGTGGCTCAATGAAACTCCCCTCACTTTTTGTGTGGCGCATTGTCCCCCATATGGGCGCAACTCGCACGCTGCGCCGTGCCGTGCCGTCAGCGAGGTACCAAGAACTCCTCAACCACGGCCGCCGTTCGCGCCGGAGCCTCTTCCTGCGGTACGTGCCCGAGGTCATCGAAAATCACCAATCGGCTGCCGGCAATGTCTCGATGGAAGTGTTCGGCGTTGTCGGGAGGTACCAGCCGATCGCGGCCACCCCATAGAATGAGGGTCGGCAGTTTCAGGCTCGGAATGCGATCGGCGTCGGCGCCAAAATCGGTCTGCTCGAAGCGCTGCACCAGGGCCTGGCGGTTTCCCGCGCGCAGCGTCATGTCGTAATAGCGATCGACGAGTTCGGGGCGCACTTTCGCAGGATCGCCGTAGACGTTGCGCACGCTGGATTCGACCATGCCGCGCGGCAGCAGCGATTGCGTCAATCGGTTGAGCACCGGAATTCGCGCCAAGCGAAAACCGACGGGAACCGAAGTCGACACGCTGGGATAGCCGCCGGAATCGACCAGCACCAGCTTCGCGATCCGATCCGGGAAGGCGTATGCGGTCTCCCAGGCGATGCTGCCGCCGAGCGAGTTGCCCCCGAGTACACATCGCTCAATCCGCAATTGATCCAGCAGCGCGTGGACGAACCGCACGTTCGCGGCCATCGAATAATCAGCGTCGCGCGAAGGACCCGTGAGACCGAAACCCGGCAGGTCGAAGGTAATGATGCGATGCCGGTCGCCCAACGCCTGCGACCAGCCCTGCCAGGTATGCAGGCTTGCCGAGGTTCCGTGGATGAGCACCAGGGGCAGGGGATCGTCGGCGGGACCTTCGTCGCGCAGATGCACGTTCATGCCGGCGAGCGCAACGAACTTGGACGGCAGGGGCGCCCATCGTTGCACCAGCGCCGCGACCGGCTTGTCCGGCGCCCAATTCGCAACGATGACCGCGACGCTCGCGGCCGCCAGAACGGCCAGACCTAAGAGAAATTTGCTGCGCGTCCTCAAGATGAGTGCCCCGCTGGCTGTTAGTTGATCTCTGCTTTCAGCGCTTTCGTGACTTCGGTGGCTATCTGTTCCTGCACCATCAATTTGTTGTCCGACTGCCGGTCATAGGTTTCAGACCACACGACGTAACCGTCGTCCGCGCGAACGAGCCGCACCGCGACGCGCAACCTGGCGTCTGATTCGCGCACGCTCCCAGAAAGCACGTAGACCACGCCGAGGGACTTGGCGATATCCGCTACCGCTATGTGCCTGCCCTTGTAATAGAAGGAGGATGCGGGAGCCGGTACGTGAAGGCCCGGAATTTTGCTTAGTTTGTCGATGAGTTCCTCGGTCATGCCGTCGGCAAAATATTCCTCATCCATCTTTTGACTCGTCAAATCGAGAAACGGCAGCACGGCGACGGATCTCGGCGGCGTAGCGGCTGTTGCAGAGGCGTGAATCTTGTTCTCGATCTTGTCGAGCAGCGGGAAAGCAACGATCAGCGCAACGCACAGAGCCCCACCCGCAGCTACCAGGACACCAGCCCTGCGGCCCAAGCCAAGCGTCGACTTACCGGTAATAACCCCGTTCGATGTTGCGCCCGTCACAGCTGGCGCCGGGACCATCGGCGCCAATGGCTCATCGCCCCAAGGACTCACCGTTGCCACCATTCGGTACCCGAGTCGCGGCACTGTCGCAATGTAGGCGGGCTCCTTGGCGTCATCCCCAAGCTGACGGCGAAGCGAAGCCATCGCTTGGTAGACGGAGTCCTGAGTGACGATGACCCCAGGCCAGACCTGTTCGAGCAATTCATCCATGCTCACTACGTCGCCGGCATGGTCGGCAAGGCACAGCAATAACCGCATCGTCCGCGCTTCCAACCGGACGGTCTCTCCCTCGCGCGAAATCTGCCCGGACGTTGGATTGACGCACCAGGCACCGACGCGAAGTGGAATTGCGGTTGGGCGATCCATGCGTGGCTGGCGATAGACCCATAACTGTTGCCGGAAAACCGATGCTTTCGAAGTATAGCAGCAGCTCGACGCAAGGCCGACCGGCCGCGCCCAGACTTCTTCAGAACTATTCAAAGTGTTTCAGGGCCGATTCAGGACTTCTCGGATCTTGCCTAAGCATAGTCGCCAGCTGTGTACCGCAACTAGCCAAAGGAGTCCGCGTCCCATGATTGGTCGTATCGTTCTCGTTACTTTGCTTGCTCTTGTAACTGTGCCGCTCTATGCCACTACCTACACGCTCGAACCGGACTATACCCAAGGGGTATTTCGGTGGAATCACCTGGGCTTTTCGAGTCCGGCCGCCCAGTTCGCCCAGGGCGAAGGTACCCTGGAGTTTGATCGAGCCGATCCAACCAAATCGTCCGTGAAGGTCACCATTCCGCTCAGCAGCCTGAACACCGGTGTGCCCGCTCTCGACGAGCATTTTCGCTCCGCGGATTTTTTCGAGACAGCCAAGTTTCCAGCCGCGACGTTCAAGAGCACCAGGGTCGAAAAGGGTGCCGTGGCGGATCATCTCAAGGTCACCGGCGACCTTAGCCTCCATGGTGTGACCAAACCGGTCACTCTCGACGTCACGGTTGTCAAGGTCGGTTCAAACCCAAGGACAAGTCTTCCGACGGTCGGCTTCGACGCGACGACGACGCTCAATCGTTCCGACTTCGGCCTGGGGAAATACGTGCCACAAGTCAGTGATGAGATCCAAATGCACATCACCAGCCAGGCGGTCGATGCGAAAGCGTATGCCGAATACCTGAAGGCACAGGCGTCACAAAAGAAATAGCGCGTTCAAATGGAGCGGCTCGCCGATGCGTTCGCGGAGAATCGCTGCTCGAATCCTGATCAGTCGGCCGACACCGTGCGGCCGCTCGCCCAGGCACGCAGGGCCGCGACCTTCTCAGCCATGACGACGGCGAGCGGCCGTGTGTTCTGCATCTCGCGCGCGATCAACGCGGCGCTGACCGGTTGTTTCGCCGCATGCGCACTGTAGAGCGCGGCGACGATGGCCTGTTCAATCTCAGCACCCGAGAAACTCTCGCACCGGCCGGCGAGCGCGGCAAGCTCGGCGGGACTCAACGCAAGACCGCGCTTGTGCGTGTGGATGCCGATGATTTCCGCGCGCGCATCCTTGCCGGGCAGGTCCACGAAAAATATTTCATCGAACCGGCCTTTGCGGATCAGTTCCGGAGGCAGGGCCGCGATGTCATTCGCCGTGGCGACCACAAAGATGCGTGAGCGCTGCTCGGCGAGCCAGGTAAGAAAGGTCCCCAGCACGCGGCGCGAAACGCCGCTGTCGCCCTCGCCCTCGGCGAGCGCCTTCTCGATCTCATCGACCCATAGCACGCAGGGCGAGAGGCCCTCGGCCGAATGCAGCGATTCGCGCAGGTTCTTCTCCGCCTCACCCTGCCACTTGGTGTAGAGGGCGCCGAAGTCCAGGCGCACCAGCGGCACCCCGAAAATGCCGGCGGCGGCGCGCGCCGCCAAACTCTTGCCGCAACCCTGCACACCGAGCAGCAGCACCCCTTTTGGCGGATCGAGCTCCGGAGCACTGCCGTCGAATGCCGGCTTGCGGTTCGTCAGCCAGTGCCGCAGGTTCTGCATGCCGCCGACGTCGGTGAATTTGGCGGTCGCCGGTTCGTAGGAGAGCGAGCCGCCGCGATTCAGAAGCTCGTATTTCTCGGCCAGCACTTCGGAGATGTCCGATAGGGTGATGGCGCCATGGCCGAAGATCGCGTGACGCACCAGGCGCTCCGCGTCCGATGCCGTCAGACCGCTGAGATTGTCGATGAGTTTCGTGAGCACCTCGCGATCGAGCTGTGCCGGCTTGCCGGGATTCGCGGCATTCCACTCGCGCACGACGCCCGTGATGATCATCAGCCGCTCGTTGGTGGTGGGCAGCGCGAGATGCAGGCGAGCCGCGAGATGCTCGAGCTCATCAGGGAGCGTCACCTCGTAGCTCATCAAGACGACGGTGCGGGCAACATGGTCGTAACCCTGGGCGATGTCCTTTAACAGCCTGACATTCACCGGCTCCTTGAGGTAGGGGTGAAAATCGAGCAACACGTAGATCCCCGGCATCGGCGTCGCCTTCAGATGCTTCAGCAGTTGCTCTGGGTCGGCCAGCGTGCGCTGCGGACCGCCGAGATTGATGTCGATGCGCTGCAAGCCTTCGGTGACCGTCCATTGGAACACCCCCCAGCCGCGGCCCTCCCGCACTTTGAGGCTCACCTCGCGTACCAGGGTCAACACACGCGCTTCCTCGCGCGACTCCACCACGATGAGTGCCAAGCGCGAGGCCAGCATGGATTGCAGCTCGCGGCGCGGGTCTTGTGGTGTGGCGTCATTCATGCGGGCACGATAGCAAAACCGCGTGGCCGCTTGTTCACCCACACGCTTTTTCGAGAAGTACGCCGCGAAAAGGGCTTTTCCTGGGCGCGCCCGCCCACGGGTCCGCGCTTGCCCGCGCGGACCCATCGTGCTCAACGGGCCTGCGCTTAAATCAGCAGGCCCACGCCAGTCTTCAGCGCTCGGGCACCTTGAGGACGGCCAAGCTATTTGTGACGTCATCGATGACGGCATAGTTGAAGCCGGCAGCGGTGCGATTATCGTCGTCGCCGCCGCGATCGGCGTCGCCGAGCACGGTATCGATTCCAAATGCGCCGCCCTGGCTCGAGTCGACATTGGACTCCCTGACGAACCGCCCTGATTTCGTGAACTCCACGATCTCGCTGGGGTGCAAGGGGTCGGCGTTGACCGCATCGCCGTTTGCGGCGAGCAGGTCTCCGTTGGGCGCGAATCGCAGCGCGAGCGGCCCGCGCAGATGTTGATCCGAAAACACCACCTGCCCTGGCCCACCGGCGCCCGTTTTTTGGCCCGCATGGGCCACGGCATAAATCGCGTTGTCATTCGTGGAGGCGACATACAGTGTGTCGGTGCCGGGATCGAACGCGAGACCCGTGGGCCCGAGGATCAGGGCCGCCATGTTGGGAACGTGTGAGTAGCCGTTCGCAATCGTCGTCTTATGCAACAGCACAGGTCCCTTTGACTGCACGGCAACGTCGAGCCGGACGACGGTGCCGTTGAGCACATTCGACACGAACACCCGAGCCCATGAGCCATGATCGTCGATCGTCAGATCCCAGGGACCGTCGAGAAACACGGGGTCGGTCCATGTTGCGACCAGTTGGCCGGTCTTATCGATGACCTGCAGCGATCCTTGCCCGATGGTTGCAATGGTGCCGTCCGTCGTCGGCACGTTGCCGACAATGACAAAACCGCTGCGCAGGACGCCGAGCGCCGTGCTCAGGCCCGCTTGGGTGCTGGGGAAAAATGTCACCGCCTCTCCCGGAGGTGCGATGGGACCCTGCGGCGAGAACTGGATGATCGTCGTTCCGGTACCCTGATTGTTGGCGCTGTTGTTGAAGTTGCTGACCAAGACGTCGCCTTCGGCAATCTTGCCGCCCGCCGGGAAGCCGCGCGGCACGAAGGCAACGCCATAAGGATTGACATCGCCATTCGCCGGCATCGTGCTGGAAGTGACGGCTTTGGGAATGAAGGCATCGTGCGCCCGCGCCGGGGCGCCGAGCGCCAACAACATACTTAAGGTAGCGCTGAGAGCGAGTGCGCGTTGAAATCGAAGTGTCGAAGGCATGGCAGTTCTCCCGTAGTTGAACAAAGGTGGCTTCGGTAAGTTCGCCGGCTAAAGCATGGCGGTCATCGCTAATACGTAGCGCTAGGTTTGTGACAGGGAGATATTTTAATTCCGGTGGTTCCGGAAAAATTGGACACGGCTCCACGTAGTGGTTGCGGACGGTGCCGCAAGGCGGTACACCATACGCACGGGATTTAAGGGCAAACCGAGGATGCGGCGATCGATCTACTGGAGCGCGATGTACAGCTGCGGCGCTTGAGCGATGCCTTCGCCCACGCTCGCGAAGGCAGGGGGCGGATCATCGCTCTCGCCGCCGAGGCAGGCGCCGGCAAAACGGCGCTGACCGAGCGATTTGTCGCAAGCCATGCCGAGGGCGCGCGGGTGTATTGGGGCGCCTGCGAAAACCTATCCACGCCCGAGGTGTTGCTGCCGCTGCGCGACATTGCGCGAGCCAGTGGCGAAGTCTTCGATTTCGAGACCGATCATATCCGTGCGTTTGAATCGATGTTGCGCCTTCTGTCCCAGGGCCCTTCGCCTGCGCTGCTCATCATCGAGGACGTGCACTGGGCCGATACCGCGACGTTGGATCTGATCCGCTTTCTTGGGCGGCGAATCGCGCGGGTGCGCGCGTTGATCCTGATTACCTATCGGGATGAAGAGGTGGATGCGCGCTCGCCGGTCCGCAATCTGCTCGGCGAAGCACCGGTTGGCAGCGTCGAGCGCATGACGCTCGAAGCGCTGTCCCTGTCTGCGGTGACGAGCCTTGCCGCGAAGGCCGGACGGCGCGGCGAGCCGCTGTACGCGCTGACCGCGGGGAATCCGTTTCTGGTGACCGAGGCGCTGGCGGTGGAGGGCGATGTGCCGACCGATGCGGTGCGCGATTCGACGCTGGCACGCGCATCGCGTCTGTGCGAATCGGCGCGAGTCGTGCTCGAGGCCGTGTCCTTGTTCCCACGTCATGCCGAGACAGCCGTCGTCGCTGACTTGGTCAAGGGCGTGATCGAAACGGGTCTCGATGACTGCGTGGGGAAGGGGATGTTGTCGCTCGAAGGCGGCCTGGTGCAATTCCGCCACGAGCTTGCCCGGCGCGCGGTCGAAGGCTCGATAGCACCGACGCGCCGTCGAGCGTTGCATCAGAAAGTCGTGGACGTCCTGAAACGGCGGCCCGATGCGCGGGCCAGCGAGATCGCGCACCATGCGGAGCGAGCCGGTGATTCCGCGGCGCAGCTTGTGTACGCGCGGCGCGCCGGAGAGGAAGCGGTGCGGGCCGGTGCACCCCGCGAAGCGGCGGCGCATTTTGCGGCAGTGCTGCGCCATCGCGAGGCCCTGGATCCGGCTCTTACCGTCGAGACGCTGGAACGCCATGCCGAGCAAGCCTACCTAATGGGTTCCGCGGACCTGGCCATGACCTCCATGACGGAGGCGGCCGAACTGCGGCGCCGCGCCCATGACACGCTCAAGCTCGGACAGGATCTCACCCGCCTCACGCGCTTTGCGTGGATGTGCGGCCTCAGGGCGGAAGCAGAGCGATTTGTCGAGGAAGCCATTGCCGTGCTGCAAGCGGCGCCGCCGGGGCCTGAGCTCGCCTGGGCCTACTCGCATCAATCGCAGCTCGACATGCTGGCGTCGCGTATGGACAGCGCCATCGGCTGGGGCGAGCGTGCCCTCCAGCTCGCCGAGCAATTGGGCGAAAAGGAAATCATGATCCACGCTCTGGGAAATCTCGGTTCGGCGCGGGCGGACGAGGCAGGTTCGCCCAGCTGTCCGGAGCTCGAGGAAAGCTATCGGCTGGCGATGGAGGGTAAGTACCACGATCATGTGGAGCGCGCGTCCTGCAACCTGACCTGTACGTATTATTGGCGGCGCGAATATCGGTCGGCGCTCGACTACATCGACCGCGGCGTCTCCTACGCCGGCGCCCGCGAGCTCTCGCATTGGGAAGCCTATTTGCGCGGGTGGCGCGCCATGATTTGGCTCGATCAGGGTGACTGGAGCCGCGCAGAAGAGGAAGCGCAAGAGATCTGCAGCCGGACGTATGCCGCCGAAACCTATCGGTTTCCCGCGCTGATCACGCTGGCGCGCCTGCGCATCCGGCGCGGCGATCAAGACGCCGATACGCCTTTCGAGGCTGCCCGCCGTTTGTCGGCCGCGATGGGCGAGCCGCAACGCACCGTGTACATCGCGATGCTGGCGGCGGAACAGGCGTGGCTCCCGAATGAGGCGGCCGCGACGGCCGCCGACGAGGCGAAGTCCCTGCTTCGCGAGGTACACGCGACGGCCGGGCAGCGCCACTCGCGCTGGGTCGCCGAGGATTCAGCGCTGTGGCTCTACATGCTGGGCGAGCCGGTGGCGGTAACGACAAACCTTGCAACCCCCTATCGTGAGCATTGCGAAGGCCGCTGGGAGCAAGCGGCGGCGGGATGGCGCGCGCTCGACCGACCGTACGAGGAGGCGATGGCGCTGTGCGGCGGAGACGAGGCGGCGCAGCGGCAGGCGTTGGAAATTTTCGACCGCTTGGGCGCCGTGCCGGCGGGTGCTCGCCTGCGCAGGCAAATGCGTCTCGACGGATCGCGCGCCGTGCCGCGCGGCCCCATTGCGGGGACGCGGGCCAATGCGGCGGGGCTCACCCGCCGCCAGGTGGAGGTCCTGGGCTTGCTCGGCGAAGGCCTGAGCAATTCGGAAATCGCGCGGCGCCTCTGCATCTCGGCCAAGACCGCGGAGCACCACGTCTCGGCGATCATGGCCCGGCTCGACGCGGCCACCCGCCAAGAGGCGGCAGCCGCCGCGCGCGCACGCGGACTGCTCGGCGGCGATCTCAAAAGATAGGGATCAAAAACCCTAAAGATGGGGATGAGTGCCCCATGCGCCAGACGACGCTCCGCGCCACCATGCGACGCCTGTTCTTCAAAGGGAGTCGCACATGTCCCGCATCGGAATTTTTGCCTACGGGGTCTTAAGTTACCTGGTCTTTTTCGCCGTCTTTCTTTACGGCATCGGCTTCATCGGCGGCTTTTTGACGCCGACCAGCTTGGATGGAGTACCGACAGCATCCTTGGGCCATGCATTGGCGGCGGATCTGGCGCTGCTGGCCGCATTTGCCTTACAGCACAGCGGAATGGCACGGCCCGCATTCAAGGCCTGGTGGAAGCGCATCGTGCCCGAAGCCGCCGAGCGCAGCACCTATGTGCTGCTCAGTTCACTCGCGCTGGCGGCGCTTTATGTTTATTGGGAGCCGATCGGCGGCGTGATTTGGAGCGCCCAGGACGGGGTGGTGCGCAACGGCATCATCGGGCTGTACTTGTTCGGCTGGGTACTGCTCTTGTACACCACCTTCCTCATCGATCACTTCGATCTGTTTGGCTTGAAGCAGGTGTGGCGCCGGCTGTTGAACAAGACCTACCGGGCGCCGGTATTCCGAACGCCCAGCCTGTACAAAGCGGTGCGGCATCCGCTGTACATCGGCTGGCTGACTATCTTCTGGGCCGCGCCAACGATGACCGTCTCGCATTTGATCTTCGCGCTGGCGACCACCGCCTACATTCTCATCGCCATCCGTTTGGAGGAGCGCGACCTGGTATCGGCGTTCGGAACACCTTACCTCGACTATCGCGCGCGCACGCCCATGCTCATTCCACGGCTGTGGTCCAGAAGCGCGAAAGTGCAGCGAAGAATTGTCTAAGTCCTGGTCGGTCAAGGGAGTGCCCCCGCGTGTTCGAGGTGGGGGCATTCCTTTTTTTTACCACCAGCGCGTGCGCCATCAACCCGTCTGTTTTTCGAGCTTGCCGATCTGCTGCGTCCAACCCATTGTCGCCATGGTGGTCCAATGCTCGTCATGCATCACGTCGTTCGTGATGATCAGCCGCGTTCCGCCGCTTGGCGTGGCAGACATTTCGACGAGG
>Ga0210400_10003383_pt1 | contig 14152 bp, 13 predicted proteins | sample IncBWH26MmetaG_FD_155456 | JGI IMG/M metagenome (GOLD analysis project Ga0210400, IMG submission 155456) | Forest soil microbial communities from Barre Woods Harvard Forest LTER site, Petersham, Massachusetts, United States - Inc-BW-H-26-M | ecosystem: Environmental > Terrestrial > Soil >...
GGCGTAGTCGATCGAATCGGCGGGGCATGCGGTGAAGGCGGCCTTGTCGAGGCGGATGAAATCGGCATCGGATTTGGCGTTGCCGAGCGCCTCCTTGCAGGCGGCCAGCATGTCGGGACGCAGACGCTCCAATTCGGCGAGGTACACCGCCGCCGGGAACAGAAAGATGCCGCTGTTCCAGAAATAATCGACGGCCGCGACATAGCGCTCGGCGTCGGCGGCTTCCGGCTTCTCGATGAAGCGGGCAACCGCGAAGGCGCCCTCGCAAGCGGCGATCGGCTTGCCGCCGGCGATATAGCCGTAGCCGGTCTCGGCGCGCTCCGGGGTGATGCCGAAGGTGACGAGCAGCCCGGCTTTCGCCGCTCTCTCGGCATGTCCGATCGCCTGGTGAAACGCCTTGGGATCGGCGATCGCATGATCCGACGGCATCACCAGCACCTGCCCGTCCGGATCGCTCTCGGCGATGCGCAGGGCCGCGACGGCGGCGGCCGGCGCGGTGTTGCGGCCGATCGGCTCGAGCAACAGCCCGGCGGCCTCGACCGCGATCTCGCGCAGCTGCTCGGCGATGATGAAGCGGTGCTCCTCATTGGCGACGATCAGGGGCGCGGCAAAGCCGGCCTGCCCGGCGACCCGCCGCACGGTCTGCTGCAACAGGCTGGTGTCGCCGAACAGGGCCAGGAGCTGCTTCGGATACAGCGAGCGCGACATCGGCCACAGCCGGGTGCCGGAGCCCCCCGACAGGATCACCGGGTAAATCATAGGCTCGCTATACCCCTCAACCCTTACTCAGGCGTTGCCCAATCAGGCGTTTCCTCTGGCCTCACGCCACAGACCGAGCTTTTCCTGCACCACCCGGTCGGAGAAGCTGAACAAGATCGTCTCGCTCTGCGCGTGATGGGTATGCTCCATCCAGCTCGGCACGACGAAGATGTCGCGCGGCTCCCAGCGGAAGACGGTATCGCCGATCCGCGTCTCGCCGTTTCCCTCCACCACAACGAACACGGTCCCATCGGTCGAGCGGTACGGCTGGCTCGCGAAGCTCGCCGGCAGGAGCTGCACGAAGGTCGCGATCGTCGGCATCGCGAATTCGCCGCTCGCCGGGTTCACATAGCGCAATTTATGGCCGTGATAAGCGTCCGGCGCGCCGTTTCGGGCCAGGTTTTCAAGCGCCTCCCTGGTCCGGGCATAGGGGTAGTTGAACACCGGCGAGGTTTTGACTTCGGGTTTCCAATCGACCGGCAGCAGGTTGTGGCCGAAGCGGGCGAAACTGTCGCCCTCCGCCCGGCTGATCGGCTGGGTATCGTCGGGATAGCCCTCGGCAAAGCTCGCGCCCAACAATTTGACGATCTGGATGTCGAGCCCGTCGAGCCACACCATCGGCTCGCTGGTTTCGTTGCCGTGATCGTGCCAGGTCCAGGACGGGGTGATCACGAAATCGCCGGGCTGCATCGTGGTGCGCTCGCCATCGACTGCGGTGTAGGCGCCGTGCCCCTCGATGATGAAGCGCAGCGCCGATTGGCTATGGCGGTGGGCCGGCGCGATCTCGCCGGGCATGATCAGCTGCAGGCCGGCGAACAGCGAGCCGGTGATCGAGGCCTCGCCACCGAGGCCGGGGTTCATCAGCATCAACACCCGGCGCGTCGCTTCCTGAGCGGTGATCAGCCCGCCCGATTCCATCAGGTAGGGTCGCACATCGCGGTAATGCCAGATCGCCGGCACGCAAGCCGGCGCCGGTTCGGCAGTGACCATGCGGTGCAGGTTTTCCCACAGCGGCGCCAGATTGGCCGGCGCGATGCGCTCGTAGAATTGCTGGCGCTCGGGGGTGCGGGCCGGGGTCGTCTCCAGGGCCATCGCTTTGGCTCCTCGCTATTCGGCGGCCTCGCGGCGCCGCTCGCCGAGGGTGAAGCCGATCTTGGCGAGATCGGCGAGCAATGCCTTCGATTGCGCTTCGGTCAGGGGCACCATCGGCGGGCGCACCGCGGCCCAGTCCGGGTCGTTGTGGAAATGCGCGACGATCCGCTTCAGGGCCGGCACCATCGGACAGGCCTGGATCGCCTTGCGCACGGTCGTGATCTCGGCCTGCAGCTGGTCCGCCTGCGGCGTCCTCCAGTTCTCGTAGACCTTGCGGATGCCGGGCACGTTGACATTGCCGCTGGCGGTGATGCAGCCGACCGCGCCGTGGCGCAGCCCGTCGAGCAGGAAGACCTCGGAGCCGGGGAACACGGCAAAGCCGGGAAAGCGCTCGAGCAGGGCCGCGGTGTTCTTCCAATCGCCCGAGCTGTCCTTGAGCCCGACCACCGTCTCCGGATAAGCCTTGATCAGCCGCCCGACCAGGTCGAGCGACAGCCCGAGCACCGTCTGCGGCGGGATATGATAGAGGAACATCCGCAGCGCCGCCGAGCCGACCCGGTCGATGACGCTTGCGAAAAAGGCGAACAGGCCGTCGTCATCCATGTCCTTGTAGTAGAACGGCGGCAGCATCAGAACGCCGCCGACGCCATGCCCGACAGCATGGCGGATCAGGGTCGCCGCCTCGGTCACCGAACAGGCGCCGGCGCCGGGCATCAGCTTCGCCGCCGGCACGCCGGAAGCGATCAGCCGGTCGAGCAATGCCATGCGCTCGCCGGCCGACATGGAATTGGCCTCACTGGTGGTGCCGAAGATCGCGAGCCCGTCGGCACCCTGGTCGAGGAGCCACCGGCAGAACGCGACAAAGCGTCCGGCATCGGGCTCGCCCGCGGCGGTAAACGGGGTCAGCACCGGCACCAGAACACCGGCGAAAGGCTGCGCGGCCATGCAGTTGCTCCTGCGATTAAACAAAAATGGCGACCGCGCCAATAAACGCTTCGCCGCCGCGTTGCGTCAATATCTGCGTCGCCGCAGCCCCCGCCCTCCCACGCGGGCGGAGGAGGTCTCAGCGTTTCGGCGCTGGCGCGAACTCTCCCTCCCCCGCGCGTGGGCGAGGGCTGGGGTGGCGGCTTAAAGCGCCGCGCTACACCGTCTGCAGGATCTTCTCCTTGGTGATGTCGGGCGCCATGATCTGGTGCCAGTCGGCGTCGCGTGCCAGCACTTCTTCCCCGGCTCGGATCTCATAATAGCTGGTGCCGGTGCCGTCCGGGTCGCCGCCGGCCTCGACGGTCTTGACCGCCTGGCGCAGCATCCGGCGGGTCTGGCCGATCGCCTTGTCGCCCGGGCCCAGATGCTCCTTCGAGCGGTCGACGATGCGCCCCATGCTTTCCTGCAAGGCGCGGTCCTGCTGGTTGATGCCGTCGATCCCGGTATAGCTCTCGGTGCGCTGCACCTCGCGGTCGATGCCGTAATCGTTCGACCGGTTCTGTTTTGACCGGAAGGTCTTCTGGTCGACAAAGTCGGGGCCGTTGCCGATGCCACGCTCGCGACGGTCCTCGTCGGTCAGCGGCGCGTCGGTCGTGCTGTACATCCAGTTGTAGACCATGCAGTTGTAGTCATCCATCGGCACCCAGATATGGCCGGCATCCATCGGCAGCCCCGATTCCGAGCGCGACGGGCGGATCTGATGGAACGGCATGACGAAGTGATAGGTGCGGATGTGCACGTCCGAGTCGCCGAGCGGCCGGATGCCGGCATAGAGATAGCCGTAATCGGTGACGTCGACGACGAGGTTGGGCGCCTTGCCGCGCACGAACGGGTTCGACGGCTTGATGCCGCCGCGCGTCGAATTATCGGTCAACAGCCGGTGCAGGATCGGCGCATGCGAGGTGTCGATGCCGCCTTCGAGGGCCTGCAGCCAGTTGCATTCCTCGATGACCTTGCTGACGTGGCGACGCGCCTGCGGCACCTGGGTCCAGGCGAATTTGGGCGGCGCCGGCATCTTCTCGGGCGGACCCATATAGGCCCAGACGATGCCGCCCATCTCGGATGTCGGGTAGGCGGTTATGTGGATATGCTGCTTGAACTGATGCTCTGGGGGCTCGTTGAGCTGATCGACGCAGTTACCCTCCACGTCGTATTTCCAGCCGTGATAGACGCAGCGCAGCCCGCATTCCTCGTTGCGCCCGAAATACAGCGACACCCGGCGGTGCGGGCAGAATTCGTCGATCAGGCCGATGCGGCCCTCACTGTCGCGAAACGCCACGAGGTCTTCGCCCAAGAGCTTGACCCTGACCGGCGGGCAATCGCGCTCGGCGATCTCGGAGCTGAGGCAGGCGGGGATCCAATACCGCCGCATCGTGTTGCCCATCGGGGTCCCCGGTTCGACGCGGGTGATCAGTTCGTTTTCCTTGGGTGGCAGCATCGGCAATTTCCTTCTCGCTGCGGCGTCGCGGGCCGACCGCCCCGACGCAAGGAGCGGACCGCGATCCAGCCTGCGGCGAAATGTACTCCGTCACCAGCGCTTTGCAACCGACGCTATAAGCGGGTAGTGCCTCAAAATGAGGCACTACCGACAAGCGCAACGGCTCGCGGGCCCGGCAGGGCCGCGAGCCGTTGCCAGTAAACGCTGGCGCCTAGCGGCGGCAGCCGGCGCGGGCTTCCTGCTCCTGGACCTCGCGCAGACGACTCTCGGTCCGGCTGCGCTCGAGCGGGTTCCACTCGCGGTCCATGCGGACGCGCAGCTCTTCGGCGTCGCGGTGCAGCCCGCCGCAGCGCTCGCGGCCCTCGCCGCCATAGCCCTGCTCGCGACGATCGCCTTCGCGCCCGGCGGCCCGCCCGGCCCCATAAGCGCATTGCAGGTTGCCGCCGTTGTTGCCGATGTCGCCAGTGCAACGGCGCACATCCGCCAGCGAGGTCCGTTGCTCGCGCCCATCCTGGGTGCGGCAGGTCGCGATCAGCGTGTCGCCCCGCACAGTGGCGCCGGTGCAGCTCCGCAGATACGAGCCTTGCGGCAGGCCTTGCGCGGCCGCGGGCTGAGACCAGGCCATCCCGGCCAGCAGCACCCCGGCCAACGCCGCCAAATACGTCTTCATAAGCCTGTCCTCCCGGTTGATTTAGATCAATGGTGCAACAACAACGGCAATAAGAAATCGGTTCCCTCCCGTAATTGGCGCATCCGGGGGCTCCATGGACGGCAAGGGTGGCGCACCCTATGTTGGCTTTGCCGCCGCACGAGAGGTCGGGAATGAAACAATTCGGCATCGGCCAGCCGATCCGCCGGGTCGAGGACCGCCGCTTCCTGACCGGGTTTGGCCGCTATCTCGACGACATCGCGCGGCCGCATCAGGCGCACGCCGTGCTGCTGCGCTCGCCGCATGCCAATGCCCGGATCGGCACCCTCGACCGCAACGCCGCGGCGGCTCTGCCCGGCGTGCTGGCGGTATTGACCGGCGAGGATCTGGCGCGCGACGGCATCGGCACGATCCCCTGCATGAGCGGCGTGACCAACCGCGACCAGTCGGCGATGGCGATGCCGCCGCGCCCGGCGCTGGTCCACGACCGGGTGCGCCATGTCGGCGATGCGGTCGCGATGGTCGTCGCCGAGACCGCCGCCATCGCGCGCGACGCCGCCGAACAGATCGCGGTCGAGTACGAGACGTTGCCGGCGGTCGTCGATACCGCGCACGTTCTCGATGCCGGCCAGCCCGCGGTGTGGGACGAGCATCCCGGCAATCTCTGCTTCGACTGGGAGACCGGCGACGCCGCCGCAGTCGGACGTGGCGCCGCGGCGGCGCGTCACCGCGTGTCGCTGACCCTCGTCAACAACCGCATCGTCGTCAATTCGATGGAGCCGCGCGGCGCGCTCGGCGAATACGATCCGGGCGAGGACAGCTATACGCTGTGGAGCTCGACGCAGGGCTCGCATTTTCTGCGCAATTTGTTGGCCGAGCATGTCCTCAACATCCCGGAGAACCGCATCCGGGTGGTTACCCCGGATGTCGGCGGCGGCTTCGGCATGAAGCTGTTCCTCTACCCCGAGCACGTCTTGGTGCTGTGGGCCGCGAAGCGGCTGGGCCGGCCGGTCAAATGGCTGCCGGACCGCTCGGAAGCGTTCATGACCGACACGCAGGGCCGCGACAATGTCACCCGCCTCGATCTGGCGCTCGACGAGGGGCTGCGCTTCACCGGGTTGTCGGTCGAGGTTACCGCCAATATGGGCGCCTATCTGTCGAACTTCGCGCCCGAGATCCCGACCTTTTCGGGCGCGGTCATGCATAGCGGCGTCTATGCGATCCCGGCGATCCATGTCGCGGTCAAGGGCGTCTTCTCCAACACCGTGCCGGTCGACGCCTATCGCGGCGCCGGCCGGCCGGAGGCGGCCTATGCCTTGGAGCGGCTGATCGATGTCGCGGCCCGCCGCCTCGGTGTCGCGCCCGACGAGTTGCGCCGGCGCAATTTCATCACCCCCGCGGCGATGCCGCATACCACACCGCTCGGCCTCGTCTACGACAGCGGCGATTTTGCCCGGAACATGACTGATGCGCTGGCCGCGGCAGACGCCGCCGGTTTTGCCACGAGGCGGGCCGAATCCCGGGGGCGCGGCCGTTACCGCGGGCTCGGTCATGCCGTCTATATCGAGCAGTCCGGCTTTCCGCCCGACGAATTCGCCGAATTGCGCTTCGATCCGGCCGGCACCTTGACCGTGCTGATGGGCTCGCAATCCTCCGGCCAGGGGCACCAGACGGCTTATGCGCAGCTGGCCTCGGAGCGGCTCGGCCTAACGCTCGACAAGATCCGCGTGTTGCAGGGCGACACCGCGATGATCGGCTTTGGCCGCGGCACCGGCGGCTCGCGCTCCTTGCCGGTCGGCGGCGCCGCGCTCGGCCATGCCGCCGACAAGCTCGTCGCCAAGGGCAAGAGGATCGCCGCGCATATGCTGGAGGCGGCCGAAGCCGACATCGCCTTCGAGGACGGCGTCTTCGCGATTGCGGGCACCGACCGCAATGTGTCGATCGACGCGGTGGCCCGCGCCGCCTTCAACCCGGCGCAATTGCCGCCCGGCCTCGAACCCGGCTTCGACGAAAGCGGCCATTTCACGCCGCCGGCGCCGACCTTCCCGAATGGCTGCCATGTCTGCGAAGTCGAGATCGACCCCGAGACGGGGGTCATCGAGGTCGTTCGCTATTTCGTGGTCGACGATTTCGGCACCGTCATCAACCCGCTGCTGCTGCGCGGGCAGGTGCATGGCGGGATCGCGCAAGGAATCGGCCAGGCGATGCTGGAGCGCTGCGTCTATGAGGAGGACAGCGGCCAGCTGATCACCGGCACGCTGACCGATTACGCGTTGCCGCGAGCCGAGGATCTGCCGCCGCTCGACTTCCGCTACAATGTCGTGCCGTGCCGCACCAACCCGCTCGGCGTCAAGGGCGCGGGCGAGGCCGGCGCGATCGGCGCGCCGCCGGCTTTGGTCAACGCCGTCGTCGACGCGGTGGCGGAGCTCGGCATCGACCATCTCGACATGCCCTTAACCCCGGAGCGGCTGTGGCGCGCCTTGCGCGATGCCGCGGCGCAAAAGGCGGCCTGAGATGCTGCAGAACCGCCCTGTCGAAGGACGCAGTGCGCCGATCGGGCGCTCCTCAGGATGAGGATTGAATGAAGATGGCATCAAAGAAGAACCTCATCCTGAGGAGCGCCCGGAGGGCGCGTCTCGAAGGACGCAGTGCGCCGATCCAGCGCTTTGGGGCGGCGGCGTAAATGGCTCAAGACCCCATTCTGGATGTCGCGTTGCGCGCCGCGCTGGCCGGCGGCGAGGCGGTCACGCGGGTCTATGCCGATCCGTTCGAGGTCACCCACAAGGACGACAAGACACCGGTCACCGAGGCCGACCTCGCTTCCGAACGGATCATCGTCGCGATGCTGGCCGAAGCCTTTCCGGATATCCCGATCGTTTCCGAGGAGACCGTGCCGGAGGCTGGGTTTGCCTGCCCGACGGCGGCACGCTTCTGGCTGGTCGACCCGCTCGACGGCACCAGGGAATTCGTCGCCCGCAACGGCGAGTTCGCGGTGCTGATCGGCCTCATCGAAGACGGCCGGCCGGTGCTCGGGGTGGTGCACGGCCCGGCGGTCGGCTTGACCTATATCGCGCACGGTCCGGGGACCGCGATGCTGCGGCGCGGGAATGGCGAATTCGCACCGATCCGCACGCGGGCGCCGTCACCCGAAGGAATTGTCGTCGTGCACAGCCGCAGCCACGAGAACAGCCGCCGCCTCGCCGAATATTTCCAGAACCGGGCGGTGCTCGAACGGCATGTCTGCGGCAGCGCCCTGAAATTCGGCGTGCTGGCCGCCGGCGAGGCCGATTTCTATCCGCGCTTCGGCACGACGATGGAATGGGATACCTGCGCCGGCCAGGCGGTCCTCGAAGCCGCCGGCGGCCATGTCTTCGGCCTCGATGGCCTGCCGCTCGCCTACGGCAAGCCCGGCCTCAAGAATGACGGTTTCCTCGCCTGGGGCGCCCAACCGGCGTGGTAAGATCGGCGGCTTGAGGCGACACTGAGCGGGACCGCAAAAGCCGAACTGAAGCGGCAGAATGGGGCGGAAACCTATGAAACTTCCACTGACCGGCGGCTGCCTTTGCGGCAAGATTCGCTACGAAATCACCGAAGCACCGCAATTGACGTACACATGCCACTGCACCGATTGCCAGCACTTGACGAGCAGCGCGTTCTCGATGGCGATCGCGGTTAATGACCGGGCCTTTCACCTGACGGGAATTGAGCCGCGGCTGCTGCACGCCATCGCCGACAGCGGGCGCGTAAAGACCCGCTGGGTTTGCCCGGAGTGCGGTTGCTGGATTTGCGGTGCGTCGACTTCGGATGAGGGTCTGCGCCGCGTGCGGTCCGGCACGCTGGACGATACTTCCTGGCTGCGCCCGACGGCGCATTTCTGGACCCGCAGCAAACAGCCCTGGGTCGCGCTGCCCGAAGGCGATCAGATTTTCGCAACACAGCCGGCCAGATAAAGTGGCTGCCCGGTTGCGCAGCTCGCTGAAGCGCAGGATGCTATCGGCCGGTTGATCCGGCCCGAAGGAAGCCCGCCATGCCCACCGTAATCGGAGAGAATTCGACGAAGAAGAAGCTCGCCGCCAACGAGCTGGTGCTGTGCATGGGGGTCAACCAATTGCGTACCCCGAACATCGCGATGATCGCGGCGGCCTGCGGCTTCGACGCGATCTATATCGACCTCGAGCACAATCCGACGTCGCTGGAGACCGCCGCGGCGGTGTGCGTCGCGGCCTTGGGCATGGGGATCACGCCGATCGCCCGCGTCACCTCGCACGATCCGCATGACGCGACCCGCATCCTCGATTGCGGCGCCCAGGGAGTCATGGTGCCGCATGTCCAGAACGCGGCCGAGGCGAAGGCGATCGTCGACGCCTGCCTCTATGCGCCGAAGGGCCACCGCTCGGCCTTTGGCAGCGGCCCGGCGCTCGGCTATGCCGCGATCGGCCACGCCGAGGTGTGCCGCCGGCTCAACGAAGAGACGTTGCTGATGGCGATGATCGAAACGCCCGAGGCGGTCGGCAACGCCGATGCGATCGCCGCGGTCGAGGGCATCGACGTGCTGCATATCGGCGCCAGCGATCTGTCGACCGAGATGGGGATCCCCGGCCAATATCAGCACGAGCGCATGCGCGCCGCGTTCGAGACGGTCGCCAAGGCGGCCCGCTCCCATGGCAAGGCGATGGGGGTCGGCGGGGTGCGCCAGGATTTCGAGTTCCAGAGCTGGCTCTTGCGGCTCGGCGTGCGCTACCTGACCGGCGGCTCCGATGTCGGCTACATCCTCAGCGCCGGCCGCGCCGATGTGAAGCAGTTGCGCGAGCTGAAGCTGAGCTAAGCGATTGCTACATCGGCGATTGCTCATATCAGCGCAGCGAATTGCGCGGGCCGGTTGCGTTGACACTCCCGGGGGCGCGGTCTAAGTCAGGTACAGGCTTGATTTCGCCGGAACCTTGCGCATGACGCCCGCCCAGCGGCCCTTGTCGCCGCACCTCCAGGTCTATCGCTGGCAGCTGACTTCGGTGATGTCGATCCTGCATCGCGCCAGCGGGATCGCGCTGAGCCTCGGTGCGATCCTCTTGGTCTGGTGGCTCGGCGCCGCCTCCGATGGGCCGGAGCCCTATGCCGCGGTCCAGCATTTTCTCGGCTCGTGGATCGGCCTCTTGCTGCTGTTCGGCTGGAGCCTCGCGCTGTTTTATCATTTGTGCAACGGCATCCGGCATCTCGTATGGGATACCGGCCGCGGCCTCGAGCTGAGCGGCGTCTATGCCGGCGGCTGGGCGGTGCTGGCGAGCACGGCGGTATTGACGATCGTCACCTGGGTGATCGGCTTGTCGCGCTGGACCCACTGACGTGAGCGAGCCCCAGATGCCCGCGCCGGCGCATATGCCGATGCGTTCGCCGTTGGGCCGCGCGCTCGGCCTCGGCTCGGCCAAGGAAGGGGTCGAGCATTGGTGGCGGCAGCGCGTCACCGCCGTGGCGCTGGTACCGCTGACACTGTGGTTCGCGATCGCGGTGATCGGACTGGTCGGCGCCGACCATGCCGCGTTCGTCGCCTGGGTCAGGAGCCCGATGCCGGCAATTCTGCTGGTCCTGCTGCTGGTCGCGACCTTCTATCACGCGGCGCTCGGGCTGCAGGTCGTCATCGAAGACTATATTCATCGCGAGGGCATGCGGCTGGCGGCGCTGCTGGTCATGCGCTTCCTGTGCATCGTCTTCGCGGTGCGCGGCATCTTCGCCATCCTCAAGATGGCGCTCGCCGCCTGAGCGCGCACTTTTCCGGAGCTGCCTATGCCCGCCGCTTATCCGATCACCGAACATACCTATGACGTCGTCGTCGTCGGCGCCGGCGGCGCCGGGCTGCGCGCCACCTTGGGGACGACGATCGAGGGGCTGAAGACCGCCTGCATCAGCAAGGTGTTCCCGACCCGCAGCCACACCGTCTCGGCGCAGGGCGGCATCGCCGCCGCACTCGGCAATATGAGCAATGACGACTGGCGCTGGCATATGTACGACACGGTCAAGGGGTCGGACTGGCTCGGCGACCAGGACGCGATCGAATACATGTGCCGCCAGGCGATCCCGGCAGTCATCGAGCTCGAGCATTTCGGGGTGCCGTTCTCGCGCACCGAGTTGGGCGAGATCTATCAGCGGCCGTTCGGCGGCCACATGATGGAATTCGGCGAAGGCGCGCCGGCCAACCGCGCCTGCGCCGCCGCCGACCGCACCGGCCACGCGATCCTGCACGCGCTCTATCAGCAATCGCTGCGCCACAACGCCGAGTTCTTTGTCGAGTATTTTGCGCTCGACCTGATCATGGACGAGGACGGAATCTGCCGCGGCGTCATGGCGTGGAACCTCGAAGACGGCTCGATCCACCGCTTCCGCGCCCACATGGTGATCCTCGCGACCGGCGGCTACGGCCGCACCTACCTGACCTGCACCTCGGCGCATACCTGCACCGGCGACGGCAACGCGATGGTGTTGCGCGCCGGGCTGCCGTTGCAGGACATGGAGTTCATCCAGTTCCACCCGACCGGCATCTACGGCGCCGGCTGCCTGATCACCGAGGGCGCGCGCGGCGAGGGCGGCTACCTGACCAACAGCGAGGGCGAGCGCTTCATGGAGCGCTATGCGCCGCACGCCAAGGACCTCGCCTCGCGCGATGTGGTCAGCCGAGCGATGACGATCGAGATCTTCGAAGGGCGCGGCTGCGGCCCCGAGAAGGACCACATCCTGCTGCATTTGGAGCATCTCGATCCACAGATGCTGCACCAGCGCCTGCCCGGCATCTCGGAGACAGCGAAGATCTTCTCCGGCGTCGATGTCACGCGCGAGCCGATCCCGGTGCTGCCGACCGTGCATTACGACATGGGCGGCATCCCGACCAACTACCGCGGCGAGGTGATCCGCCCGACCGACGGCGATCCCGACGCCGTCGTCCCCGGGCTGATGGCGGTCGGCGAGGCGGCCTGCGTCTCGGTGCACGGCGCCAACCGGCTCGGTTGCAACTCGCTGCTCGACATCGTCGTGTTCGGCCGCGCCGCGGCGCATCGCGCGGTCGAGGTGGTGCGGCCCGGCACGGCGCACGCGCCATTGCCGGACAGCGCCGGCGAGCCGGCGATCACACGGCTCGACCGCATCCGCCATGCCAAGGGCGGCCGCAAGACCGCCGAGATCCGGGTCGAGATGCAGCGCACGATGCAAAACAACTGCGCGGTGTTCCGCACCGCCGCGGTGTTGCACGACGGCGTCGACAGGATCGACCGTGTGGCGAAGAGCTTTGGCGACCTCGCGATCGCCGACCGCTCGATGATCTGGAACAGCGATCTGATGGAAGCGCTCGAATTGCAGAACCTGCTGGAGCAATCGGTGGTGGCGTTGCATTCGGCCGAGAACCGCACCGAAAGCCGCGGCGCCCACGCGCGCGACGATTTCCCCGAGCGGGACGACGAGAACTGGTTGAAGCACACGGCCGCCTGGCTCGACGGCGACGGCAAGGTGACGATCGGCTACCGGCCGGTGCACCTGTTCACGCTGTCGAACGAGGTGCAGCCCTTCCCGCCCAAGGCGCGGTCTTACTGAGATGGCCGAGTTTACGCTGCCGGCGAATTCGAAGATCGGCGCCGGCAAGAACTGGCCAACGCCGCCGAGCCCGAAACGGCCGCGCCATTTCCGGATCTATCGCTGGAACCCCGAGGACGGCGAAAACCCGACCCTCGACACCTATTCGCTCGATCTCGCCGAATGCGGGCCGATGGTTCTCGACGCGCTGATCAAGATCAAGAACGAGATCGACACGACCCTGACCTTCCGCCGCTCCTGCCGCGAAGGGGTGTGCGGCTCCTGCGCGATGAACATCGACGGCACCAACACGCTGGCCTGCATCAAGGCGATCGACGAGATCAAGGGCGATGTGCGGATCTATCCGCTGCCGCATATGCCGGTCGTCAAGGACCTCGTCCCCGATCTGACGCATGTCTACGCGCAGTACCGTTCGATGCAGCCCTGGCTGCAGACCGAGAGCACCGCGCCGCCGGACAAGGAACGGCCGCAATCGATCGAGGAGCGCGAAAAGCTCGACGGGCTGTGGGAATGCATCCTGTGCTTCTGCTGCACCACCGCCTGCCCGTCCTATTGGTGGAACGGCGAGCGCTATCTCGGACCGGCGGTGCTGTTGCAGGCCTATCGCTGGATCGCCGACAGCCGCGACGAGAAGACCGGCGACCGGCTCGACGCGCTCGAAGACCCGTTCCGCCTCTACCGCTGCCACACGATCCTAAACTGCACCAAGACCTGCCCGAAAAACCTGAACCCCGCCAAAGCCATCGCCGAGATCAAGAAGCTCCTGGTGCTGCGGCGCTGAAACGGGAGAAAGCCAGCGTGGCCTATCATACGATCGAGGTACGGAAATTAACGCCGGCGATCGGTGCCGAGATCGCCGGCGTGGATCTGTCCCAGCCGCTCGGCAACCAGCAATTCCAGGAAATCCACGACGCGTTGATGGCCAATCTCGCGATCTTCTTTCGCGACCAGACGCTGACCGTCGAGCAGCATATCGCGTTCGGCCGCCGCTTCGGCCCGCCGATCGTCCATCCCGCGGCGAGTTCGAGCGTCGACGACCATCCGGAGATCCGCGTCGTCAAATCCGACGAGAACACGACGCACGCGACTGGCGAGGAGTGGCATTCCGATCTGAGCTGCCAGCCCGAGCCGCCGATGGGCAGCATCCTTTATTTGCATCAGGTGCCGCCCGACGGCGGCGGCGACACCGCCTTCGCCAGCATGTACGCGGCATACGACGCGCTATCCGAGCGGATGAAGGCGCATCTCGAAGGCCTGACCGCGATCCATGACAGCGGCCATGTCTATACCCGGCCGAGCTTTGACGCTCGGTCCAATTTAGTGACGCCGCGGGCCGAGCACCCAATCGTCCGCACCCATCCGGTAACGGGCCGCAAGGCGCTGTTCGTCAACCGCGGCTTTACCACCCGCATTGTCGGCCTGCCGGCGGCGGAGAGCCGGGCCTTGCTCGAATATTTGTTCCACCATGTCGAGACGCCGGAATTCCACTGCCGCTTCAAATGGGCGGCGAATTCGATCGCGTTCTGGGACAATCGCTGCGCCCAACACCGGGCGATCTTCGACTACCACCCGCATCGCCGGTATGGGCACCGGGTCACGATCGGCGGCGATAAGCCGTTCTACCGCGCCTGAGGATCTCTGTGCTCACCCGCGCAGCG
>Ga0210400_10003386_pt1 | contig 14146 bp, 15 predicted proteins | sample IncBWH26MmetaG_FD_155456 | JGI IMG/M metagenome (GOLD analysis project Ga0210400, IMG submission 155456) | Forest soil microbial communities from Barre Woods Harvard Forest LTER site, Petersham, Massachusetts, United States - Inc-BW-H-26-M | ecosystem: Environmental > Terrestrial > Soil >...
ACAGACGTCATTGAGCGGACTTTCCCCGGTGATCGCGACCGAATACGCCACTGGGCCACGCAGCAGGCCCTGGACATGGTTCGCCGCAAGCTGATGTGACATGCGCATCTTCATTGCACTGGATATTCCCGCCGGCGTTCGCGCAGGCTTAACGAAATACATGGAACGAGCGCGTCTGCTGGCTCCCGAAGCGCGCTGGGCCCGCGTGGAAGGCTTGCACGTCACCTTGAAGTTCGTTGGCGAAGCGAGTGAAGCCCGCGTAGATGAGATGAAGACTGCGCTTGCTTCGGTGAAGGCCGCGCCGTTTGTCATGCACTTTACAGGCGTTGGATTCTTTCCCAATCCAAACGCACCGCGGGTCTTCTGGGCAGGAGTGGATGGCGGTGATCACCTGCCGCACCTCGCTTCAACCATTGACGTTGCCCTGGAAAAACATGGCTTCCCACGCGAAACCAAGCCGTACCATCCTCATCTCACTCTGGCGCGGACGAGTGCGCGTCCCTTGCGCGAATTGCAACAGTTGCTGGCGGATCCGCCGCCACAGTTCGGTACAATGACTGCGCGCGAATTCTTTCTGTACCGGAGCCAGCCGCAAAAGGGCGGCTCGAAATACACCAGGCTGGAACGATTCACGCTGGATTAGCGCAAACACATCCATGACTACCCTATACGTCACCGTCGCCGTAGTCTCGTACCTGCTGGGCTCGATCCCTTTCGGGTATGTGCTGGTGCGCATTTTTCGCGGCGAAGACATTCGCCAGACCGGCAGCGGCAACATTGGCGCTACGAATGTCGCACGCTCCGGCGCTAAGGGGTTGGGCATCGCCACGCTGGCGCTCGACGCGATCAAAGGAGCCCTGGCCGTCTGGTTGGCGGCGTTCATTGCTGGCTCGAAATACAATTCTTGTGGCGACGGCCTGTCAGAAGGCTTTTGTGTCCACCCTTTACGTTTAATGGCCACCGCCGCTCTGGTCGCCGTTCTTGGCCATATCTTCCCTGTCTGGCTGCGTTTCAAAGGGGGCAAGGGTGTTGCGACGGCGCTGGGCGTATTCTGTGTCTTGTTTCCCAAAGCCATTCTGGTGGCGCTGGCAATTTTCATTCTTGTCGTCGCAGTCACCCGTTACGTGTCTCTCGGCTCAATTCTGGGTGCAGTGGCATTTCCCGTGGCTGCATATTTTATGCAGGATGCGGACTGGCTCTCTCTGCTTCTTGCTTCCGGCGTATCGCTGATCATCATTGTGAAGCATCATCAGAACATCGGCCGACTCCTCGGCGGAACGGAACATCGATTCGGCGCCAGCAAAACGGCTGTCGCGGAGAAGCAACTTTGAGCCGGATCGCCGTCATCGGCGCTGGCGCATGGGGTACGGCCCTGGCGATGGTGGCGGGCCGCCGCGGTGACCATGAAGTTCGGTTGTGGGCCCTTGAAAAAGATGTTTTGCAGAGCATCGCCCGCTCGCGCACCAATGATCTGTTTCTTCCCGGCTGCGCGCTGCCCGCTTCCATCACTGCCACCAACGATTTCAAAGACGCTCTCTCCGGCACGGAAATTATCGTCAGCGTGATGCCCTCGCACCATTGTCGCCGCACGTTTGAGCACATGGCGCAGTGGCTTCAGCCACAGATGCTTTTTGTTAGCGCCACCAAGGGCATTGAAAATGACACGCTCCTACGCATGACTGAGGTCATCCATGAAGTTGTGGGACGGTTGTGCGGATTTGAGCCAACGATCGGCGCCATCAGCGGCCCATCATTCGCCAAAGAAGTTGCGGAAAAGCATCCGACGGCGGTCACCGTCGCCTCTGCTGACCATGCCCTGGCGGCGCGCGTACAAAAAGATTTTAGTGACCCCAGCTTTCGCGTTTACATGAATGACGATCTCATCGGAGTGGAACTGGGAGGCGCGCTCAAGAACGTTATTGCGATCGCCGCAGGCGTGTGCAGCGGTCTGGGATTGGGGCACAATTCGGTGGCCGCATTGATTACCCGGGGCTTGGCCGAAATCACGCGACTGGCCGTGGCATGCGGCGCCAATTCGCAGACCATGTTTGGCCTGGCCGGCATGGGCGATCTGGTGCTCACCTGCACTGGCGGTCTTTCCCGCAACCGCAGCGTAGGCGAAGCTTTGGGCCAGGGACAGCCTCTACAGCAGATTATCGCCGGCATGCACGGCATGGTGGCGGAAGGCGTACTTACCACGAATGCCGCGCTGGGTCTGGCTAAGAAATATCAGGTCGAGATGCCCATTACCGAGCAAATGTACGCCATCCTGCATGATGGCAAGTCTCCACATGACGCCATTCGGGAACTTATGACCCGTCCGGGCAAAGTGGAAGATAAATTCTAAAAGTCTGCGCCTGAAGTAGGTTAAAGGCCCGCAATAATCCTCCTTCCTAACCGATATATCCCGGTGCAGGGGTCTTGACTGAATTGGTACCCGCGCAGGTCTGAAGTGACTTCCGTAATCGAGGGAAATGGGCTTTTTTGGTTAGATTTGACCCGTTTTCGGCATACAATCTGAGGATTACGTCTCTGGCTTTATGAAACTGCCGTTGCCTGCCCGGATACCGATTCTGTACCTGATTCTCATCGTCTTGATCGCGGTGGGAGTGGTACCACTTTATTTCTATGCCACCAAGATGGTGGGGCGAAATCGCGAAACCCTGGGAAGCAATGAGAAGCTGTTGCAGAACAGCGTTACCACAACGCTGGCCCAGTCCATCGCGCAACGTGAAAAGGACATTGGTTCCACTCTATCCAGTCTTGCCTTCTCTATCAAGGTCACCAGCAGCGGCAACCTGAGCGGCAAGAACATTGAGTCGCCGGACGTAAGGGCGCTGCTCCAGAATTACATTGAAGACCCGGACTCAATCGTTCCCTACGCCCGGCTGGTGAACACTGAGAACCAGTCAAGTATGAACATGGGCACCATTGAGCCTGATACGTTCCTGCTGAAGGAACTGGACCGCGGGCTGGCTGCGGCGCGTGCCGGACGCGAATACAGCGGAGATCCGCTTTCGATTGGTTCCGGCAAGCAGGCCCGCACCGTGATGGTGGTGGGCAAGCCTGTCCTTAGCGACGATCACGTCTATCTCGGCTCGCTGGAGCTTGTGATCGACTTGCAATATCTCGTCAAGCAGCTTCAGCAAGCCAAAAACACACAAAATCTCGATACCTTTGTGGTCGATCGCTCGGGTCGCGTTGTCGCGTCGCCTAGTCCTCGGTATGCCACTGGCCAGGACATGAACTCCAATGAGCTGGTGAAGAACTTCGTTGATCAAAAAGGCAAAGTGCCGGTTGCCGTCACCATGGACTACTCGGTCCAGGAAGGCAAGAACCGCATTCCCATGCTCGGCACCTACTTCCCTGTAACCGGGTTGGGCTGGGCCGTTGTCGCGCAGAAGACTCAGGAAGAAGCCTATATCGACATTACTGACATGCGTCGCGACGCGATTCGCGCCGCTCTGATCGCCATTGCCTTCAGCATTTTTGTTGGCATCTGGGCCGCGCGGCGTCTCACCATCCCGCTGCACGTACTGACTGAATCCAGCCGCACCATTGCCGGTGGCGATTTCACCCATCGTGTTCGCCTGAAGAGCCGCACTGAGTTCGGAGAACTGGCGCAGACCTTCAACACCATGACGGACGATCTGGAACAGTTCGTCGATGACCTGAAGAAAGCCGCGGAAGAAAACCGCACGCTGTTCCTGAGCTCCATCCAGATGCTGGCCGGCGCGGTCGACGAAAAAGACCCGTACACTCGCGGCCACTCTGACCGCGTAACGCGTTACTCCGTCCTGATCGCCACGGAAATGGGATTGAAAGAGGAAGATATTGAGAAGATTCGTGTCTCCGCCCAGCTGCATGACGTGGGCAAGATCGGCATTGAAGACCGCATCCTGAAAAAGCCGGGAGCGCTCACGCCGGAAGAATTCGAGATCATGAAAACGCATACCACCAAGGGGGCTGCAATCCTGCGCCCGGTGGAGGCCTTGCGTGACATGCTGCCGGGAATTGAACTACACCATGAATCGCTAGACGGGCGCGGCTATCCTCACGGCCTCAAGGGCGAACAGATTCCATTGATGCCGCGCATTATCATGGTTGCAGACACATTTGACGCCATGACCACGAACCGCCCCTACCAGGCTGCCATGGACCCGGAATACGTGATCCGAATTATCAATTCGCTGGCGGCAACCAAGTTTGATGCCACTGTAGTGGCGGCAATGACTAAGGTGTTTGAGACAGGCAAGCTGCGCATACATCGCGCGGCGGCGGTAAGCGGCGAAGAGGCTGCGGCTGCCGCTGCCGTCAGCGCCCCCACACAAGCATAGCGTTTGCTAAAAGGCTGGGGTTGTTCGTGCGTGGTTCATTTTTTTCTCAGCTTCAGTCCTTCTTCTTTCAACCTGACAAACCAGAGGTAAATTTCATCCACACGCTGGATGTCCTTCTCCAGCATTGCGTGATCGGCATATCTCCGAATGTGGTTTTCTTCGTGTCCCCTTTTGAGCACGGTCATGACCTCGAATAATTCATGCACCTTGGCATGCATGATCCGCAAATCCGCGATCAGGCGCACTTCTCCAACATCGAGCTGTGGCCCCTTATTTAATTTGCTCATCGTGTTCGCGCTCCCCCGGAGGCCGTGTAAGTTTAGATGCGCTCTGGTTGGTTCTCGCGCTGCAGAATGAATGGAAATCCGCCTCAAAGCCAGCGAATCATTTCACCCCATAAATGTAGCTTAAGCCATGGATGATGTCTCGTAAATCCTATGGCGGGAGCCTTATGAGTGAATACCAGCGGTCACTCCCGATATAATCAAAGGTTCGCCAAGACATCCATAACGCAATGATTCAGACCTTATTTGGAACGCCGCAACCCTCGTTTCTTGACAAGATGAAGCAGGCGGTCACGCGCACGCGCGAAAACCTGAGCGAGCGCATTGATGAAGTGATGGCCCTCACCAAGGAGATCGACAGCAGCACGCTGGACGATCTGGAAGGAATTCTGCTCGGCGCTGACCTCGGCATGAAAACCACCCAGGAAATATTGTCTAAACTCCGCGAAAAAGCCGACCGCAAGCAGATCAAGGACTCAGCCGAACTCAAAAAGCTGATCAAGGAACAGGTGCTCGCCATTCTGAACGCGACGCCGGCGCGCCCCGGCAAGCCCGCTAAAGGAGAGCCGGAAGTCATCATGGTGGTGGGTGTGAATGGCACAGGTAAAACCACCACCATAGGCAAGCTGGCACATGCGTTGCGTACCGAACGGAAAACTGTTCTGCTTTGCGCCGCGGACACCTTCCGGGCTGCTGCTATCGAGCAGCTTGAAGTGTGGGGCTCGCGCACCGGCGTCGAAGTGATCAAGACCAAGCCGGGCGGCGACCCCTCCGCCGTGCTGTATGACGCGCTCAGCGCCGCCAAGGCGCGGCACACCGATAGCGTAATCGTCGATACCGCGGGCCGCCTCCACACCAAGACCAGTCTGATGGCGGAGCTGGAAAAGATGAAGCGCACCGCGCAACGCATTATTCCCGGAGCTCCGCATGAAGTGTTGCTCGTGATGGACGCCACCACCGGCCAGAATGGATTGCAACAGGCACGATTGTTTACCGAATCTGCGGGAGTCACAGGAATCGTCCTTACCAAGCTCGATGGAACTGCAAAAGGCGGAGTTGTGATTGCGATCTCGCGCGAACTTGGCTTGCCGGTGCGCTACGTCGGCGTGGGCGAGAAAGCTGGCGATCTTTTGCCGTTCAATGCTGAGAATTTTGCCGACTCATTGTTCTCTACAACCTAGTTCCCGTACGGCCGCTGTCGAACCATGGCATTTTCTTCACAAGACGGACAATTCATGCGCCAGGCTCTGGAACTTGCGCGCCGCGGGACAGCGCTCACCTCGCCGGGCGCTCGCGTAGGCGCGGTCATTGCGGATGCCGCTGGGCAGCTTGTCGGCGAAGGCTTCTACATCTTTGATGGCATCAAGCATGCCGAAGTGCTGGCCCTGGAGCAGGCGGTTTCTCGCGCCCGCGGCGGCACTATCTATCTCAACCTTGAGCCCCATTGTCATCAGGGACGCACACCGCCATGCACCGATGCCCTGATTGCCGCGGGGATTAAGCGCGTGGTCGCAGCCATGGCTGATCCAAATCCTAAGGTTGCTGGCAAGGGATTCGACCAGTTGCGCGCCTCCGGCATTACCGTTGAAATCGGCTTGCTCGAGGCCGAAGCGCGCCGCATCAATGAGGCCTTCGCCAGATACATCCTCACTCGCCTTCCGCTGGTCACTCTGAAGTCAGGTATGACGCTCGATGGCAAAATCGCTCCGCCGCCCGGCGATTCTTTCAACCCCTCGGCTCTGGGTGCAACCGGCGCCACCGGCGGCTGGATCACCAGCCAGGAAGCCCGAAACCACGTGCAGGAATTACGGCATGAGTCAGACGCAATTATGGTCGGGGTTGGCACAATCATCGCTGACGATCCATTGCTCACAGACCGCACCGGCCTTCCCCGCCGTCGTCCTCTGCTGCGCGTAGTGCTTGATTCCCGTCTGCGCTGCCCGCTGGAATCACGCCTGGTCAAGACCGCAAAAGATGACGTGCTCATCTTCTGCTCCTTTGCTGAAGAAAAGAAACGCCGTCAGCTGGAAGAACACGGCATCCGTGTGGAACAAGTCCCGCTTGGCTCCAATTCCAATGACGGCCGCCCTGATCTTGCCAGGATCGTCGCTCGCCTCGGTGAACTGGAAATCACCAGTCTCTTGATCGAAGGCGGCGCGCTGGTAAACTGGACCGCGTTGGCCAAAGGCGTCGTGGACAAAATTTTTCTGTATTACGCGCCCAAGATTCTCGCGGGCGACGGCTCGGTTCCTTTTGCTGGTGGTGAAGGATTCCGCCGCCTCAGCGAAGCAGCGCAGGTGAAAAACATCATTCTGCACCGGTTTGGCGAAGATTTTGCCGTCGAAGGCTACTTGCGCGATCCTTACCTGGGGCCGGAGGCGCACATCTGATGTTTACCGGACTCATCCAGGAAACGGGCGAAATCGTTTCTACTGAGCGCGCAGCCGGCCAGAACCGCGGCTCCGCCACCCGTATCACCGTCAAAGCCGAAAAGATTCCGTCTGAATTAAACACCGGTGACAGCGTCTCAGTCAGCGGGGTCTGCCTCACTGCGCTCGATATCAGCGAACATCAATTTTCCGCAGATCTGGCGGAGGAAACGTTGAAGCGTACATCCCTTCAGCGCCTGAAAGTCGGATCGATCGTGAATCTGGAGTTACCGGCCATGGCCCAGGACCGCATGGGCGGTCATGTAGTTCAAGGGCATGTCGACGGAGTAGGCTCCATCGTTAGCCTGCAAAAGATCAAGTACCGCGATGACTGGCGTCTGGTCGTCGAGCTGCCAGCTGAGCTGTCGCGGTATGTGGTTCCTCAGGGCTCCATCACGGTTGAAGGAATTAGTCTGACTGTCGCCGACATTCAAGGAAATCTTGTCGAGATTGCGATTATCCCTCACACCTGGCAGGCGACCAACCTTCGCGCCCTTCGCGATGGCGACCCGGTCAATATTGAAGTGGACGTTCTGGCGAAATACGCGGAGAAGATGACCCACGGCAGAACACATGGCAAGCTTACTATCGCCGACCTCATCCAACGGGGCTTCTAGAATCACACTAAAACAAAAGATCAGCACGCCAGGTTCGACCGTGCTGATCTTTCGATAAAGCGCAAGGGAGGGTCGGTGCGCTTCTAAAATTTATGTTGGCTTCAGTTGTTAGGCGTTTCCACTGGCTGCCAGAACCACGTAAAGCAGAGCAACTCCCACTGCTGCCCACATCCGGAAATTCTTAAACTGTTCTGTCTCGCTCATCTTGTCTGTCCTTTCATCCTTGAACTAAGGGGGAGGACCGTGACTAGCTTCAATAGTCAGGATCATGCGCCCGGACCGGACAGGAACAAATTAAAGAGGTGTTAAAGTTTTTAATCCTGTTGGACGGAGTTTTCTCGCTGGACTGCTTGGCTTGAACTAGGGGTTTATTCTCTAAGACATTGGAAATAAGGGGCATGATTACCAAATCCAATATCTGACTGGCCACCGGCATGAGAATCTGCTTACCAAAAGAGCTTCATGAATCCTGTCGCCTGCAAGTCGGCGACAAGAAATTTCTTCCCGTCCCCGGCGCTTTCCATCAACGCTTCGGCCGCAAGGTAGCCGCTGCGGACAGCGCCCTCCATGGTGGCGGGCCAGCCGGTCGCCGTCCAGTCGCCCGCCAGGAAAATGCGCGGCCACTGTGTTTTCGCCATCGGACGATATTTGTCCAGCCCGGGAAGAATCGCATACGTCGCGTAAATTTCCTTAATCACGGTGGCTTTCACCAGTTTCGCTTCTAACACAGCGGGAAAGAACTCAGCCAGTTCGCGCGTTGCCAGTTCCAGTATCTCTTCGCGCGACTTCTGGACCAGAGACTTGGACGCACTCACTACCAACTCAACGTAGCTCCCCTGGCTGGCATTTTCCCGACCCTCATGAAACTTTGACTTGTGAAACATCCACTGAATAGTACGGTCCAACAGCACCGCATGCGGCAGGGGCGTGATCTCGCGATCAAACCACAGATGGATTCCGGTAATCGAAGATGGCTCAAAATGCGTGAGTTGTTGCTTAATTGGCTTTGCCGATTCATCCGAGGGCAGCAGGCTTGCGACGTTCTGATATGGCGCCGCCAGCACAACATAATCAAACTGCCGTTCCCCCGAGCCGGTCAGCACACCAACTTGGTCCTGTTTCGCCCCAATTGCCGTCACTGCCGACCGCAGCAGCACCTCACCACCGCGCGCATGAATATATTCGATCGCGTTTCCGTACAAATCTGACAAGGGGATGCTTGGAAGGCCCATTCTGCCCGCCGCGGCAGACTTCATGAATGATTCGCGAAAGACCTGCGCGGCATAACGGACGGAGATGCGATCCAAGTCCTCATTCAGTGCGCTTACCAATACGGTTTTCCAGAACCGCTCAATCGCCTGCTCGGTCTGGTTATGCCGTCGCAACCACGAAAGAAAATCTTCCGATGAATCCTCGGGCAGGCCTCGGCTCATTGCTGCCATGGCTTGGGCGATCGCAAACTTGTCATTCGCGCCCAGCATCTTTGCGCCGAGAAACGTTGGGACGTTATGCATTGGAGCCGGCAGGAACGAAGGCGCCATCTTGCTGGCGCGACCGCCCGGCTCAATGAACGTCAATTCATCAAACCACCGGATCTTCCCGCTCACTTCCAGGCGATCGTAGAAATCAATCAGGTTTGTGCAGCAACCAAGCAGGACGTGCTGGCAGTTATCCACCACCTCGCCGGTGCCGGGGTGTTCGTAAGAGGACGCCCGCCCTCCGACGTAAGGGCGCCGCTCGAAGACCGTGACCCGCAGTCCGGCCTCGGCCAGCGCGCAGCCCGCAGCAAGTCCCGCGAGCCCTCCGCCTACGATTGCGACAGTGTGTTGTCGGTTGTCCGGCGTCATGCGATGCGGAGTAGAAATCCGCGAGATAGTACTTTCAATTTTTCCCAGAGAGTCAACCGTACGCGCTCCGTGAGCACATCATAATTACGGTCAGTGATCTTCTGCAGCAGGCGGCTGTAGATTTCCACCAGCACCCATAACGCGGCCCGGCTGTCTTCATCAATGAGTTCCATCAGCCATTTCGCGGACTCGTAATATTTGCGCGCTCGTTCAGCTTCGTATTCCAGCGCTGGCCGCAATTGCTGCACCTGCGCCGGGTCTTGTAACACGCTCGAAGCAAAGTTGGCCGCCGTTAGGTTGCTGCGGACCAGATCTTCTGCGGGTATATATATGCGCCCCATGGACGCGTCTTCTTTTATGTCGCGGATAATATTGGTCAGCTGGAACGCCAGCCCGCAGTCCTCGGCCAGAAATTCCGCCTTGGTGTCCTGATAGCCAAAAATCCGTATGCATACCAGCCCAACAATCGAAGCCACGTAATAGCAATACTGCTTCAGGTCTTCAAAGGTATTACAGAGGATGGCAGGGGACTCCGCAGAAGCAGGTGGAATATCCAGGTCCAGGCTGGTGCCGTAGACCAGTTTTTCAAAGAGCTCAGCCGGAATCTTGAATTTGCTTTGCGCATCGCCCAGTGCCATCAACACCGGATCGTCGGTTGCCTTGCCGGTAAAGACGGATTTCGCCGCTTCCAGCCATTCGTTCATCCTCTGCCGCTTTAGTTGTGGGTCAACCCCGGGCTCGTCAGAGATATCGTCCGCGTGGCGCATGAATGCGTACACCGCGCTCAGCGCATTGCGCTTTTCTGACGGCAGCACCATGAAGCCGTAATAGAAATTCTTGGCTGCCCGGCGGGAAATGCCGCGGCAGACTGCGTAGGCATGGCTGAGCTGATCGCTCACAGCAGCTTGCCCATCGCCGCGCGCAGGACGAGCAGCAGTTTGCGCGACTTTGAAATTTCAGGACGCGCCCGCAACACGTCAAAATCCTGGCGCTCGATGGCATTCAGGATTTCCTGGCCTCCCCGGCTGAACAACTCAATATCAATGGCCAGTTCGCGATTGACCATCTTTACCAGTGGCAGTCCGTGGGCAAACCAATCACGCGCCCGCTCGACCTCAAACTTCATCATCGCTATAAATTCCGGCGTTGCGCGGCGTTGCGCAATATCTTCACCGGTTACGACAAAGCGGCGCAGATCTTCCAGCGGAAGATAAATCCGGCCCTTGCCATAATCGATAAAAACGTCCTGCCAGAAATTTGCCAGTTGCAGCGCGGTGCAGGTGTAGTCAGACAATTGCTGCCGTGCGACGTCGCTATAGCCACATAGATAAAGAACCAGATGACCGACGGGATTCGCTGAATAACGGCAGTAGGCCAGAATATCGTCAAACGTCTCAAATCGCGTGACCGTCTGGTCCTGACGGAAAGCGATCAATAGATCAGAGAATTCATGCTTGGGTATGCCGCATTGCTTTACCGTTTCAGCCAGGGCAACAAACACCGGATGCTTCGGCGATCCGGCGTAGCAGGCATTTAGCTCCGCTTCCCACTGGTCCAACAGCTCCAGCGACTGCTGCGGATCACCCACCTCGTCGCCCAGATCATCGGAGATTCGGCAATAGGCATAAACATTGTAGAAATGCTGACGCAATCGCCGGGGCAAAAACCACGTCGCGACGGAAAAGTTTTCGTAATGAGATTTCGCCAGCCGCTCACAGTAAGCGCGCGCTTCCTCCAGGGAAGGCGCTGTAGCCGGAATGCGATACGATTCCGGCAGCGCGTTCCACCCCAGCGGCATGGACGAAGTGCTTGTGCGCATTCCTGACATGATCAGTGGCCGGGTATGATGGCCGTTTTTATCTGGCTCCCGCGGTCCAGCATTTGTTGCAGGACTTGCTTGAGTTTCGAGAGAGGCGCCTCACCGGTAACGTAGTCAGTGCTCTTGACGTTCTTTTCTGCAATTAATGAAAACGCTTTGCGGACTGTTTGCGGAGTGTGGTGGAACGTGGCTTTCAGCGTTATTTCAGAATAGTGCAGTCTGTTGGTGTCCAGTTCAACTTTGGTTCCGCTGGCGCATCCGCCAAAGAAATTGACTACGCCGCCGCGGCGAACCATTTCCACCGCCCATTGCCACGTTTGCGGCCGGCCTACGGCTTCAATCACTATGTCAGACCCGCGGCCTTCCGTCACAGCAATCACCCGGTCAATAGGATCCTGGGTTTTTCCTATCTGGACCACTTCGTCCGCACCGAATCTTTTCGCGGCGGCTACCTGCTCAGCTCGCTTCACTACGGCGATGACTTTGCATCCGGTCAGCTTGGCCACCTGCACCAGCATCAACCCCAGCGGGCCGGCGCCGATGACAGTGACTGTATCGCCGATATCGGCACCAGTTTCCTGTAATCCGCGCAATGCGCAGGCCAGCGGCTCGGTCATGGCAGCCGATTCAAAGCTCAGGTCATCCGGCAACGCCAGCATGTTGGTCTCAACAATACGTCGCGGAATCTTTATGTACTCTGCATACGCGCCGTTATTGAACAAAAGGTCTTCGCAGATGTTTTCCTGGTGTTTCAGACAATAGAAGCACGCGCCGCATGGAGCGGAGTTCAGGGCGACAACCTTCATGCCGCGGCGGAAGTCGCGCACACCCGGTCCAACTTCTTCAATCACTCCTGAAAGTTCATGGCCAAATAGGGCCGGAGGAACAATCATGCGGGCGTGATAGCCACGCTGGTACACCTTGAGATCGGTCCCGCAGGTAAGCGCCACGTTCACCTTTACCAGCACTTCGCCGGTCTCGAGCGTGGGAATGGGCACCTTCTCAATCTTAATGTCCTCTTTGCCATAGAGGACTGCGGCAGTCATTTGTCCTTTCAATTACGTTTCTCCCATTCCAACCCGGGTTGGATAACGATCTTCATTGAATCAGGCGACGGATGCGAAGCGAGTTCGATCGCCTCTACCGCTTCCTCCAGCGGAAACCGGTGCGAAATCAACCGGGCAAAATCAATTTCTCCGCTGAACACCAGCCGCACGTTTTCTTCCTGCAGATCGACCGATGCACTATACGATCCCATCAGGGTCTTTTCATCCATGCAAATGGCTGCGGGATCAATCGCCACTTCGCTGCGTTGCGTTTGCGCAAACAGCATGATTCTTCCGCCCGGCCGCGTCGCATCCATTGCCGGCTTAATCAAACCGTTTCCCGCAGTCGCCAGAATCACAGCATCTGCTCCGCGTCCGCCCGTAAGCTCTCTTACCCGCTGCGCGGGATCTTCCGATCCGGCGTTCACGTTGTGTTTTAACCCAAAGCTCTCACTTATTTTAAGGCGTTGGGGATACAAATCGGAAGTTACTACAGTCGCACCCGTCCGTTTGGCCAGCGCAGCCAGAATGATCCCAATGGGTCCCTGCCCGATAACCAGCACGGTTTCATCACTTTGCAACCGAAGAGATTCAACCGCTTTCAGGCATGTATTCACCGGCTCGATAAATGAGGCCTGTTCGTAAGAAACATGGTCCGGAATTTTCACCACTCCCTTGCGTACGATCCAATCCATCACCCGGATGTACTCGGCAAAACCGCCGCCGCTGGGCTCAAAACCAGCCGTGGCGCCGACCTGTTTGTAGACCGGACATTGCGCGAACACTTGTTTCCGGCAGTAATAGCATTCGCCGCAGGGAATATGGTGGAACACCATCACACGGTCGCCGGTGGCGAAATTGTTCACGCCTTCGCCCAGCGCAACTACCTGGCCGGCCATCTCATGGCCGAAAATACGGGGCGATGAATGCGAGCCCGTCAGAATTTTCTTTAGATCAGTTCCGCAAATGCCACACGTATGCACCCGTACCAGCAACTCTCCCTTGCCGATTTCCGGCACCGGAACCGCTTCCAGCCGGACATCGCTCTTGCCGCGATAAACAGCAGCTTGCATCGTCCGTGTGGGAGCAAGTTTGCTTTCCGCGGAATCGGGTTTTATTGCCGTGTGCATGATCTAATGTTTTACTTCCGAGAACTCTGCTCTATCCAGTGTAACAATTTCTTTCGGCGGCAATCCGCTGGCAAGGTCCTTCCGTAACCAGTTACATAGGGACTCTGTGGCGCGGTTGCTGTTCCGCGCCAGCGCCACAATCCTTGCCCATTGCCACGGGCGCAGAGCAGCCCATAACGCGAACTTGCGGCTCTGAAACTCTCCAGCAGCAGTCAGGAATTGCCCCATAGGCGGCATGGCGAAATCGGCCTCATCAGAAATTGCTTTCACGCAGCGAAATCCAATTTGCTCCTGCTGCGCTACTTTCGCCACGCCGGCGGATTCCATATCAACGACCAGCCCGTGAAAGCGATTTACCAGTTGCCGCTTGGCTTCCGCTCCGGCAATTTCTCCCGAGCTGACAAGCACACCGCCACTCACGTGATTTTGATCCGCGGCGCATCGATACTCCGCACCGTCAACCGCATCCACCACCACATTGGGTGTGAAAACGTTGCCGACTTTCAGGCTACGTATCAGCGCGCCCGCCAGCCCGGCAGATATAAGAATCGCGGGCCGATATTGCGCAACCACGGCTCGGGCTGCCAGTTCCGCATTCCCGCAGCCAATTCCGGACACCACCGCGATCACTCCTTCG
>Ga0210400_10003387_pt1 | contig 14145 bp, 9 predicted proteins | sample IncBWH26MmetaG_FD_155456 | JGI IMG/M metagenome (GOLD analysis project Ga0210400, IMG submission 155456) | Forest soil microbial communities from Barre Woods Harvard Forest LTER site, Petersham, Massachusetts, United States - Inc-BW-H-26-M | ecosystem: Environmental > Terrestrial > Soil >...
CGTAATGGGACAAACCGTTAAAACCACACAGCTTAATGCTTCCGGTTCAGGTTTCCATACCGCTAATCTTGATATCAGCGATTTGGCCGCAGGAACTTATATCTATAAGGTTACCGATAAAACCGGTAACACCAATATGGGTAAGGTTATCGTTAAACATTAAAAGTTAAATACTCACTGAAAGCCCTTCCGATGTAAACGGAGGGGCTTTTTTTTTCACAAAATGATGGTTTTTCCATAAGAATGGTGTAACTTTTGTATTATGCTGTTCGTTATATCCTTAGTTAATGACCATTAAAGAATTTAATACATGCGTTGATTTGTATGCCGATGGCCTGTATCGCTTTATATTAAAGCATGTTAAGGATACCGATGTGGCAAGGGATTTAGTTCAGGATACATATGAGAAACTATGGCTTAAGGTAAACGATGTGGAAAGTAAAAACGCGAAATCGTACATGTTTACCACGGGTTATCATACAACGATTGATTATTTAAGAAGGGCAAAAAAATCGGAGCGTCTCGATTTTGATAAACACCCTGAGGAAACCGGAAAAGAAAACAGTAATTATGATTTAAAAACATTGCTTAATAAGGCGCTTGAATTATTGCCTGAAATACAGAAATCGGTTGTGCTGTTGAGAGATTATGAAGGATACGATTATAAAGAAATAGGAACGATAACGGGATTAACAGAGAGCCAGGTGAAGGTTTATATCTTCCGGGCACGACAAACATTGAAAGAATATTTAGTAAAAGCCGAAGTACACGTATAATGCAAATAAATCTACATAATTACGAAGTCTTTTTCCTTGATTATAAGGAAGGAAACCTGAATGCAGCGCAGGAGAAGGAACTTTTTGTTTTTTTGGAGGTTCATCCCGAATTAAAAGCTGAGTTGGATAGTTTTGAAGAACTGGTATTGGAATCAGAATTATTTTTTGATAATAAATCTTCTCTTAAAAAAAATGAATTCGGCGACAAGGCATTAATAACTTATACGGAAGGATTGATTGATGAAAAAAATAAAAAACTGATTGAAGAAATGGCTTCTCAGAATGCGGCGTTTAATAAAGAACTTAATTTATACAAGAGCGCTGTTTTAGTGGTTGATACCGGAATAAGATTCCCGCAAAAAACAAAATTAAAGAGGGGTGGGGTTGTTTTTTATTTACAAAGTAATCCTGCTTATTTAAGAATGGCTGCGGCTTTGTTGTTACTTATTGGTTTATTCTTCCTTGTTTCCAAAGTGACTTCTGATCCGAATTCGGAAAATAAAAAATCCGTTTTGGCTGATGAGAATAAAAAACAGAATGAAAACCTTGTAAAAAATAATTCTCTTCAAGTGCCGAATAAAAATACTTCTGAATTAGCAGTGGCAAAAGAAAAAAACGTAAAAGTAAAACAGCAAAACGGGAATCATTCGGTTAAACAAATTAAAAAGAACGATCCTCCTGTATTTGCCACAAACACAGTTACTATTGGTAAGGATATCGCAGTTTTAAATAATACAAATATCCCTGATACTTTGTCAAATAAAAATACTCCTGTAATAAATACAACTTTGGCGGATAACGGCACTTCTTATAAGTCGTATTATAATTATTCAACCGACGATGAGGATGAGAAACAACCTGTAACCGCTTCGGCTGTGCCTGGTAAAAAAACTTTCTTTCAAAAACTTACAGATGCCGCACACAAAGTAAACAACTTTGGCGTTAAGAAAGTTAACGGAGAAGAAGCTAACCACAAAACCTCTCTTAATATCGGTGGTTTTGTGGTCTCAGAAACTTTCTCTAATTAAAAATAATTAAAGGCTTGTAACTTTTTAAAAGCGCCAATCGTTATACTATAAAACGCACATTATGAAAACAAAAATTATAAGCGTCCTTTTTCTGTTAAATACTTTAACATACGCGCAAACAGAAAGTAAAAAAACGCTCCCCGATTTTAATAAAATAGAAGTTAACGCAAGTACAACTGTTTATTTAAAAAAATCAGATGCGCCATTCGTAAGTTACGAATCAAAAGACACAGCCTCTTCGGGCTTACGGTTTGATGTGACTGAAGGTAAATTAATTATCCGTGAGAAAAAAACAGGCGATGTACCTGACAAAGTCACTATTGGATATGTAACTTTAAACGAAATAGAAGCAAGCTCTGCATCTACCATAAAATCTATCGAAGTTATCACCGGAAATAGCCTTACAATAAATGTAAGCGGGGCTTCAAAATGCAAATTGGATATTTCTGTCGGAAATCTGTCCTGTACAGTAAGCGGAGCAGCATCCTGCATCTTAACAGGCACGTGTAATAAAATAGAAGCGATTGTTTCGGGAGCTTCCACTTTAAAAGCAGAAGGTTTGTCGGCTGAGAACGGAGAGATTAATACCTCCGGCGCTTCAACTGCAAAAGTAAACGTGAGCGGAAAATTATCGGGGAATACTTCCGGTGCGAGCACTTTAAAATTTGCGGGCAGCCCGAAAGAAGTGCAAATAAACCAAAGCGGCGCATCTAATGTAAAAAGAATTGATGTTACAAAAACAGGAAGTTTTTCGGATAGTACCGGCGCGCAAAGTGAAAGAATTTATAAAGACAGCACCCGTCGTTACACTATCAATGGCCGTTACGAAATTATTATTCACGAAAATGGTAAAAAAGACACCACTGCAACCGAATATGTAAGAAGACACGACGGCCGCATACGTAAACAGAACTGGGCCGGGGTAGATTTGTTTGAAAACGGGTATTTAACGCCCGACAATAATATTACACTTCCTTCCAATTACGATTACCTGAGCCCTAATTACGGCGGGCGCAATTTAGGCTGGAATTTAAATCTGTTTGAAAAGGATTTTCGCTTTGCAAAAGGCAGATTGCAGGTGGTAACCGGATTAGGCTTTTCCTTTAACTATTACGCGTTAAAAAATAAAACCACACTTAACGCCGATTCTTCTTATACAAGTTCATATGCCTATAACACATCGGCAGAATATAGAAAAAACAAACTGAGAGAGAGTTTTGTAACGATACCTTTATTGTTTGAATTAAATACCTCTAAGCGCGACAGCCGTAATTTTCATATAGCTTTTGGTGTAATAGGCGGAATGAAACTGGGCTCAAGCACCAAACAGATTTTTACAACGAATAACCATACGTACGAAACTGTGCGCCATGACGATTATAATCTTTTCCCCTTCAAATTAGACGCAACCGTTAGGGTAGGGTATGGCGATTTTGTATTATTCGCTACCTATTCATTAACACCGTTGTTTGAGTATGGCAAAGGCCCTGAGCTTTATCCCTTTACTGTAGGATTAAGGATTTGCCCTTTTCATTAGTAAAACATCATTCTGAATTTATAAACGGTGGCTCTTTGGCTGCCGTTTTTTTATGCGTTAAAGATTCAGTATAATTTCTAACTTTACAACTTCAATTTTAAAGCTAAAAACCATGACAGGAACCAATGCAACATCACAGATAAAATCAACAGCCTTAGAGCAAAAACATATTTCTCTCGGTGCAAAAATGATTGAATTTGCAGGTTACAACATGCCCGTAAGCTACAGCGGTTTAAATGATGAGCATAACACGGTAAGGAACGCTGTGGGTGTTTTTGATGTCAGTCACATGGGTGAATTCATTCTGAAAGGAGAAAATGCCCTGGATTTAATTCAACGCGTTACTACCAATGATGCGTCCGCCCTTACCGACGGAAAAGCACAATACTCCTGTTTGCCCAATGGAAAGGGAGGAATTGTAGATGATTTATTGGTGTACCGGATCGATGCGGCTACTTATTTACTGGTGGTGAATGCTTCCAATATTGAAAAAGACTGGAACTGGATCAGTAGTCACAATACAAAGGGTGTTGATATGAAAAATATTTCTGAAAACACTTCTTTGCTTGCTATACAGGGCCCGAAAGCTCTTGATACTTTGCAAAAACTGACAGATGTAAAATTAGCCGATATTCCTTATTACAGTTTTACAAAAGGAAAATTTGCGGGTTTTGATAATGTACTAATCTCAAACACCGGGTATACCGGCGCGGGTGGTTTTGAAATTTATTTTGATAACGATAAAGCGATAAAAATATGGGATGCCATTTTTGAAGCCGGAAAAGAATTCGGAATTAAACCGATTGGTTTAGGTGCACGTGATACTTTGCGTTTAGAAATGGGCTTTTGCCTTTATGGAAATGATATTGATGATGCAACTTCTCCGATAGAAGCGGGCCTTGGCTGGATTACAAAATTCACCAAAGACTTTACCGATAAAGACAAAATGACAACGCTGAAAGAAAAAGGTGTTGCAAAAAAGTTGGTAGGCTTTGAAATGATTGACCGCGGAATTCCCCGTCATGGTTACCCGATTGTTGATGCAAGCGGACATACTATAGGAGTAGTTACTTCCGGAACGCAATCGCCTACACTTAATAAAGCCATTGGCATGGGATATGTAAAAACAGAATTAGCTAAAGCGGATTCTGAAATTTATGTACAAATCCGTGATAAAAATATCAAAGCCAAAGTGGTTAAAATTCCTTTTCTGAAAAAATAATTTGAGTCTTGACTTTAAAAAAATAGAGGCTTGTTTTTCTCCGTACCTGTACCCAGTGTACGCGGATAAAGAAAGCATTGTTGTTGTGATTGATGTTTTCAGGGCAACTTCCGCAATTTGCGTGGCATTTCATTATGGCGCGGAAAAAATAATTCCTGTTGCAACGGTAGAAGAAGCACTGGCTTACAAAAAAGAAGGTATGCTGGCAGGCGCCGAGCGTAATGCAATAAAGTTGGAAGGTTTTGATTTTGGAAATTCTCCTTACGATTATATGGGTAGTCACGTAAAAGGAAAAACCATCGCGCTTACAACCACTAACGGAACACAGGCCATAGAAGCCGCACGCGATGCATATAAAGTGGTAATCGGATCTTTTTTAAATATCGATGTTTTGTGTGATTGGCTAATAAAACAAAACCGCGACATACTTTTACTTTGTTCGGGTTGGAAAAACAAATTCAACCTGGAAGATGCCCTTTTTGCCGGCGCGGTTACCGAACAAATTAAAGCGAAAAACAATAAATATATTTTAGGCGATGGCGCACTTGCTATTAAATACCTTTACCAGATAGGGAAAGAGAGGCCTACGCGTTTTTTAAATCACTCCTCGCACAAAGAGCGTTTTGCCAAATTGGAACTGAAAGAGGATATACGTTATTGCCTGAACTTTAACATGGCGCCTGTAGTGCCCGTTTTGGAAGGAAAATTTTTAGTAAAAGCTACTCTTTAGTGTGTACCACACCAAGTCCGTTTTGCGTGGCTGTTAACGAAGTATCTTATCGGAACAGGACAAATTCTTCCTTCGTCGGAATGACAAAAGGTGACGTTATTTGATTAAAAATTCATATTTTTAAGCCTACAAATTTAAGCTCAGTGTCCGCTAAAAAATCCGGCTCTATAAAACCCGTTAAGCAAACTTTAGTTTCTGAAGTAAAAAACGTTCCTGATTTCTTCGAGAATCTTGGTACTAAAGCTAACTGGCTGACTTTTGGACTTATTTTTCTTGTAGCCTTTATCGTTTTTAAAGATTTTATTTTTCATACCAAAATTTACCTGTTTCGTGATATAGGCAGTGATTCTTTGAATGCTTCCTGGCCATGGATGGCACATTCTGCCGATTATATTTCTCAATATGGTGTTCCTTCGTGGACTTTCAATATGGGAATGGGGCAAAATTTACTTTCCTTCTCCGCTTACGACCCTTTTGATTATTTGCTGTATCCATTCGGGAAAGAAAATATGCCTTACCTGATTATTTACAAAGAACTGGCGAAAATTTTATTGGCAGGCTTTTTATTTTTCAGATACCTGAAGCTTTTAAGGCTCAGCAATTATGTTTCTACTGTTGGCGCTTTGATGTTTTCGTTTTGCGGGTATATGATGGTGGGCAGCGGGTGGTTTCTTTTTTCATTCGAAGTTTTTATTGCTTCTTTATTATTATTGTCTTTTGAGCTGATGTTTCAAAAGAATCAATGGTATTGGTTTGCATTACCTATGTTTTTAATCGGAATATCCCGCCCGTTTAACCTTTGGCTTTACGCGATTTTTCTTTTCCTGTATATTTTATTCCGCATTTATCAAAGTGAAGAAAAAATTGAAATCAAAAAAACTGCATTTCTTTTCGCTAAAATTTTAGGAGTTTCTATTATCGGTTTGGGATTAAGCGCGCCTTTATTTCTTGAGCATTTGCAGGTGATGATCGACAGCCCGCGCGGTTCGGGACCCGATTCTTACAGCCACGTTCTGTCTTCCGCACCTATGTTCAGTACTCCTGATAAAACAGAGTTCGGAACAGCCATGCTGCGTTTTTTCTCAAGTGATATTCTTGGAAGCGGAATTAACTTTAAGGGTTGGCAAAATTTATTAGAGGCCCCTATGTTTTATTGCGGACTTCCTTGCTTGCTGCTTTTTACCCAGTATTTTTCTTTTTTAGATAAGAAAGTAAAACGTTTTGCGTTTGTGTTATTAACTATTTGGATTTTACCGATTATTTTCCCGTATTTCCGCAGGGCGTTCTGGTTATTCAGCGGAGATTATTACCGTAGTTATTCGTTTTTTGTCTCAATGATTTTTATTTTCTTTTCGGTAAACGCGCTGGATAAAATTATTGTTCAGCAAAAAATTAATTTGAGGAATTTAATAATTACACTTGTTACGCTTGTAATTTTGCTAAACTATCCTTATTTTGAAGATAAGAAAGCCGTTGACGGTGGCATTAAGTTATTCGCAATGGCTGCTCTTTTATTTTATGCGGCCATGCTTTACCTGATTGGTAAAAACAAAAACATTGTGAATTATAAATACGCGTTTTTATTTTTTCTCGTTATTGAGTTATCGTATTTTTCCTGGTGTACAGTTAATCGTCGTAGTAATGTAAGCGGAAAAGATTTGACTATAAAAACCGGTTATAATGATTATACTACGGATGCCATAGCTTATTTAAAGCAAAGTGATAAATCTTTTTATCGTGTAGATAAAAATTATTATTCATCACCGGCAATACACGGCAGTTTGAATGACGGGATGGCTCAAAACTATTACAGTACATCCAGCTACAACCCTTTCAACCAATTGCATTATATCAATTACCTTAAAACAATGGGCATCATCAATAAGGTAAATGAGTTGGAGTCGCGTTGGTCGCCCGGATTAATAAATCGTTTTATTTTAGAATCGCTTAATGATGTGAAATATGTGCTGAGTAAAAACGGATACACGCAACCTATTTGGCACGTAACGCACGATAGTATTGCAAAATTCGGCGATGTGCTTGTGCTGAAGAATAAATTTGTAATGCCCTTTGGTTTTGGTTACACTAAGTATATTAAATTATCTGATTTTGAAAAACTACCTCCGGCTCAAAAGGATTTTGTGAGTACAATAGCCTGTGTGATTAATGATGAAGATATGATTAAAACAAATGGTCTCACGGCTTATAATTTAAAAGATACACTGTCGCAGAATCAATTTACCATTGATGTGTTAAAGCAGAACATAGACAGTTTAAAAAGAAATGTATTGACGATTACCGAATTTACTCCTGTAAAAATAAAAGCCGCCATAAATCTTACCTCGCAACAGATTATTTATACCAGTTTACCTTTTGATAAAGGCTGGTCGGTAACAGACAACAACGTTCTTCTCGAAAAGCTCATTTTGAGCAACGGCATGACCGGTTTTTCATTGGGAAAAGGACAACACGGTCTGGAGTTTGTGTTTACTTCAGGGAATTACAAAAGAGGGCTTTTGATTAGTCTCTTTTCGTTTTGTACCTTTATTGCAATATTATTTCTTTCAAAGAGATTGAAGTTGAAAAATAATGAACTAAAAGCGGAACTAAATGAAGGATAAAATTGCAGAATTAATAAAAGAAGTGGCCAAAGAAAATCAGGTATTTAAGTTCGTTTATAATAAGGATAAAAAATTTAATATTGATAAAGATTGGGTTTATTATTCGGGTCCGTATTGGGATAACGAGGAAGTCGTGGGCATGTTCTCTGCTGTATTAACAGGTAAATGGCTTTCTGCCGGTGAGCATATTCATAAATTTGAAAGTCAATTCTCAAAAAAATTCAATCATGTAGACTCCCTTATGGTAAACTCTGGCAGTTCTGCTAACCTGGTTATGTTTACTGCTCTGAAAAGTTATTTTAAATGGAACGACGGGGATGAATTAATCGTTTCGCCTGTAGGATTTCCAACTACAATAGCACCTATTTATCAAAATCGAATGGTGCCGGTTTTCATTGATATTTCAATGGACGACCTGAATTTTGATTTAAATTTAATTGAAGGAAAGATCACTTCAAAAACGCGTGGTATTGTTGTATCACCTGTATTGGGAAATGCACCCGATATGGACATTATTTTAGCTATCTGTAAAAAGCATGATATCAAACTTATTATGGACAATTGCGATAGCCTTGGCAGTCGATGGGATAATAAATTACTTACTGATTTCAGTGTTGCAAGCTCATGTTCTTTTTATCCTGCCCATCATATCACAACAGGCGAAGGCGGAATGGTTTCTTCTAACGATGAAAATTATTTAAAGGTGGCAAGAAGAATTGCCTGGTGGGGGAGGGATTGCTACTGCGTTGGAGCTGCGAATCTTTTGCCTTGCGGAACCTGTGGTAATCGTTTTGACAAATGGATGGAAGCCAGCGATGCGATCATCGACCACAAGTATTTCTTTACAGAAATGGGGTACAACCTGAAACCGCTTGACTTACAAGGTGCAATTGGATTAGCACAACTGGAAAAGTATGATGAGATCCATGCGAAAAGAAGGAACAGTAAACAAACACTGGATTTCCTGTTCGAAAAATATGTTCCAGGCGTTCGTTCGTTAAAAGAACACAAAAAGGCGCATACTTCTTGGTTCGGGACTCCCTTCGTTTGTGAAACGAAACAATTGAAACGCTCTCTGGTACAGTTTTTAGAAGACAATCGTATCCAAACAAGAAATTATTTTGCAGGAAATATTTTACAACATCCGGCCTATAAATTTTTAGATGATTATACAAAATATCCAAAAGCAAATCGCGTTTTGGAAGAAGTTTTTTTTGTTGGTGCCGCACCACACTATACCGATGATACATTTGCTTATGTCGAATCTGTTCTGGAAAAATGGAGTAACCGATAAATATGAAAGCTTCTAACTTCATAGCTTCCTTCCTGAAGACACAAGGCATTACCCATGTGTTTGAATTGTCCGGGGGAATGATTACACATATACTTGATTCTATTGCTGAAATAAAAGGAATTGATATCATCACAATGCACCACGAGCAAGGTGCAGCTTTCGCCGCTGACGGAATTGCGCGTGTTTCAAATAAACCGGGTGTTGCGCTGGCAACAAGTGGGCCGGGCGCTACAAATTTACTTACCGGCATAGGCAGTTGTTATTTCGACTCTGTTCCGGGTTTATTTATTACCGGACAAGTGAATCCGAACGAGCAACGGGGAGAAAAACATATTCGTCAACTTGGCTTTCAGGAAACGGATATTGTTATGATGGCTAAACCCATTGTAAAAAAAGCTTATCGCGTTACCGCACCTGAACAATTGCCTGTTGTTTTTGCAGAAGCATACGAGTTGGCAATTAGTGGTCGTCCGGGACCGGTACTCATTGATGTGCCGATGGACATGCAACGCGCGGAAATTGAACCTGGGGAAATAAATTTAATTCAACGTAAAAAAAATACTGTAACAAAACTTGATGATGACTTCTTTTCTAAATTGAAAAGTAATTTAGTAAAAAGTAAAAAACCTTTGATTATTGCGGGTAGGGGAATTCGTTCTGCCGCCGCCGAAAAACTGTTTAAAAAGTTTATCGAAGAAACTAAAATTCCTGTTGTTAGTTCTTTAATGGGAATAGATTTATTGCATTACGATCATCCACAACGTATCGGTATGATTGGAAGTTACGGAAACCGTTGGGCCAATATGGCAATAGGTTTCTGCGATTTAATGATTGTTATAGGAAGCCGGTTGGATATCCGTCAGACGGGTGTAAACACGAAAGATTTTAAAGGAGATAGAACCCTTTATCATATCGATTGCGAAGAGGGAGAAATTAATAATCGTGTATTAGGTTGCGAAAAAGTTCTTGTTGACACAGAAGATTTTTTATTAGCTGCAAACAATTATTTCTCAAAAAATAAAATTGCGGCTGACACTTATATACCATGGTTATCTGAATTACAGGCATTAAAAACGGAGTGGTCGGATTTAAAAGAACTAAGAGATATAAATGGCATTAATCCAAATGTATTTGTTCATAAATTGGCAAAAGCGTCTTCAAAAGCTGTGAGTTTTTTAGCGGATGTAGGAAGTCATCAAATGTGGGCGGCGCAATCAATTGAGCTAAACGAAAATCAAACTTTCATTACTTCCGGTGGAATGGGAGCAATGGGTTTTGCTTTACCAGCTTCGATTGGTGTTTGTTTGGGAAATAAAAAAGCGCCTGTTGTTTGTATTGCGGGCGACGGCGGTGTTCAGTTAAATATCCAGGAGTTGCAAACAATTGTAAGAAATGAATTACCTATAAAAATAGTTGTGCTGAATAATCGTTGCTTAGGGATGATACGTCAGTTTCAGGATAGTTATTTCCAGGGGCGTTATCAATCTACTTTTTGGGGCTACAATGCACCTGATTTCTCCGCTATAGCAAAAGCTTACACAATAAATTCATTTACTGTAAATGAAGAAAGTGAAATTGAAGAGGGGATAAAACAAATGTGGGCAAATCCCAACACTCCTTTCTTATTGCAGGTAATGGTAGATCCCCATACAAATGTATACCCAAAATTAGCTTACGGAAATCCGATAACGCAAATGGAGCCCTTTTATAAGCCAATTGGGCAAGAATCAACTTAAAATATGAGTAACGAATCGCCGGAGATTGAAATAAAGAAAATGCAAGGGCCAATTGTAATTTTTGGGGCCGGTGGTTTTATTGGAGCGAGTTTGTTTATGGCAATCAGTAAATTCAGGGACGATTGTTATGCGGTAACTCATCAGGATACAATTCCGTATCGGCTTCAAAATACTGACTCCGATAAAATAATTCATGCCAATCTAACAGATAAAAATTCATTAGAAGTTATTTTTGATAAATATAAGTTCCGCACCATTTTTAATCTTTCTACTTATGGCGGGTTTGCATATCAGAACGAAACCGAAAAAATATTTGAAACGAATATTATCGGCCTGATGAACCTGGTTACGGTTGCAGAAAAATATGGTTTCTCAGCATTGGTACAAGGTGGTTCTTCTTCTGAGTACGGATTAAACAGCAAAGCTCCCAAAGAAAGTGACGAGCTTAAACCCAATAGCGATTATTCGGTTAGCAAAGTAGCTTCTTCTTATTATATGAAATTTTTGGGCGAAGTAAAGCAATTGCCGGTCATTCAATTGAGATATTATTCGGTTTATGGCCCGTATGAATCAGAAGATAGGCTAATACCCACTTTATTTAAAAAAGCCTCTGAACAAAAATTTCCTTCATTAGCTAATCCCGAGATTTCCCGAGATTATGTTTACATTGATGACGTGGTTGAAGTAACAGTTTTAGCGGCAACCAAAGGTGTAATAAATGCGAGAGGCCAAGCGTTAAACATTGCTTCCGGTAAGAAAACTACACTTAAAGAATTAATTACAGAAGTAAAAACCTTATGCAATATACCTCATGAACCTGTTTGGGGAAGCATGGAAAACAGGGCGTGGGATTTAACCGAATGGTATGGCGATGCTACTTTGGCCGAAAAAGTTTTAGGCTGGAAAGCAAAAACTGCTCTTAAAGACGGACTGCAAAAACAATTGGTCTGGCAAAAAAATTATGTGCAGCCGCAAATTCAAAAAAATAAGAGAGATAAATTATCTGCAGTTATTGCTTGTTACAAAGATGGACAGGCAATTTCTTATATGCATGAACGGTTGACTAAAGTGTTTACCGAAATGAAAGTAGATTATGAAATTATTTTTGTGAACGACGGCAGCCCTGATAATACTAATGAGATTTTAGAAAGAATTACAGCGGCCGATCATCACGTTATTGCCATCGAACATTCGCGTAATTTTGGTTCGCAAGCGGCACTTATAAGCGGTTCTGCTATTGCCAAAGGAGACGCAATTATATGGCTGGAAGGTGATTTACAGGATACACCTGAAACAATTCCGGAATTTTATTTTAAATGGAAAGAAGGATTTGAAGTAATCTACGGAGTAAGAGATAAGCGTGAAGGAAACCAAACGTTGATTTGGTTTTACAGGCAGTTTTATAAAGTGTTCAGAAAATTATCGTATATAAATATTCCGCTGGATGCGGGGGATTTTTCTTTTCTGGATAAAAAAGTAATTAAACATGTATTAGCCTTACCCGAAAAAGAGCAATTTCTGAGAGGTTTGCGTGCTTGGGTCGGATTTAAACAAACAGGTGTACATTATTTCCGTCCCGAACGAATGTTTGGCGTTTCAACCAATAACTGGCGTAAAAACATTTGGTGGGCAAAAAAAGGAATTTTCAGTTTCAGCTTTGTACCTCTTGAAATGCTGAGCTACGCAGGATTATTTTTAACATTGATTTCTTTTGTTGCCATGATTGCACAGGTGATAGCAAAAATAATGATGCCTGATATCCCGCATGGATTAACTACTATTATTGTTTTGGTCTTATTTTTCGGAGGAATTAATTTATTAGGTATTTCAATACTTGGGGAATACCTGGGTAAAATTCTTGAAGAAAGCAAAGGACGTCCAAAATACATTCGCAAATCAATCCGCTACAAGGGGAAGTATTTTAATGACCCGGAAGATTTGGATAATTTCAATAAAAAATAATTAAGGAATTTTTTTATTTGCTATATTAATTTAATGAAACTACGACTTTATATTCTTTTTTGTTTTTTTTCAACATTTATTTTTTGTCAAACCACTAATATTTCCGGAATCATAAATTCATATGTGGCGGTTAATTCAGTTTCTGTGCAGTCGGTAAATGTATCTTCAATAGTAGGTTTTGGTGCCGGAGACAGAGTTCTTATTATACAAATGAAGGGAGCAAGCGTTAATACAAACAATACTCCTACTTTCGGTACTATTACAAATTATAACGACGCAGGTAATTATGAATTTACAACTATCGCATCAGTTTCCGGAACAACAATAAATTTTACCTCCCCACTTCTAAGAACTTATATACCCTCGGGGTTGGTTCAATTAGTAAAAGTGCCCGTTTATGTAAATGCTGTTGTTACCGGAGTACTTTCAACTTTGGCATGGAATGGTGTTACGGGAGGTGTATTGGTATTTGAAGCAAGCGGAAATGTTACATTAAATGCAAATATTGATGTGAGTGGCAAAGGTTTCAGAGGTGGAAACCTTCAAAACGGGGCTTTTAGTTCTTGTGCGGGCGATACGTCTGATTATGTTTTGCCTTTCTCAACTATTGCGAGCGGACAAAAGGGAGAAGGAATCGTTGATCTTGGATCAGCAATGTCAAATGGAAAAGGACAGCAGGCTAATGGAGGAGGAGCAGGAAACGACTGTAATGCAGGAGGGGCCGGTGGTGGCAACTATGGAATGGGGGGGCACGGAGGAGATTCAAAAGTGAATGTTAGTTGCCCTCCGTTTTTTTATCAGAATTCAGGGGGACGATGGGGTGATGCACTTGTTTACTCAAATGCAATAAATAAAGTATTTATGGGCGGCGGCGGTGGAGCGCCGCACGAAAATGATGGCGCGGGTACACCAGGAGTTTCCGGCGCGGGTATTGTTATTATTCGCGCTACCAGTTTGATCGGAAATAGTAATAGTATTATTTCAAATGGAAGCGATAATTTATTAATGGCAGGTATTGACGGACAAGGTGGGGGTGGAGCCGGAGGTTCAGTACTTATTGATGCATGTACAATAACATCATTAAACGTATCTGTAAAAGGTGGAAAAGGTGGAGTTGATAATTTTGGTGGATCTGATTGTCATGGTAAGGGTGGCGGTGGCGGTGGCGGCATCATCTGGGTTTCATCATCATTAACAGGTATAACGGCAAACCTTGCAGGCGGTTTACCCGGTGTCTTT
>Ga0210400_10003388_pt1 | contig 14143 bp, 12 predicted proteins | sample IncBWH26MmetaG_FD_155456 | JGI IMG/M metagenome (GOLD analysis project Ga0210400, IMG submission 155456) | Forest soil microbial communities from Barre Woods Harvard Forest LTER site, Petersham, Massachusetts, United States - Inc-BW-H-26-M | ecosystem: Environmental > Terrestrial > Soil >...
TCGAAACCTGTACAAGTTCCGGCTTAACACTCCGGCAGGCGAAGTACGTACCGTGAATGTTGCCTTGGCGCCACTGGTCACGCGCAAGTTCGAGGTGATTGGGCGGCTGATTATCATGGACGACATCACCGAGCGCGTCGGCCTCGAAGCCCAACTTTCCCAGGCCGATAAACTTTCCTCCATCGGACTGCTCGCGGCCGGCGTGGCGCACGAAGTCAATACGCCTTTAGCCGTCATCTCTTCCTACACCCAGATGCTGTCGAAGCAACTGCAGGGCGATCCTCAGAAGTCGGGATTGCTGGAGAAGATAACGCGGCAGACTTTCCGCGCATCTGAGATCGTGAACAACCTGCTGAATTTCTCCCGGACCAGTGGCAGCGAAGTCGGCGACGTGGACGTAAACAAAGTGATCGGCGACACGCTGGCGCTGCTGGAACATCAGTTCAAGGTCGCAAGAGTGGAAGTAGAGAATGATCTCGCACCCAAGTTAAAGCCCATCCAGGGTAATCCTGGCAGGCTGCAACAGGTATTTTTGAATCTGTTTCTCAACGCTAAAGATGCCATGCCGGGCGGCGGGAAGTTGCGCGTGGCTACCATGAACGGCGACAGCATCAGCGTTTGTGTTTCCGATACCGGATCGGGCATCGCGCCGGAACACATTCAGCGCATTTATGACCCGTTCTTTACCACGAAGACTTCGCCTCGCGAAGGTCAGGCGCGCGGAACTGGCCTCGGCCTCTCTGTCACTTACGGCATCATTCAGGAACATTCGGGGAAGATTCGCGTGGAAAGCCATCCCGGCGCCGGCACCACGTTCACGCTGGAATTCCCGCTCAGCAGGAAGGCAGTTCATGCTTAAACGAAGTACGTCCAAGCCTGGAATTCATGAGGCCGCACATGTCTGAAGCGGCGGTGATTCCACGCGCGACAGTGAACGGAAATCCGGGCATGGCAGGCGCGGTTCTCATCATTGACGATGAAGCCGAGATTCGTGAATCTCTGCAGACGCTGCTGGAACTGGAAGGTTTCGCAGTGGAAACCGCAACCAGCGGCGAAGCGGGTCTGCAGCGTATCGGCGAGCATCCTTTCGACCTGATCCTGCTCGACCTTACGCTGCCCGGCCGCAATGGCATGGAAATTCTCACCGAGATCCGCAGCCACGAAACCGGATTGCCCGTCATCATGATCACCGCTTTCGGTACGGTGGAAAATGCGGTTCGCGCCATGCAGGGCGGCGCCGTCAATTTTGTTCAGAAACCCTGGGACAACGAAAAACTTCTAGCCGACGTTCGCGCCGCCGTGGGATGGCGACGCGCGGAAGAAGAGAACGTCCAACTAAAGCGCGCGCTCAAGCAGCGCTACAACTTCGAAAACATCGTCGGCAAGAGTGAGCCGATGCTGAAGATTTTCGACCTCGTCGCCCAGGTCGCGAACAGCCGCTCCACCGTGCTGCTGCAAGGCGAAAGCGGGACTGGCAAGGAGATTATCGCCAAGGCTTTGCACCTTAACTCTCCGCGCCATGACCGGCCATTCGTTCCGGTCAATACCGGATCGATGCCCACCGACCTGCTCGAGTCCACGCTCTTTGGGCACGTGAAGGGCGCATTCACCAGCGCCATCGCCTCCAAGAAGGGCCTGTTTGAGATTGCCGACCGCGGCACTCTTTTTCTCGACGAAATTGCCACCATGAGCCTGGAAACTCAGGCCAAGATTCTGCGTGTGTTGCAAGACCGCAGGTTCATGCACCTGGGCGGAGTGCAGGAGATTCAGGTGGATGTGCGCATTATCGCCGCCACCAATATCGATCTGCGCCAGTTGGTGCGCGAAGGCCGCTTCCGCGAGGATTTGTTCTACCGTCTGAATGTAATCACGATTGATCTTCCGCCGCTGCGCCAGCGCCGCGAAGACATTCCCTTGCTGGTTCAGTTCTTTCTGAAAAAGTATGCGGAAGAAAATGATCGCCCGGTGCGGCGCATCACACCCGAGGCTTTGCGACCTCTGATGTCCTACGCGTGGCCGGGAAATGTCCGCGAACTGGAAAATGTGATCGAGCGCGCGGTTGTACTTTCCTCCGGGCCTGAGATCACCATAGATCTGCTGCCTGACAATCTTCTGGGGCGGGGCCCGTCCTTGACGCTACATGATCCGCCCAGCGATGCTTCGCTGTTTGAAATCGTGGAAGACGTCGAGAAGCGGATCATCAGCGACATGCTGGAAAAGTGCAACTGGAACCAGACCGAAGCTGCCGAGCGCTTCAAGGTTCCGCTCTCCACGCTGAATCAGAAAATCCGCCGCCTGAATATTGAGATCAAGAAGAAAACGCGGGGATAGAACATATTTGTTCGACTGGATTTTTTCCGCCCTGAACACCCGCATCGTTTCTGCTATAGTTCCGAAAAGCGCGGTGTGGATCGCCGCGCCTTCCAGACCAGCATGGAACTGATCTCGCCCAGCGATCTCGCCAAGGACAGAGTCCAGACGGTTCAGGATTACGTCCTATTCTGCCTTCAGGCGGTTGGCAATCTTTTCCGCAAGCCCTTGTACCTCGTGGACATGGTGCGGCAGGCCGATACGATTGGCGTGGGCTCTCTGCCCATCGTCGTTTTGACCGGATTTTTTACCGGTGCCGTGCTCGCGCTGCAAGCTTCGAATACGCTGGAGCGTTTTGGCTCGATCACACTGGTGGGGCAATTGGTGTCAACTTCCATGGTGCGCGAGTTGGGACCGGTGTTAACCAGCTTAATGGTCGCCGGCCGCAATTCCTCGGGCATGGCGAGCGAGTTGGGATCGATGGTGGTCACCGAACAGATCGACGCCATGCGCGCCCTGGGTACCGATCCCATGAAAAAGCTGGTCACGCCCCGCGTAGTCGCCACCGTGTTCATGCTGTTTTTTCTCGCCATCATTTCCGATTTGGTAGGACTGGTGGGCGGGCTCGCGATCGCAAAATTGCTGCTCCGGCTCGACGCTCGGCAGTACTGGTCGAACGCCTGGGAAACGCTGGTGTTTCAAGATGTTTTCATGGGGTTGATCAAGCCGGTGATTTTCGGCTTCATCATCGCCACGATCGGCTGTTTCTATGGCATGAATGCCCGCGGAGGAACTCAGGGTGTGGGCCGTGCGACCACGCAGGCCATGGTGGCGGCTTCGGTTCTGATTCTGGCCATGGACCTGTTTGTGACTCGCTTTCTGATGGCAACCCTTTCTTACCGGTGAATCCATGTCTGCCCCGACCTTGCCGCTCGATTCCGCCGCAACAACAACGAAGGACAATTCCGCGCCTGTCATAGTCTTTGAAGACGTAGCCCTGGCATTTGACGACAACGAGGTGCTCCGCGGAGTTTCCTTTCACCTCCCGCGCGGAGAAACGAAAGCTGTTTTCGGCGTCGCCGGGTCCGGCAAGAGCCTCATTTTGAAGTTGGCGCTCGGCCTGATCCGCCCAGACTCCGGACGCATTATCGTTCTCGGAGAGGATGTAACCCAGATGCGGGAGGAGCAACTCTTCGAGTTACGCGGCAAGATTGGAATGGTCTTCCAGGAAAGCGCGCTATTCGACTCTCTCACCGTGCGCGAAAATGTCGCCTACCGCCTGATGGAAGAGCACGGCATCTATGACGAAAACGTCGATCGCAAGGTGCGCGAGGTGTTGCGCTTCGTGGAACTGGAGCACACTCTGGAACTGAACCCTTCGGAGCTTTCCGGGGGCATGCGGCGGCGCGTAGCTATCGCCCGAGCGCTGATTACGCAACCCGAATTGCTGCTCTACGACTCGCCCACCGGCGGACTCGATCCGGTGACCTCCAACACCATCATCGAACTGATCGTGAAGCAGCGCGACGTCTATAACACCAGCGCTCTGATGGTAACCCACCGCTTACAGGATGCCTTCACCATGGCCACGCATGAGTTCGATAGAGAGGCGAACCGCATGGTCCTCCTGCAAAAGGGGCAGCACTGCAACGTCCCTCTGAGTTTTCTGATCCTGCGAGATGGGAAAGTAATTTTCGACGGCGATCTTCAGGAGCTGGCGCACTCGGAAGATGAGTACATCAAAGAGTACATCTCGTAGGAATTGGGTAATTGAGCAATTGGGTAATTGGGTAATTTAAGAAGGAGTGCTTTCCAATTGCCCGATCACCAAATTTCCCAATTTCTCAATTCTTATCTCACTTTCCCGCCATCGCCTTTTCTACGTCTTCCGCTCTGGAAGGCAGAGCCGCGCTTAACTTGATGAGTTTGCCCTCCTGGTCCACGTAGTAATCATCTTCGATGCGAACGCCGAGATTTTCCTCGGGAATATAAATGCCCGGCTCGATGGTAAAGACCTGACCCGGCCCCAACGGAGCCGCGGGATCGGTCGCGTCATGCACATTAAGTCCAACCGGGTGGCCGAGGCCGTGGATGAAGTACTTTCCCAGCGAATCGCCGTGCAAGTCTTTCCCATGGGAATTGATGTAGTCGTAAGCGATTTTGTAGAGCGAGTCCGGGGTGTCGCGTCTCATGGTCGATTTGCCTGACTTGAAAGCGGCTTCGGCGGCCTGTTGTGCTCCTAGAACGATGTCGTAGATCTCGCGCTGACGGGCAGCGAAGTGGCCGTTGATGGGAAGCGTGCGCGTGATGTCTGAGGCGTACATCGAATATTCACCGGCGGCATCGATCACTACAACATCGCCGGACTTCATCTGGCTGGAATCGTCGGAGTAGTGCAGAACCGTGGAATAGAAACCCGAGCCGACGATCGGCGCGTAAGCCGGCCGCTCGCACCCACGCTTGCCCCACTCATACTGCATGAGAGCCGAAATCTCGCGCTCAGTAGTGTTAGGTTTCACCGCTTTCAGCGCTGCGAAGTGCGCTGCCACCGAGGCATCCACAGCCTTGCGAATGAGGGCAGCTTCTCCGGCGTCCTTGTACGTGCGCAGCGCAGCGATCATGGGCTTCACGTCCTGGAAGCCTAGAAACGCATTAACGCTCTTCAAGAAAGCCAGAGGCTCGGTGCTGGCGGAGCTCTGGCCGCGCGCGGGAACGTCAGTATAGACAACCGGGCTCGCTCCAGAAAGCGACTTCATAACCTCTTCCGGCAGCCGAGCTATATCTTGCACGCGGTCGAAGCCCGTGATCTTCGACGCGTCGGAATTCTCCGGCCCAAGTTTGGGACCAGTCCACCTTTCCTGCTTCAGATTCCGCGGCGGCAAGAAAAGAATTTCGGTGTAAGAACGGGCCGGCGCATCCGCTGTGGCCTCGGCAGCTGGCGCTATCAATAGCGCTACGCCCGGCTCGGTCAGGCCGGATAAATAGTAAAAATTATCTTCCTGGCGAAAACCGTAAAGATCATTGGGACCTTCGGCCTCCATCGGCGCGAAAAGAACGACCACGCTTCCTACCTTCTTTGCCAATGCTTCGCGGCGGGTGTGATAGTCAGAGTTTGGTTGGCGATCGAGCGCGAAACTGAACGTGCTCGCGAGCAGAAGAGAAAGGGCTAGAAAAGCAACTCGCCAGAGAACAAAAGAGTGCGGCTTTCGCATCGTGGAATCCGTCCGTAGGTTCAAGAGTCACTTGCCTAGAAGAACTTTCTCGCAGTTGGAGCGCCGGTAGTCGCGTTCATCACCACACACCTCATCGCGCAGCATCGAGATTGAACATCCAACCATCACCAGAGCATCCGGGTAAGGCTGGCTGGATCCTCGGGTGGGGCTGGGCGAAAAATCCGCTACGGTGATGTCTTGCAGACGATCGGCATGCGGAACGCTAATATCCCATTCCATCCAGGAATCAAAGACAGAATGCGTCAGATCGTACCGCCTTTTCACCTTCCGCAAGTCGGGCCGATCGAGCTGAGCTTTGAGCCTTTCAAATTCCTCTGGTGTTAGGGTCTTTTCCTTAACAATGCCTGTATCTTTCCCAGTGGAGTTCAGCAGGTGACACGTTGCAGTGCGGTCGGAAAGTACTCTCAAATAGACGGATGGGATTTTTTGTCCGACGGTGAAGTGCCTGTTTATGACCTCGAGAATCATCCGCGCCGGCGAATCATCAGGAGATTCTATTATCGTTTGACCGCGAAGCTCGTAAATAAGTGCGCCAAGCCCAAGCAGCGTGAGCAAAGCGCCTTGTGACGTCCGCGTTCGGAGAAAAGAAATGTTTCCCACAATCTCACTGATAATAAGTTGCCAACACTACTTCTGCGCACCGGTCGCGCTCTGTTTCGCCTGCAGGAAAGCATCCACATTGCTCTTGTCAATGAGTGCGGTACCAGTATCCACGAATGCGGGAATCGGCGCAAAGCTGTCCTTCGACCAATCCGTTTCGAGGGAGGACGGCTTGTGGTGATACAGGTTGTCGAGCATTTGCAGGCCGACAAAAGCCATGGTGTACGGTTTCTGTGCGATGGTGGCGGCGATCCCGCCGCTCTGGATCATCTGCAGAGTCTCAGGATCGGTGTCCATGGCCATTACAACCTTGCCCGTGACGTGGTAGCTATTCAGCACACCAGCTACTTCCTTCCCCGACTGAGCTTCCAGGCAGACGAACGCATCAACTTTGTCTTTTTCCTTGCCGATGATTTGGGTGGTGGTATCGAAGGCAATGCGCGGATCACCCTGGATATCGACCACGCGGTCGATTTTGATGCCGGTGTGTTCGAGCGCATCGCGATAGCCGCGCAAACGGTCCTGCATATTGTGCTGGTCGGGCATGGTGAAAACTACGACGTTGCCTTTGCCCTTTAATTCCTGCGCCAGGCGCATGCCGCCGGTGACTCCCACCTGATAGTTGTTGGTGCCGATAAAGAAGAGGCGCTTGCTCGAAGGAGCGTCGGAATCCATGGTGATTACGGGAATTCCGGCGGCGATCGCTTTATCGATGCTGCCTTTGAGCAAGGCCGCATCGGTCACGCCAACCAGGATGCCCGTGGCCTTCTGCTGGACCGCCTGGTCGAGAGCATCGCGCTCAGCTTTAGGATCGTAGGTGTTAGGGCCGAGAAAATCGGCGCGGACCTTGAACTGCCCGGCCGCCTTGGTAAACCCCGACCCCGCAGCCTGCCAGTAGGGCACTTGCAGGTTGGCGGCGACGAACACAAAGTACTCATCGGAATCGTGAGGGCCGCAACTAAGCAGCGCGGTGGCAAGGAATGCCAGCCCACAAAGAGAAAACAGCTTGCGGAAGCGGAGCATCGGATCCTCCTTCGAACCGCGGATTTTATGCTGCGGAGTTCAAACGGCGTGCCGGGCCCGATGAAAAACGTATGGCGAGTGGATTGTAAACGAGCGGTCAAGCGAAAAGAAAGCCTAGCGGAGTGCTTTGTCGAGGAAACCGGAGATTTGGCCCTCGTCCACTTCGCCCGAGGAGTTGTACAGCGCGGCTCCTGAGGCGTCGAGAACCACGACATGCGGAATGTAGCCTTTGTAATATTTCTTGCGCAACTCTTCTTGCGCCGGCGAGAGGGGATGGTCCAGGTCGACGACCACAAACTGGACGCGGCCCTTGTATTTTTCGTACAAGCTCACGGTGCGGCGAGCTTGACGCTTGGAGTTGTAGCATCCTTCGCCGTACAAGATGACGTAGGCTGGCTTTCCCGGAGCGACGCCGTCCTCCATGCGGTCTCCAGTGATCAGGGGGCCGTCCTGGCTGTCGCTGGTGTAGTCGAGCTTCGAATTGAGTCGCAGGTTCTCGCCCGCAAACGCTGGAGTGATGGCGACGAATATGATGGTTGCCGCTGCGAACAATCTCATGTGATTCCCCCCGTTCAATCAGATGGATGGCGTGTGAGGAAGTTACACAAGATGTCACACACCCACCGGGAAGGGCTTCGTATGCGATTCCGCACTCAGGGCAACACCGGAGAAGCGTCCCTGTAGCAGCGACATCAGTCCCGTATACCAATACCCCACGACAAACAGCAGGAGGAATGGAATCGTCACGTAGTTCTCGTTTTCGACAGCGTAAAAAACCGTGAGCGCGAAGTAGCTGCCAATCACCAGTTCCAGCCAGGGCACCCAGCCCAGGCGCTTGCGGTATTTGGTGGCTCCGATTTTGTCTTTCTTCGATACGACGTGATACTTCGGTGTGCGCGCAAAGGCGCTTTCCTTGCCGATGAGGGCTTCAATCACGGCCTTGGTGTTCGTGATGGTCAATCCAATGCCCAGTGCCATCAGGAACGGCAGATAAAGCAGTGCTCGCGGCCAGGTCTTGGGAAACAGTTCGCGCTGCGAGACCAGATAGAAACTCGAAATCGAGAACGTCGACGCCATGAACAGCGGGAGGTCGATGAAGAGCATCTGAAACCATCCCTGATAAAAGCGGATGATCATGGCGGGCAAGATCAGAACCGAAAGCACAATCATCAGCGGATAGCTGAGGTTGGCGGTCAGGTGATACCAGGCTTCGATTTTTGTGTGCAAGGGAGCATCGCTGCGCAAGACGCGCGGCAGAATTTTCTTTCCGGTTTGGATTAATCCCTTGGCCCAGCGCGCCTGCTGGGTTTTGAACGCCGTCATTTCCACCGGCAACTCGGCCGGGCACTCCACGTCCTGCAGATAGATGAACTTCCATCCCTTAAGCTGGGCACGGTAGGAGAGATCGGTGTCTTCGGTGAGGGTGTCGTGCTGCCAGCCGCCGGCTTCGTCAATCGCCCGCCGCCGCCACACTCCGGCCGTACCGTTGAAGTTAAAGAAGACCCCACTGCGGGCGCGTCCCGAGTGCTCCAGGACGAAGTGGCCGTCGAGCAGAATCGCTTCCACTTGGGTGAGGAAAGAATAATTGCGGTTGATGTGGGTCCAACGCGTCTGCACCATGCCAATTTTGGGATCCGTGAAGTGATGAATGGTGCGCAGAAGAAAATCTTCCGGGGGAGTGAAGTCGGCGTCAAAAATGGCGACGAATTCGCCCTTCGCGGTTTTCAGCCCCTCCGCCAGCGCCCCCGCCTTAAAGCCTTCCCGATTGGTCCGGTGATGGTAGCTGATGGGATTTCCCAACGCAGCGTAGCGCTCCACCAGACCGCGTGCCACTACCATGGTTTCATCTGTCGAATCGTCAAGCACCTGAATATCCAACTTCTCTCGCGGATATTTCAGCTTGCAGATGGACTCCAGCAGCCTTTCGACCACGAGATCGGAATTGAAGATAGGCAGTTGCACGGTAACGCGCGGCAAGTTTTCGAAGTAAGCCGCCGGCTCTGTAGTACGGTTCTTCTTGTGCTTGTAGTAAAGGTAAACCAAAACGTAGCGGTGCATGCCGTAACCGGCCAGCAGCACGAGCACGATGAAATACGGAACCAGCAGGGCTCGATCAAATGCGTCGGTGTGGTAGAGACCTTGAAACGTTTTATCCAACAGGTGATGGCGAAGATAGTCCCCAATGCCCCTGGGGGCGGCCATTGCGGCCAGCGTCGTCGACAGTATTAGATCAGAAGCCAGCAAGCGGGTCGGCTGAAAACTCCTATTCTACCGGATTCAGCCGGCCAGACGAGTCGGCGCGCAAATATTACGCGCACGGGAAACAACAAACGATGAAGGAGCCTACCAGGAAGCAGACTCTTGGCCTTTCTTGTTTGATGAAGCAGGCAGCGACGCTTCGACGCACTGCTCAGCCTTGTCTAAAAGGATCGAAAGCTCCAAAGCGAAATTCTTCCGCGCCTGCGCTTGCAAACGCCATTGATCCTGCACCGGTGCGCACACTCTCGGAATCAGATCCTCAAATCGCTCAATCGCTCCCTGGAAATAATCAAGGTCCTTCTTGAGCAGACGAAGGAATTCTGCGTCGGTGGTAGTAGACATATCAGCACCTCCGAGTTCGCAAGCTAGATGCAGCTTTGAATAAGCGGAGTGTATGAGTGCAATTCTCGTGCCAAGCAGGTCGAGCCTCGGTGGAAGTGAGCAAAGTGCCGTATTTTCAGATTGCTAGCGCACGCAAAATCTCGCCCTTAAAGCCTCCGGAAGGCTCTTCTACATACGTCTGCGGATGTAAAAATTTCGGCGCTGCCCAGGCTCGCAAGGGTGTAGAAATTTCGGCAAAACTGGACCACGCGATTCTAGTGGCGAATGACCCACGCAAGCCCGTCGGGATTCTGCCCGGCTTCGATATGGCCCACCACTTCCATGGAGTGCAGATCGATGACGGCGACATAACCGTCGGGAGAACACGCCACGTAGGCACGCGCGCCATCGGGTTGCATCACGATGCCGGCCGCGCCGTGCCCAACAGCGATTCGCTTGATCGTTTTTCTAGTTGCGGCATCGATGACGGTCACGTCGGGACCTCGCAAGGTTGAGATAAGCGCAAGCTTTCCATTGGGGGTGAACTTCAAACGGTTCGCGCCAGCTACGTCGGCGGCAAGGGTTTGTGTTACCTGCTTGCGCGCAACATCGATGATGGAAACAGTTCCGTCGCCCGCGTTGGCTACCCAGATTTCTCTGGCGTCGGGAGACACATCAAATCCTTCACTCCCGTTGCCGACGCGGACTACGGTCTCATCCCAATCGGCTTGACCCGGACGGCCTGCCATGGTTTTCTCAATGATGTTCACGGTACCGGAACTGACGTTGGTGGTGACAATCAGTTTCATGTCCGCAGCCACGTAGATCATGTGGGTTCGGTTCTGTCCGGTGCCGAGGATCCAGTCGACGGTCTTTGTTGCGGGATCGTAGCTGCCGATTGCTTTGGCAGTTTCAGCGGTGAACCACACTTTCCCGCCGACGAAGTCCAATCCGTGCGGACCACGCAAAGGTCCAAGGTCGACAGAGGGCAACGCTTTTTGCGATATCAGGTCCACCACCGCAAGCGTGTTGTATGCCCCTGATCCGTAATTGGAAACGTAGGCCGTCCTGCCATCCGCAGACCCGATTACCTCATGGGGATCGTTACCCACCGGTACCTTCGCGATCACTTTCAAACTGGAAGGATTCACGATGGCAAGGGTGTTGTCTTTCTTGGCTAGTACGAGCAGTGCATTCTCGGGCGTATCTTCTCCGTGAACCACTCCCGTGCCAATCATTCCGCAGATAAGAATGCAAACGAAAGAGGTCAGCAGGGATTTCATAATTCCAAAGAATACACTCGCACCACTACCATGAACTAGTGGTGGTGCGCTCGCATCTTAGGGTCTGGGAACGGCGGACACGGCCACTTCAGCGCCCTGGGGCACGATAAAGGCGTCAACGCGCAGACCGTCTGGCAGGCGCGAGCCGGGATCGAGTTCGACCAGGGTCTCAAGGATTTTCGTATCCACCTTCTCAGTGGGCTCGTCCGTGCGGACATTCTTCGGTCCTAGTTGCTGGCCAACGCGGACCACTCGTCCCCAGAACTTCTGTTTGCCGAAGGCGTCGGCGGTGACGTAAGCCTTTTGGCCTACCTGCACTTTGCTGACGTCGGTTTCGTCCACATCGACGCGCACGCGCAGCACTTGCCTGTCGCCAATCGTTAAAACGGGATCGGGTACGGTGGAGGAGTTGGAAACGCTCTCTCCGCTGCGATGGTGCTTGCGCAACACAGTGCCCTCGATGGGAGAGCGGATAAAGGTCTTCTCGTAGCGTGCCTGCGCTTCCTGGAGCTGCGCCAGGGCCAGTTGCAGATCGGCCTGGGCGAGCGAGCGGTCTTCCTCACGGGCATGGTCGTCGACCAAAGAATGCTGTTCAACCGCGGCCTGATATCTTGCCGTGGCCACGTCGGCCTCGCGCGCGTAGCGCTCAAGCTCCTCGCGCGCGACTACGCCCGCGGAAAAAAGCTCCTGGCGGCGGTGCAGTTCCGACTGCGCGTTTTGCATGACAGCCTTGGCCTCGCCTACCGACGACCACGCTTCGTTGCGCTCTTGAAGACGTGCGCCGTTGATGATTTTGCGCAAGGCCGCTTGCCTGGCGGTAACGTTCGCCCGCGCGGACTCGACTTGCGCGCGATAGTCGGCATTCTCAAGTTCGGCCAGCACCTGGCCCCGGCGGACTGCGTCTCCTTCCTCCACGTTCACCGATTTCAGCCTGCCACTCAACTCTGAGCCGATCTTGATATCTTCCGAAAAGGGCTCTACGCGCCCCGGACCGGCGACGAGACTGGGACTTTGGGTGGCCGACCGCGCGACCACAGCCGCCGCTGATTCGTGCGAGCGCCGCGAAGCGAGTACCAAGGTTGTAGTCATCAGAAAAGCTGCGACTCCCACCAGCACTGTGGTGCGATTGTTAACGAACTTTCCGATATCGATATTTCCACGCATAAAAGCTTCTCCAAAGCAACAAAGTTCAAACCAGGTTGAGGCTCGACTCTGAAAGATTGTGCACCAGCATTCCGGCCGGCACCTGAAGTGGTTCGGGCTTGCTTGGCAGGGCGACGGCACCATCTTCGATCCTCACGATGCGGTCAGCAAAATCCACGACTCGCGAATCGTGCGTAACGATCACGACCGCGCGTCCGCGCTTATGAGCCAATTCGCTCATCATCTCCATCACAGTGCGACCAGTGTGCGAGTCGAGCGCAGCCGTGGGTTCGTCCGCCAGGATGATTCCGGGATCGCCCGCCAGCGCACGCGCAATGGCAACACGCTGCTTTTGTCCGCCGCTCAGGTCGGCGGGGAAACTGCCGTACTTCGCTCCCAGCCCAACCTGATCGAGCAATTCCCGCGCCCGTTTCTTCGCCGGGGCCGTCGAAACTCCCTTCAGATCGAGCATCAGCTCCACGTTCTCCCCGGCCGTCAACGTGGGAAACAGATTGAAACCCTGGAACACGAAGCCGATATTCTGCAGGCGAATGGCGGGCAATTCTTTTTCACTAAGGCTGGCCACTTCCCTGCCAGCGATGCGAATGCTTCCGGAGGTCGCGGTGAGAATGCAACCCATGATCGAGAGCAGAGTGGTCTTGCCACTGCCCGATGGACCCATCAGCATGAGCAACTCTCCAGCGTGAACGTCGAGATTGACGCCGCGCAGAGCAAGGGTTCCCGAGGATCCTTCGGCGTAGGTCTTCGTGAGCTGGCGAACTGCAATTGCGGGCTGCATCTTTATTCTCCTCTCACTTCTCAGCGCCTAAAGGCGCCCACGGCAAAGTCTCTTTACGGCACGCCTGAAAGCGTGCCCTGATACGAACCTCTGATACGAATCTTTAATACGAACCTTTAATACGAACCAATGCCTTGCCTCGATCATCCCTTGAACACCATCGCGGGATCGATTCGCGTGACCTTATTGATCGAAACCAGCGCCGCTCCCACGCACATGGCAAGTGTTAGAAAAAACATTCCCACCGCCATCGGCATGGGCATCAGGATGGCTGCGCCGCCTTCCTGGCTGGCACGCACTACGAATACGCTCACGATCATCCCGAGAACGTAGCCGATCACCGCGCTGATCGCTGCCTGCTTCATGATGACTTTGTAGACGTAGCTGTTGGGCGCGCCCATGGCCTTGAGCGTCCCGTATTCGCGGATGTGATCCATGGTGGTGGCGTAGATGGTTTGCGCCACGACAACGAATCCAACCACCAGGCCCAGCACCGCGGCTATCAGCACGGCCACGCCCGCGCCCGTGGTGAACATCCAGTAGAAGCGCGTCATGTGGCTGAACTCGGATGTGGTGAACACTTCAACGTCTGTAACGCGCGCCAGAAGGTCCCGCCGCGCCTGCTCCAGATTGGCTCCCGGCGCCAGTTTCACCAGGATGAAGTAAGTTTGGTCCTCACGCAATCCGGTATAGTTCTGGGCGTTCTTGAAGGTCGTAAAAACATAAGGCGAAGTCGTAAACGACCGGATGCCCCGGGTAAAGCCCACCACGCGGGCGCGATGGCCGCCGATTTCAAACACCTCACCCACTCGCGTGACTCCGAGTTTTTGCTTGTAGAGTTCATCGAGGATGATTGCGTCTGGAGATTTCAGATCCTCCACGCGTCCTTCCACCAGGTTCCACGGACGCTCCAGCAGGTCGTCCACGTTGAAGCCGACGATCTGCACCGAGTCTTCGCCGCCGTCGTGACGTTTCCACTGTGTCCAGTGAGCCACGAGTTTTTGCGCATCGGCGACGCCAGGGACTGCCCGGACCTGATTCAGCTTGCGTTCGCTAAACGCAACTCCCTGCTCCACGTACGGCACATTCTTCGACGTGATCCATAAATCCGCACCGGAATGGTCAACCAGCCCCGATGTGGTCACGGTGAAGCCCACGAACAGTCCCAGTTC
>Ga0210400_10003390_pt1 | contig 14141 bp, 14 predicted proteins | sample IncBWH26MmetaG_FD_155456 | JGI IMG/M metagenome (GOLD analysis project Ga0210400, IMG submission 155456) | Forest soil microbial communities from Barre Woods Harvard Forest LTER site, Petersham, Massachusetts, United States - Inc-BW-H-26-M | ecosystem: Environmental > Terrestrial > Soil >...
ACGCCACGAGCCCTGGCACGCGAACCTGATGGCGTTTGTACATTCAAAGCTCCGCTTGTGGCAGCCCCACCCAGAGAGTGTCCGCAGCCCGGCGGTCAATCATTTCCATAACCCTGCGCCCTCTTTCGGCGTGAGGGAACTTCCGATCAGGTCCCACTGAAGTACATGCTATTGTTGAGTTTGTACGGAAAGATGCGGAAAGAGAAGATTCAAAAAGGGTTGAGACTCACACATTGCGAAAACCCGATTGGGGACTACGCGAAGTACCATTAAGATCTTCTAAGGACGTTGTGAAAGACCACCATTCAGTAGCGTTTTAGTACCAAGTATTCTTGCGTGTGCAAATCAAGCGAATGATGTATTGAGCTTAATTGAGAATAATTTTATACATGTGGGTACCCGCCCCAGAGGTCATCCCAGAACTGAAATTTTGAGTTCATTCAGAGGTAAGGTCATCAGGGCGCAACCTGAGCACAGTTGGGATTGAGTAACAGTTTCGCCTTATGGACTTTAGTAAACCGAACAATAACAAAAATAAATTGTGCTAATTTCGTATTTCCGTGATATGAGATTGCTTGGTTTATAACCCCAGCCGTTCCCCTGGGAGTGCTTAATGTCGAATGATCGATCGTCTATCTTCCTGGTGGCGGGCAATCGCCTGTTACGCGAGGCCCTCGCGAGACTTCTTGGGAGAAAAGGTTTCAATGTCTGTGGTGTTTCCGCTTGTGTCCCCGATTCTAGTTCCTGCGTAGTCAGCTCTGGCGCCGAAGTGTTAGTACTAGATTCGGTCACGGCAAGGTTGTCGGACGGCGCATTTATACCCAAGCTTGTCAGTGAAGTTCCAAGCATAAAAGTGGTCCTCATTGATATGGACAATGATCGGGAGATTTTTCTGGAATGCGTACGAGCGGGAGCCGTCGGATACATTTTAAAGGATGCTTCCGCCGCAGAGGTCGTGTCCGGAGTACAAGCTGTAGCCCAGGGGCAAGCTGTCTGCCCTCCCGAGCTTTGTATGCATCTATTCCGAGCTTTTTCGCGGCAATGGACATCTATTCCGAGCGCACGATTTAGGCTCGAATTCGGGTTAACCCGAAGACAGCAACAGATTGTTCCCCTAATCGCTCAAGGGCTGACGAATAAGGAGATTGCGCTGAACTTAAATCTCTCCGAACAAACAGTAAAGAACCACATCCACGGAATCATGCGTCGAGTTGGCGCCGATGATCGCTTGCAGGTGATCGACGTGACGCGGCTCTCGGGTGCGTTCCAATAATAATTTCGACGTCTTGTTATCTCCAAGCCGAGGTAATGCGCGCATGTTCCCGAATTAGCTCTCCCTGCCGAAAAGCTGAACCTACGAGTGACAGCTTTTCTTGATGCAACCAACCGCGCCGAATAGTGTCAGCTCCCTCTACCAGATTCTATTACTCGCGTAACAACTTGCCATGAGTGCGGCCGGCTTGGGGGTGACGGCAACCGCCTCGGGGAATAATGCAACCCCCTCCACCGTGGCCACCACGGCATTGGTGGAGGTCTTGATCACCGAAACTGAGTTGGGAATTCTATTCGAGACAAAGGCGTAGTCTCCTTCCGGAGGACTAAAGGCGACGCCACGTGGGTTCGTACCCACGCTGATCGTTGACACCACGGCCCTGGTGGCCGTGTCGATGACCGATACGTCATTGGACCCATCATTCGGCACATAGGCGGAACTTCCGTTAGGAGTGATGCCAACAGTGATAGGGGTAGTCCCGACCGCAATCGTATTCACGACGGTGTTGGTGGCGGTGCTGATCACCGAGACGCTATTCGACAAATAATTCGCTACATAGGCGAAGGCCCCGTCGGGTGTGATGGCCAAGCCAACGGGGTTGTTTCCCACCGGCACGGTGGCCACCACGGTCCTGGTGGCGGTGTTGATCACTGAGACTGTGTTCGAGGCCTGATTCGTCACGTAGGCGAACGACCCGTTCGGCGTGATGGCCACACCCCAAGGGTTGGTTCCCACGCTGATCGTAGACGCGACGGTCCTAGTGGTCGTATCGATGACCGATACGTCATTAGAGTTACTATCCACGACATAGGCAAAGGCCCCGTCCGGCGTGATGGCCACGCCAACCGGGAAATGCCCCACCGGGATGGTGGCTACGACGGTGTTGGTAGCGGTACTGATTACCGAGACATCGTTGTTCGGAAGCAGCCATCCAGAATTGGTTACGTAGGCGAAGGCTCCATCCGGCGTGATAGCGAGCGCAAGGGGCTGGATCCCCACAGGGATCACGGTGGTCACGGTGTCGGTGGACGTGTCAATCACCGCAACGCTATTCGATTTGTGGGTCGGTACATAAACGTAACACTGGGCCGACGCTGAAACGCCCCCCAGCGCCCCTATTAAGAGCAGCCCTAAGCACCGAAATGACCACGACCAATGCCGCCGGTCATCGCGACTTCGAGTCTTGAATTCATATACCGGGGTCGGGTTGTTAGACATCGCTATCCTCCTGCCGGGGTGTCCCGCGGTGTAGCTGCATAATTCACGGGCACCCCAGTGGAATTAACGTTCTGGTATGGTGAGTACCAGAGGGGAGGTGTCTTAACAACCCGGTGAAAACCGCATTCGGGAGGGGAGTCTTAGCTCAATGCGGCGTCGGGAATATCTCGATGGGGCACTCATTCGCGCAAAGTGAAGAAGGCTTCTTGGGGGCCAGTCAAGAACGGTTTGACTCGGATATCTCAGGGATTTCGAGGTCCGTCGATGAAGTCGGTAAAGAAGGCACCTGCTAGTGAAATAGGGGATTCACCCTATTGTGACTCCGTTGGTTCGGGTCATACTTGGGCGCCACCATGGGGTAAAAACCTGACACGGATTCACCCATTCATGGGAAGGAGAACGCTCGTATGCAGCGGAAAAACGACAGTGGGATAGAGGCCATCTCGCAAAACCCAGTTGCGGAGCCTATCACGAGGAGCGAGCCCACAACGCTACTTCTCCGCGAACTGGTCGGGCACCTGCGCCAGCACCGCACGCAGCTCCGCGAGGATTGGGTGAGCCGTATCACCGAAGCACAATTGCTCACGGCCATGACCAAAGAAGAGATTTTCGCCGAAGCAACATCGGTATACGACAGCTACGTGGAAGTTCTGCAGACGGGAACCTTCGAGGCTCTACAGACCTACGCCCGCAACCTATCTGAGCGCATTATCCCTCGAGGCGTTGAAACACACGAAGTCGTCGGCATCGTGTTGCTGTTGCGGGACGTGCTCGCTCGATCTCTATTTGCCAAGTACCAGGCCGACTTTGAGAAACTCAACCGCATTTTGGACGCCTACGAACCGGCGGCCAACCGGATTGCCAACACGGTGGCGGTTGGCTTCGTCCAAGAGCGCGAGCGCGTCATCCGACAACAGCAGGAGGCAATCCGCGAGCTTTCCACTCCCGTCTTGCAGGTGCGTGAACGGCTACTGATTCTACCGATCATCGGTGTGATAGACCCGCAGCGCGCGCGCCAGTTGACCGAACAGCTCCTCCGCGGAATCCGCACGAACCGCGCAAAAGTTGTCGTGATTGACATCACTGGTGTTGCGGCGATGGACGCCACAGTCGCCAATCACCTCGTGCAAACGGTTGAGGCTTCACGACTTCTGGGCGCGAGCTCTATTGTTACCGGTCTATCCCCGGAAATCGCTCAGACGCTGGTCAACATCGGCGTGGATCTCGGTAAAATGAACACGGTTGGCGACCTCCAAGGCGGTATCGAACAGGCAGAACGGCTGCTTGGCTATAAGGTTGTGCAGTTGGCTGAGGCAAGCTAGGTTAGGACCGGGAGGGTCCATGGAAGTTCCTATCCTCAAACAGGGAAGCTTCCTGATTGCCACCGTGCAGGCGGCTTTGAGCGACGTCGATCTTCTTCAATTCCGATCGGCCCTCATTCAGTACGTAGTCCGTTCACGCTCTCAGGGGGTAATTCTGGACGTCACTGACCTGGACGTGATGGATTCGTTCGCCTCTCGGACGATTCGCGAAATTGCACAAATGATCCGACTGCGCGGGGCCGAAACCGTTATTGTGGGTATACAACCCGAAGTGGCCTTCGCCATGGTGCAACTCGGATTGACCATGGAAGGTGTAGCAACCGCCTTAGATCTGGACGAAGGGCTGGAATATTTGAATCAAAAGAGTAAGGCGGCTACGTCTCGAGAAAGCCACGAACCTGGCCGTGGGTGATATCCTCGTGGATGAAATCCGAGTATTGATCACATCGGATCAAGACATTGTGGCCGCTCGACAGCAAGGACGCGCACTCGCCGTCAAGTTGGAATTTTCGCCCGGCGATTCCACATTGATCGCGACAGCAATTTCCGAGCTGGCACGAAACATCGTGTCATATGCCCGGCGTGGTGAAATCTGCATCCGGCCCACCCAAAATTCTGACCGGCCGGGTATTGTGATCGTAGCTTCGGACGACGGACCCGGTATTCGAGACATCCGGCAGGCAATGCGGGACGGGTTCTCTACTTCCGGCAGCCTGGGACTCGGTCTTCCTGGCGTGCGCAGATTGATGGATGATTTTGAAATCGTTTCCGAGCAAGGAAAGGGAACGACTGTTACGGTGAAGAAATGGAAACCGTAAAGCCGATGTTGCTGGATTGGGGCGTGGCCTCGCTTCCGCTCAACGGACAGTCTGAGTCGGGCGATCGCTACGTGGTCCAATTCTTTCCCGGCGGGATTCTTCTTGCGGTCATTGATGGCCTTGGACATGGCGACTCAGCCGCCCTGGCAGCCAGCGCGGCCGAGTCTATTCTTCGGGCGCAGCCTCAGGAGCCTGTGATTCCGCTGGTCCGCCTCTGTCATGAGGCTCTGCGGACGACTCGTGGGGTCGTGATGAGCATCGTTTCGTTCGATACTTCGCACGGACTGATCAATTGGGTCGGGGTAGGCAACGTCCGGGGGGTCCTGCGCCGCGCCGGGCTAACGTCGACTCCTCCGCGGGAAGAGTTGCTCCTCAGGGGCGGAGTCATCGGCGGGCAGATGCCCCCCCTGCAAGCGGCCGTGATTCCTGTCTCGCGGGGAGACACGCTGTTCCTGGCAACCGATGGAATTCACGGAGAATTCGTCCGGGAACCGGCATCTCAGGAAAAGTCGCAGCGCGCGGCGGAGGTCATTCTCTCGAAGTATGCAAAGGGAGATGATGACGCGCTAGTTCTGGTCGCACGCGTCGTGGAGAATCGGCAATGAATGAAGCCGTGGAAAATCGCGAGAGCAATCTGCAGAGGGCACTTGCCGAACCATATCTTAAAGGGTTGCAAGACTACTTGTCCGGGAGTGGGGAAAACGCCCTGGGACGTGCGTATGAATTCGGTCGCGCCGCGCTGACGGATGGCCATTCCATTCTCGAGATTCTTCATTTGCATCACACCACCTTGCAGAGATTGCTTGAGGAGCCGCATCGCTCGGAGGCAGTGGCCGCGGTTCTCCGAGGCGCAGGAGCTTTTCTAGCCGAAGTCTTATCTCCATATGAGATGGCACACCGAGGGTTCCACGAGGCAGTCTCCGCGCTGCGCCACGTGAACGAAATGTTGGAACTTGAGGTCAAGCGCATCGCTCACGCGCTGCACGATGAAGCGGGCCAACTGTTGGTCGCCGTGCATCTCTCGCTTGCCGACTTGGAGCGGGATATTCCAGCTCCACTTCAAGACCGGGTTGGGCACGTGAAAATGCTGCTCGATGAGATGGACGAGCAGCTCCGGCGCCTGTCCCACGAATTACGCCCTACAATCTTAGACGATCTCGGACTGGTGCCTGCAATTCATTTCCTGGCCGAAGGCGTTTCTAAACGGACAAATCAAGCGATCTCCATCCACGCTTCGGTCAAGGACAGACTACCCACAGCAGTCGAAATCGCGCTGTATCGTATCGTCCAGGAAGCTCTGACAAATGCCGCAAAGCATTCGCGTGCCAGGAACATTTTCATCCAAGTGGACCGTTCCGCGGGCCTCGTTCGGTGTTCGGTCCGTGACGACGGGGCAGGATTTGACGTACCGGCCGTCTTGGAGAGGAAGGGTGATTTTGGTTTGGGTTTGCTGGGTATGCAAGAACGCCTTAATGCGCTCGGGGGCAGCCTACAGATTCAGTCATCGCCCGGCCGTGGAACCTCACTTTTGATCAACGTGCCTCTGGAGGGCTAAACATGAAGACACGGATTGTGCTTGCCGATAATCACGTTCTCGTGCGCCAGGGAATCAAGTCGTTTCTCGAGCGCGCAGGCTTTGAGGTTGTTGGGGAAGCGGGAGATGGCCAGGAACTCCTCCGCATCGCGGAGGAGTTGCAACCCGAAGTTGCCGTGCTAGATATCGGCATGCCGTTGATGAACGGATTAGTTGCGGCGCACGAATTGAAGCGTGTGTGCCCCAAGACAAAGTCCGTTCTGCTAACGCGCCACGATGAAGATCAATATGTGATCGAAGCCCTGCGCGCTGGGATTCGGGGATACGTTCTGAAGAACCAGGCCGCCACCGACCTAGTCCATGCCATCCAGCTGGTTTGCCGCAGCCAAGTGTACCTTAGCCCCGGCATCTCTCGAGTGGTTGTGGATGCTTACCTATCGAAGTCCAGCCTGCCCGATGATCCGCTGTCCTCGCGCGAACACGAGGTTCTGCAACTCATCGCCGAGGGCAAATCGACAAAGGATGTCGCCGCGCTGCTTGGAATCAGCGTGAAGACAGCCGAGTCTCATCGGTCCAGGTTGATGCAGAAACTCGACATCCACGAGATTGCCAGCCTTGTGAGATACGCCGTTCGGAGAGGCTTGGTTCAACCTTAATCGGTCGGGCGACAGCACAATTTTGCTATCCCTCGGGCTTATCACCCCACGCCATTTACAGGAATCACCCAATTGTGTCCTGTACCAAGAAATCTATACTGAGACCGTCACAAAGGGCCGTCTCCGCTAGGGCTATTCCCCTTCGGGACACCGCGCTTCTTCTTGTCCTCGCGGGACGGCCCGCCAAAGGAGTCCGAAGTGGCTGACGCGTCTCGAGATGGCAATTTTTTTATCGAGCGACTTACCTATAGCGGGGGGCCTCGTGGTGCGCAGCACCGCTAAAAAAGGAATGCGCTCGGTCCGCAGTCAGATAAAGAATCGATCGGAATCTCGGTCGACGGTGCAGAACACAAGGAAAGACGACAACCGAAGAGATCACCGAATGAAGACAGGCAAAGGGAGCAATACAAACCGACTCCAACCACTCGCCCTGGGGAACCAATCGGCTTTGGAATCGGTTCGAGAGAGATTCGCGAGCGCGATCCTCGCTGGAAATAGAAACGAAATCGATCAAATCCTGCACGAAATCGCGAAGCTGTCTCCTCCTTCGGATTCGCCAAAAGAATTCTTCCAGCTCATGACAAGTCTGCTCATTCGCGCCTGGCGTTCTGCCGTCAAGCAACACGTCGTTCAGGAAGAATTGCGTAACCTTGCCATCACCGACGACTTGACAGGCCTCCATAATCGCCGTGGCTTTTTCGCTCTGGCCGGCCAACTGCTCAAGTTTGCTCGTCGCAACCACGGGTGTGCATTGCTATTTTTTGCGGACGTCGACGGCCTGAAACAGATCAACGATCGCTTTGGACACTCCGAAGGCGACCTCGCCATCAACCGAGTTGCACAAATTCTGAGGGACACATTCCGCGACTCCGACGTTATCGCCCGCCTAGGTGGCGATGAATTTGCCGTCCTCGCGAATGAGGCATCTTCGGATAGTCAGAGAGATATCTGGCGGCGTCTGAAAAAAAATCTAAGCGAAGAGGGGTCGCGCAATCGACTGTACTCGCTTTCGCTCAGCATTGGTGTGGCAAGGTTTAACCCCTGCAGCCAATTTACTTTGGGAGAACTACTGGAATACGCCGACCGAGCCATGTACGAAGCGAAGCGAACTGCTGTGGACGCCCGTTTTCTGAGGAATTCCGGGAAACATTTCGCATCGAGAATCAGTCCCGACGAGTCTCGTGCGGGAAATGCAATAAGCCCCGCCAGCTCAAAGGATTTGAGCACAGTTCCTCTAGCTCCGAAACCCAACAGTCAAGCGAAAGTCACGCTCCTGTTCGCGAATCTTCCGGGTCGAAGCGGAACTCTAGTCGGGGCTTAACAATTTAGAAGTCAAGGTGGACCGTGGCAATTTCGCTGATGTCGACGTCGTCATTCGTAGGAAAGGCCCAACAGGCCGCCTCCGAGCAGCTTGTGACTCCAAGATTCCTGCAACAGCGGTGCTAGGCCTTCGATGGATCTGCGGATTGGCTCAAGGCGATTGGTGATACAGTTCGCCGCCGCCCAGTCCAGAACGGCGAAGGCGGTCTCCTAAAGAGAAGGTGGAGATGTATTCAGTGTCTGGACGAAATGAGGAACGTAAAAGCCTTGCGGTGAAGGTGCGCATTGTCAGCCTCGAACACCCGGAACTTGAGGACTCAGGCGTTACGCAGAATGTAAGTTCTCTTGGACTGCAAGCTGTTGTTGGGAAACGGTGGCTGCCGAACGAACCTGTGCTGATCGAGTCGCTGTCGGGCGATATTCGATCACGAGGGTGGATCGTCTACTGCCGACCTGTGGGTGGCAGAGAATTCACAATCGGGCTGCGGCTTTTAGTACCCCAGCGACAATGGATGCGGAAGGTTGGAACGACAGTCTTACACTGACGCCACGCGCTAGAGATTCCGCTAGAGCGGGCGATTCCACTAGCGGCAAATTGGGAGGCCGAAGTTGCGAATTTCCATGATTGGTTGTGGGTATGTGGGGTTGGTCACGGGGGCATGCTTGGCCGAGGCGGGGCATCAGGTGGTGTGCACGGACAACGATCCGGCGCGCATCGCCGCCCTGCAGGCGGGCCAGATGCCCATCTACGAGCCGCACCTAGATGCCATCCTGGCCGCGAACTGCCGGGAAAACAGACTGTCCTTTACTGGCGATGCTGGTGAAGCCGTGCGGGCGGGCGACGTCATTTTCATTTGCGTGGGTACGCCTCCCCTGGAGACGGGCGAGGCCGACTTGTCCGCGATTGACAATGTAGCGCGGATGATTGCGACGGAAGCACGTTCGCCGAAGCTAGTGGTGGAGAAAAGCACCGTTCCTGCACGCACCGGTCGGCAGTTGAAGCGCGCACTCGAAGTTTACCGCAGGAATGGTGGCGGAGAATTCCGTGTGGCTTCGAACCCGGAATTCCTTCGCGAAGGCACGGCCGTGGAGGATTTTCTGCATCCGGACCGCATTGTTCTGGGCGTAGAAGAAGAGGCCACGGAACAACAGCTGCGCGAGATTTACGGTCCCATTCTGGAAGGCCGCTTCCGCTGCCCTGTGCATTCCCCCGCATGTCCGTCGACCAAGGCGCCGCAGATGGTGGTCACCACGATCAATAGCGCCGAACTGATTAAGCACGCGTCGAACTCCTTCCTGGCTCTGAAGATTTCGTATGCCAATGTGGTTGCGGACCTGTGTGAGCGGGTGGGCGCCGATATTGAAGAGGTGATCCGAGCGGTGGGACTGGACCCGCGTATCGGACCACAATTTCTGCGCGCGGGGCTCGGATTCGGCGGGTTCTGTTTCCCTAAAGACATCCAGGCATTCATCCGGTTGGCCGAACGCGCAGGCGTGGACTTTGGCCTGCTCAAAGAGGCCGAACGAGTGAACAAGGGCCGCGTTGACCTGTTCCTGGAGAAGGTCCGGCGGGCGCTGTGGGTAGTTAAGGACAAGAAGGTGGGACTCCTTGGTTTGGCGTTCAAGCCCAACACTGACGACATTCGGTTTGCACCCTCGCTGGAAGTCATACGGCGGCTGCTGGCTGAGGGCGCTCAAGTGCGCGCCTGCGATCCAAAGGCGATGGAGAGGACCTGCACTATTTTTCCGCAGATTCAGTATAGCCACGACTCTTATGAGGTCGCCCGCGATGCTGACGCGCTGCTTATCCTCACCGAGTGGGACGAGTTTCGTCATCTCAACTGGGAGCGCATCTATCGCCTGATGGCACGGCCGCTCGTGATTGACGGCCGCAACCTTCTCGAACCCGAAATGATGAAGGAATTCGGCTTCGAGTACGACAGCTTTGGCCGTCCGAGCGACAGCCTAACGCCCGCACTCGTCCCCGCGCTTACTCACTGATCACGGAAGACGCAAGAAGACAATGCGACCGGCGAGCAACGCCCCCGCACCCGCGATAGTCGAGGCACTACCTCAGACGGCTGCCGAAGAACTCTTTGATATATTCTGAATCAATTCGCGCAGAATTGTGGGGATCTTGTCGAATTCCGTGGATTTATCGAGAAAGAAATTTGCGCCTGTCTGAAGGCATTCCTCACGATATTGGGGATAAGAGAAGTTCGTACAAATTACAACTTGAAGGTCGGGATGGTCCGGTCGAATCGTACGGAGAACGTCGAGACCTGTGCCTCCGGGCATTTTCAGGTCGAGAATTACAGCATCCGGGCTCAGTTGCTGGATGCAACGTACCGCTTCAGATACGTCGCCTGCTTGTCCCACGAGCTCGACACCCGGTACGTCCCTCAGCAGGTCTGCCAGACGCTGGACGACTACCGTAGAATCATCTGCGATAAAAACTCTCATCTTCTTTCGCCTCGAGAACCGTCCACACATTTCCACAGTATGGCAAGTCCGTGCGGCAAAACATCCCCTGGAAACAGTATTCTCTTGTAAGACGATGTGAACTACCGGTGACCGTTCATGTCCCACAGAGTGGGGACACGAGCCCAAGGCAGCGCGACTCAAGATCGCGCCCGAGTCCTATATTGGCGTGCCGCGACGTCCTTAATCCACCAAATGGCTGTGAAGAGCGAAGCGAATCAGTTCTGCGGTTGTTTTCATCCCTGTTTTTTCCAAGATACGGGCGCGATAGGTGCTGACCGTCTTGACGCTGAGCGCGATTTCGTCGGCAATTTGCTTGACGGTCTTACCCGAGGCGATCATCCGCAAGACCTGAAACTCGCGGTTTGACAAGAGTTCGTGAATCGGCGCATCAGCTTCTTTCCTCAAGTCGTAGGCCAGCTTCTCGGCAAGAGTCGAGCTTACGTACCGGCCTCCGGACAGCACTCGCTGGACTGCGGTTCGTATCTCCTCTGGCACGGTCTCTTTAGTCAGGTAACCGGCTGCACCTGCTTTGAGCGCTCGACGGGCGAATTGTTCTTCGGGGTGCATACTCAGAAGGAGGATCGGTAACTTGGGCCGCAAGCTCTTCAACTCATCCAGGATATCAAGACCACTTTTCCCGGGCATGCTGATATCCAAGATGACGATTTCCCAGTCGTGTTGACGCACATACTCGATCGTTTCCTGTGCCGTTTTTGCTTCCCCGAAGGTCACCTTTTTGAATGCATCATCGAGAGTGTCCCTCAGTCCTCGCCGAAAGACGGCATGGTCGTCGGCAATCAGAACTCTCATCACGATTCCTTCCTCGGCAGGCTCGACCGTGGGAGTGGAATCCGTAACGTTAGGGTTGTTCCCTCCCCTGCAACTCCTTCGATCTGGATCTCTCCGTTAAGCAGAAGAGCACGTTCCCGCATTCCAACCAGACCGAGAGACTTGCGCGCCTTGGCCTCCTCGGCATCAAACCCTTTTCCATTGTCGCGGACTTGGAAGATGAGCCAGCCGCCTTCTTCCTCCACGCGTGCCTCGACACGCGTGGCATTCGCGTGGCGCGCGACATTGGTCAGCGACTCCTGAAAAATACGGAAAATGGCGGTGGACCGTTCCGAATCGAGCGCACTCAGTTCCTGCGACAAGGTGATGCGGCACTGAACTCCGGTGCGCCTCTCGAACTCCTGAGCCTGCCATTCAAGCGCTGCGCTCAGGCCCAGGTCATCCAGTGTGCTTGGCCTGAGATCCGAGGCGATTCTCCGGAGAGAGATGATCAGGCTATCTACCAATTGAATGGCTGACTCCACCTTGGCCCGGAGCTGAGTTTGCCTTTTGGTTGCTTTGCGGCCTACCGACGCGAGGTCCATCTTGATAGCCGTGCAGGCTTGTCCGAGCTCATCATGGATCTCGCGCGCGACACGCGTGCGTTCCTCCTCGCGCACATGCTGGAGGCGGTCCGTCAAAGCGCGCAGTTGCTCAAGTGACATCCTCAGTTGCTCCTCGGCGCGTCGACGCTCGGAGATTTCCGTTCGCAGCTCCTCGTTCACTCGAACAAGGGCAGCTGCACGTTGTTCGGCGCGGAGTTCCAGTTCTTTTTTGGTCCTTTTCAGACGCTCCTCTCGTTCGTGTCGTTCGGTCATGTCCCGAGTTAGCTTCGCGAATCCATACAAATTCCCTTTGGAATCCTGCAACGCCGTGATGACTGCATGGGCCCAAAAACGGGAACCGTTTTTCCGGAGACGCCATCCCTCTTCTTCGCTGTGTCCGTGCCGCACCGCATCCGTCAACTTTTGTTCCGGCTTCCCCGCCTGCACATCCTCGGGTGGATAGAATGCGGAGAAGTGCTTTCCCACGATTTCGTCGGCCCGGTAGCCCTTCAGACGCTCGGCGCCCACATTCCAAGTAACCACATAGCCGAGGGGGTCCAGGTGGAAGATCGCGTATTCCTGCACCCCCTCGATCAGCAATCGAAAGCGTTCCTCGCTTTCGCGAATCGTCTGCTCGATCTGCTTGCGATCCGTTACATTCTCAATGGCGACGCCTAAGCAATTGTCTGAGAGCGGAAAGACTTGGACAGCGTATACACCTTCTGGAAATCCCTCGTCGCCGACGGAAATCTCTCCCAAGTTTCTAGCCTGCCTCGAGTGAAATGCAGCGAGGCATTGCTCAAGAAATGGTGTTGCCAAGAACTCGGGGAATTCAACGCTTGATCTGCCGCGAAGTATATCCACCCTCAAGCCAGCGATTTCTGCTGCGGCAGGGTTGAGATCAATGATTCTGAAACTGTTGGCGTCTGAGGGGTCTTCCAGATGCAAAACGACTACTCCCAAAGGCAGGCTTCGCAGGATCTCGGGATAGAGATGGAGGGCTGTTGGAGTCTGCTGAGGTGTTACGGATTCTGCCGCGTGATCATGCGGCCCTGCAATTCGGCGCGCGGTCATTCTCGCCCTCGCTATACCATCAAATCATGTCTTCGAGTAATTGTGTAAAGAGTGGCCTGCGATGACTCTAATTCCGGAAACCGGCGATAGGTTTTTCCTCTAGCGCAATTACAGGCTTTAACAATGGATGATCGCAAAGCTTCTGTGTACTGACCTTGGGTGAGGCTACACCTGTCCTTCGCCTGTCCTCCTGTCAGACGAGTAGAGACATATATGGGACAAAAGGTCTGACGCAAGAGTCAGGTTCTTGCCGATGCCGCTGGAACACGCCTTGACCTAATCTCTCACCGCGATGCCGAACTTCGAAATCGTATGGAAGTTTCGTCAGGGCCAGCCGCCGTTGCCGTACATTTAGCCCACTGTTCGCATTTGTCGCGACCCCCCCTAAGCGACCGGCGTTGCCAAATAGCTCAAGTAAACACAACCAGGGGGAATTCCGATGGGAATTGCATCGAAGACAAGGTACATGAGCCATGCCAGAGTCATATTAGTGGCTTTGGTTGTTGTTTTGGTTTGCTCGGCTAACTTAGCCGCACAGCAAACGATCTGGACGAGCAATGCTGTGCCAACGGTTCCTGATGTTGGACCCGGCTCGCCAGTGGAACTGGGAGTTTCATTCCGGGCGGACACCGATGGCTACATCTCCGGCGTTCGCTTTTATAAGAGTGCCGGCAACACCGGCACACATGTAGGCCATCTGTGGAGCAGCACAGGTACGCTGCTGGCCACGGCGACTTTCAGCGGGGAGACCGTTTCGGGCTGGCAGCAAGTGAACTTCCCGAATCCCATCCCGATCAAGGCCAACACCGTGTATGCGGCCTCCTATCACGCCAACGGAGGCCACTGGAGTGTCGACTGGAACTACTTCGCCACCTCTGGGGTAGATAATGCCCCTCTGCATGCTCTCGCAAATGGAGCCGGTGGCAAGAATGGAATATTCGCCTACGGCAGCATGAGTGTATTCCCTGCGAATACGCACCAATCTGCAAACTATTGGGTGGATGTGGTGTTCAGTAATGCCGGGGTGAATCCGCCTCCAGTCGCGCCGTCCATTACGACACAACCAACA